>Ga0194047_10000258_pt1 | contig 35898 bp, 35 predicted proteins | sample JunL225m_MetaG_2_FD_160070 | JGI IMG/M metagenome (GOLD analysis project Ga0194047, IMG submission 160070) | Anoxic zone freshwater microbial communities from boreal shield lake in IISD Experimental Lakes Area, Ontario, Canada - Jun2016-L221-5m | ecosystem: Environmental > Aquatic > Freshwater... | reverse complement strand
TTTGCACGATAGATGTTTTGCCTAAATCCTGTACTTGTTCGATTACATTTAATTCCACCAATCTATCGGCCTTTTGCTTTTTATCTTGAATGCTATTTAATTCTTTATAATGTAAACGATAAACATCCTTGATATGTCTGAGCCAATTGTCAATTAAACCGAATTGCTTGTTTTCCATAGCGGCCAAAACACCTCCACAACCATAGTGTCCGCAAACAATAATATGTTTTACTTTCAATACCTCAACTGCATAGGATAATACACTTAACATATTCATATCGCTATGAATCACCATATTGGCAATATTGCGATGCACAAAAATATCCCCTGGTAAAGTGCCAGTAATTTGATTTGCGGGTACCCTACTATCCGAACAACCTATCCATAAATATTCTGGATGTTGACTGTTGGCTAATTTTTGAAAATAAGAAGGATCTATGGACAACTGATCTGCGACCCATTTTCTATTATTTTCTAGGAGTTGATTGTAAGATTTTTCCATACGAGAATAAAATTAGTCAATATTTTGGATTTTGCTTAAAGTTTAAACATCATTTGATGACCCTTTTATCCTATTTAACCTAATTTTATTACATGAGTATACTAATTGAAGTGATGGGCTGGATTGCCTCTGTATTAATTGTGGGTTCTTATGCACTCAATATATCCGGTAAATTGCCTGCATCTAGCAAAGTATATGTACTTGCCAATATTATAGGTGGTTTATTTTTTGTTGTAAATACTTATTATCATCAGGCTTACCCCTCGATGTTAGTTAATATAATATGGGTGATTATTGCCATTGTGATGTTAAGTAAAAAAGAGAATAAAAATGCAAGTAAGTAAATTGAATATCTTTTTTTCATCAATGATAAAATGGATAATCATTTGCATTCTTGTGGGTGGAATTGTAGGATCAGCCACTGCCCTGTTTTTAATATCCTTAGATCATGTCACACTTTGGCGCAGTGATCATATATGGATTGTAAATTTTTTACCCTTTATTGGTTTAGCTATTGGATTAGCATATTACTATTATGGTGAGGAAAGTAAGAAAGGGAATAATCTAATTATAGAAACACATCAAAATGCTGAAACTGGAAGCTACTCAAAACCTATTCCTTTCATCATGGCGCCCCTTGTTTTTTTTAGCACCCTACTAACGCATGTTGGTGGTGGTTCTGCGGGTAGAGAAGGAACTGCAGTACAAATGGGTGGCGCTATCGCTGATCAATTAACGCGCCTATTTAAATTAAATACAACAGAAAGAAGGACAATTTTAATAATGGGCATTAGTGCAGGGTTCGCTGCTGTATTTGGAACGCCAATGGCAGGCGCTATTTTTGCTTTGGAAATAATGTCTTTTAAAAAAATAAAATGGGCAGATGTACTTCCTAGTATGATTACTGCATATGGTGCTCATTATATTTGTTTGGCATGGCAAGTGAAACATACTATTTATTCCATTTCAAGCTTCCCCACTTTATCATTCACTAATTTATCTTGGACAATAGTTGCAGGACTTATTTTTGGATTAGCTGCTTTTGTATTTATATATTTTGGTAAATTATTTGAAGGCATATTTTTTAAAATAAAATTTGCTCCATTGCGTCCTTTTATCGGCGGTATTGTTATTGCATTGTTTATTGTATTATCTAACTCCACTCAATACATTGGACTTGGTATCCCTTCCATCTCAAATGCATTTATATCGCCAGCTGGTAATTTTGATTTTATCATTAAAATAATCATAACCAGCTTTACTTTAAGCGCTGGTTTTAAAGGTGGCGAGGTGACGCCTCTATTTTTTATTGGTGCCACTTTAGGAAATATTTTAATTTGGTTTATCCCGCTACCAATGGCTTTATTAGCCGGAATGGGCTTTGTTGCTGTATTTGCAGGAGCCACCAATTGTATCATAGCTTCTATCGTATTAGGAATAGAATTATTTGGATTATCAAGTGGAATTTTTGTAGGACTCGCATGTATCATGGCTTATTTTACTTCTGGCATGACAGGAATTTATAGCGCACAATTTAAGATGGGTTTAAAATACGATTTGTATAACTTTATAAAAAGAAGGGCAAGACTTTGAATAAAGATTGAATCCATAACTTTCAAATAATTTAACCACGCGATATTGGTCTTGTTAAACAAGTAGGACCGCCGCCGCCTTTAACACTAATATCAGCACCTTCATATTCGATTACTTTGCAGCCAGCTGCTTCAAGTCTTGATTTAGTAATAGGATTCCCTTTCACCATGAGGCAAATTCGAGGCGCCAATGCCAATACATTACAACCCATACTATCAAATTCTTCTTCAGGTACTTCGACCAGTTCAAATCCACGCGCTAATAATTCATTTCTAAAAACAATTGGAATCAATGGAGAATAAACCACTGCTATATTATCAGCAACTGGACTTAATACTGACATTAAATGAAATACATCCGAAGGGCCTCTGTAATGTGGCATAGGGACCGTGATGACATTGACACCCAATGGTTGTAATAATGCGGTCACTTGTCTAATACCTTCTTCATTGGTTCTATAAGTATGTCCAACTGCTAAAGTGTTTGCATCTAACCAGGCAACATCACCACCTTCAATCGTACCAGGTGCTACAATGACACCCAATACTGGAATACCATTTGCTTCAAAGGCTTTTTGTTGTGCGGCAGGTTCCTCTTTTCGACCCTCTTTTCCCATCCTGCATATAATCATACCATGACTAGTTGCAATAGATGCATCACGACAATAAATAGAATCCATATTCACTGAACTATCTTCTGGGAAATATAATATTTGAGCGCCCTGCTCCTTTAATATCTTTTCAAATGATTCATATTCAGCAAGGGCGTTATGGATAATAGGCTTGTCTAGATAATTTAAATTAGCCCAATGCTTTTCAATATGCGCATCATCAATAAAAGCAGCAGACACTTTTTTTATAAATAAAGATTTTAATTTTCCTGATTCAGAATGGGATAAGTGACTCATTTATTAATGAAGTTTATAATTGTAGATGTAAAGTTGCGTATTTGTTTTACGATTTGTCTCTTTTCCAAACTGCCCAAACATAAATAGGAACAGAGGACATAGATAATAAAAATCCCCAATAAACCGTTTCTTGTCCTGTGCCAAAAATCATCCACATAAAAAATAAAAACGAAAGAACAGCTAAGGTAATGGCACTTATTAGTGCATATCTCGAATTAAATTTTTCCTTTAATCGAATAATTAAATAAGCTGAGGTGGAAAATAAATAAGGTATCAATGCGGATAAAGTACTTAGTAAAATTAAAAATTTGAATTCATCTACTAATCCTTTAGTATAGTTCATACACATAAATACCGAAACTAAAACACTAGAAATGGCCAAGCCAAAAGCAGGAACGCCATTGCTATTAAGTTTCATGAAAATTTTAGGAAATAATTTATCCTTTGCAATGGCATAAGGTAGTTGTCCTTGAATTAATATATAACCATTTAAAGCACCAAAGGCAGCAATCGCAATGCCAGCACTTACCCAGTACTTAGCGGATTTGCCATAAATAATTTCTGCTGCATCTGCAAAAGGGGTAAGCGAATGTTTTAATTGTTCCATAGGAATCATTCCCATCACACTCACTGTACTAATAATATAAACTAAAGTAGCTAATAAAGTTCCTAGCATCGTTGCTCTTGCGATGGTGGTGGCTGAATCTTTAACACTTCCCGAAGGGATCGTTGCACATTCCACTCCTAAAAAAGCAAAAAATGCTAAAGTAGTTGCTTGTGTGATTGCAGAAAAAGTAGAATTGCCAGAAGCATTAAATGGTAAAAAATTATTCCAATGAATAAAAAATAATCCACCAATCCCAATGAGTGCCAATGGAACTACTTTTAAAATTGTAGTGATCAATTGTAATTTTCCAGATGTTAAAATACCCAAGGAATTCACCCAGGTTAAAATCCAAATAGTAGCCAACCCTGCAATCACTGCGATTAAGGGATTGGTAGCCAATACTGGAATAAAAGTACTCATGGCACTTATAAATGAAACAGCAATGGCTGCATTCGTAAACCAAACTGAAACTAGATAACCCCAGGCGACTAAAAAGCCTGCAAAATCACCCAACCCTTTTTGCGAATAGGCATAAGGACCACCTTCGGCCTCTGGTAATAACTTACTCAAATTAGCAAAAACCTTAGCCAATAAAAAAGCGCCAATTGCAGCAATCACCCAACCTACCAAACTAATACCACCAATTGAAGCAAGTGTGGCGGGCATTAAAAAGACACCCGCTCCAATCATATTCCCTAATACTAAGGAAGTGGTTGTCCATAAACCTAATTTTTTATTGGCAGTTTGCATGAACTAAATAAATCGATTAATAATGTTCTCCAAATATTCTTGTTGACCACTAGTGGTTTTAGGTTCTCCATTTTCAATTGCAAAATTTCTTAAATCTTCAAGGGTTAATTTTCCTTGTTCAAAATCTTTGCCTTTTCCTGCATCAAAGGAGGCATACCTGTTTGAACGAATTTTTTTATAGTCTGATTTTTGTAAAATTGCATCTGCAGTAATTAAAGCACGAGCAAAAGCATCAATGCCGCCAATGTGCGCATGAAATAAATCGGCAGCATCCGTTGAATTACGGCGTCTTTTTGCGTCAAAATTAATTCCACCTCCCTGAAAACCACCTGCCTCAATAATGATCAACATAGATTCAACCAACTCATTAAGATTGGTTGGAAATTGATCCGTATCCCAGCCATTTTGATAATCACCACGATTGGCATCCATACTGCCTAACATTCCAGCATCCACTGCTACTTGTAATTCATGTTGGAAAGTATGACCAGCAAGGGTTGCATGATTCACTTCGATATTCAATTTAAAATCATTCAATAAATCATACTGACGCAAAAATCCAATGACGGTTTCGCAATCATAGTCATATTGATGTTTAGTAGGTTCGCAAGGTTTAGGTTCAATAAAAAAAGTTCCTTTGAAACCATTTTTTCGAGCATAATCTTTAGCTGTATGTAAAAATTTAGCTAAATGATCTTTTTCCCTTTTCATGTTGGTATTTAACAAAGACATATATCCTTCACGACCTCCCCAAAAAACATAATTTTCTCCACCCAATGCTATTGTAGCATCTAATGCCCCCTTTACTTGCGTTGCAGCATGTGCGAGTACATGAAAATCAGGATTGGTAGACGCCCCATTCATATATCTTTTGTTACTAAAAACATTCGCAGTGCCCCATAATAATTTAACACCGCTTGCGTCTTGCTTTGCTTTTAAGTAAGAAGTTAAAGCTTGTAATCGTTTTTCATTGTCATGAACATCGTTTGTAAAATCGACCACATCCACATCATGAAAACAATAATAAGGCAAGCCCAATTTTGTTATGAATTCAAATGCAGCATCTGCTTTATCTTTTGCGCGCCCTACCGCGTCAGCATTATTATTCCAGGGATATATTAAAGTAGGTTCGCCAAATGGATCACTTCCATTTCCAACAAAACTATGCCAATAAGCAACTGCAAATCGAAGCCATTCCTTCATAGGCTTACCGGCTATCACTTTGGTTTCATCATACCAACGATACGCTAAAGGGTTATCACTTCCTTGTCCTTCAAATGTAATTTTTTCAATTCCTTTGAAAAATTCTTTTTCTCCTAATACTACTGACATAATTTACTTTTTTAAACGAATTACAAATATTTTTCTAACGCATTTCTCCAATTCAAATATAGTTCATTAAATAACTTTTCCCTAGTGGGCTCCACTACTTTAATTGGTTTAAAATTACTAAAAGCTTCATGGGCATTTTTATATGCACCCGAACCAATTCCTGCGCCTATGGCTGCGCCTACACTTCCATCCGTATGATATAAGGCAACAGGCACATTTGTTGCATTTACAAAAGCATCGGTAAATACGTCACTCAAAAACATATTGGAAAATCCAGCACGAATAATACTTGGAGACATTCCATTTTCACGCATAATATCAATACCATATCTAAATGTAAAAGCAATCCCTTCCTGTGCTGCTCTATAAATATGTGCTTGGCTGTGTTTATTAAAATCTATATTAATAAATTGTGCGCCAATTATTTTATTATTAAAAATACGCTCTGCTCCATTTCCAAAAGGCATGATTTGCAAACCATCACTTCCTGCATTTATGCCAGCGGCGGCTGTATTCATTTGGGCATAATCCATTTGAGAGGCTACCATTTTTTTTACCCAACTATTTAAAATGCCAGTACCATTAATGCAAAGTAATACGCCTAATCTATTTAAATTGTCGGTATGGTTTACATGCGCAAAAGTATTTACCCTTGATTGTGGATCATAAGTAATGCTGTCTGTCACACCATATATAACCCCTGAAGTGCCTGCTGTGGCTGCTACTTCGCCTGGTTCCAAAACATTTAATGATAAAGCATTATTAGGTTGATCGCCTGCTTTATAAGTGATTGGGATACCTTCTTTTAAATGAAGTGCACTTGCTATGTGCGAAAGTAAATGCCCATGATCACTAAATACAGGTTGGATACTAGGTAGCATAGATGGATTTAATCCATAATGATTTATGATATCCTTGGACAGTTCGTTGTTTTTAAAATCCCAAAAAATACCTTCAGATAAAGCAGAAATACTGGTGGTAATGGTACCGGTTAATTTCATAGATATAAAATCACCTGGCAACATCACGTGTGCAATTTTTTCATAAACAGTTGGCTCGTTTTTCTTTACCCAAGCTAATTTTGAAGCAGTAAAATTTCCAGGAGAATTTAATAAATGGGATAAGCATTTTTCATGCCCTATTTTATTAAAAGCGTTTTCGCCAATTTCAACTGCCCTGCTATCACACCATATAATACTATCTCGAAGTACTTGTTGATTTTTATCTACTAACACTAAACCATGCATTTGATAAGAAATACCAATTGCACTAATATCAGACGATTCGTATTTTTTTGTAGCATGTAATTTTAAAATGGCTTTTTGCATATGCTCCCACCACATTTCGGGAGATTGCTCGGCCCATCCAATTTGCAAGGAAGTGATGGCCGATTCATTATCTGGATATTGAGCAGAAGCAATACATTTAGTACTATTTGCTTCTACCACCGATACTTTAATTGAAGAAGTGCCAATATCAATGCCTAATAAATACATAACAATTTGAACATGTTTATCCTTTTTAAAAAAGGTAATGTTGTCATTAAAAATAAGAAATAAATGCAAGCACACCTATTGCTTATAATATAGGTGTAATTTACCTTTCTACTTTTCCCATCCAGTGGGCTTTAAAGCAGGGTCATTTTCTTTTTTTAGAAAATCGGCATGGGATAAACTAGTTGATTCCCAATTAGTTATGGCATCATCAGCAACTACCTCAATCGGAGTTTTCCATGAAGTAGATGTTTCATTATAGGCTAAATTGGATTGGGAGGAATAGCAAGATATTATAGACCATCTTGCATTTTCAGATAGGTTGGCTTCGGATCGATGTAAAATATTACTATGAAAAAATAAAGCATCCCCTGGTTCTATTTCAACATAAACCAAATCCATTGATTTTAGCGCATTTTCAACCATGACCATATCTGCCCCCACTTGCTCGCCAGCAAAGCCATGATTAATACGGCCTAATTTATGAGAACCTTTAATCACTTGCAAACAACCATTTTGTTTATTGGCTGGCGTTAATGCCACCATCACACTTAACAATTGATCAGGAAACATAAACTGATTTTTATACCAATATCCATAATCCTGATGCCATTCCCAAGCTCCCCCTACTTTTGGTTCCTTTTGCATGAGCTTAGAATGAAAATGACAAACAGGAGCATCACTATCCAACAAGGCGGCAACACTATTCACCATTTTTTCACTTCGGGTCATGTATCCAAATACATCATTACCTGGCGTAAACCATAATGATAATTTTGAATTTTTACCCGTTTGATCTGTTACATTAATGGAATTAGTTTCCATTGAATGATCAGCTGTGGCTGTTGTATAAAGCTTTTCAACTGCTTGCTTGCTTATAAAATTTTTGACAATAAGATACCCGTCTTTATGAAAGCTAGTAATTTGTTGTTGTGATAATGAAGCGTTTGACATAACTGTTTGTTTTACTATAGATACTAAATATAAATAAACTACTAGAATTAAAAAAATGGAGCTTAATAATAGTAGTCATGAATGTAAAATTGGTTAATTATTCATTAAATTCATACTTGGAAATAATCCAATGGATCATTTAAAATTAAGTTCATGAGCATTCAAAAAGAAGATATTGAAAAAGCGCAGCAGCGCATTAAGCCCTATATACATCATACACCTGTGATGACCAACCAGAGTATCAATGAAATGACAGGCATTCAATTTTATTTTAAATGTGAAAATTTTCAAAAAATTGGAGCCTTTAAAATTAGAGGGGGGATGAATGCAGCATTAAGTTTAAGTGCAGATCAATTAAAAAATGGCATCGCAACACATTCATCAGGTAACCATGCACAAGCATTGGCTTATGCAGCCAAAACACTAGGTATCAAAGCATATATTGTCATGCCTAAATCTTCGCCACAAGTTAAAGTAGATGCTGTTAGAGGTTATGGCGCAACAGTCATAATTTGCGAAGCCAATCAAGCAGCGCGCGAAACCGCCTTAAATAAAGTAGTATCAGAAACTGGTGCCGAATTTATACATCCTTATGATGACTATCGTGTCATCACTGGACAAGCTACATGTGTTAAAGAATTTTTGGAAGATGTGCCTGATTTAGATGTGGTCATTACCCCAGTGGGTGGTGGTGGATTACTTTCTGGAACCTGTTTAGGAGCATCGTATTTTAAACCAAGTTTAAAAGTATATGGTGGAGAGCCCGAAGGCGCAGCAGATGCCATACTTAGTATTCGATCAGGTAAAGTTGAAAAGGCCCCTTTCATAGATACCATTGCGGATGGCTTAATGACTACATTAAGTGAACAAACATTAGGCATCATTAAAGAGCTAGTAACAGATATTTTATTAGTCTCAGAAGAAGAAATTATAGCGGCCTTAAGACTAGTATATGAGCGCATGAAAATTATTGTGGAGCCTAGCTGTGTAGTACCTTTTGCCGCTGCCATGCGCAATGCCTCCCTATTTAAAGGTAAAAATGTGGGCATTATTTTATCAGGTGGCAATGTAGATTTAACTAAATTTGGAACATGGTTCCCAGCAAATTCTGAAACGAAATAAAAATTTTAAATTAGATATATGAAAATAAAAATAACCGCAATTGTCCTAACATTAGCTTTTGTATTTTCAAAAACAAGCTATAGTCAAGTTCTTTCTTTTGAAACTGTGAAAAGTAACAAGTTTGATTATACCAAGCTTGCACAAATTGATTCACTTGTAAATAAATATGTACATAACCGATGGTTAATTGGATCAACAGTAATAATAGTAAAAGACAATCAAGTAGTTTACCATAAAGGATTCGGATATATAAATGAAGCGAGTAAAAAACCAATGCCTTCGAATCCAATTTATCGCATCATGAGTCAAACAAAAGCGATAACTAGCTTAGCAATCATGCAACTATTTGAACAAGGAAAAATTGGGTTAGATCAAAAAGTATCATCTATCATCACTAGCTTTAAAAATCCTAAAGTATTAAAAGATTTTAATCCTAAAGACAGCAGTTACACAACCATACCTGCTAAAAGAGAAGTCACCATTCGTGATTTATTAACACATACATCAGGTATTGATTATACGGATATTGGAACGCCAAATATGGGCGCCATTTATACCAAAGCTGGTATTCCATCTGGCTTAGGTGATTTTAATGCAAGTTTATTAGATCGAATGAAAGTGTTAGGTGGTTTGCCATTGTTACATCAACCAGGAGAAAGATTTACTTACGGATTAAATTCCGACTTATTAGGTTGTATAGTAGAAGTCATTAGCGGTTTATCATTAGAAGCTTATTGTCAAAAAAATATTTTTGATCCATTGGGGATGAAAGACACTTATTTTAATGTTCCTACTGCAAAAGCAAATCGAATGCCAACTGTGTATACCGAAAACGACGATCATCAAATCATTGAATGGTCACCTACTTTTAGAAATATCAACCCTAACTACCCCATCATACCTAAAACTTATTTTTCAGGTGGAGCCGGATTATCTTCCACTGCATATGATTATGCCATCTTTTTACAAATGATTATGAACGGGGGAAAATACAACGGGAAACAAATCATTGCACCTAGGACAGCTGCCATCATGGTCAGCCCTCAGAATGATACAGATGATTTTAGTTTAGGATTTTCAATTACCTCTGAAAAATCTGCCAACCTAAATTTAAGAAATAAGGGTTCCTTTTCTTGGGGAGGTTATTATGGTACCGCCTATTGGGCTGATCCAAAAGATAAAATGGTAGTGCTTATCATGACACAACAAAATCCCAATTCACATGGGGAAATCACAGGTATAATTGAAAGAATGATCTATGGTAGTATGGTGAATTAAATAAATATTTACTGCAAACTAATTATTTTTTGCACCATTATCCACCCAGCAATAAATTGCATTTTTATCAGCGGTGGACATTGTTCTATTTTTTGGCATCTTACCTGTCACAATAGATGATTTAATTTGAGCAGCACCATCATGCACTGTCTGATAATCCTTCAAAGAAGTAATTACTTGATCATCATGACAGCCAACCATATTACAATTTGCATCTAATATGGGCTTAATACTTTTACTAAAGCTGATTGCTGGATCGCAAGTAGTCGATGAAGTGCCGTCTACGGATTTATTAGTACAAAATAGATGTGTACTATATATGAAAATAGTAAATATGAAAAAGATTTTTTTATGACTAGAAAGTCGCATTCGTAAATGTATTTATTTTAAATGATCTATCAAACTTATTTTGCTCCATTTTTTGGTTACTTCAATCCATGCAGCTGTATGTTCAGAAATACTCATAAGTATATCCCAAGCTTCAAGCATTAAACTTTTTTTAATACTTGAATTTTTATACTCTTTATTTAATTCGATTTTACCTACTAGTTCACCATTTAGTAGGTATGCAGTTTGATTAAATATTTTACCAACCACTTTCTTTTTGCGTCCAAAAAAACAATCTCCAATTACAATTCCAATCACATGCTCATGTTGATGGTCTAAAATCATCATGTTTTCAATATACGCCACTGTTTCTTTGTTTTGATTTTGAATTAGATACATGTTTAAAAAATTAAATGATAAAAATTGTTTATTGTGCAATTTCATTTCGCATTAAAATATCTACAATATCTTTAGTCGAATGAGTTAATGTTAAGGATTTGGGTGTATCATGATCAATCCAATTTTTGAAATGCTGCGGAAAACTAGCATCGATTTTTTTTAGGACCATAATGCCCATATTTTTTAAAGCTTCTGCATTACATTCCTGTTCAAAATGATTTATGATAGGAATGCTTAATACTTTCTTATTTAAATACATAGCTTCAGCAGGGGTCTCAAAACCGCCAGCAGTCATAATACCATAACACCTAATTAAACTATTCGTAAAAGAGGCGCTATTAATAGGAAAGAAAGTAATATTTTTTGAATTCGTAATTTGAGTTACTTGCTTTGTGAATACCTCAAAATGAAAATTAGATTGTTGATGTAAAAGTGGCGTAATTAATTCGATGGTGTATTGGGGCAAGTAAACAGTGATATGACCGTCATTAATTTTATTAGCCGTTATAATATCTTCTTTAATAATAGGGTTGTAAATATTTTGATCATAGGATTCAAAATGTAAGCCTATAAACGAGGTACTTTTTACAAAATTTTCAAGCACTAATTTCCCAATTGGATTAATGGATTTAGATCTAGGCGTTAGCTTACTTTGAAAACTCGCTTGATGACCAAATTGAACACTTTTTTTATTTTTAATAGAGCAAGCAAGTGAGGTAATAAATTCAAAATCATTTATGACTAAATCATAATTATCAATAGGGAGACGCTTAGCATCCTTGTATAAATTAAATGAAATAGATTTTGCTATTTTTGCATAATCCATGCCGCCCGTATTTTTGTAATGCAAACTAATGCCGTTACTTTTATATTTAATGGGAAGATTCGTATTTAATTGCGTGTTTGAACCACTTAAAAAAAAGTCAATCTCCCCATACTTTTTTAGATAGGGATATAATTGTTCCGCCCTACTTAAATGGCCATTCCCAGTTCCTTGTATGGCATAAAATATTTTCATTACATTGATACTTGAAAAGCAACCTCTTTGGTGATCACTGTAAGTTCTTCTCGTAAATTGATAATTTTATTTGTAGAACCGACCTCCTCTATAAATTGTTTGGAATCATAATGATATAAACTCCATGCATTATTATAATATTCCAAAGAGGTTAAATTTTCAATCCAATCGCCACTATTTAAATATGTGACACTTCCTTTATCAGTAGTGACAAGTCTTTGTTGAGGTTGATGAATATGGCCACAAATAACATATTGATAACCATTTTCAATAGCTAATTCTGCAGCTGTTTGTTCAAAGTTATTAATCCAAGACACTGCCTTTTTCACTCCATTTTTGACGCTTTTGCTAAAACTCATCTTTTCTTTTCCTAATAATTTCATTCCCCAATTCAATAAACTATTGATCAGAATTAGTAAATCATAACCATAGCCTCCTAATTTGGCCAATAACTTAGCGCTGCCCTTGGTTGTTCTATCAAATACATCACCATGAAATACCCAATTTTTTTCTCCATTGATTTCAAAAACAATTTTATCGGTTAATTGGATATTGCCCATTTCAAAATCGGCATATTTTCGTAAAGCTTCGTCATGATTACCAGTAATATAAATCACTTTTGTATCCTTGCTGGCCATACTAAATATTTGCTTGATCACCGCCATATGACTGGCTGGGAAATAGCGCTTATTAAACTGCCAGATATCTATAATATCACCATTTAGTATAAGTGTTTTTGGCTTAATGCTTTTTAAATATTGTAATATTTCCTTGGCCTGGCATCCAAAAGTGCCTAAATGAAGGTCACTTACTATACAAATCTCCATTGGTCTTTTGTCCATAGGTATAATTTATGTAAAGAACGCTGTTGTAAGTAACTACAATATGTCCCTACTGTTACTTTAATATTAATAAATTATGAACAGAATATTACTTAATACTAGATTAAGTAAATTTGCGTAACAAAACTGAATATGAAACACGAATTTATTCCTAGAGATATTAGCTGGCTAAGTTTTAATGCTAGGGTATTACAAGAGGCAAATGATAAGAATGTTAATTTAAAGGACAGAATTCGTTTTTTAGGGATATTCTCCAATAACCTAGATGAATTTTTTAGAGTTAGGGTAGCCACCTTAAAAAGGATGGTTGAATTTATAGATAAAAAGAAAAGTACGAATATCGATTTTATTGATTCCCCGCAATTGATTTTAGATGAAATACAAAGAGTGGTATTAAAGCAACAAAGTGAGTTTGCACGAATTTGGACAAATATCAATAAGGAATTAATAAAGCGTAAGGTTTTAATTATCAATGAACGAAAATTAAATGCCGAACAAAAGGAATTTGTAAGGGACTATTTTGATAATGTAGTGCGACCTTACATTATACCCTTAATGATTGAAAACTTACCCGAACTTCCCTATTTGAGAGATAAAAGTTTGTATTTAGCTATTGTAATGAGAAATAAGCAGGATGCTTATCATGAAAAATTTTCCTTAATTGAAATACCATCAAAATCGATTGGCCGCTTTGTGATATTGCCTTCGAGCCCTGGAACTAAATCCATTATTTTATTAGAAGATATTGTAAAGTTTAACTTACCTATTATTTTTTCGCATTTTAAGTTTAATAAATTTGATGCGCATGTATTTAAAATTACCAAAGATGCCGAAATTGATTTAGATCAAGAAGTGGGCTTGGATTTTGTAGATAAAATTTCAAAAGGAATTAAAAACAGAAGAAAGGGTAAGCCTGTAAGATTTGTATACGATAAGGATATGAATTCGGAATTACTCGAATTTTTAATTCAAAAATTACACCTCAGCAGAAAAAGTAGTATTATTCCAGGAGGACAAATTCACAACTTTAGACATTTCATGGATTTCCCAGATGTACTAGTTGAAAAACAAGAAAGGCCAAAACCATTTTCACACCCTGCATTTAGAAAAAAATACCAAGTATCCGAAGTAATATTACAAAAAGATGTTTTATTGCATTTCCCTTATCATAGTTTTGATCCCGTGATTGATATGTTAAGAGAGGCAGCTATGGATGATGACGTGGTATCAATTAAAATTACCGCATACCGTTTGGCAAGTAATTCAAAAGTCATCAATGCCTTAATTAACGCAGCTCGCAATGGTAAAAATGTGACTGTATTTTTAGAATTAAAAGCAAGATTTGATGAAGAAGCCAATCTCGAATGGAAAACAATGATGGAGGAGGAAGGTGTTAAGGTTTTAGTAGGGATACCTAATGTAAAAGTACATGCAAAAATTTGTGTTATACAAAAACGACAAGCGAATAAGCTGATTCAGTATGGATTTATTAGCACTGGAAATTTAAATGAAAAAACAGCAAGGATTTACGCAGATCATTGCTTACTGACCGGGTCAAGGCCCTTAATGATAGAATTAAATAAAGTATTTGCTTATTTAGAAAGCTGGCAATTAGGTGATAAGCCTATAGGAAAAACAAAAAACTTGTTGATATCGCCTATCAACATGAGGAATTCTATTATACAATTAATAAATAATGAAATCAAGTTTGCAAAACAAGGAAAAATTGCAAAAATAATTATTAAGTCAAATTCAATAAGTGATCAATTACTTTTAGAACATTTATATAAAGCAATTAAAGCTGGAGTTGAAGTACATTTAATAATTAGAGGCATACTCACGCTAAAAAAGGGGACCGACAGGACGAATGATAAGCTTAATGCAATAAGTATAGTAGATCAATACCTTGAACATGCCAGGGTGATGGTATTTCACAATAAAGGAAATGAAAAAGTATATATTTCTAGTGCTGATTGGATGGTACGAAATTTAGATCACCGGATTGAGGTTGCTACCCCCATTTTAGATATTCAATTAAAAAAGGAATTAATTGAAATAATAAATATTCAATTAAAGGACAATCAAAAAGCTAGAATTTTGAACGGGGAATTAAACAATAATTATGTATCTTCCATAGGGAAAAAGCATTGCAAATCACAAGTGGAAACTTACCAGTTTTTACTTGGAAAAAAATAAAATAAATTGATACTCGCAGCAATAGATATTGGAAGTAACGCAGTTAGATTACTTATATGTGAAGTCGTAAAAAGAGGAAAGGAAGTAGAATTTAATAAATTAAATCTTTTAAGAATCCCTGTCAGATTAGGTTTTGATGTGTTCGAGAAAGGAGTCATTGGTAGTCAAAAAAAGAAGATGCTGATCAATACCATTAAGGCATTCAATAATTTAATGAAAGTATACGAAGTAGATCATTACATGGCCTGTGCTACAAGCGCAATGAGGGATGCAGAAAATGCAAAAGAGATCATTAAAGAAATTAAAATAGAAACCAGTATTGAAATTGAAGTCATTACAGGTGAACTAGAAGCTGAAATTATTTACGAAAATCATATTGCTGAATTACTTGATAAGGATAAAAGCTACTTATACATTGACGTGGGAGGCGGAAGTACAGAGCTTACATTATACCATAAATCAAATGTAGTTGTTCAAAAATCATTCAATATTGGGACTGTTCGTATTTTAACAAAAAAAGTGAAGGATGAGACATGGGATGAAATGAAAGAAACCTTAAAGGAAATATCCAAAAAATATGGTAATATAATAGGGATTGGTTCAGGCGGAAATATTAATAAATTATTCTCATTAAGCGGGTCAAAGTCGGGTAAATCTATGACCTATGAAAATATGAAAGATATTTACAAAGAAATGGAGCCACTTTCCATTGATGAAAGAATGAAAAAATATACCCTTAAACAGGATAGAGCAGAGGTAATAGTTCCAGCCCTCAGTATTTACAATGCAATTTGCAAATGGTCTGATATTACAGAAATTCATGTACCAAAAATTGGCTTGGCCGACGGCTTGATTCATCATTTATATGATATGGTAGAGTCTTAATTTTTGTATATTTAGGTTAACTAAATATACATTTCATGAAAAAGTATTTTTTTCTACTTCTTGCGTTTGTTCCCTTTTTAGCATTTGCGCAAACAATAGATTCTGCTTGGGTAGTGAACAACTATACCAAAACAGAACTAATGATACCCATGCGTGATGGTATTAAATTATTTACTACCATTTATGCTCCGAAAGATAACACTGAAAAGCATCCTATTCTTTTAGAAAGAACACCCTATTCTTGCGCACCCTATGGTAATAATTTTAAAAGTTATTGGAATTCTCCAAGAAAGTATTTCTTAAAAGAAAACTATATACTCATTATACAAGATGTGCGAGGTCGTTGGATGAGCGAGGGAAGTTTTGAAGATGTAAGACCTTATATCCCTAATAAAAAAGCAGGACAAATTGATGAAGCAACAGACACTTATGATGCAATTGATTGGATGGTAAAAAATGTAAGCAATAACAATGGCAATGTAGGCGTGTTTGGCATATCCTACCCTGGCTTCTATGCCACATTAGCAACATTGAGTAACCACCCTGCGTTAAAAGCAGTAAGCCCTCAAGCACCCGTTACAGAATGGTTTATTGGTGACGATTTTCACCACAATGGCGCTTTTATGCTAGCAGATGGTTTTGCATTTTACTCAGGTTTTGGAAAGCCTCGACCTAAACCAACCACTGTTGGACCTAAAGGATTTAATTTCACCAATCCAGATAATTTTGATTTTTACTTACAAACAGGCGCCATTCCAAATTATACAAAATTGATGGGTGATAGTATTCAATTCTGGAATGATTTAATGGCACATCCAAATTATGATGAATTTTGGCAAGTAAGAAACACCAGAAAACATGTAGAAGATATTAATCCTTCAATTGCAACTTTAATTGTTGGTGGTTTATATGATGCAGAGGATTGTTTTGGAGCTTGGAATTTATACAAAGCCATAGAAGCCAAAGCGAAGAATAATAATAAATTGGTCATGGGACCTTGGTACCATGGGCAATGGGCAAGTAATGATGGAAGTCAATTAGGTAATGTTCAATTCGGAAGTAATACCAGCGAATGGTATGGACAAAATATAGAGCTCCCCTTCTTTAATTATTACTTGAAAAATAAAGGAAGTATTGATAAAATTAAAGAAGCCAATATCTTTTTCTCTGGTAGTAATGAATGGAGACAATTGCCAATTTGGCCAATGGCTGACATGAAAATGCAATCGTATTTATTAAGTGACCATGGGACTTTAAAAGCAGGCAGCAAAGCCACTACTGTTTCTGGTTATGAAGAATACATTAGCGATCCGGCTAAACCAGTTCCATATATATCTGATAACTATATGATGAAAAGCAAGCCAGCAAGACATTACAGAGAATATATGGATGATGATCAGAAATTTACTTCAAGAAGAACTGATGTGCTAGTATACAAAACGCCTGTATTAACCGAAGACCTTACATTAGGAGGCCCTGTGGTGGCTGATTTAATGGTCGCCATGTCAGGTACCGATGCCGATTTTGTAGTAAAGTTAATAGATGTGTATCCCGATAATTTTGAATATGAAACTAATAAAAAAGATTATTTAATGAGCGGATATCAGCAATTAGTAAGAGGTGAAATAATGAGAGGCAAGTATAGAAATAGTTTTGAGAAGCCAGAAGCATTTGTACCTAATAAACCAACTTCGGTTAAGTTTACTTTACCCGATATTGCACATACTTTCAAAAAAGGTCATCGCATGATGATACAAATACAAAGTAGCTGGTTCCCACTAGTAGATAGAAATCCACAACAATTCATGAACATTTACCAAGCCAAGGATAGCGATTTCAAAAAAGCTACCATTCGTATTTATCATGACGCCTCTGTGATTCAGCTACCCGTATTAAAATCTTAATTAAAAATATAGAAGCTTAGTAAAGTCGCTTAAATAAAAAAGCCTTCTTCTATTTAATATAGAAGAAGGCTTTTTTATTTAAAATAGTTTTTCGATTTTTTTTGACCTATTTTAAATTCATATAATCCTGTAAATGTTCAATAAGTGATTTTTGAGAGTCAATTGTATGTTTGATTATATCACTTTGACTAATTAAATTAATTAGCTTTCCATTTTCAAAAACGGGTAAATACCGTAAAGTATTTTCAGTCATTATCTTACTACATAACTCAATGGTATCAGTACTATCTAACATGGGTATATCTGAAACCATAATTTCATTCACAGTTGTAGAATCCGAAGATCGGCCCTCTAATACTATTTTGCGGGCATAATCCCTTTCTGTAAACATGCCTACATAATGACCTCCATTTAAAACAATTAAACATCCAATATTGGCTTCAGACATTATTTTTAAAGCATCGAAAATGCTCGTGGAACTAGAAACAGTGATGAGTTTTCTATTTTTACTACTTAATAAATCCTTAATCGTTGGCATAAATATTTATTTAACTTATTCAAATATGAATCAAGAAAATTCTAATTCTAATCATTGCCTAACACTAATGTAAAGCAATTCTTACAAGAAATGTTAAATAACCTTACTACTAAAAAATGATATATATCATCTTCCCAAAATTTACAAGCTAGAGAGTATCGTACTTTTCAAAATAGAAACCAACCGTTCAAAATCTTCTGACGCATTATTACAAAGTATAATTAAAGTGGCCCTATTGTTTAAAAAACGCATTATAATTGTTTTATAACCTGGGTTATCACCATTATGCCAAACAATGTTTTCTTTAGGAATTAAGTCCCATCCAAAACCATAGTTTGAAATGCTTCCATTTGTTAAAGCCATTGGAGTAAAAGCATCTACTAAAGTAGTTTGGCTAATTAATTTATTGGTATATAAAGCCTGATCCCACTTTAATAAATCATCCACCGTTGAACTAATACGACCCGGCCCTTTTCGATTACCTAACCATATTGTATAATTAGAAGAAGGGAAGGAATCTGCCCGAATGTATTGCTGTTTTTCAGTTACAAAAACATGTCCTAAGGCGAAGTTTTTAATTGCTGCTTTTTCTTTTAAACTTCTAATAGCTGTATGACTCATAACTAGTTTATGAAAAATTTCGGTTGTACAAAATTCAACAAAATCTCGACCACTTACTTTTTCGGTGATACTAGCCAATAGAACATACCCCGTATTGCTATATAGATATTGAGTGCCTGGTTCAAATAATTTAGCAGGGGCATAAGTATTTAAATAACTGATAATATCCTCATTGCCTGCTACTTTTGATTTATCCCAATGCGCATCCATCATTGCCTGATAATCAGGGAGGCCGCTGGTATGGGTAAGCAATTGTCTGATGGTAATACCTTTGTAAGGAATGGAGATATACTTTTCTACTAAATCATCATAATTTAATAAGCCTTTTTCCTTTAACATCATAATAGTCATTGCGGTAAACTGCTTGCTAACAGATGCTAATTCAAAAATACTCGAAGTAGTTAATTTTTTTTGTTCGGCATAGTTAATATAGCCCGCTGCCTTTTTAAATTTGACTTTCCCTTTTTCTGCTATCAATACAACACCACTAAATTTATTACTATCCGCCAATAAGTTAATGGCAGCAGCAGCTTTCGTATAATCAATACTTTGTCCAAAAGCTATATGAATTGTACTTAATAGGGCTAATAAAAATAAATATTGTTTAATGTGCTTCATGTTTATCTGAATTATTAAACTAATTTATGAATATTTTTTCAAAATTACTTTAATATAAAAAAAGTATGATAGTGATTATGCCAGCATTTTATTAAGCATCTTATTTGAACTCAATATCTAATAGATTTAAAAACAGTTGTCCTTTATCAAAGTCAATATTTGTTTATACATTACTTAACAAATGAAAATTTAAAACTGCTGCTTTTTTTAGGCGCATTCTTATATACTACCGCTTCGGTTATATAAACATTTGATGCGCTCGAATTTGGATGGTGTGTTCCTTTTGCTATTATGCTTACTGTATGTTTTCCTGGCTTTAATGAAAAATCATTCCATAAAGTTATATTTCGATGTTCTTGTTGACTATAATCAAAATAAGTATCAATACTTCTGTGCCATTTCCCATCCACATAAACATCGGCTTTGCCTCCATCTTTAACCCAATTACCAGCAACACTAATACCTGTACCTTCAAATGTTATTTCGGCTGTAGCCCCTTTAGAATTAGAATATTGCGCCTGCCCTTTTTCACTCTTCCCATCCCATGATTTTTCATTATAAACCTGCCATGGACCTTTGAATTTCCAATTTTGATTATCAATGAAGCGAATTTTTTTATCGAATACTAAATGCGGAAATGCATCTTCAAATTTGGCAGATTTGATTTCTTGTGCAGGCCATGAAATATTTTCTCCATTCATTTTTCCACCTTGTGCTTTAATTAATTGTAAAGCATACTTATATGTATTTTGCACAGCAGCATTATAGGAATAGGTCGTATTAATAAAAAGTGTGTCTCCTACTGCTTTGACACCCTCTTGCATAGAAGTAGGTAAATTATTAAAGCCTTTTATCACCCCTAAAACGGCCATTGCATTTGAAGGATTACAATCTGCATCCTGTCCACAACGCGTTGTGATTTCCATCGTCTTCATGGGGTCGCCTTCGCCATATAAAAGCCCCATGATAATAAAGGCCCCATTAAACTTGGCATCAATATTAAAAGGATCACCGGCAGCACAAATATGATCATAACCCCACTTGGCTTGCAATTCAGTCCAAGCAGCTTTCCAATTATTAGGATAATATTGATGAAGTGTAATAACATCATTTACAATTTTTGAATAGTCGCTTTGTGCCGGAATAGATTTAAGTGAATTTTTGACAATCGTCATAATATCATTTTCAAAATAGGCTTGCGTATATAAGGTAGATAAAAAGATACCTCCATACACACCATCTCCATAATTCATGATATGACCCACTTTATCAGCCATCTTAGCAGCCGTATTGGGCAAACCAGGGCACATAAAACCTAAATAGTCGGCTTCAATTTGAAAATCAATATCGTCAGCATGATCACTATACTCGGGGCTACCAGAGGCGGGAGGGAAAATACTGTCATAATAATTTTTTCGGGCTTGAACATTAGCATGCCAAAGCATATAACCCGATTTTGCAAACATCTCTTGAAATTTTTTAGCAGGGGCATCCATACCATATTTATCCATCGTCATCATAAATGTGAGCTGTACATAAATATCATCCTGCCACATACTTCCCCTTATATCTTTAGGAGTCCAATGGATAGAATCATCAAAGGTTTTATTTTGTGCTCGAAATTCAACAGGAGCGCCATAAGTAACGCCAATCATCTTTCCAGCCCACCCTCCTTTAATTTTATCTAGTAAAACTGATTTACTTAAGGATAAAATTCTTGGTACTTTTTGAGGGACATGAAGGCTATTTTGTGCTAGCCCCTTTATTGAAACATTACATAATATGGCAAATACTAAAAAGTATAAAAAAAAGGGAGTTGTTTTTTTCATGAAGCAATCATTTAAAAATATAAAAGAAAATTATCCTTCTAATGTTAGAACAATAAATAACATAGCCTACCCCTAAATTTAACGTAATAAAATCAAATTTCTTCCTTAATCAAGGTTACAAGTGTAACATAGAGAAAAAGTCATCTTCCTTCATTTCAAGGACGGCGCCAGGAGGTAAATTGACTATACTAATATCCTCTATGGCAGTTCTTATAAGCCGAATGCATTTATGATTTACAGCGGCAACCATTTTTCGAACCTGATGAAATTTACCTTCAGTTAAGGTAATTTGCAGCCAGCTGTTTTGTACATTTTCATGTAAAAAATCGGCTGCCTCCCATAAATAAGAAGGCTTATCCACTTGAATGACTTCACAAGGGGTTGTTATGAAACTGTTTCCATTAGGAGCACTGATAGCAATACCATTAGCTAATTGTATTAAGGTTTCTGGAATCACTTTATTTTGAACTTGGACTAGATAAGTTCGCTTATGCGGTACCACTGACTGAAACAATAGCTTTGTTATTTTTTTATTGGTAGTTAGCAATAATAAACCTTCTGAATTTTGATCTAAGCGACCTATAGCATGGGTGCCATGGGGAAATGCAAAATCTAGATCACATAATAATTTTACCGAATGACAGCTTACAAATTGCGACACCATATGAATGGGCTTATTCAATACAAAATAACGGTGTGCTTGCATAGCAGCAAATTACTTAATATTGCATATGCAACAAGCGTCTAATGACCCTTTACACGGAAAAACCCTCGAATTTATAGTTACTGAACTAGTAGCCTATTTTGGCTGGGAAGTATTAGGACAGCATATCCCTATTAATTGCTTTAATAGCAACCCAAGTATTCAGTCAAGTTTGAAATTTTTGCGGAAAACACCTTGGGCAAGAACAAAAGTGGAAGACTTATATATTAGAATGATTAAAAAATAAGTTCATTCATCTTATCAATAGGATTCATCATATAAGTAATCATCGAATGATCCTTCAAGAGCTCTACTACTCTAAATCCTTTGTAAGGGGTACCCCAATTACCTCCAATATGTGCATCAAATATAAAAGGTACTTTTTCAACCATCTTCACGCCATCTTGATCATGTTCATGTCCATGAAAAACAGCCTTTACATTCGGATATTTTTTAATGATCTCAAAAACAGCAGGAGTATCAATTCCATTGGCAGTCCATTTGGCTTGAGGAATATGTAAAAAAATAAAACAATGCTTTTTATTTTTGTGTTCCTCTAATTTATTGGATAACCAATCTAAATCGGGTGAAACATACAAGCCTTTTTCATTAGAAGTATCGCCTAATAATATCGCATTGTCTTTAATAACGACATCGTGATTTAATGGCATACCCCAAATTTCATTCCAGAACTCATCCGAAACCATATCATGATTGCCCCTAGTAACATAGAGCGGCATGGTTAAACTATCTAATTTAGATTTAACAAGTGGCATGAACGATTTATCATTGTGAATGAGATCCCCATTCATTACGCAAAAATCCAAAGGACTTTGTTGATGGAACAAATTAATTTGTGATGTTATGGTGTCCATCATTTGTTCAAATGGAGTATCTGGTTGACCATAATGCGCATCAGAAGCTACAACAAATCGAAGCTTCACTTTATGACGATACGACATCACTTCAGTAGCAGTTAAAGATGTCCATTTACCAGTCAGTAAAAAAGCGGAAGCAAGGGAGATATTTTTAATAAACTTTCTGCGAGAATCTGGTGCCATTTTAGAGGTAGTCATAACATATTATTTGATACTTAAAAGTACCGAAATTGTTAATGCAACAAATAAGATTATTATTTCTTAAAGATAATATCATTAATGATTTTTAGATGATGGTTGGTATGGATAGCAAAAAAAGTACGACTAGGCTTAATATTTAATTGCCCAAAAAAAGGATGTGTAAAATAGTGATTGGGGGATAAGCTATCCAATGATTTTATACTTTTCCTAGCTTTTGCGAAGCTTTCAATTAATGAACCTGGAGTAATATTAGGTGTAGGCAATACGGATGCAGGTGCATTAGCGCGGCCTCTTGGAAAGCTTTTTAAGAAAAAAACAACCGTTCTTTTCTTATTAAAACGCCATTGGTACAAACTAGGGTCAGCATTTTTCATGGCTTCAATAATTTGAATAATTACTAGTAAGCTATGTTCAATATGCCAACCCACAGTAGCCTCAGAAACCATTGGATTGATTTCGGCATACTGTGTAATTTTCAATTCTAATTGGTCAAGGACAGAAGATAGTTTATTCATCTTATAGCCAATTCAATGGGAACGATTCGTTTATAATGTTTTCTTTGGAGGAAGTGCAAAAGCAGTTGCTTCGTGCTCAAAATTGCCATTGTGTGCGCCATCACAAAAAGGTTTGTTTTTACTTAATCCACAACGACAAAGTCCTATTACTTCACGTCCTGCAACATCATAAGTATTTCCAGCACGATCTACAATTGTGAAATCTCCTTCTACTTTTAAAGAGCCATTATTGTTAATGGTTATTTTAGTTGACATATATATTTTTTAGAACCTAAAATTAAAGCATTGAGTTGAATATAATACAAAATGTAAAAAATATATTGAATGAAGAGCTATAAAGATTGATTAAGATAAATTTAAACGATGCGAAATTTGATCTAGAACATCAAAGGCAGTTTCGGCCATTTTATTTCCTTTGGTATCCAAAAGTGGATTGATTTCAGCAAATTCAATACAGCAAACTTTTTTTGTTAGTAAGAAATTCTCAATGATTTGTATTATTTCCTCTGATGAAAAACCAACAGGGACAGGTGTACCTGTACCATAGGATACGGTGTCGCAATCCATAGAATCTACATCAAATGAAATATAAATTTGGTCACAACTATTTAATTGTTGGATTGCAGCATTTACGCAATATAATAACCCCTTTTGCCTAATTTCTTCTACTTTATAAAATCGAATACAATGTTCATCAATGATTTTTTTTTCTGCCGCTTCATAATCACGCAAACCAAAATAAATTAAATCCGAAGGCAATACTTTACATCCAGAGATTGAAATATTTTTTAGACCATCCCACTGCAAAATGGTCGCATTGTTAGGTTCATTTATTTTGGATTTAATATGATCCATATTTAAGGCAGCAGCAATTGGCATGCCATGAATATTACCAGATGGGGAAGTAAAGGGAGAATGCAAATCGGCGTGAGCGTCTATCCAAATAACACCTAATTTTTTTTCAGGGTTTGCTGCTTTTATCCCACTAATGGTACCTAATGCAGATGAGTGATCACCAGATAATACCAATGGAAAATATCCTTCATGTATCGTACTTGTTACAGCATTAGCTACTCTTTGGCATTGTTCCTTTACCTGCTCGATACGTTTAGCGAAATCATTTGTATTTTTTTGATAGATGGATTCATTATGAGTTGCTACGTCCAAAAATAAATGACGATGAAAAAAATCATTATTTTGATTAATCGCAGCTATTTCAATAGCATCAATACCCATATCTGAGCCGCGGGTGCCCGCGCCAATATCTGATCTATTCTTAATGATTTTAATCATTATCTGTTGGTGTTACAAAAGCAGCACGGCGTGGTGCTGGGAAAGGTACATTTCCTTTTAATCCATGCCATAACACTTTATTGAACTCGAAGTCATTGACAGCATCTTCAACAGCAAAATTAAATTGCTCCGATTTTTGCTGCCATTCATTACGAGCTGTATTTCGAGTATTGGTATTAATCTTAGGTGTGATAGCTGAAAAAACAAAAGGCTTAGGGGTGGTATCAAAAGATCTCCAAAGTGGCATTGCAGCAGCATCATACTGCGTCATAGGAGGTATTCCTAAAATTAACTCCATTGTTCGTAACATGGAACTGGTTGAATAGGGGGTATGATCAACAAAATTTCTTTTAACAAAACCACCTGCCACATAAGCTGTGCTTCGATGTGCATCCACATGATCAGAGCCATTTTGCGCATCGTCTTCTAAAATAAACACGGCTGTTTCATTCCAAATTGAACTTTTTGATAATGCTTCAATAAATAAACCCACTGCATAATCATTGTCTGCAACATGGGCATATGGAGTAGGCCTACCTAATCTTAAACCCTCTGTATGATCGTTACCAAAACGAACCGTATTAAATTGAGGTACTTTATTGATAGCCAATAATGAATCGAAATCTTTTTTCCATAATTGAAAACGATATGCATCTGTTATACCTAAATCATAGGATGGATATTTGGTACAAAAATGATTCTTTAAAATAGGAATGGTAGGATTGTTAGTTGAAACAAATTCTCCATAGGTTCTATAACTTACTCCATATCTATTACACTGATTCCATAAAAATCCATTTTTATTATTTGCAATTTCTCTCTCTCCTTCGCCACCATAAGTTCCTCCCCTATTACTATAACTACTAGGCCAAGTTTTTTCTAAATAATCTGTAGCGTAACCGCCCATTGTCCAATTGTGCCCATCCGCACTCACTTCTGCATCAACATAAAAATTATCAAGCAAAACAAATGATTCAGCAATATGATGCAGATTAGGCGTTATATTTTTACCAAATAACAATAAACTGGTATCGCCATTACCGGTTGGTATATCTGATAAAACTTGATCATAAGTTCTATTTTCCTTAATCACATAAAATACATATTTGATGGGCGAACTTTGATTCATCTTCATAGGAATTGGGAATCCTGGCGCAGTTGAATCGGCGAAAATGGTTTTAGCTGCTGAATAAGGAACATTTTTATAAACGGCTTTAGTATAATTTGACAAATTTTTATCCGTTGGTAAATCAATAACGCTCATTGTACCTTTAAAAATATCACCTATATATTCTACTTCAGACCCAGGTTTAAAAGAGGCGCCATGACTAATCACTTCTTCTCTTGGACGAACAGGAGATGGACCAAATGGATTGGGTTTTGATGTAAATCCCTTTCCATTAGCAACCCATAATTTATTATTCACTACTCTCACCGAAGTTGGATACCAGCCAACTGGTATATAGCCTTTGCCTACACTTTGTCCAGGTTTGCTCACATCAAAAACAGCGATGCAATTATTATTTGCATTTGCTATATATAATCGTTTATGTAAAAAATCTAAACTTACACTATTGGTAGTAGAGCCGCTTGGCGAATTTGGATAAAGTGCTGCATCTAATGTTTCAATAACATGGTGTGTGGTAAGATCAATAACAGAAATACTATTATCATTTGAATTACATAAATATAAAAATTTCCCATTGGGTGAAACCACCATTTCATTGGGATTGTCACCTACTTTAATTGAAGTTTTCCATCTAAATGTAGTTAAATCAAGTGTGTTTAACTGATCACATCCCCAGCAACTAATATAGAGTTCATTATTATTTGGACTTAAAACGCAAGTATACGCTTCTCCATCCAAACCTAATTTTTTTACAATTTTACGAGTCGTTAAATCAAATATATAAAGTTGTTTATCTTCTCTAGTGACAACATATAATAAATTTCTCTTTTCATCAAGTGCAATTCCAGAAGGTCCAATGGCATTAGGCCATGGCGCTCCTAATTTAAAAGTGTCTTTATTGTATAAGTGCTTATCTTTTAGAGCATACCTAATGATCATGTTATCATGACCACCAGATGCATATAAATATTTTTCATCTGATGAAAATTGCAAACCATAAAACGATCTACCAATGACGATGGAATCAAGTACTTTATTTGAAGTAGTTTCAATCAATTGAATGGCTTGTACTCCATGTCCATTATTAGTGACTGCCATCCAATTGCCCGATTTACTTACAGCTATGTTTAATGGTAAGTCGCCTAAATCAAAGGATTTACCTACGGGACTTAGTTTCCAACCATTTGGAAGGGTTATAGATGCAGGAATGATTTGTGCATTCATCCATAATGTGACGCACAATGAAATAAATAGAAAAATAGATTTTTTCATAGTTGATCAATTTTCGGTAAACTAAAGTACAAAATATTTGCAAGACCCCATGTTAATAAAACATGAAGTGAACTATTACTAGAAATGGGTTTTAATAAATTCCTCGCAATATTTTTTTATTAAATCCCTTGTGGAAGAAAAGGATTGTTTTATTTCAAGTGGCGAGCCTACAGCTTTAGCTGGATCTGGGAAATTATAATGCAATTTTAACGCCTTGCTCGGAAAATAAGGGCAGCGTTCCTTAGCATGATCACAAACTGTAATAATATAGTCAAAATCAATGTCTTTATATTCTAATATGTTGTTGGAAGTATGTTTTGAAATATCAATCCCTTCTTCCAACATGGTTTCAATGGCTTTTGGATTTACACCATGTGTTTCAATACCTGCACTATACACATTGGCTTTACCTTTAGCAAAATAGTTTAAATAGCCTTCTGCCATTTGGCTACGACAACTATTACCTGTACATAAGACTAAAATATTTTTCATTAAAATTAATTTTTGAATTAGCAACAGCCTCCCCCAGGAACACACTTATTTTCACTTGTTGGTTTTTTTGCAAAAACCGTAAAACTAAAAATACCAGTATCCCCATTTTTAAAAGCAATAAGTTGCTCAGGTGATAAATAATTAATTAAAATGTCATCGGGAATGATAATGGGTTTTTCCTTTTGAATAGTAATTTGTTCAAACCCATTTGCATGAATCAATTCCATATAAACTTCTTTTTGAATTGCACCAGAAACACAACCAGCATACATTTCAGCATCTTTTCTTAATCCATCAGGCAAGGCCCCTACTAAAACAACATCTGAAATACTAAAGTGACCACCGGGTTTTAAAACTCGGTAAATATCCTTAATAACGGCGTCCTTATTAGGAACCAAATTCAAGACACAATTGCTTACAATAACATCAGCAGCATTTGAAGTAATAGGCATCGACTCAATATCTCCCTGTCTAAATTCGACATTATTAAACCCTCTTACTTCGGCGTTTGACCTTGCCTTATCAATCATGGCTGTTGTAAAATCAATACCAATCACTTTGCCTGTTTCACCCGACTCATGTCGGGCAATAAAACAATCATTCCCTGCGCCACTTCCTAAATCAACTACTACATCCCCTTTTTTAATTTGAGCAAACTGAGTTGGTAGTCCACAACCAAGACCCAAATCAGCATCGGCATTATACCCTTTTAAAGCAGTATAATCCTCTGACATAATATTGTAAATCTCAGTGGAACAGCCTCCTGCACCACAACAAGAGGACATATTTGTTTCTTTATCCTGTAAAGCAATTTCACTGTATTTTTTCTTTACGATTTCTTTTAATTGCGCTTCGGTTTGCATATATAAAATTTTAATTTTTTAAAAAATGTTCTAAAATATTTTTATCAACAGCATTTAACTGGTGCTATGTTCATTTTTTCAAATAATCCATTCAATTGTAATACCGCCTTATTCCACTCCTTTACATCAATACAATAACAAACCGAAGCCCCATCGATATCTCCCTTTATCAAACCTGCTTCCTTTAATTCCTTTAAATGTTGCGAAACGGTAGATTGAGATAATGGCAACTCGTCAACAATATCGCCACAAATACAGGATTGTTTTTTTAATAATAAATTTAAAATTGCAATTCTTGCAGGATGTGAAAGTGCTTTTGCGTATTTAGCAATACTTAATTCCTTTGAAGTGTATTCGGCTGTTTTGGTGGTTCCCATATTAATCGTAAAATTACGATTAATTATTTAATAGACAAAAATTTATCTACACACCGAACCACCATCAATGACTAATTCGGTGCCAGTGACAAAGGAAGCTTCGTCAGAAGCAAGGTAAAGCGCGCCCCAAGCAATTTCAATAGGATCCGCTATTCTGCCCTGTGGCGACATGTTTTTAATCATGTCGGACATGCCAGGGGTTTTCAATAAGGCGTCAGTCATGGGCGTTAAAACACCGCCTGGGCATATTGTATTTACCCGAATATTATCTTTCGCCAATTCCACTGCAAGGTCTTTACTTAATAAACATAATGCAGCTTTTGAACTTGAGTAAGCAGTACCATTACCTCCTACTAAACCTGCAATGGAAGCAATATTTACAATGGCACCGCCACCCGAATTTCTTAAAAAAGGAATGATGGTTTTACAACCAATAAATGGACCTGTGATATTAGTAGCCATTACTTTATTCCATAGTTCCATCGTAGTTGATTCACAATTCACAAAACCAGGATAAATTCCTGCATTATTAACTAGTATATCAATTTTTCCGAAAAGTTCTACTGTTTTTATTGCTACATGATCCCAGTCTAGTTGACTAGTGACATCTAATTTTAGATACGAAATATTTAATCCATCTAACTGAGCAGTTAATACCCATTCTTTTAATAATTCGACATTATTATCAGTGGCCATTACTTTAGCGCCTTCTTGTGCAAACAACTTGGCTTCTGCTTCTCCCATTCCTCCTGCCGCACCAGTGATGATCACCACTTTATCTTTTAAGCGTTTCATATATACTCTATTTAATAGTATAAAGGAAGTCTATTAAACAAGTATAAAACATGATGCATATTAGTAATGAAACTAATATGCATCATGAAATTTAAAACTGAAAATTATTGCGGCTAATTAAATGATATTTTAAATACCAATGCTTCGGTATTGGCATTTATTTTTGAAGAAGGCGCTGTGATGATAAGATTATTATTGTCTTGCTTATAATTTAACTTTTGATCCATCCCTAAAATTTGAATCTCCTTAATTGGATGGTATAATTTTATATTTAAGCTATAAGTTTCAGCTATGGCTTCCTTTTCGGCAAGTTGATAAATTGCATAAATACAATTTTGTTTTTTGGTAAACACCCATTTACCTTGTCCTGGTAATGCAGGATCGGCATCTGCATCATAAATGGCTTCACCATTGATATTGATCCATTTTCCAATTTGTTCTAATCTTGCATAAGCATTAGGATCCCATTCGCCATCTGGGCCTGGCCCAATATTTAAAAGTAGATTTCCATTTTTTGAAACGATTTCTGTAAGCAAATGAATCACTTTACGAGATGATTTATACTGATCATTAGGTACATATGACCAGGAATTTCCTAAAGTCATACAACTTTCCCATGGATAAGGTAAATAAGTCGCAGGTACTTGTTGTTCGGGTGTAACATAATTTTCAAATTCGCCATGAACAGTACGATCCACAACCATTAAACCTGGTTGGTGTGTTCTTGCCATTGCAGCAATATTTCCCATGTCAATATCTTGATTATGTGAAATAGTACGTTGCCATTCAACAGAAGTGTCAATGGAACTATAGGGGCGAACCCAACCGCCATCCAGCCATAAAATATCCACTTTACCATAATCACTCATTAATTCTTCGATTTGATTATAAGTAAATTTTTTAAATGCATTCCAGCGTTCTGGATACTTTTTTGGATCATAGGAAACATTACGATCCTTGGGAGGAAAATATTTCCACCAATAATCTGGTGTATTCCAATCAGGTTTTGAAAAATAAGCTCCTGTCATAAAACCTTGTGCTCTAAAAGCATTAAAAACTTCCTTTGCAACATTGGCTTTTGGATTTTTAGAAAATGGAGATTTTACGCTAGTGATTTTATAATCAGTTTGTTTGGTATCAAACATACAAAAGCCATCATGATGCTTTGTAGTGAATACCACATATTTCATACCAGCATTTTTAGCAGCTTGTGCCCATTTGCTAGGATTAAATTTAACTGGATTAAAAGTGGTTTGTAAATTTTCATAGGCTTGTTTATATCCAAACCAATCTTTGGCAAAAGGACCCTTTCGTTGTGTCCAGCCTTCGTCTTCTGGACATAAGGACCAACTTTCTACTACACCCCATTGGCTATATGTACCCCAATGCATGAGCAATCCAAATTTAATTTTACGCCACTCCTGAATTTTGGCTTGCACTAATTTGTCAGAAGGCACAGTGTATTGTAAACTAGCATTATGCTCTTGTGCGAAAAGTGAAACTGAAATAAAAAGGGCAATAACAAATAATAATTTTTTCATTTAATTATAGATTGAAAGGATAAAATATGTAATAGATAATACTTGTATTGTAAATATAAGAATAAATTAATATTTTATATCAGGATTATGAACTCGACTATTCAATTATTAGAATTAAAAAAATAGCAAATAAAAAAGTTCGCTAATACTAAGCAGATTTTTTTACAAACTTTGTTAGGATAACAATAGTTTGCTCATTTACTTTCCCTTCAATTTGCTCTGGATTATCAGGTACTAATCTTATTTTGCGGACAATAGTACCTTTGGGCGCCATGAAATTAGCACCTTTTACATTTAAACCTTGCGTTAAAATGATGGTATCTCCATTTTGAAGTTCGGTTCCATTGCTATCTAAATGCACCGCATCTTTTTGAAATGCACTTACAGCCCATGTGATTACTGTTTCATCAAAATCGACCGACGTTAATAATTCATTGGCCCACTCATTATCTTTAAGGCTATATAAAATACGATAGCTTAAAGCAAGTACACTAGGCTCTGCATTCCAAATACTACCCGCCAAACATTGCCAGTGATTACCCGCCTCTTTACCTTCGATAACAGACAAGCATTGATCACAAAGGGCTACTTCATTTTCAATCACATCATTATTTTTAGGACTAACTGCATAAGCGCTTGTTGCATTATCGGTAGAACATAATTCACAAAGGCCTTGACATCTTTCTTGTAGCTTACTAGAGATAGTTGATTTCATAAATTCATTTTTAAAATTGTTATCCAAAATTAGAATATTGGACAAATTTGATTATCTGCGTCTGTTGAAACCTTTTTGAGGAATCGATTTGGGATTATAATTAGGAGTAGGTCCAAATTCTGCAGGCACAATGCCTTTTGTAATTGGCGCCCCAAGTAATTGTTCAATAACGGCACATTTACCTTGTTCTTTTTCATCCACCAAAGTAAAAGCAGTTCCTGAACTAGCCGCTCGCGCTGTACGTCCAATACGATGAATATAATCCTCACCGTCATTAGGTACATCATAATTTATTACTAAATCGATATCGTCAATATCAATTCCCCTGCTTAAAACATCAGTTGCAACAAGAATATTTATTTTTTGATTTCTAAAATCTTGCAAATATTGCTCTCTACTTTTTTGATCTAAATCAGAATGTATTTCGGCAACTAATAAATTTGCACTTTTTAATTTAGATGTTAACTGTTTTACATTTAACTTCTTAGAACAAAAAACAATGACTTTGGAAAAGTTTTTAGAACGCAACATATCAATAATGATCGGAACTTTCTGAGCTTCATATAAAATAAAAGCCTTTTGAACGATTTGTTCTGGCGGTTTAGATATAGCAATATTAATCTCAACAGGATTATGTAATAATTTTTTAGCAAGCACCCTCATTTTTGATGGCATGGTCGCAGAAAATAATAAGTTTTGTCGAACCGTTGGTAAAAAAGTAAAAATTTTAGACAAGTCATCAGAAAAACCCATATCTAACATTCGATCGGCTTCATCTAAAACTAAATATTTAAGCCCTTTTAATTTAACATAGCCCATATTTAAATGAGCAATCATACGGCCAGGTGTACATACGACAATATCTACACCACTAGTAAGCGCTTTTTTTTCGGTAACAAATGAATTACCATCCCCTCCACCATAAACTGCAATAGAACTAACATCTGTAAAATAGGAAAGCCCTTCAATACTTTCAGCAATTTGAATGGCTAATTCACGAGTGGGAACAATCACCATCGCATTGATATCACCCGCATGGTGAGGCGAAGTTAAAAGACGATGTAATAAAGGCAATAAAAAAGCGGCAGTTTTTCCTGTACCAGTTTGAGCAGCAGCAATGATGTCTTTACCTTCTAATATTGGAAGCATTACCTGTTGTTGCACTTCTGTTGCATTTTCATACCCCATGGCATCAATTCCTTCTAAAATACGGGGATCCAAACCTAAATCTATAAACTTCAAAATGGTATCATTTAATTGTTGATAGGCATAAAGGTACATCATTTTAAAGGCATAAGTATAAATGCAAATGAAGTAGTAGTAATTGAAGGAATTTAAACTTCCAATTTTTGGGTTGGATCAAATAAAAGTTTGGCTTGAACAAGTGTAGCTATCACTTGAATAATTCCCATTGTTAAAAACAAAGCATTAAAGGAAATATAATTAGCAATAAGGCCTCCAATGGCAATGGCAATTCCAGACACAAAATGAGTATGACCACTTGCCAAGCTCCAATGAAAAGTATTTTCAGTGCTTTCCATATTAGTAGCAAACAAAGTATCCCAAATAGGTGCACTTAGGGCTTCGGCGATTCCTAATCCAACTTGTAACATAAATAGTTGATTGGCATTCTCAATAAACATATATCCAAATGTTAAGCATGCATTTAAAGTATACCCAAAAATCATAACATGTTTTTTATATTTTGATTGGTTAACATATTTACCTACAATAACATAAAAAATGCCTGTGCTAACTAAGTAAAGTGCCCAAGCCCATGTGATATCTAATAAATTACCTCCAATTTTTTCAGCATAAATTGCAAATAATGGACCAAATAAACCTTCGCCAAAATACCATAAACTTGAGGCGATTAATAAAATTTTAGTGGTTCTTGTTAATTTCATTATTAAAATTTATAAATAAGACTGAGCTGATAAAAAAATTGATTTGACAAATGTAATTCCGAATAAGGAGTTGAATTATAAGTACTGGTAGTAGGTACTCCAGATATAGGTGTTGTTGTTGTAGTTGTGGTACTAATCTTATTAAAAGGATTGGAATAGGTAGGTGATAAAACTAAACTCCAATGATGAGTTTCGTAGGTAATTGGAATTGAAAAATCAAGATTGAGTAATTTAAACCCTTTATCAATTAAGGTGGTGTTATTTTGAATAACCGCTGCAGCAATCCCTTTGTTTCCTTTAGGTCCGTTAGGCCCATTTAATCGACGAGTAACAGATGATTCATAATAATTTAAAGAACTGAAAGTAGAATAGATATAGGGATTAATACTTAAACTAGATGATTTGTCTTTTGTGAGATAAATTGTTTTTTCAATTCCAGGAGTAAATTGAAAATCAGTTTTACCAGAAAAGAAAATATCAGTAAGCGTATTTAATTGAAAAAACTTAAAATCATAATTAAGGCTCATTCCAATATCACTAGTTATATTTCCATTTAATAAATTTGATTGGCCAGAATAAAAATATTTAGAACCATAAATATCTCCATAAATTTTTTCGCCTAATGTATATTCATAACCTAAATCCAATTGAAAAAAATCAAAACGTTGGGACCCTTGTGTTAATAAATAGCTAGCGCTAAAATTAGAAAAAAAACCATTTGCTAAATGAAGCGAAGCAGTAGTAATTTGATAAGGATTTTTTATAGAATCGGCACGGCCATTATAAATATACTTACTTAAATAATCCATTTGTAAACTAAAACTAGTTGAATCAGATTTTTTTTTAGATTGGCCTGAAACAGATGTAAGAATTAGTAAAAAAGGTAGGAATATAAAATATTTAATACAACTCATGGGGCAACTGATTGAACTACTAAAAATAGCGAAAATATTTAACTAAATGGATTTATTAAATCAAAGGATATAAAAATATAATTAAGAATTTGTTTTAATGATATGTAATTCAAATTTTTTATAATAAATTTAACAAATAATGTATTTAATTATTTACTGCAATAATATATTGCAATTATTAGCTAGGATGCTATTTGGGCTAACTTTATCTGAAATTAGTACGGCGAAATTATTAAAAAAAATTGAATTAAAATTTAACGGAAAATTTCAAGCTAGTACTTATAATAAGATAAAAAAATTTCAAGGGATTCATCAATATATTATCAATGATAGTTTTGCAGAACTTGAAAATAGATATACTAATAAAATTGAAATAGAAAATAATAAACTTTATTTTATTCTAGCTTTTTTATATGATGATTTAATGGATGATCAAATTGTAAGTAAAGAAGAATTAAATGAAATGTTTTTAAACCCGACGCAGGCTAAACCTAAAAGCTTTAGTGAATTGGCTTTAATCGACACACATTTAAAATTACTTACCAGAATTAATGATAAAGAAGCATATCATAAAGTGCTCAATAATAT
>Ga0194047_10000257_pt1 | contig 35969 bp, 26 predicted proteins | sample JunL225m_MetaG_2_FD_160070 | JGI IMG/M metagenome (GOLD analysis project Ga0194047, IMG submission 160070) | Anoxic zone freshwater microbial communities from boreal shield lake in IISD Experimental Lakes Area, Ontario, Canada - Jun2016-L221-5m | ecosystem: Environmental > Aquatic > Freshwater... | reverse complement strand
GTATTTTACTAACTATTATATGTAAATAATAGATGGTTTCGAACTGCTCACAGTACTTCCGCCACCTTTTCTAATTTTATTCCGCGCGAACCTTTTATTAAAATGGTGAAGCCTTGCAAGTGCTGTTGTTTCAAATAATCAGCAGCTTCCATGCTTGTTAAAAACGAATTGGCTTTTATAAATATGCCAGCATCTACAAAATAAGGGCCTACCAAAATTACATTCAACATATTTTTTTCTTTCAGAAGTTGCACAATGGCAACATGTTCTTTTTCGCTGTCATCGCCCAATTCGAGCATGTCTCCCAGAATAGCCATTTTGTTGGGTTGATTCATTTCCGCGAAATTTTCGATAGCCGCTTTCATGCTCGATGGGTTGGCATTGTAAGCATCCAGTAGCAATAAGTTATCTTTTGTCTGCATCACTTGCGAGCGGTTGTTCGATGGCACATAGTTTTCTAACCCGTTTTTTATTTCCGTTTCACTCACATTAAAATAATTACCAATGCAAGCAGCAGCAACTATGTTTTCGAAATTGTAATTACCGATAAGTTGTGTGTTGATAATAGGTTTTTGTTCGAACGATTCATTATCCGTTTTCGCTTTACATTTCAGTTTCACAAAAGGATTGCTTTCAACATAAACACCTTGAAAGTCGACTTCATTTTCTTTGCCATACATTATTTTATGGATGCCATCTGCCAGACCCATCAGCAACGGATTGTCGGCATTTACAAATAAGCAGCCACCCTTTTGTTTGATGTATTTATACATTTCCGATTTAGCCTTCACCACACCCTCTGCACCACCAAATCCTTCGAGATGCGCCTTGCCAATATTAGTAATCATTCCAAAATCGGGTTCGGCAATGCCGCACAGCATGGCTATTTCGCCTTGATGATTTGCACCCATTTCTACAATAGCCATTTCATGTTCGTTGGTGATGCTCAGCAAGGTTAAAGGCACACCAATATGATTATTTAAATTCCCCTTGGTGGCTTGCACCTTGTATTTTTGGCTCAACACAGCGTTTACCAATTCTTTCGAAGTAGTTTTCCCGTTGGTGCCTGTGATGCTAATAATGGGTATCGATAGTTGTTTGCGGTGATGATTGGCTAATTGTTGCAGCGTAGTTAATACATCATCAACCAGAAAAAAACGTTCATCTTTTTTATATTTTTCTTCATCAATCACTGCCAGCGAACATCCAGCATTCAGTGCTTGTTCGGCAAAATTATTGGCATTAAAGTTACCACCTTTTAAAGCAAAAAAAATGCTATTGGGTTTAATCTCTCTCGTATCGGTGCATACTTGAGGGTGTTTGAGAAAATGAGAATAAAGTTCGTTTATCATAGTATGCATTTACTTCAACTGTTCAGGAATGATACAAACAGGAATCGGAATCATTTTGTGTTGATTCGCTTTGTTCATTCGGGTAAATATATCGAGAACTGTTTTTTGTCTTTCGTTTAATGTCGAGAAATCGTGTGGGTTGGCAATGAATTTCATTGCCCATTCCAACTCGTCATAAGTGGCCCCTATTTGGTCTTCATCACTTCTTCCGTCAGCAAACAAACCATCGGTAGGAGGTGCTTTTTGTATTGAATTCACCACTCCTAATTCTTTAGCTAGTGCATACACTTCCGATTTCATAAGGTCGGCAATAGGGCTTATATCCACACCACCATCTCCGTATTTTGTAAAAAAACCAATCCCGAAATCTTCTACTTTATTACCTGTGCCTGCAACCAATAATTTATAATGACCTGCAAATGCAAACAAGGTAGTCATGCGTAATCGCGAGCGGGTATTAGCTAACGTAAGCCAATCGTGCGTTTCAGTGGGTAATGCCGAGCTAATGGTTTTAAATGTTTCGGTGAGTTCCACTTCGTGCGAACTCACATTGTTGTATTTATTCTTAAGCCAATCAATGTGTTCGTGGCCACGGTCGTATTCGGCCTTGTGTTGATGTATCGGCATGTTTAGGCAAATCACTTGTTTGCCTGTCATGGCACAAAGTGTTGAAGTGAGTGCCGAATCAATACCTCCCGAGATACCAATTACAAATCCATTGGTTCTGCTTTGTTCCGAATAGTGGTTCAGCCAATTGACAATGTGCTGAATGGTTTCTTGTTTTTTCATTGGATGATAAATAAAAATCCCAATTTCATTGCTCATGAAATCGGGATTAAAATTAAGGAATCATTTTATTAAAATAAAACACCGATGGTTAATACCACTGCATTTGATTTTACCGATTGTGGCATTTTTTCTTCGGTATAATCAGTGCCTCCGTTTGTAAATGACGGGCCATTGGTTTGTTTCTCCAATGTTTCTGACGATTTTTTGGTTACCGATGTAAAGCCCAAATTATAATTCAACCCTAACAATAAAGAGGTACTCCCCGAAAGATTCATTTCGCAGCCTGCACCCAGATAAAGCGATGCGGTGTAGAAATTCATTTCCTTAGTGATAACAATTTTCGATTTCGAATCGGAAGCTCCGCCAAGGCCAAGTGTAGTTGGTAATACCGTCACCTTATCATTGGCAGTTGCTTTCCATCTGAACGAATTATTGATGCCCACTTGTCCAAAATAAGTCATCAAACCTATTTGATTAGTTTTTAGTTTCACACAGAATGGAATGGTAACATAGGTAGCTTTGTAAACTCGTTCATTCAACTGATACTTGGTATGCGTTAAGTCGAATGAAGTGCCGGCAGCTACCTCCGAAGGACGCGAATTATAGTTTTCTACTATTTCATCCAAATTGTTGTAATAATAACTTACGGTGTTCGAATTGTTATTGGCAATGCCATCGTTGTGGTATTTTATTTTTCCTCCATCCAAATCTATTTGAACACCGGTGCACAAAGAGGCAACTTTTGCTAATCGAAACTCAACAATTAATCCTCCTCCAATTTTTGGAACAGCACCATTTCCCGTCATTATTTTTCCATCGGGTTTGTACCAATCTATTGATGGAGTAACCTTTAATCCAAAGCGCACATTCTTTGCTTCTCTGCCTTCGTCTTGTGCCAATGCAAGTTGAGTAATAAAAGCCAATGCGCTAATTATTGCTATCTTCTTCATATTTTTTATACTTTTGATTTTTTAAAAATTGATTGATTTAGATTTAGTAAATAAATGCTCAAAACATCTATTTATTGAATGCACAATATTAAGCAAAATTTTTATTCTATGAGAAAACCACTTATATATATATGTATCGGAATTTCGCTATTGGGCTGCAACAACGAAAGTAGTTTGAAGATTGATGTTGCCAATGTGGTGATTCCTGAACTTACGATTGATAGGATGGAGGAAGATGTCTTTAAAATGGACACCGCCCATGCCGATGCTACTGTTGAGCAGTTAGGCAAAAAGTATGGAAAATTTTTCAACTCCTACCTTGTGGGTGTGTTGAACAACGGTGGAATGCCCGACTCGTCAAACGGCAACATGCTAAAACGATTTGTGAGCGACCGCGATATGCGCCAAGCCTATTTAGATTGTAAAAAAGCGTATCCCGATGTTGAATTTCTGAAAAAAGACTTCACCGATTGTTTCAAACATTTCAAACATTATTTCCCAAAACGTTTTATTCCGAAGGTAGTGACCATGATGTCGGGGTTTAATTATTCGGTAGTAACTTTAGACAGCACCATTGGTGTAGGCCTCGATATGTACCTTGGTACTAAGAATGAGTTTTACGATGCACTTGGTTTGCCTCTCTATAAAAAGAGATACATGAACCGTGATGATATTATGCCTGATGCTGTGAGGGGTTGGTTGCTTAATGAGTTTCCGTATGCCATGAACAAACAAGATTTTTTAAGTCAAATCGTATACATGGGTAAAATAATGTATGCCTCCGATGCCTTGTTGCCCGAAACTCCTGATACTTTGAAATCGCAGTTTACCAATCTTCAAATGCAATATTGTGTGCAAAACGAATTCAACGTTTGGAGTTATTTTATTGCTCAAAAATTATTGTACACCACCGACCAAGCCGAGATCATGAAGTTTACCAAAGATGGACCATTCACCACAGCGTTTAGCAAACAAGCTCCTCCGCGCATTGGTTATTGGGTGGGTTATCAAATTGTAAAAAAATACATGAAGACCAACCCATCAGTTACATTGAATCAGTTGATGGATGAACAAGATGCTCAAAACATTTTAGCGAAAGCGAAATATAAACCTGGGAAATAGTTGACCTTTAAGGCCAACAACTTTTTCAATAAAAATAATAAATAACAACAAACACATAAAACAAATGAAAACATCAGAAATAAAATTTACAATTTCGCTTGACGAAAATAACTTACCAGTGAAAATTGATTGGAGCGCAACCGATCCTAAAGAACAAAGCACAAGCAAATCGTTGATGATAGCCCTATGGGATGCTAAAGAAAACAATACCTTGCGCATCGACCTTTGGACAAAAGACATGTTGGTGGACGAAATGAAAGTGTTTTATCATCAATGTATACTTTCGATGGCTGACTCGTTCGAACGCGCAACTGGCGAGACCGCATCTGCTAAAGATATGCGTGCTTTTGCAATGCAGTTTGCCGAAAAGCTCAACCTCATCAAGGCGAATTAGCCTGCAAACACAGGTTATTGGTCTTCTTTTGCACTAAATGTACAATAATAAACCGAACACTACGTTATTGCACGTAGTGATGCATGTCAACGCCTGCTTCCTAAAATAAAGCTAACTTTGTCCTCGCGTTTATTATCATTATGAAAAAACAAATCATCCTTTTGGCAGCAATAGCCCTGCTGTTTACCACTTGTACCAAAGAAGTTTACAATTCAGAAATCTGTTTTCAAGAAACCATATTGCCTATATTTGTGAGCAATTGCAGCCAAAGCGACTGCCACAATAGTCAAGAACGAAAAGCTGGTTACGACCTGTCGAACTACGAAGGCATCATGCGAGGAGTAAAAGCCAAACACCCGCTGCTTAGCGAAGTGTACAAAACCATTCGTGGCAACAGCCCTTCGATGCCGCGCAGACCTTATGGTAGCCTTAGTGCCCGACAAATTACTGATATCAAAGTGTGGATAGAAATGGGAGCGCCCAACACGAGTCATTGCCAATCGTGCGACACCACACTTATTACTTATACTGCTCGCATACGGCCTATCATCGATAATTGGTGCATCGGTTGCCACACCGCTACCAACGCAGGTGGTGGTTACGACCTTACCACTTATGCAGGCCTTGTGTCATCGGTTACCAATGCACGACTCATGGGTACTTTGCGTCATCAATCGGGTTATTCGGCTATGCCAAAAAACACGAGCCCCCTCACCGACTGCGACATCAATGCCATCCAAAAATGGATTAATACAGGGTATTTGCAGAATTAAAAAGCATGCAAATTTTTAATCCCCAGCAAAGACAAAAAATTAGAAAGTTTAAAGTTCGAAAGTTCGAAAGTTGGAGGATTAATAAGTTTATTTATTGAAAAAAAGCGTATACAAGTTACCAATCAACTAAAGATTTCTTTACAAAACCCTGCCTGCATAACTCCGTAGGTGGGAAATCCTTAACAAAACCCTGCCTGCATAACTCTGCGGGTAGGAAATCCTTGACAAAACCCTACCTGCATAACTCTGCAGGTAGGAAATCCTTGACGAAACCCTACCTGCAGAACTCCGCAGGTAGGGAATCCTTAAGGAGTTTGTACCTGCGGAGTAGCCAAAACCCGACCCCGAAAAGCCGACTCTATGGTATTGGTTGTTGATATTCAGTAAGATAATGCCTTTTTTTGTCAAATTCTTCATTTTCTTGGTTTTCTAGCGCATCCAATTACCCCATCCGCCAGCCAAACCCCAAAAAAGACGAAATTCAAGTCATCAAAATCCGATTTTGGGTAAAATGTCGGGTGATTTTTGTTGATTTTTTTTGGGTTAATCACCGATTTTATGCTCCACTTTTCACTCAACTAGTTCCCAAATTAAACCAATAAACCACCTCGTCCGATAACTTTAGATTAACACAAGCATAACATTCACCAAACTCTTTCCTCTGCCCCCCGCCCTACCTTTGCCCCACTATATAATAAGGCAAACAAAGGTTTGAAATCATTTTACAAAAAATTCTCCGAACGCTTTATCGAAGGTTTGTTGATGCTAAGTAGCAGCATCACCACCCTAACGGTGATATTGATTGTTATCTTTTTGTTCAAAGAAGGTTTAGGTGTTTTCGACCAAAAGCCTGTAGAAAATGGGTATATCATAGCGGTGAACAAAGCGAACCCGCTGAACGAAATATCATCGGCACAAATAAAAAACCTTTACGACCAAAAAATAACGCGTTGGAATGAGATAGGAGGTAAACCCGATTCCGTTTTTTTGTTTAGGATGGAAGATATTTCGAATTTTTATTCGGAAGACCAAATAGGCAGCAATTTCGAAAACCTTCCGAAATGTCTTAGTCGGGTGATTGATAGCATCCCCAACATCATCGCTTTTTTTCCTGAAAAATACTTGGACAAAAACTTTAAGGGCAAACAGCTGGAGGTAGAAAAAATTACTTTCTCGCAGTTTTTTACTGGCAAAGAATGGTTCCCAACGGCACAACCAGCAGCTCAATTGGGAGTATTGCCATTGATATTGGGTACGCTATGGGTAAGTTTAGGAGCCATCTTGTTGGCCTTGCCACTTGGTTTGGCAGCAGCAGTGTACATGAGCGAGATAGCGGATGATAGAATACGAAGAGTGATGAAACCATTGATAGAGTTGCTAGCCGGCATTCCATCGGTGGTATATGGTTTCTTTGGTTTGGTTATCATTGTTCCACTCATTCAAAAAACTTTTGAACTACCAGTTGGCGAGACCGGCTTAGCCGGAAGCATAATACTTGGCATCATGGCATTGCCCACCATCATCACCATTTCGGAAGATGCCATGCGCAATACTCCCCGTGCTATGAAAGAAGCAAGCCTTGCACTAGGAGCCAGCAAGTGGCAAACGATATATAAAGTGGTGGTACCTTATTCCATATCGGGTATTTCGGCAGGAGCCATACTTGGTATAGGTCGCGCCATTGGCGAAACGATGGCGGTGCTTATGGTTACAGGCAATGCAGCAGTTATTCCGCATAGCATATTAGCTCCTGTGCGCACCATACCAGCTACAATAGCTGCCGAACTTGGCGAAACATCAAACGGAGGACTGCATTACAAAGCATTGTTTGCATTGGGTTGCATTCTTTTTCTCATTACTTTATTTATCAATCTTAGTGTCGAATACATCTCGAACCGAAAGAAACATAATCAGTCTTAAACGATGACGAAGACCAAAGAAACTAAATTAGCAAGAAGCAAACAACTCAATCAGGCCATAGCATTCACGATATTTCGCTTGTTGAGTTATTTCATTGTTGCCATCTTGTTCATCATCCTCACCTTTATTATCATGAAAGGGGTCAAGGTAGTTAATTGGAATTTCATAACACAAATGCCCGAAGAAGGCATGACCAAAGGAGGCATCTATCCAGCCATTATTGGTACACTTTGTTTGGTAGCCGGCAGTATGATTTTTGCTTTCCCCATTGGTGTGTTGGCAGCTATCTACATGAATGAATATGTAAAAGACGGAATAGCAAAAAGAATAATAAAGCAAATGACCAACAACTTGGCCGGTATACCATCCATTGTTTTTGGGCTTTTCGGAATGTCGTTGTTTGTAAACAAATTGCATTTTGGCGATTCTATATTGGCAGGGTCGCTCACCTTGGGATTGTTGGCATTGCCAGTGGTTATTCGCACCACCGAAGAAGCATTGAAAGCAGTCGACAATACCTTTCGCCAAGCAAGTTTAGGATTAGGAGCTACCAAATGGCAAACCATTCGTAAGGTAGTGCTTCCTATTTCGTTTCCGAACATCATCACCGGACTGATACTTTCAATAGGCCGTGTGTCGGGCGAAACAGCGCCTATCTTATTTACTGTTGCTGCTTATTTTTTACCAAAACTTCCAACCAGTATATTTGATCAAGCTATGGCATTGCCTTATCATTTGTATGTAATATCAACAAGTGGAACTAATATTGAAGAGTCGCGACCTATTGCTTATGGCACCGCCATGGTACTTATCATCATTGTATTAATAGCCAATCTACTTGCCAATGGATTGCGAAAATATTTTGGCAATAAAGTGAAGATGAACTAAAAATTTCGCCACAATCAACAAGGCAATCAAGTATTGCAAGGATGTTTTGTGGTTAAACAATAAATAAAATGTATAAAATAGAATCAAAAAACGTTGACTTCTTTTATGGCACATCACAAGCCTTAAAGAACATTAACATTGCTATAATGCAAAATACCGTTACCGCCTTAATAGGTCCTTCGGGTTGCGGCAAATCAACCTACTTGCGTTTGTTCAACCGAATGAACGACTTGATAGGTAATACAAAACTTAATGGTCAAATATTGATAGATGGGGACGACATCTATACAAAAGGAGTGAACGTAGATAGCCTTCGAAAGAATGTGGGAATGGTGTTTCAAAAACCTAATCCATTTCCTAAAACTATATTCGAAAATGTTGCTTATGGATTGCGAGTAAATGGAGTTACCGATAAAAAAATAATTGAAGAACGTGTTGAAACATCCATAAAACAAGTAGTTTTGTGGGACGAAGTAAAAGACAAATTGAAGAAATCAGCATTCGAGCTTTCAGGCGGTCAACAACAGCGACTTTGTATTGCAAGAGCATTAGCTATTCAACCATCCGTTATTCTTATGGATGAGCCAACCTCAGCGCTCGACCCAATTTCTACATCAAAGGTTGAAGAGTTAATCTATGAATTAAAGACAAAATACACCATCGTTATTGTTACTCACAATATGCAGCAAGCAGGTAGGGTGAGTGATACTACCGCTTTCTTTTATTTGGGTGAATTAGTAGAATACGATAATACGAAAACAATTTTCACCAACCCGAAAATAGAACGAACTCAAAATTATATAACAGGAAGATTTGGATAGGGTATCTTTATTTCCAAATTATTAAAACAATCAAACCATGACCCATTTAGACATAGAACTTCAGCGTCTCAAAGCAGAAACCATTAAGATGTGGACGCTTGTTAATTTGCAACTCAACAAAGGAAAGATTTCGTTGTTAAAACTCGACAAAGATCTAGCTCGTGAAGTAATATTGAGCGAACGAAGAGTTAATGCTTTTGAGTTAAAGCTTGACAGAGATTGTGAAAATATTTTTGCATTGTTCAATCCCGTAGCCGTTGATTTACGATTTGTACTCGCGGTTTTAAAAATTAATAACAACCTCGAGCGCACAGGAGATATTGTAGAAGGTATAGCAAAGTTTGTACTCAATGTTGATCATACATTTGATAAGCAAGTGTTGGAGCTCACACGTGCGGTGGAAATGTATTTAGCTGCTAATAATATGATGGAAACAGTACTCGAAGCTTTTGATAAAGAAGATACGAGTCTTGCGCGAACAGTTTTTCAACAAGACGAATTGGTGGATGAGATAAATGTAAATGCAAATAAAATTGTGGCAGAGTATATAAGGTCACATCCTGATAATGTTGAAGAAGCTCTTTATCTACTTTCCATTATTCGTAAACTAGAACGAGTGGGCGACCAAGCTAAAAATATGGCAGAAGAAATTATTTTCTATATAGAAGCGAAAGTACTAAAGCATCGTTCGAAAGTAGAGAAGAGTAAATAAGATACTGTTCTTATTTCTTTCCTAAGTCTTTCATCAAATAATCTGAGAACGAAAACAACTCCGTCTCGGAAAAATGTTTCCCCATTACCTGAAGTCCAAAAGGAAGACCATTACTATGTGTTCCAATTGGCAACGAAATGGATGGTACTCCTGTAATATTTGCTTGAACAGTAAATATATCTTCTAAGTACATGGCAATAGGGTCAGCGCTGTGTTGCCCGAATTTAAAAGCTACATTGGGTGTTGTAGGTAAAATAATAAAGTTGTAGCTATTTAGAATTTCGTTGGTTTTGATTTGTAACAACCTTCTTACTCTTTGTCCTTTCGAATAATATGCATCGTAATAACCTGCACTAAGTACAAAAGTCCCAAGCATTATTCTTCGTTTCACTTCTTTCCCAAAACCTTCGGAGCGCGACAGTTTATAAGTCGATTCCAAATCACTCGCATTTTTACTTCGGTATCCATAATTGATTCCGTCAAATCGTGCTAGGTTAGAACTTGCTTCGGCTGTGGTTAAAACATAATAAGTAGGAACAAGATAATCGAGATAAGGAAAATCAACAGCTTCTACCATGTGCCCATCCGCTTTCAATTGGTCAATTATAGTTTCCACTTTAGCCTTTATCTCTGGATTCAAACCTTTGCTGTCAATCACATCTTTAATATAAGCAATGCGAAGTTTTGATGTAGGATGATTTAGAATTTTTGAATATTCAGGGACTGGTTTTGATGAAGCAGTGCTATCATAATCGTCTTTTCCTGCCATTACTTCCATGATGATGGCAGCATCTGCAATGTTTTTAGTAATTGGTCCAATCTGATCAAAAGAAGAAGCATAAGCAATTGCCCCATAACGCGACACTCTACCATAAGTAGGTTTTAAGCCTACTACACCACAGAAGGACGCGGGTTGACGAATTGAACCACCTGTGTCAGTTCCAAGAGAAGCCAAACATAAATCGGCCGCTACTGCAGTGGCAGCGCCTCCTGACGAACCTCCTGGTACCCTAGAATTGTCTAAAGGATTTGCTACATTACCGAAAGCGGAATTTTCATTTGAGCTGCCCATTGCAAATTCATCGCAGTTGCAGCGACCTATGATGATAGCATCCTCTGCCAACAAACGTTCAACAACAGTTGCACTATACAATGATTCAAACCCTTCTAGGATTTTTGATGAAGCAGACACTTTGTGGTATTTGTAACAAAGATTATCTTTCAGAGCAATCACCATACCTGCAAGTTTCCCTGAAGTCTTTGACTTAATCTTTACATCTACTTCTTCTGCCTTTTGTAGTGCCGATTGAGTAAACACCTCAAGAAAAGCATTTAGATTTTTCTTTTCCTCAATACGTTGTAGGTATTGTTGAACAAGTTCTTTACAAGAAATCGAATGGTTGAATAAATCGGTTTGAACTTCGTTAAGAGAGTTGTAAGTCTTCACAAGTTGAAAGTATATTATAAATACAAAATCCCCTGTGGTTGCAGAGGAAGATGTAAAGTTTAATTAAGTTGAAAAATTAGTCTTTCTTTTCAGGAGTAGAGCCATTGCTTTTCTCATCCTCCCCTTTCGAAGCGTCTTTAAATTCTTTAACGCCTTTACCAAGACCTTTCATTAATTCTGGAATTTTTTTACCACCGAATAGCAATAAAACAATTACCAAAATGATTATCATTTCGGAGCCACCTAGACCCAAAAACCCGATTAATATACTGTTTAACATTTCCTGTTTTTTTAATTAAGATGCAAATATACTAAAATAGATGATTGACAAAAATAAAGTTAGGCATAAGCCGAAATAAAGAATGTTAAAACCATTCAATTCAAGAAAAAAACTAATTGATAAAGGAAAATTAAAAGTCATCGTAATAAATTTGTTCATTCAAGAATAAACACTACTTTTGTTCTCTATAAACACAAAACAAATAACAAATAAACATTATGAAAAAAACTACAAACCCTAACAAACAATTGAGAGTTGTATTTAGCTCTTTATTTTTATTCTTCTTGGTTTTAAGCGGTAGTGCACAAGTTACCATTTTCAGTGAAGATTTTAGTTCTTCAAGTTTCACCACAAACGGTTGGACATTTTCTCCCTCTCAAGGAAATTGGCTAGTTGGAACAAGTTACACTCCTACAGGTGGAACATCTCCCAATGCCTATTTTAATTGGTCTCCTTCGGTAACTTCTTATAGTTATTCTTTGGTTAGTCCTATTATTAATGGTGGTCCTTATAACAACATTACGTTAGGTTACGACCTTCTGCTTAATAATTTTTCGACTTCAACATTAGAGCAGTTCTCAGTGGAATACAAGACAGTTTCGTCTGGAACTTGGACTATGTTGTATAATCAGGATAATACTGGTGGTTCTGCTTCATTCAACCAAACTGCTGCCTCACTAATAGGTATGGACGGACAAACATTTCAAATTAGATTTACTGCTTATGGTGCCAACTCATTTAATATAAACGGTTGGGGACTTGATAATATTTTGGTTCAAGGAACCTTTAGCTCTGCATGCTCCGGTATTCCTGCTCCGGGTAATACCATCGCATCCGATACCTTGGTATGTCCTATTACTAACTTCACTGTTTCATTGCAAAATTCTATTAATGGTTCTGGAATTACATATCAATGGCAATCATCTCCTGATAACATTACATACACTGATATTGCTGGTGCTACTGCCTCATTTTATACTGGAACTCAAACAACAACTACCTATTATCAGTGTAGAGTAATTTGTTCAGCAGGTCCCGATACAGCTACATCTACTCCAATACATATAACTCAAAATGTACCTATGAACTGCCATTGTATACCAGTTGTTTCAACTCTTGCCTGTGTATACGACTGGATTAGTAATGTGACCACTTCAAGCGGAATCACTAATATTAATAATACCTCTGCTTGTTCGGCTACTTCATATACGGATTATTCTGCAACTCAAATTGCTTCTCAAACAGCTGGGTTACCTTTAGACTTATCATTGACATCAGCTGGATATGGTATGTATTGGGATATTTATGTGGATTATAATGACGATGGAGTATTTTCTGCTTCAGAAGATGTACTGCAAGTAAATACGGGTACCGCCTTCGGAGCTCAAACAGCACTTGGAAGTTTCATTATTCCAATAGGTACAATTCCTGGAGACCACAGAATGCGTATCAGAGCCAATTATGCATCTTATATTAATGATCCTTGTTCAATATTATATGAAGGAGAAACAGAAGATTATACTTTGACTGTTATTACTCCAGTTCCTTGTTCTGGAACACCTGCTCCGGGTAATACCACAAGCACTGCAACATCTATCTGTTCTTCAACTAACTTCACATTATCATTTCAAAATATAAACTTAGGAAGTGGAGTAACTTACCAATGGCAATCTTCAACCGACAATGTAACCTATACTGATATTGTTGGTGCAACTTCTAATTTTTACACTACTTCTGCATTAGTAAGCACCTATTATCAATGTATCACTACTTGTTCTGGTAACAATGGTATTTCGACACCTCTTTTGGTTAATATAACACCTTGCGTTAACATGAGTAACGGTTCGACCACTACTTGTAGCGGTTCTTTTTATGATAGCGGAGGACCAGGAAGTAATTACCAAAATAGTGAATCGTACACTTACACCATTTATCCAGATGCAGGAAACTTGTCGAGTGTTACCTTCAATTCATTCACTATTGAAACTTGCTGCGATCACTTAACAATATACAATGGACCAGATGCTACCTATCCTTCGTTAGGAACATTTACTACAATTTCAGCTGGAACAGTATTTAGTTCAACTGACCCAACAGGGGCATTAACTTTTGTGTTTTCATCAGACGGTTCGGTTACTTATGCTGGATGGGATGCTACTATAGGTTGTATTCCTAACCCTCCTTGCAGCGGAGTTCCTGCTCCTGGCAACACCTTATCCACTTCGGCCACGGCTTGCGTAGGTGTTCCTTTCACTTTGAGTTTACAAAATAACGTAATTGCTTCGGCTCAAGCGTTCCAATGGCAATCATCTCCTGATGGGGTTACTTATACTGATATTGCTGGAGCTACACTACCTAGTTATACGGTTGCTTCGCAAACTACTACCACCTATTATCAGTGTCTTGTAATTTGTACTACTGGTCCAGATACAGCTACTTCTACTCCAATACAAATAATTCAAAATGCGGCTATCAACTGTTATTGTACACCGGTTGTGTCTACTTATGCCTGCTTATATGACTGGATTAGCAACGTGACAACTTCAAGCGGTATCACTAATATTAATAATACTTCTGCTTGTTCGGCTACATCATATACTGATTATACTGCTACTCAGATTGCATCTCAAACCGCAGGATTACCATTAAACTTATCATTATCTTCAGCAGGATACGGAATGTATTGGAATGTTTTTGTTGATTACAATAACGATGGAGTGTTCTCTGCTTCAGAAGACGTACTTCAAGTAAATAACGGTACAGCATTCGGAGCACAAACAGCACTTGGAAGTTTTATCATTCCAATTGGTACAACTCCTGGAGACCATAGAATGCGTATCAGAGCTAATTATTTATCTTATATTAATGATCCTTGTTTAATATTATATGAAGGAGAAACAGAAGATTATACCTTAACTGTTCTTGCTCCAGTTCCTTGTTCGGGTCCTCCTGCTCCAGGAAATACCACTAGTACTTCTACTTTAGTATGTCCTACTTTTAACTTTACACTATCGCTTCAGAATATTAATTTAGGAGGTGGAGTAACTTATCAATGGCAATCGTCACCTGATGGTGCTACTTGGACAGATGTCGCAGGTGAGACAAATCAATCTTATTCATTGACTCAATCTGTGAATACTTATTACCAATGTTTGGTAGTTTGTACTGCAGGTCCCGATACAACCATTTCTACACCTATTTTGGTTTCAATGAATTCTATTTACAATTGCTATTGCAACACATCTCAAGCATTATATACTTATGATGAGGAAATCTTTAGTGTTGATGTAAACGGAAGTGTAAATGCATACAACTGTACAACTGTTGCTCCTGGTCCCGGTTCTATCTTAAACAGATATTCGAACTTCACCACACTTGGACCATTAACTACGATTAACCCAGGCTTGACTGTACCATTTACAATACAAGAAAACGAATGTGATGGTTCTCCTTATTATTCTAATGGATGTGCTATTTGGATTGACTTTAACCAAAATGGATCATACTCTGACCCAGGTGAGCAAGTGTATATTGAAAGCACAACTACTGTGAGTCCACGAACTATTACTGGTTCATTCACTGTGCCAGCCAATGCAGTTACAGGACTGACAGGAATGAGAGTGGTAGTGGCCGAGGGATATTACGGTGCTTCATTAACTCCATGCTTGACTTATGGATATGGAGAAACTGAAGATTACATCATAAACATCGGTGCAGCTACTTATGATATGGGAATATTGAACGATGCTTCTCCTCTTCCTGCGCATTGCTATACAAATGCAGAAACAGTGAGCGTTACCGTTAAAAACTTTGGTGGAGATACTCTTAACATGAGTGTAAATCCTTTGACCATTAATTGTGCGGTGACAGGTGCTAACCCTAATAACACAGTGTTTACTCCAGTAGTAATCAACACCGGATTATTCTTACCGTTCACTACTCAAGTGGTAACTTTCTCTACTAACTTCGATATGTCGGCCAATGGTACTTATGTAATCAATGCAAGTACTACGGTTGCAACCGATGGTTCAACCAATAATGATGCGAACACATCAATCTATGTAAAAAATACTGCACCTACTGTTACTGCTACACCTGATCAATGGGCGCTTTGTCAAGGATTAACAACTGGAGTTTTAGCAACACCTGTAACATCAGTTGCCGTGGATACTATTATCTGGACACCTTCAGCAGGTTTATCTGCTGCTGATATTGCTTATCCTCAAGCAACGCCTTCAGCTACTACTACTTATTCGGTCACTGTGGTAGATGCTTTAGGATGTAGTGCTACGGATACTGCTTTGGTAACTATCCATCAATTGCCACCTGTAACTATTAATGCTTCTAGTTTAACTCCTTGTATTGGTGTTGACGAAACATTGTCGGGTGCTGGTGCTCTTATTTATTTCTGGGATAATGGTGTTACCGATGGTGTTCCTTTCCCTGAAAATGCATACACAACTACTACTTACAACGTAACTGGTCTTGACCAATTCGGATGTACGAATACCGCTTCGGTAACACTTACAGTTAATCCTCTGCCAACTATTTCTACTTCGGCTTCGGTTAATCCAGTTTGTGCTAACACTGCAGAAACGCTTATTGCTTCTGGTTCGGCAACTGTTTATATTTGGGATAATGGCGTAACTAACGGTTTGGCATTTGGTCCAGCGGTTACTACTACATACCATGTAATAGGTACTGATGGTAATGGATGTATGAGTCCTGATTCAATTACTGTATTGGTAAACCAACCTGCTGCAACCAACCAAACTGTAACGGTTTGTCCTGGTGGAAGTGTAACGGTAGGTTCTAACGTTTACAACGTTTCTGGAACATATACTGATCTTGCGGTAGCTGCTAATACTTGCGATAGCGTTATTACTACTACACTTATTGTAAGTGCTCCGATAACTGCTACACAAAACATTACCATCTGTTCGGGTTCGCACTTAACTGTTGGAACTAACGTATACAGCACTGCAGGTACTTATACTGATGTATTGACTGCTTTTAGCGGTTGCGATAGTACACTTACTTCCAACTTAACTGTGAATGCTCCTGTCACAACTAGTCAAACATTTGTATTGTGTGCTGGTGGAAACGTAATGGTGGGTACAAACATGTACACTTCTTCTGGTGTTTACAACGATACTTTATCAGCTGTGAATGCTTGTGATAGTGTTGTGGTAACTAACTTGACTGTGAATGCTGCTATTACTACTACTCAATCGATAGCGATTTGCGCTGGTGGAAGTTATACCATTGGAACCAGCTCTTACAATACTGCTGGTAACTACACGGATGTATTAACTTCTGCAGCTGGTTGCGACAGTACAGTAACTACTAACTTAACAGTGAATCCAACGATTACAGGAACACAAACGTTTACCATCTGCGCAAGCGATTCGGTAGTGGTGGGAACTTCGGTTTACCATACTACAGGTATTTTCACTGATGTGTTGATTACTTCACTTGGTTGTGATAGTACAGTAACTACTAACTTAACAGTAACCACTCTTCCAGTGGTGACCGTAACTTCAACAACCATTTGTGATGGTGCTACTGCTACGCTTACAGCGAATGGTGCTACTACTTATACTTGGACTACTGGTGCAACTCCTGCAACTTCAAATACTGCAACAGCTACACCTGCAGCTACTACAAGCTATACGGTGACTGGTACGGTAGGTTCGTGTACGAATACTGCAATATCAACTGTTACTGTGAACCCTACACCCACCGTTACCTTGGCTGCCTTCCCTATGACTTCAATATGTGCGCAACATGCGCCAATTGCATTACCTGTTGGAACGCCTGCTGGTGGTACGTATACGGGTGCTGCGGTTGTAGGTACTATGTTTACGCCTTCGATGTCAGTTGTTGGTGTTAATGCGGTGACTTATACATTTACGCTTAACGGATGTACTAATCAGGCTTTCCAAAACATCACGGTGTTGGATTGTACAGGTATTACCGAATCAACTTTCAACAATGAAATCAATATCTATCCTAATCCTACGGGTGGTATGTTCAACATCTCTATTAGCAACGCTAATTTTGCTGAACTAACCATCTCTGTGGTTGACATTAGAGGTAGAGAGGTGTATAAATCAATTGACAAAAACATTGTTGCGCAATTCAACAAGCAAATAAATCTTGAGCAAGTAGCAAAAGGTATTTATTACATTAAATTGAGTAATGGTACAGATGTGAAAATTCAGAAATTGGTGATTGAATAAATTGTAATCACAAGAAGTTGTTCGAAAGAGCAACTCATCCTAAACGCTCGTTGTATGAAAATGCAACGAGCGTTTTTGTTTTTGTAAAAGGCTGAAATCGGTCAACTGTTTTTTATCCTCCAAATTTATTTTTGAAGTCGAGCACCACAGTTTCTTAATTTCAAAATTAGGTTGGGCGGGGAGCATAAAAATCTGCCTTACGAAATCCTTAAATCCTGTTTTTTCTGTCCAAAAACTCCTCCCTTTTTAATGGAAAAGCAGGAATATTTCGGAAAGTGGATGGTCAGTTTTTGAAAAATGGAGGCATGAGCTGGTAAAATGCTGAGATTTTGGAAAAGCAATCACCCCGACATCCCAAAATAGGTAACCGAAACCTTCATTTTGCTCTCTGTAAAACGCATAACAACTTGTTAATTAATATAGTAAAAGTCGATAAGTCGCAAGTCTCCGAGTTAGAAACGTGCAAAAATACCCCCCTTTTGTCAACATGCGAGGCATAGAAAAAGTTGTTAGGCTATGCCTCGCATGTTTGCGAACGGTAGAAAAAGAACTTTTTCTGCCCCTCGCAAGTTTGCGGATAGGTAAATTTTGACAAAAACTATAGTTCGCAATATTGCGACCCATGGTTTTTGTACTTAGGACATCGATCGCAAGTTTGCGAGGGGTGGTTTTTGCCCAATTTTTCGGTTTCGCAAACAGGGTTTCTTCAAAATTTTGGGTTGAAATGAGTTTAGGAATTATTTCAGGGGAATTAATTAGAGGATAAATCAAGCTAAAAACTTGGTTGACCTTTCTCAGAAAATTGGAGGAGAAGTTCTCAACAAACTAATCAATCATTTTTCTTTCAACAATAAAAAACCCCAAACGACTTTCGGTTTTATTCGAGTCGTTTGGGGTGATGAAAAATGAGTTGAATGATGTTTACCTTAGTCTGGTTTCAATCATTTTATTTTTGTTATTCAACTTTTAATTTTGATTCAAACTCATCTTCATCAAAACTGTTGAACGAAGGCCTTATTGAATCACCAATTTTTTAGTGATTACTTCTTCGCCATTGTTCAATCTTACAAAATAAATTCCTTTAGCAATGCCTTCAACATCGATTTGTTTGCTAAACTCACTACCCGTTGTTTTTTCGTTTGACGAGAACACCAATCTTCCTTCAACATCAACAATGGTGATGAACAAGCTGCTAAACTTAGCGTTGAGCACGGTTAGCATAAAATCATTGGTGGCAGGATTAGGATAAAGGCTAACTGAATTTTCGAACGAATATTCGTCCACACCCAGACAGTTGTAAACCACAATGGTTTGCGAAGCCGCACCAATACAGCCGAATGACGAGTAAGTATAAGTAACAAAATTATTTCCGAGTTGATTAACCGAAGGAGTGAAAGTGCTATCTACCACCGACACACCACTATATGTACCACCAACCGGAAGCCCACCAGTCAAGGCAAATGCAGGTGTTTGCGCACATATAGTTGACGGATTAAACGCTGCTAACGTAACAGTAGGTTGAGCATGCACCGTAACCGTAGATACAGCAGTATCGGAGCATCCGAGCGAAGTCCCCGTTACGGTAAAGCTAGTTGTGACACTTGGATTTGCTGTCGCAATGCTGCCACCAGCAGGTGTAGCACCTGCACTCCAAGCGTAAGTATTGGCGCCACTTGCCGTGATGGTGAAGGTAGAACCAGTACATCCCGAAGGTGAAGTAACGGTTACTATCGGCATTGGATTCACAGTGAGTGTTGTTGTTACAATACTATCGCAACCCGAAGCAGCAGTGTAGAAGGTAGTGTAGAATCCGCTAGTGGTATAGGTTTGTGAGCCAAGCACAATCGAATCGCCTGCACAAATAGTGAATGCATTGTAGTTTAAGTTTTGTGGTATCACCGTAAGATTAGTAGTCACGGTGCTGTCGCAACCCGCATATACAGAAGGAATCACATCAATATAAACTCCTGTTGTATCGTACACATTGTTGCCAACATGTATTAGTTGTCCATGACAAAGTGTGAGTGTTTGGCTGCCAGTAATGGAATTCACAATGGTAAGCATCGTTGTAACAACGCTATCGCAGCCACTTGCAGCATGCAGCGTATCGATGTAAGTGCCAGAAATGCTATAGATTGAAGTGCCAACAGAAATAGAATCGCCAGCACAAGTAGTCACCACATAATTATAGGTAATAGGATTACTCACGGTAAGATGCGTCATCACGGTGCTGTCGCAGCCAGTGATAGCAGGGTAAACATCAGCATACACACCAGTGATAGAATACGTTGAACTGCCAACCGTAACACTTCCGCCAGGACAAACGGTATAATACAAGTCGGTGGTAAACGTTGGATTTACAATAACACGCGTGGTATCTCTGTTCACACAACCATTCGCATCCGTTCCGATTACAATATAGTCGTGGGTTCCTGCGGTGGTTGCAAAAGCCACCCCATCAGTGATGGTGCTATCCCAGAAATAAGTAAGGCCTCCATTTCCATTCAGCGTCAATAAATCACCAGCACAAAGCAAAGCAGATGAAGCGTTGGCAGTGATTGTTGGTAAAGCATTAATAGTAACCGAAATCGAAGCCGTGTTGGTACATCCATTGCTAGCAGTGCCCATCACGTGGTAAGTGAAAGTTCCAACAGCAGGCTCAAACGAAACGGAGTCAATAATGTCGTTATCCCAATAATAAGTATTAGCTCCATTTCCATACACCATCACCGATTGACCAATGCAAATAGAACTTGCCGAAGCGCTACATGTAACGGTTGGCACAGGGTTTACCGTAACGCTGTGCGAAGCCGTAGCCGAGCAACCATAGCTAGTAGAGCCGGTTACGGTATACATCACCGTTCCAACAGTTGGCACAAACGAATTGGCATCAATCACACCATTGTCCCAAACATACGTATCAGCGCCACTTCCAGAGAGTGTTAAATTATTTCCTTCGCACAACGTGGTAGCACTTGCATTGGCAGTCACCACAGGAATCGGATGTACACTCACCATCACTGTGTCGGTATTTACGCAACCATTACCAGCGGTAGCAGTAGCAATATAAGTAGTAGTGCCCACTGTAGGATTGAAACTCACACCATCCGTCACACCATTATTCCACGCAGTGGTCACACTGCTTGTACTGTTCAAGGTAAGGGCTTCACCAGCACAAAGAGAGGTGGCACTTGCCGATACACTAAGGCTTGGAGTTCCATTTACCAATATTGAAATAGGACTTCTTGGTGAAGACATACATCCAAAAGCGTTTGTGGCTTCTGCATAGAAGTCGTTCGTACCAAGAGTTGTAGGTATGTAAGTAACACCAACACTAGCAGGCGTGGTAAGAAAACTTGTGCCTCCTGTGGAAGTAGTAAACCAATTAATAGTTCCCGAATCATCAGTACCTGTGAAATTGCTAAAGATGGTAGTAGCGCCTCCAAAGGTGCCATCTGTGGTGTACATCTCCAGGGCAAAGGTTGCACCCGCAGGAACAGTTAAACTAGTAGTGCCACTTTGAACAGGGCCTCCATTCAAATTATAACCAGGTAAAAGAGTGGCTATTCCATTGACCACATAACGAGGATAATCATAAGGAGCTGCATCAGGAGTAGAATAATTCCAGTTAAAAGTAATGGTAGTAATTGATAAGGTAGAGATAACTCCTCTACGATAATAAGTGGGTCCACTTTGGTCATCATCTCCCGAAGTGATAGCAATGGATGCAGGAGCATTAGTAATATCTACACGTCCGCCAATTCCATTATATATGGTCCAATTTGTAGGACTATAAATTCCAACAAAATTGTTTTGAATCACGGGAACAACCGAGGCATTCATCATCACGCTTTGTCCCGAACAAATAGAAGTAGGGATGGCAGATACACTGAGCATAATCGGATTCGCAGCACACGATACATCAAGCGTATAGCTTTGCACACCAGTGCAACCATTCACATCGGTAGCGGTAATATCAAAGGCGAAATTTCCGATAATAGAAGGTATACCTGAAAGAACACCAGCTGTTGAAACACTCATGCCACTTGGCAATGAACCACTCGTGATAGCATAATGAACAATTCCTTGGCCCCCAGTTTGCGAAAGGTTTTGTGAATACGAAACTCCAACTCCAGCAGCTGAGAAGCTCGCTGGGCTAATAGTAATAGGAACACAAACCGTAGTGTAAACAAAATTATCGATTCCAATATAATCAGCGTTAATACCATTCGAGCCACCATTGGTTACATAGTATCTAAAGGCAATTCGACCGGTAGTTGGTGCCGATAAACCGCTAATGGTCACCGTATATTGAGTCCAAGCGGTAGGATATACGCCAGTTATTAAAGTTGGGTTGATATCCAATAATAAATTTGTGAAATCACCCACAGCAGTATCTATGCCCAAACTGCCAACATTCACGCTATTCCCACTCGTGCTAAGTCTCACTTGCAAACGATCCGCGCTTGTATCAGGACTAAGTTTCCTTGTATAAAAAGTGATAACATCGCCATTTCTAAAGGTGATTGCAGGCGATACCAACCAATTACTGATGTTATTCGTATCAAACGCATTGTTAGCATCAGCGGCAATGTACGAATTAGAGGCCCCGTTTGATGCAGTGAACACGGTCGAATCCCCTTGAAACCAATTAGTAGTTCCAACAACAGTGCTGTTGTTTTGCGTAAACCAACCACTTGCCGACAAGGTAGTGATGTCATCAAAATTCTCTGTAAACGTTTGTGCAGAGGATTGAGTAATGAATGCAGTAATCGCAAACGTAATTAATAAATGAAGTGTAATTTTTAGTTTCATTATAAGTGTGTTTTAGTGATGAATGAGTGTACAAATTTAGTTGGAAGTGCATTTCATTCTACTGATGTTCATCATATCTGCGTTAATGCAGGTTTTTAACCAATTCATTAAGCTCAGGCAAATGTAGCAAAATGTTTATTCAGCAAGTATAGTGAAGGAGAAATGTTGGCAAAGTGATGTCTATTCAGCAATACCGATAGTCGATACCTTGCCTGTTTTATTTAGAATTATTCTTAATTGAATGGAATTATTCTTAATTTTACGCTTTCAAAAAATGACTGCACCCGGAGCAACACTAAAATTAAGTCTTGATATTAATAAAATACGAGAAGATTTCCCGATACTTTCACGTGAGGTAAATGGAAAGCCGCTCATCTATTTTGATAGCGCATCAACCGCGCAGAAGCCTCAAGTAGTTATCGATTCGCTAACCAATTTTTATACGTATCAAAACGCCAACGTTCATCGAGGAGTGCATACACTGAGTCAAGAAATCACAGTTGCATACGAAAATGCCAGAGTGACCATACAGCGTCATCTCAATGCGGCACATCCTCATGAAATTATCTTTACTAAAGGTGCAACAGAGTCAATTAATTTGGTGGCACATTCGTTTGGCAAAAAATACATTCAGAAAGGAGACGAAATAATAATTTCTGAAATGGAGCATCATTCCAACATCCTCCCTTGGCAACAAGCTTGTGAGGAGAAAGGTGCGATATTGAAAGTTATTCCTATGAATGATTCTGGAGAGTTAATGTTGGACGAATTCAAAAAATTATTGTCGCCCAAAACAAAAATTATTGCTGTTACCCATATTTCAAATACTCTTGGAACGATTAATCCAATCAAGGAAATTATTGAGTTAGCGCATCGCAACAATACACCCATTCTTATTGACGGTGCACAAGCGGTTTCACATACTTTGGTTGACGTACAAAGCCTAGATGCTGATTTTTACTGCTTCAGTGGACATAAGTTGTTCGGACCAACAGGAGTTGGGATTCTTTACGGTAAGGAAAAATACTTGAATGAAATGCCTCCTTATCAAGTGGGGGGAGGAACCATCAAGACGGTGACATTTCAAAAAACTGAATACGCTGATTTGCCGTTGAAGTTCGAAGCAGGAACTCCTCACATAGCTGGAGGAATTGCTCTGGCAGAAGCCATTAATTATGTCAACCATTTAGGGCTTGACAATATTGCTGTTTACGAAAATAGTTTATTGGAGTATGCAACCATTGAATTAAATAAAATTGAAGGGTTAAGGATTATAGGAAATGCGAAACACAAAACCTCTGTTATTTCATTTGTTGTAGAGGGTTTGCATCCGTTTGATGTTGGTACCATCCTAGATCAATTAGGTATAGCTGTTCGTACAGGACATCATTGCACTCAACCAATTATGCAACATTATGGAATACAAGGAACGGTAAGGGTTTCATTTGCGTTTTATAATACCAAGGATGAAATTAATACATTTATTAAAGGCCTCGAAAGAGCTATCAAGATGCTGAAGTAAGATGAGTATTATAGAGAAGGAGAATGAAATTATTGAGGAATTTGCAATGTTTGATGATTGGTCAGATAAGTATGAATACCTCATCGATTTAGGGAAGTCATTGCCTAAACTCGATGATATGAATAAGACGGATGATAAACTCATCAAGGGTTGTCAAAGTAAGGTATGGATGCACTCAGAGCTAGTAGACGGTAAAGTGATTTACACAGCAGATAGTGATGCTATCATTACCAAAGGAATGGTTGCGTTAATGGTTCGAGTACTATCAAATCAAAGTCCAGATGAAGTGATAGATTCAAAGCTAGATTTTGTAGAAAAGATAGGATTAACGAAACACCTTTCTCCTACTCGCAGCAATGGTTTACTTAGTATGATAAAACAAATGAAACTGGATGCACTAGCTTACAAACAGCTTAAATCTTAAAAATTTTGGATTTCTAGAAATAAAATTGAATTGAAAAGAAAATTGAATACAAAATAAAATGTCAGCCATTATAGATACAAATAATACAGAACTTACTCAACGGGTAATTGATACCATAAAGACCTGTTATGACCCTGAAATCCCTGTAGATATTTGGGAATTAGGTTTAATTTACGAAATCAAGATAGATGACGAGTGTAACTTGAATGTAAAAATGACATTGACCTCTCCCTCATGTCCAGTTGCTGAAACACTTCCTCCTGAAGTAGAGCAAAAATTACGTGAAGTCGTTGGAATAACCTCCGCTAAAATTGAGCTAACCTTCGACCCTCCTTGGGAAAAACACATGATGAGTGAAGTAGCACAACTAGAATTAGGATTCATGTAAAAATGGAAAAGGAGTTAGTAAACAAGGTTCAAGAAAGCGGTATTGTAACAATTGATCTAGAAGAGTTTTATTCCGAAGGTGAAAGAGTTCTTCTTGATATTAAGGATGTTCTTTTTCAGGGTCTGATACTTCGTGAGAAGGACTTTAGAGAGTTTATAAAATGTGAGGATTGGACTAAGTACCTTAATAAATATGTTGCAGTTTACTGTTCGGCAGATGCCATTGTTCCAACATGGGCCTTCATGTTATTAGCAGTTCATCTCGAACCTATAGCGAAGAAAGTAGTTTTTGGTAACTTAGAAACCTTAGAAACTGTTTTGTACTTTGAGCAATTGCAAAAAATAGTTCCAGAACATTTTAAGGATTCAAGGGTAGTAATAAAGGGATGTGGAAAGTTGATTGTTCCTAAATCGGCTTATGTTGAAATAACAAGAATACTAAGACCTTTCGCAAAAAGTATCATGTATGGAGAACCTTGTTCTACAGTACCATTGTATAAGAGAAAAGAGGAATCCTAAAAATCTTCTATTTTCGTACTTTAGCGCCACTTCCGCTACCGTGAGTTTTCCAATAAGGATCATGAGAAGGGTGCTTTACGTTGTTATTTAAGTGTCTTCTTCTGATTAACTCATCTTGCTCAATCTTACGTTTCTTAGCCACATTTGTACTGAACCATGCTATTCCAAGCACAAGTATAAATCCAAGTGCCATGAAAATATAATTCATCTTTTCCTGACGGCTTATTTGGTCTTTAGCTGCGCTTAAATTCTTGTTAAGATTGCCTATACTTGGCCCTCCATCTTGCGCAGAAACGTTATATGCGAAGAGAATAAGGAAGGAAATAAATAAGGCCACCTGCTTAATTATCCTAGTTCTAGTGGTTCTAGCTGTTGTTAAAATTGTGTTTCTCATAATCATTATATTATATATATATTAGTACTAACATGTTGTCAAGTAATCGGGCACAAAAGTATCAAAATTGTCGATTAAAAAAACTTTCTTAACAACTTAGACGCAAATTATTTTTAAAAGGTTGCATGAGGGGACATTTTTTTTAAAAAAAGATAAATTTGGATTGTATTGATATTTGACGTACTTTTGTATCCGTATTTAAAGGAGAAGGAAAGAGGGGGCTATTGTCCCCTCTTTCTTTTCCACTAATAATTAAATGATTACGACAGATAAAGTATATGAATTGGCTTCTGAAAAGATAAAGGATGGAGACAATTTTATTGTTGAAATAAGCGTTAAGAAAGGGAATAAAATAACAGTCTTAATAGATAATGATAAAGCCATTACTATCAATGATTGTGTTGAAATGAGTAAATTTCTTGAATCAAAACTAGATAGGGAAGCAGACGATTTTGAACTTAGCGTTATGTCAGCAGGGCTTACAGAACCATTCAAAGTTGCTCGCCAATATCAAAAGAATATTGGAAGGCAAGTAGAGGTGATTACTAAAGAAGGGCAAAAGTATGTTGGTAAACTTCTTTCAATAATTGATGATTATATTGCGATCGAAACAATTAAAAAAGAAAAAAAACAGGTAAAAAGTGTAAGAATAGAAAATATCAATTTAAAATTAAATCAAATAAAAGAAACAAAACGAGTAATATCCTTTTAAAAAGAACAAATAATGGAAAATATTAATCTAATCGAGTCTTTCTCGGAATTTAAAGAAGTAAAAAACATTGATCGACCAACTTTAATGAGCATTATTGAAGATGTATTCAAAAGTGCATTGATTAAGAAATATGGTTCAGATGACAACTTCGATATTATTGTAAATCCGGATAGAGGTGATGTTGAAATTTGGCACAATCGTGTAATAATGGATGACGAATTTGTTGATGATAGTTTTGATTATGATCCTGCAAAGCACATCAGTTTAACTGATGCACATAAAATTGAAGCAGAATTTGAACTTGGAGAAGAAATCACTACTCCAGTTCGTTTGGATGATTTTGGAAGACGTGCTGTGCTTGCGGTGCGCCAGAATTTGGTTTCAAAAATATTAGAACTTGAAAAAGATAGCTTATACAAGAAATACAAAGAAAGGGTTGGAGATATTATGACAGGTGAGGTATATCAGGTGTGGAAAAAGGAATTATTGGTTCTTGACGAGGAAGGCAACGAATTATTATTGCCTAAAACAGAACAGATTCCATCAGACTTCTTTAAGAAAGGAGATACGATCAAAGCCGTTATTCAACGTGTTGAAATGAAAAACAATAATCCTGTTATTATTCTTTCTCGCACATCACCTAAATTTCTTGAGCGATTGTTTGAACTTGAAGTTCCTGAAGTATTCGATGGTTTAATAACAATAAAGAAAATTGTTCGTGAGCCTGGCGAAAGAGCAAAGGTTGCTGTTGAGTCGTACGATGACAGAATTGACCCTGTAGGAGCCTGTGTAGGTATGAAGGGTTCTAGAATTCATGGGATTGTTCGTGAACTTCGTAATGAGAATATTGATGTAATTAATTTTACCAATAATGCACAGCTTTTTATAACTCGTTCACTTAGTCCTGCAAAAATCACATCCGTAAAAATCGATGACGAAACAAAACGCGCTGAGGTGTTTTTGAAGCCTGATCAAGTGTCGCTTGCAATTGGCAAAGGTGGTCATAATATTAAGCTTGCTGGCAAATTAACAGGGTACGAAATAGATGTTTATCGTGATACCGACATTGATTCGGAAGATGTGGATTTGGAAGAATTTGCAGATGAAATAGATGGTTGGATATTAGATGAGTTAAAGAACATAGGATGCGATACTGCAAAAAGTGTATTAGAGTTATCCACCGAGGAACTTGTAAAACGTACCGATTTAGAAGAGGTTACTGTAAATGAGGTAAAACAAATTTTACAATCAGAATTTGAGTGAAATTAATGGAATAGCCATTATATACACTCAGAATAAAAACAAAATCAATAAGATTATATGTCAGAAAGCACTGTCCATAAATTAAATAAAGTAGCCAAGGATTGCAATGTTAGTTTGTCAACTATCGTAGACTTCCTTAAAGGTAAAGGTCATGCCGTTGAAAATAATCCAAATGCAAAAATAGCTCATGAGCTGTATAAGCTCGTTGCAGAAGAGTACAAATTAGAAATTGCTAAAGCACAAGAAGCGGCAAAAGTAACAAGTTCAGCTCTTGCTTTTCACAAGGAGAGCGTAAGTATTGATGAAAATGCTAAAAAGCCAGAACCTAAATATAGGGAAGAAAAGGAGGAACTAATAATTAAAAATGTTCCTACAATTACTTCCGCTGAAAAGGAGAAAATTGCTGAAAAAACGATCAAGAAAATTGTAGAACAGCCTATTTCGGTTGAACCAAAACTTACAAAAGAAGTTAAAGAAAAAGAAGCAGATGCAGAAAAAAAGGAAGAAAAACAAGAGAAGGAAACTCTTCCAACAAAAACTGAATCGGGTGTGAAGTTTACTGTTGTAGACAAAATTGATTTAGATGCTATAAATTCCAAAACAAAGCCAGCAAAAAAGAATAAGAAGGAAAAGGAAGAAGAACAAAAGGAGAAAACAGAAAAAGCTACTAAATCTGCTAAGGCAACCAAGGGAGAAAAATCATCAAGTTCAACCATAGAGGGTGCGAAAACCAAAGGAAAGAAAATTACAACCGAAGAGGTTAAGATTTCTGCAGAAGAAATAAAAAATGAAGAACCCAAAGTTGATGAACCAATTGAGCCGCAAAGTGAGGTGGCAAAAATTGACCATTATGAGACTAAGATAGAGAAATTGGAGGGTCCAAAAATAATGGGCAAAATTAAATTACCTGTTAAGGAAGAACGAAAAAAACCGGTGGCTTCTTCTATTGCTTCAAATGCAAATGATAATAAGAAAAAAAGGAAAAGGATAAAGAAAGCTTTTGGGGGCGGAACTCTAGGAGAAAATTGGGAAAACAAAACAACTACAGGTACCGACTCTCATTCTGGAACAGGAAGTGGAGTTGGAAGACCAATTAACACTACTGGATCTCCAGTTAATAACGCTCCAAGGAAACAATATCCTAATAACAATCCTCAAGCCCCACGTGGTAAATTCAATAGACCCGTTAAAGTGGAGTTGACACCAGACCAAATTCAGCAACAAGTAAAAGACACACTTGCAAGATTGAGTGGTGCTGGTAAATCAAAAGCTTCAAAACACAGAAAATCAAAGCGAGAAGCAATAAGCGAACGTATTCAAGAAGCTGCTGACTTAAATGAAGCGGAAAAGAAAATAATAAAAGTTACTGAATTCGTTTCTGCAAATCAGTTGGCTCAAATGATGAGTGTACCTGTTAATGAAATCATTTCTACGTGTATGAGTTTAGGAATGTTTGTTTCGATTAATCAGCGATTAGATGCGGAAACCCTTGCTATTGTGGCTGAAGAATTCGGTTACCAATTGGAATTTGTTAGTGTCGAAGTTCAAGAATCAATTAAAGAAGAGGTTGACAAACCTGAAGATTTAATTGATCGTTCTCCAATTGTCACAGTAATGGGGCATGTTGATCATGGTAAAACATCCCTGTTGGATTATATTAGAAAGGCGAATGTGATTGCAGGTGAAGCTGGAGGAATCACCCAACACATTGGAGCATACAATGTAAAACTTGAAAATGGTAAGACGATTACTTTCCTTGATACTCCAGGACACGAAGCCTTTACTGCGATGCGTGCACGTGGAGCTCAAGTGACCGACATTGCGATTATAGTTGTAGCGGCTGATGATAGTGTGATGCCACAAACTATAGAGGCAATTAATCATGCTCAAGCAGCTGGAGTGCCTATTGTAATTGCAATAAATAAAGTGGATAAGCCAGGAGCTAATCCTGATAAGATTCGCGAAGCATTGGCTCAAATGAATATTTTGGTAGAAGAGTGGGGAGGTAAATTCCAATGTCAAGAGATTTCAGCAAAAAAAGGACAAGGAATAGAAAACTTGCTTGAGAAAGTATTACTTGAGGCCGAAATGTTGAACTTAAGGGCTAACCCAAACAAAAATGCAAAAGGAACCGTTATTGAATCTGAATTGGATAAAGGAAGAGGATATGTGAGTACCATATTGGTCGAATCAGGGACCTTACATGTTGGAGATATAGTATTGGCAGGATGTTTTAGTGGAAAAGTGAAAGCATTGCATAATGAAAGAGGAACAACTGTTAAAGATGCTGGACCATCAATGCCTGTGGAATTACTCGGTTTGAGTGGTGCTCCACAAGCAGGAGATAAGTTTCATGTAATGGATGATGAGCGCGAAGCGCGTGAAATAGCTGCGAAAAGACTACAACTTCAACGCGAGCAAGGTATCCGTACTCATAAACATATCACGCTTGACGAGATTGGAAGAAGATTGGCAATTGGTGATTTCAAAGAATTAAATGTAATTGTTAAAGGTGACGTGGATGGTTCTGTTGAAGCTTTAGCAGATTCATTACAGAAACTTTCGACAGAGAAAGTGCTTGTGAAAATAATTCATAAGTCAGTTGGGGCAATCAGCGAATCCGATGTTTTGCTGGCCTCAGCATCAAATGCAATAGTTGTTGGTTTCCAAGTTCGACCATCAATCGGTGCGCGTAAAATAGCTGAGACAGAGCAAATCGATATTCGTTTATACTCTATCATATACGATGCGATAAATGAGATTAAAGCCGCAATGGAAGGAATGTTGGCACCTGAATTTGAGGAGAAAATTGTATGCAATATCGAAATTCGGGAAGTGTTTAATATCACTAAAGTTGGTAATATAGCAGGGTGTATGGTGCTTGATGGTAAGGTGACCCGAAATACTAAGGTGAGAATAATCAGAGATGGAATTGTAGTTCACTCTGGAGAACTAGGGTCATTGAAACGTTTTAAAGATGACGTAAAAGAAGTGAACAAAGGTTTTGAGTGCGGCTTGAATATCAACGGTTTTAATGACATCAAACAAGGTGATATAATAGAAGGTTACGAACTTGTTCAGGTTAAAGCGAAGCTTTAATTTTCGATTCTTAATGAAACTTAGGTATCATTCTAATTTGTTTGAAACCAATAATAAGGACTAAGAATAAAAATATATCGAAATCAAAAATAAATTTCGTCATTTAGAATAAAATAGTATATTTGCAGCCCAAAATAAAAAACAGTATAAAAATTAGTGGATTTTTAATAAATTATTACATCATGACAAAGGCAGAAATAGTAAATGATATTGCTAAAAACACAGGGATTGAAAAAGTAGCTGTACAAGCGAGTATTGAAGCATTTATGAAAACGGTAAAAGAATCGATGGTAAACGGAGAAAACGTTTATTTGAGAGGATTTGGCACGTTTGTAGTTAAAAGACGCGCTGAAAAATTGGGTAGAAACATTACTGCAAATACAACAGTAATAATACCTGCTCATTATATTCCTGCTTTCAAACCTGCTAAATCTTTTTCTTCTAAAATGAAGAAAACGGTTAAGAAAGATAAGAAGGGAAAAAATTAAATAGGGCGCTGGTTGAAAAGAAGTTAAAAGGTTATTCAAATCTTAGAACTTCTTTTTCATCCTTTAATAGAAAATGAAAAAACCTGTGAATAAAACACAATTATTAGTTGTAGCAGGTTCAATAGTTTTAATCGTTCTTTTATTATTTGCAAATACTACAATTCCCAAGAAGGAAGAAGCAGTATCATCAGAACATGCTAGCTCGAAAGAAGCAGGAATAATGCTGATGATTGAAAGTGCTAAATCTGGATTGGGTGCTGTTCAAAAAAAGAAAGTTGAAGACTTGGACGGAGCGTTGAAAAGTGCTTCTGACAAAAAACTAGCTTTTGAGAACATCATTAATGAATGGGATAGTTTGAAGCAACCTGTTGTTGCGGCCTATTATTATGAAGAAGCTGCAAAAGTTGCTTCGAATGAAAAAAATTGGTTCATTGCAGGAAACAGATATTTGGGGGCATCTCGATTAATGATAGATGCCGATAAACCTTTAGTTTATGGCAAAGCGATTGAATGTTTTGAAAAAACATTGCAAATCAATCCTAACAACATGGATGCAAAGATAAACTTGGGCGCATGCTATGTTGAAGGTAGTTCTGAACCAATGAAAGGGATAGGGTTGTTAAGGGAAGCTGAAAAGACAGATTCGAACAATGTAAATTTGCAATTAAATTTTGCCTTTTTCTCTGAGAAGTCGGGGCAGTGGGACAGAGCAATAAGAAGATTCGAAAAAGTATTGGTTTTGCAACCAGATTTCATAGAAGCTTATTTGCATCTATCGGATGCTTATCAGCAAAAGGGAGACAAGTCAAAAGCAATCGATTGTTTGGAAAAATATTATTCATTGGTTGACGATGAAGCAGTAAAAAAAGACACAAGAGATTTTATTAATAAGTTAAAAAAACAATAAAAACCATTTAAGATGCCAAGCGGTAAAAAAAGAAAAAGACATAAAATGGCTACTCACAAACGCAAAAAGCGTTTGAGAAAAAACAGACATAAGAAAAAATAAGAGTCTCTGACTCTTGTTTTTCTTTATGTGTTTTTGAGTAACCATGGATACAGGGTGGATTTTTCCATTCTGTTTATCTGCACACATAAGTTTGTCTTCTTTTCGGGTAAATCCGAGATTAGCCTGTAACAAATTTCAATTCATCTGCATTCTCCGAAAGCGAGAGGTGGGATGATTATATTTATTTAAAAAATTTTAGAGTGAACAACGAATTAATCATTGATTCCACTCCCTCCGAAGTTGTTATTGCTTTATTAAATGATAAACGATTAGTAGAACTTAATCGTGAACGGAGCAACAATAATTTTTCGGTTGGCGACATATATCTGGGAAGGGTAAAAAAAGTAATGCCCGGATTGAATGCAGCCTTTGTGGATGTAGGATACGAAAAAGATGCGTTTCTGCATTACTTGGATTTAGGTCCTCAAGCCAACTCGTTTAGCAAGTACACAAAACTTGTTCAAACGGAAAAACAAACTACTTCTAATTTAATGTATTTTAAATTGGAGAGTGATATCCCTAAAGATGGCAAAATAGGAAGTGTTATTAATGCGAATCAACAATTGTTGATTCAAATTGCAAAAGAACCGATTTCAACAAAAGGTCCTAGAATTACTACTGAGATTTCCTTGGCTGGAAGATACATTGTATTAATTCCATTTTCTGAAAAAATTTCTGTTTCTCAGAAAATAAAAACCACCGAAGAAAAGACAAGATTAAAAAGATTAATCGCTAGTATAAAACCAAAGAATTTTGGAGTAATCATTCGAACTGTTGCTGAAGGAAAATCAGTTGCTGATTTGGATGCTGACCTAAATGATTTGGTGGCTAAATGGGAAAAATGTTATCAAGCATTAAGGACAGCTCAGCCACCACAGAAAGTGCTTGGCGAAATTGATCGTACTTCGGCTATACTTCGCGACTTGCTGAATGCAAGCTTTAATAGCATTCATATCAACGACCAAGTATTGTACGAGGAAACGAAGACCTATTTGCAAACCATTGCTCCTGACAAGGAAAAAATTCTGAAGTTATACAAAGGTACCGTTCCAATTTTCGATAATTTCGGAATCGATCGTCAAATTAAAGCATTGTTTGGAAAAACAGTGACCATGAAAAGTGGTGGTTACCTGATAGTGGAGCATACCGAGGCCATGCACGTGATTGACGTAAACAGTGGTAATAGAGCAAAATCAGACAATAACCAAGAAACGAATGCCCTAGAAATAAATTTGGAAGCAGCTGTCGAAATTGCTCGTCAATTGCGCTTGCGAGATATGGGTGGAATCATTGTGGTAGATTTTATTGATTTACACAATGCTGATAACCGTAAATTGCTTTACGAGAAAATGCGTGACGAAATGGCTAAGGACCGTGCGAAACACAACATCCTACCTCCGAGCAAATTTGGAATAATTCAGATAACTCGTCAACGTGTACGTCCTGAAATGAATATTGTAACTGTCGAAAAATGCCCAACATGTGGCGGTAGTGGCGAAATTCAAGCAAGTATTTTGTTAATGGACGAGATTGAAAATAACGTTAGATACATACTTAAAGAACAAAACGAATCGGGAGTTACACTTTGTGTACACCCTTATCTAGAGGCATATATCACTAGAGGTTGGTTTAATTCACTACGTAGAACGTGGAGCAAAAAGTATGGCAAAACATTGAAAGTAAAGGCCGTTTCGAGCTACAACTTTTTGGAATATCATTTCTTAAACAAAAATGAAGACGAAATAAAAGTTTAATACTCTACAAATCGTATGAAGAGATTAGAATAAAAAGAAATCCTGTTTTGGACATTCCAAAACGGGATTTCTTTTTGTCGTTTGCATGGTTTACTAAAATCGTTTTCTAAGTAGCTACTCTAAATTTGGCAACTTTTTCGAAATTTGTTAATAACCTTAAGTTGAAAAACGAAAATTAAAGAAAGATTACCAACCCAAAATCCAAGCAAACATAAGAGGTGCAACTATGGTAGCATCGCTTTCTACAATGAACTTAGGAGTGTGAATATCTAATTTCCCCCAAGTAATTTTTTCGTTAGGAACAGCTCCTGAATATGAACCATAACTAGTAGTTGAATCGGAAATTTGACAGAAATAACTCCAGAATGGAATATCATGAAGGCCCATATCTTGATACAACATTGGCACTACGCAAATAGGGAAATCGCCAGCTATTCCACCACCAATTTGGAAAAAACCAACCCCTTTGCCTCCTGAATTCTTTGGATACCAATCGGCCAACCAAGCCATGTACTCTATACCCGATTTCATGGTCGAAGCTTTTATTTCTTTTTTAATAACATAGGATGCAAAAATATTCCCCATGGTGCTATCTTCCCATCCTGGTACCACCATTGGTAAGTTTTTTTCGGCTGCAGCAAGCATCCAACTATCCTTTGGGTCTATTTCGTAATATTGTTCCAATTCTCCACTCATCAATATTTTGAACATGTATTCGTGTGGAAAATAGCGTTCTCCTTTATCATCAGCATCTTTCCATATTTTATGAATATGTTTCTGAAGTCTTCTGAAGGCTTCTTCTTCGGGAATGCAAGTATCGGTTACACGATTGTAGTGATTTTCCAACAAATCCCATTCTTCTTGTGGCGATAGATCGCGGTAATTAGGCACCCTTTTGTAATGCGAATGCGCTACCAAATTCATAATATCTTCTTCAAGATTGGCTCCTGTACAGGATATGATATCTACTTTTCCTTGACGAATCATCTCGGCAAGCGACTTGCCCAATTCGGCTGTACTCATGGCACCGGCAAGGGTAACCATCATTTTTCCGCCTTCGGTAAGGTGAGTTTCGTAGCCTTTGGCCGCATCTACCAACGCTGCTGCATTGAAGTGATTGAAATGTTTCTCTATAAAATTTGAAATTGGTCCTTTGGTATTCATTGTTTTTTTATGTATTTAATTTTGGGAGGGCAAATGTAAAGATATTTTTCGAAGCAGGGCGGAGGCAAATGGATTTTGTTGGCGAAACTCGAATACTTTAAATTGACTACCCTAAATGGCAAAATGAAACTCCTCAAGCCTCATTTTATTGCAATTCGCTATTTTCGATTATAGCCCTTCGTTTTTGTAAACAACTGCTAAATAGGCAAAACTTTGTCACCTGGCAGACTAAACATCAAATTTGACACCATATATTGAATAGACTCCAAATTTAAGATTTTGACACAGTTTATTGAATAGACTCACTCCACAGTTTATTGAACAGACCCCGATTTTATAGGGCTTTCGAAAGAATGTTGATGATTCTATTCAGAATAATGATTATCCTATCCAGAATAATGATTATTCTATCAAGAGTAATGATTATTCTATTCAGAATAATGATTATCCTATACAGAATAACGATTATCCTAACTAGAGTAGTGATGATTCTATCCAGAGTAATGATTATCCTAACAAGAATAACGATTATCCTAACAAGAATAACGATTATCCTAACAAGAGTAATGATTATCCTAACAAGAGTAATGATTATCCTAACAAGAATAATGATTATTCTAACAAGAATAACGATTATTCTAACAAGAATAATGATTATCCTAACAAGAATAGCGATTATTCTAACAAGAATAACGATTATTCTATTAAGAATAATGAAAACTCTAAAAA
>Ga0194047_10000256_pt1 | contig 36082 bp, 27 predicted proteins | sample JunL225m_MetaG_2_FD_160070 | JGI IMG/M metagenome (GOLD analysis project Ga0194047, IMG submission 160070) | Anoxic zone freshwater microbial communities from boreal shield lake in IISD Experimental Lakes Area, Ontario, Canada - Jun2016-L221-5m | ecosystem: Environmental > Aquatic > Freshwater... | reverse complement strand
TCTTAGCTTGATGCCTATGGTGCGAACCGCCCTTAGTCCCTTAGTCCGTTGTTCCCTTCCCCAACGCCTTTACCAACCCTACGAAATCACCCCATGCTAATACCTTTGAAAAACGTTTTATAGGGGGCAATTTCTTTCTTGCAACAGCCCTGATAGCCCTACCGCTACCCCCTAGGGGTTTAAGTAGTATAGCAATCAAAACCCATGCGCTAAGACACAATTAGCATGGAAGAAGATAATTGTTGAAAGGCAAAATGAGAAAGAAAAGAGTATAAAACAAAACCGAACAAATGTGTCTGGCGGTAAAGAATATATTAACAAATTGTAATGGTTTTTATTCAGTATATCTATTGACAAGGATACTAAAATTATATAAATTTATTAATATAAAGTAGTTATATACTTCACAACACAGGTAAATAAACTAATTTCGGTAGAGATGGTTATTATTTTCTTGATAACACTATGAACTAATCGCTCCCCCATTACAATCCACTATATTTGTTACTACACCTATAGCATAGGTAAAAAACCTTATCTCTTCATTAAGAATTTGATTTAAATCAGTTTGGGTTGTTAGCTAGTCTGAGAGTTAACGGTCTCAAAGTTAGATTAAGCTTAGTAACTCGTTAAGGGTAGCCCTGTATAATCCCTGTGATTAAATATATTTTGAACCCTAAAATCAAGTTTAGGGATATAGGGATACGGGTTGGGTTGGAGTGTAAATATGAATATAATGATTGTGGATGATGACCCCATGACACGCAAAATGCTGGGGTTTCTTTTCCAAGGCGAAGGTTTTGAGATTATTTTTGCCGAAAGTATCAGATCAGCACGCTCCATTTTGATGCATGATTCTCCCTCTCTCATACTCCTTGATGTTAACTTACCAGATGGTGATGGTTTCACTTTCTGTCGTCAATTGGCAGAAGAAGAACCGGGTATTCCAATTGTCATGCTCACTACTCGTGGTACACAGGTTGATAAAATTTCAGGTCTCAAGTTAGGGGCAGATGATTATGTAGTGAAACCCTACGACCATTCTGAACTGGTTGAGCGAGTAAGGGCTGTATTACGCCGCTCCAGTCGGATGCAGCCACATCTTGTGCAGGATCAAGTTAAAATTGGCGATCTCGAGTTGCTCATAAATGAATTGAAAATTCGCGTTGGAGTTAAAAAAATTGTAAGCCTTACTCCAACTGAAATGAAAATAATGAGTTGCTTAATGAACAATGTCGGTAAGGTTATGAAGCGCACTACAATAGCAGAAATCGCTCTAGGCTACGATTACGAAGGCGTAAGTAATGTGGTGGACGTTTATATCAGACGTTTGCGAAAAAAGCTTGAGTTTGACCCGACAAATCCCAAATATATTGAGACTGTGGTAGGTAGTGGCTATAAAATGTGCAAACCTCTTTAACCATTGAAGTGGGAACAATTACGATGGAAACTACAATTTTAAGATTTAACGATACCAATAACAGCAATCCGGTTGAGCAGAAAAACCTGATGCCTGATTACTGTTCTTTTGACTCTCAGAAGTCTTCATTGCTTGCTACAATCGCGCATGATATGTGCGCTCCTCTTCAAGCCGCTTCAGGGTTTAACAGTTTCTTGTTGCAAGAAACTATAGGTACATTGAATGCAACCCAGAGAGATATAATTGAATCTATTTCGAGTTGCTTGTTGCAATTGAATCGTTTGGTTGAAGATGTAATATGTCTTGATAAATTAAATAGCCAGAAACTTGAAATTGATTACGCTTTGGTAGATTTGAATGAGTTGGTTCGAGAAACTGTTTCTCAATTCAGTGGGATAGCGCAAGTTGGAAATATTGAGCTTAAGATTCAATATCCAATTGGGCAAGCTTGCTATGTGTTGGGTACATCTGCTAGGCTCCAACAATGCCTCCAAAACCTGATAACAAACGCTATAAAATTCGCTCCTATGGAAAGCAGTATAACAATTACTTTAGAACAGACTACTGATTGTTATAGAGTAATTGTTAGAGACGAAGGTCCTGGAATTAGTAGGGGAAATTTGGAAAGCATTTTTTGTCGGCATATTCACAGCAACGACAGCCGTTATGCCGGGTTTGGGCTGGGTTTGAACATCGCCAAAGATTTGATAGAGCGGCATGGAGGAAAAATCGGCGTTGAAAGCCAGTTGGGACAGGGTAGCGCCTTCTGGTTTAGCCTTCCAAGAATCGATTTTACTGCTATTGATGAAGAACAAGCGGCTTGGTACTTTGCTGCTTGAAGTAATACCATACAGGTTACAAGGGTATAAAAACACAGTTCCAACGTAAAATTTTGTGGAATTGGTTAAGGGTTAAGAGGTTAAACGCATTATGTTAATAGCCCGAGCGCCGCTGCGAATAAGTTTCGCAGGAGGTGGCACTGACATGCCTGCCTATTATGAGCAATTTGGTGGCTTGGTTGTCAGTACCAGCATTAATAAATACTTTTACGTTATGATTAACGAAATAGGGCTAGGTGATAGCCAGATAATTTCAGCAAACTACCAATCAGTTTTTTCTGTAGTACACCACTATAATATACCCCACGACTTAATCTGGGAAGATGACCTAACTTTACCCAAAGCAGTTCTCACCCAATTTGGCGTTAAAGAAGGCGAAAACATTTTCCTAGCATCGGAAGTACCTCCTGCCACTGGTTTGGGTAGTAGTAGCGCTACCACTGTGGGGTTGCTAACCGGTCTTTCCCGTAAGCGCAACCAAAATATGAGCAAAATTCAGGTAGCGGAAATGGCTTGCCATATTGAATTAGAGATGCTCAAAATGCCAATTGGCAAACAAAATCAATATGCCTCTGCTTTAGGTGGTTTGAATTTGCTAGAGTTCAACGCTATAGACGTAAGACCAATACCAATTAAGATTAGTTCGGCAGGAAAGAAAGCGTTACAAAATAATTTAATGCTCTTCTTTCTTGGTGTCTCTTCAAAATCCACCACAATTTTACGTGAGCAATTTACTTCTATAATCCGAGAAGATAAGCAGGTGTTGGAAAATCTACACCATATCAAAGAATTGGCTTTTGAAACTAAAAAATGCCTTGAGTGCGAGGATTTCGATACTTTTGGCGAGTTGCTGGACGAAGGTTGGCAGCGCAAAAAGAACCTCTCTCCAAACATTGCCAACACTAATATCAACAAAGTTTATAAAACCGCCCTCGATGCAGGCGCAATCGGCGGGAAAATAACCGGCGCAGGTGGTGGCGGTTTCCTTTTACTTTATTGCCGCCCTGCAAAACAAGCAACTGTAATCAGCGCTATGCAGGCTTATGGCTTGAAGAAAATGAACTTCCAATTTGAAGAATATGGCGCACATGTGCTACTGGATCAGCGAAATTGATCGGGCTTGCTTTATTATAAATAGAGCTTTTTTTAGGAAGCTAATTTGGTAGCTATCAGGTAAAAATGACCAAAGAGGCTAAGTATGATTGTATCCCGCACCCCTTTGAGAATAAGTTTTGTAGGAGGCGGCAGTGATTTGCCTTCCTTTTACAAGCTTGAACCCGGTGCCGTAATTGGCACTGCTATCAATAAATATATCTACATCACCGTTAATCGCAAGTTCGACTCAAAGATTCGAGCAAGCTATTCGGTCACTGAAATAGTGGATTCGGTTGACGAATTGAAACATGAACTTATCCGGGAAAGCATGAGATTAATGGAGTTGGATGGCGGCATTGAGATAACATCAATCTCTGATATACCTTCCGCCGGTACTGGTTTAGGCTCCTCAAGCACCTATACAGTAGGGTTATTGAATGCACTATACGCATACAGAGGGCAACATGCTGGAGCCGAAAGACTTGGAATGGAAGCATGCCACATAGAAATCGAGCGTTGCAGTAAACCAATTGGCAAGCAAGATCAGTATTTTGCGGCTTTTGGTGGTCTCAGATATTTTCAGTTTAATCCTGATGAAAGTGTATTCTCAGACCCAATTATTTTTAATATCCAGACAAAGCAAAAGCTCCAAGAGCATCTCATGATGTTTTATACGGGCATTACTCGTTCTGCCAATGAGATTCTTCATGAGCAAAATGCCAATATTACCAGTGATGATGGGAAAAGAAGTGCCTTGCGTAAAATGACCCAAATGGCTGGCGAGTTGCGAGAAGCCCTGCAACGCGATAACCTTGAAGGTTTCGGTGAGGTGTTGCATCAAGGCTGGCTTGAAAAACGCAAGTTGGCAAGCGGTATCAGCAACAACAGGATTGATGAATGGTATGAGATAGCGCGTAGGCATGGCGCAATTGGGGGCAAGTTGTTAGGGGCAGGCGGTGGCGGATTCCTTTTATTATTTGCGCCTCCCGCAAAACAGCCGGAAATTCTTGGCGCATTGCCTAACTTAAAACCGATGGAATTCCGGTTCGAGTCACAAGGCAGTAAAATTATTTATGTGGAAGAAAACGACTAATTTAATTTTCTGGTTACATAGGGTGGATGTTGGAAATGGAAATGCTGACTATGTAACCGCCCTGTTAACCGAACAAAATATGTTTGCAAGGTAGGAAGCTTTCTGATATAATAGTTGTTCGTAAGTTAAGTGTAAGTGCGAATTTTTAGAACCCCCTACAAAATGGGGCAGGAGGAACTGGAAGCTTTGGCTAACCTGAAAGCATCGATTAAACAAATCCGTCAGGATGAGCGCAAAACGGCACGTAATGGGCCGGTGCGTAGCTCTCTTAAAACCTATGTGAAAAACGCTAATATAGCGGTTGAAGGTGGGAACCAGGAATCGAGCCTAGAAAGTGTTCGAGTTGCTATAAGTAAACTGGATAAAGCAGCCCAAAAAGGTATTATTCATAAGAATCAGGCTGCCCGCCGTAAATCTCGTTTGGTAGCTAAATTCAAGTCTAAGTTTGACGCTGCCAGCTAAAAAAGCATTTGTCAGGATATTACTCAGGCTCAAAACTGATTTGACATCAAGGCGCATTTCTGGTAATATCCTCTAAGTGTGGAGGCGTGGTGTAGCGGCCTAACATGCATCCCTGTCAAGGATGAGATCGCGGGTTCAAATCCCGTCGCTTCCGCTTAAAAGAAAGAAAGGTAGAGCCAAAAAGCTCTGCCTTTTTTGTTATTATTTTTCTGATTCAGTATCATAGCGTTTGCTGCCTTACATACGAGTAGGGTGCAACAAGGGAAGACGAAAAGCTAGGGCTGAATCGGGTTGCCTGAACCAAAAACACATAAAATTACAGGGATTAGTTTGAGTAACGAACCTTTTGAAAAGTATTTTAGGATGTTTGGGATTTTGCGCCAGAGTAAGGATCGTAGCCAATGGCCAGCGGAGACTTTGTATGCCGCGCCATATAAACCTCTCCTTTTATTATCAATTTTAGACCTCCTTGAACAAGGGATTATTAAAACAAATCTAATTGAGCTGTGTCAGGAACTGGGAGAGCTTTTCACCCTATATTGCTCAAAAGTATTAGCGCCTGAAAAGATAGGCAATATTGGAATGCCTTTTTACCACTTAACAGGAGATGGTTTCTGGCAGCTTATACCGAAGCCGGGTTTGGAAAATTTATCCAGTGAAAAAAATAGTGCATCAGGGTTAAAAAAAGTGTTGATCGGGGCAAAGTTTGACGATGAATTGTTCAACTTGCTAGTTATTAAAGAAGTCCGCGATGCTTTCAGAAGACTTTTGATCCAAAAGTATTTTTTAGAGAGTATTCAGCAAAAACTTTTAGAATTGAGTCAGGTGAATAAAGCTGTTTTCGAATATAGTGAGAATTTGCTCAAAAAACCTTCTCAAAACTTAAATATTAAGGAAGTGGCAGGTAGTTCGGTAGATTATGTAAAACAGGTGCGAGATCAGGCTTTCAGAAAGGCTGTAGTGAAAGCCTACGAGCATCGCTGTGCTATTTGCGGTTTAAAGGTGATTACAGCAGAGGGACATACCGCAGTAGCAGCGGCACATATTGTTCCGTGGAGTATAAGCAAAAATGATAGTGTTACTAATGGCATAGCCCTTTGTCATTTATGTCATTGGGCTTTTGACGAGGGCGTGACGGGAATTTCCACTCATTACACAGTGTTAGCATCTGAACAACTTACTTTAAGCGGTAATGCTCCGGGTGTTTTTCTGATGATGCGAGATAGACCGATCTTTAAACCTGATATTAATGAGAGATTGCCTGATATCGAAGCATTGAATTGGCATAGAAAAAACGTTTTTAAACGTCTCTAAGAATTCTCTTTATACAGTAAAAAGTTAACAGCCAAACGAAACCGCCTCAATCCTGCTTTAGTTTCTCCACCTCGTCTAGAATTTGTTCTATCAGGTACGGAAGAGCCGATTCAACCTCGTCAGACAGCGGATCCCCCATTTTGAAGTTTGTACCCTCAACCCCAAATACAACCAAACGCGAAGGAAGACAATTTAAAGCGCGTGCTAATTCGATTGCCTCGGCTACTCCAAAATTGTGGGTTGAAGTGCTGAAAAAGCTTGAAGGTAAGGGCTTGGCAAGTGGTTCAAAGCGATAGGTTCGACCTGATTTATTGCCGGAGGAAACAGCATCAACCAAAATCACCCTCCCAACCCCCTCCCACAAATCGAGCAAGCCTGTTCCATCGCTATCAAATTCTACTGCCTGCACACCCTGCATATTTTTACTTGCCAAAGTTTGAGCAATCAATAGCCCGGCTGAGTCATCGCCTCTGAAATAATTGCCCACCCCTATAATTAGGATGGGCAATTTTATAACGCTACCAGTTGTCAAAATTTACTCCTCATCAAATTCCAGCTTAAGAAAGTGAGTGGCGCACGACAAACAAGGATCGTAATTTCGAATAGTCTGCTCACATTTGGCTGTCATTTGAGACTTGGGCATTTCAAGATTTTCGCTCACAAAGCGAAACAAATCTTCTTCAATTTTATTCTGGTTTTGAGCGGTAGGCGGTATAATTTGTGCGCTTTTCACCAACCCTTGCTCGTCCAACTCATAGTAATGATACAACAGACCACGGGGCGCTTCGGTACAACTATAGCCTTTGCCAGCACGTGGTTCGGTATCAACCGCCGATTTGTCAGGTTCTTCGTAATTTTCTAGCAAGCGAAGAGACTCATCACATATGTGTAACGCTTCAATGCTGCGTACAATAATACTTTTGAATGGATTATTACAAGTTCCGTTCAAACCCGCTTCCTGTGCGGCTTGCTGCGCTATTGGGGCAAGTTTATCAAAGTTAAGGTTAAAGCGTGCCAGAGGTCCTACCAGATAGGCGCCACGCTCTTTAACTCGCGAATGCAGCGCATTAGAATTGGCAACTTGCTCTTCCACAAAATGCTCTTCGTAAGCGCTCATTGGAATATCTAAGCCTTGGCTGGAAATTAGCCTGCCTTCATTTACCGGATATTCATCGGGATGTTGCAACGATACAAATTCGTATTCCTGCTCATATTCAGGGAAAGGCAAGGTAGAAACCCAGCGTATTGTATCCAGCGCAGCTTCTTTACCCCATTTCAGCCGTTCAATAAGGTCTGCTAAATCTGCCTTTTTTGGACTTTTGTAAAAACCGCCTACTCTCACATTAATGGGATGTACAGCCCTGCCTCCAAGCACCGTCATAATTTCATGACCGAGTTTTTTTAACTTGATGCCACGCTGTACTTCTTCAGGGTAGGTTTTAGTCATCTGAATTACATCGGTAGTGCCTACAAAATCGGGCGCATGCAACATATGTACATGGAGAGCGTGGCTTTCGAGCCATTCGCCCAGATATAATACTCTGCGTAATGCTCTCACTTGCGGGTCAATAGTTACTCCCAAAATTTGCTCAAGCGCGTGTATCGAACTCATTTGATGTGCGACCGGGCAAATACCGCAGATTCGCGAAACCATATCCGGTACTTCTTTATAGTGCCGACCTTTGAGGAATGCTTCAAAAAAGCGGGGCGGTTCAAAAATATCCAGATGAACCGCTTCCACTTCGCTATGCCTTACTTTAATCAGAAGCTTACCTTCACCCTCAATTCGCGCTATATTTTCAACCTTGATAGTTCTAGTTTGATTCATCGACCTTTGCCTCCTCTTTTAGGGTATGATTCCGGTATGGTTCTGCATAGGAATGTATTCCTCTAAATGCGCGTGCAATTTCAGCTTCTGGAATACCCAATTGCCTCCAGTGGCGCTCTAAAGCTTCTGGATGGGCAAATTTGCGAGGACCATAACATCCGGCACAAGCTCGGTTAAAAGAAGGACATAACGCCCCACAGCCCGATTGAGTAAGAGGTCCCATACATGTAATACCTTGATCCAGCATTATGCATGATACTCCAAGCTTTTTACAGTCCACACACACGCTGCGATTATTTGTTTCGGGTAATGGTTCCCCGAACAAGAAGGCTCTAACCACCTGAATTAATGTATTGGTATTGACTGGGCAACCACGCGCCTCATAATCCACCGTTACATGTTCTGATATAGGCGTAGATTTATGAAGGGTTTCAACGAAGTCTGGCATTGGGTAAACCACACTCGTAAACTCACCGGCATCTTTAAAATTACGAAGCGCCTGCAAACCGCCACCCATAGCGCAAGCGCCCATCGTCACTAAATATTTAGAGGCAGCGCGTACCTCTCGTATTTTTTCAGCTTCGTGGGCAGTTGAAATTGAGCCTTCCACCAGCGATAATTGGTAGGGACCTTTCAGGTGAGAACTGGTAGCTTCGGGGAAATAAGCCAACTCGGCATCGCTTAGTAATTTAAGTAGTTCGTCTTCATGATTAAGTAATGTAAGCTGGCAACCATCGCAGGAGGTAAATTTCCAAACTGCCAGTTTGGGTTTGCCCCGTGTGGTTTTTGTCACAGAAGTAGCCTTTCACATTTAAAAGATTGTTACGATAATCACAATTAAATCGCTAATAGGATACCGTATATAGGTAAATATTTTGGTAAATATATATATATATTTGGGTGAAATTGTGAATTAAAATACAATAGATAGGAATAATTGAACAAGGGGCTTAAACCCCACGCCTGTTTCCTATTACAAATCCTTGAGTTCTTGCTCGATTTTTTTGGCGCGTTCGCGGCGGCGGATGGCGCGTTCGATGATAGCGCGTTCCTCATCATCAGCAGGTTCGAGCGGAGGTACGCCGGTAGGTTTGCCGGTAGCATCTAGCGCTACAAAGATTAGCTGACTGCTGGCGATATGGCGCACCTCCCCGGTAATCAAATCCTCAGTTTTAACCTCTACGCGCACTTCCATACTGGTACGACCAACATAATCCAATGCAGAATGGATATACAGCACATTTCCGATATAGGCAGGTGCAAGGAAATCAAAGCGATCCACCCGCACCGTTACCACAGGGCGTTGAGAGTGCTTTATCGCCACAATTGCTGCTGCCTCGTCCACCATACGCATAATCACGCCGCCATGCACATTGCCGTGTCCGTTCGCATCCAGCATTTCCATAATGCGACTGGTGGTGCTGCGGGAATAGGCAATACTGCGCCCTTTGGTCAAATCCACTTCGGGCAACTCACGCCGCGACAAAATTCTGTGGAAAGCGTCCATACGCTCAACTCCTTTTTCTGAAATTCAGGATTTGGGAAGCCAGCCCCGCGCCTGTAACACCTGAACGCCTAATGGGGCAAGCGAAACGGTAGAATTAATAATCTGAAACTTGGTACGCTCAAAATATTGTACCAAAACCGTTTTGCCATCTGCACCCTTCTCCTCGATTTCTTCGGTAATAGGGTAGCCAAACACTGCTAACCCGCCGTTACTATCCCAGAAAATCTTGAAAGCCCCCTTAAGAGTGTGTTGGGTTACATCAAAATAAACAAGTTGATTGGTGGTAGCTACAAAACGAGACGGCACAATATACTTCCCTGCTTGCGCCTCTTTGCCTAGTAATGCCACCTTGATTTCCTGACCGGGAGGTTGATTGGGCAGAAATTCCAGCTTGCCGCGCTCATAATATTGCACTGTACGGCGAATGCTTTGCTGTTGGTCGAATTCGCTAAATTCTTCGGTGATAGGCAAGCCATAGATAGTGCGCCCCTTATTGCGCTCCCAGAAATTCTTAAAGCCGCCGGAGATATAATGCCCGGTTTCGGTAAAGTACAACCGGGTGGTATCGGTAACAGCCGAGTCGGGTGTAGCAACTCGCGCTGCCGGATTCACACCACCGTATAGGGAAAAATCGGCAATAACCGAGCCATCGGTAATAATATTGGCATACTGCCCGTTGCCAAAATCTTTGCTATCGTAGCGTAGCAGCTTGCCGTCACTATTGAGGGCGAACAGCAGCGAATTATTGTAAACGGCATCCGCCGCGCGAGTGGGCGAAACCATAGTCAGCAGCAAAGGATTTATCAAAAGGTTGGAGGAAGGCAAGCCAAGACTATCTCCGGTTAGCGTAATACCAGCGCCCTCGGTAAGCTTAACCCAGCGTGTACCATCGCTGTTGCGATAAATGCCAGTACGGGTAGCCGCATAAACCACTCCGCGTCTTTGGGCATCGGAAGCAAGCGCATAAACCCCACGCTCCGGCAACCCGTTACCAACTTGCACCCAATTTTTACGGTCAGGGGTAAGACGGTACAACCTGTCACCATTTCCCGCATATACTCTTTCGCCGGGGGCTGCCAGCAAAACTCGCAGTGTACTGCGTGGGTCAGGGGTAGTGGTGATTTCCGACCAGTCGCCAAGTGCGTTCCAACTAACCCCTCCATCTCGCGAAATCTTCACGCGACTCCAATCTTCGGCTTTTTTATTTGGCGCATAGGAAGTCGTCATGTAAAGATACTGGTTTACGTTCGGGTCAAGCACAATTGCGGTAATATTCGTGGTAGTGGGAAAACTACCTGCGGTGGAAGGTATCCAGTTGTTGCCGCCATCACTGCTTAAATAAACCCCATTCAAAGCGCCGTTAGCAGCTACCAACAAGTTGTTGTTGCGGGCAATAACTTTTACCAGCGAACGACCTGCCAGCCCCAAATTTTGCCAGCTTTTTCCGCCATCACTACTTTTGAAAAGCCCTTTGCCATCGGTTGCAGCATATAAGGGACGCAGCGGGTCATCAGAATCCATTGCTACACTCAATACTGCTACGCTCCGCAACGCATCACCCACATCTTGCCAACTTTTGCCACCATCGCTGCTTTTCTTCAAACCCACGCTAGTAGCCAGAAAAAGGCTGTTCGGGTCTTTAGAATCTATCAGCAGGTCACAAATCTTTTGAGCGGGCTGGTTACTGCTAACAATGCTCGCAGCTGAAATGCTAGGCAAGGCGGTGGGACTGGAGCTTTGGGGTTGAGAATTATTGCTGCCGCTCAGAACCCCTACCACCGCTAAAATTCCTAGACATAATAATGTTACTACACCTGCTATTATCCCAAGCCGTCTATTTCTAGGAGGCGGAAGCGTTTGGGGTGGAAGTGATTCGGGTTTTTTTTCGCCAGTTGCAACCATAGGGCAGACACCTATATAAAGGCATAGAATTTACGCCTCAATCGTTTCAAGTAATAACCGCCCTGATTTTACTACAGAATCGGGGATTTTGCCTTAAATTAGTTTAGGCTTTGCAGGAAAGCGTAAATATCCGCTACTTGAGAATCGGGTAATTCTTCTTGCCGAAAAGGAATCATTGAATTGACGGTGGAAGGTCTAGGGTTGCGTACTTGCATTAAAACTTCGGTGTAGCTTAATTTTGTAGCAGCTATTTTTGGGCCGTAAGCGCCCCGAGCAGTCTGCCCGTGACAAGCGGCACAGCCTACCAGTATAAATAGATTTTTGCCACGCTCAACCGCAGTCCCACCCGCCACTGAAAGGGTAGTCACCGCCGTTGTAGCGGTCGTGTTAGGTTTGGACACCGGTGGCGTAGTGGATGCAGCAACTGTAGTTTGAGTAAGAATGGGTAAAGTGGCAGCTACAATGGTTGCAACGGGAGTTATATTGACAACAGCTTGAGTGGTAGGAACAATAGTTGTAGAGATTGCCGAAGAGGATTGGGTTACTTCATCACTACAGGCTACCAGTAACAACAAGCATATTAAGCCAACAAGCAAGAAAATAATCGGGTTTTGTCTTATCATGAGTCTCATAGTAATACCAAAAACGAAAGGCTTTTACGGCGGAGTAAGAAGCCGTGAATGCCCACTTCTTCCAATAGTTTGTTTAATTAGCTATTTTACTTCAGATTAGCTCTCCAATGCAACCGTCCTAACGCCAAAATGTCCCGTTAACAGGGCGTTTCAGTGTTTAACAATTTGAGCTTGCTACTACTTCTGTAATTTTACAGGTTGCCCATATTTTGAGTTCGGCAATTGTAAAAAATATTATTCTCTGAATCGCTCTGGTTATTGCTACTAGAACGTTTGACATATGCTCTATCAAGAAGTATAATCGGCTTCACTTTTTGACCGCGTAGCTCAGTTGGTAGAGCAACTGACTTTTAATCAGTGGGTCCCGGGTTCGAGTCCCGGCGCGGTCACTTTATCTCTTCTAAACTCAACACCGATAGTATCTTATCTGAGCATTTTCTAAATATCATTGGTAAATAAATATTCTAAGGAATGCTGACAGTGGCGTAAACACCGTCAGTAGTTTAAGTTGCCACCGGATTAAGACTCTCTTGGCGGTTTTCTTTTGGGCTAACCGCTATAAATTCTTACGTTGGAATAAGAGGTTCAAAACTCGTATGGTATAATATATTGGTATCTGTATAGAAGGAGTTATTGCATGACCGTAGCATTACAGGTAGCCCAGCGAGTTATTGCCAATGTTGAGAAAGTTATTATTGGCAAGCATCGGGAAGTAGAATTGACCCTTTTGGCGTTATTGTGTCGAGGGCATATTCTTATTGAAGATGTCCCCGGTGTGGGCAAGACTGCTTTGGCAAAAGCTATTTCCCGTTCTTTGGGCTGTACCTTCAAGCGTATTCAGTTTACCCCTGACTTGCTCCCAAGCGATATAACGGGTATTTCGATTTACAACCAGAAAACGGGCGAATTTGAATTTAAGCCCGGTCCAATACTGTCTCAAATTGTGCTGGCGGACGAAATCAACCGCGCTACGCCCAAAACTCAATCTGCTTTGCTGGAGTCAATGGAAGAACGACAAGTGACGGTTGACGGTATAACCTATCCGTTGGCTGAACCCTTTATTGTGTTGGCAACCCAGAACCCCATCGAATATGAAGGCACTTTTCCATTGCCGGAAGCACAGTTAGATCGTTTCATGATTCGCATCTCTTTGGGCTATCCCGCAGCAAAGGATGAGATTGAAATTCTCAGTCGTCAGCAAATGACACATCCGCTCGAAAATCTAGGGCAGGTGGTAAGTTCACAGGAGATTGTAGCGGCACAGGCGGCAGTTCGTGAAGTGTACGTTGATGAATTGGTAAAGCAGTATATTGTGGCAATTGTAGAAGCAACCCGCAAGCACGAAGATGTTTATCTTGGAGCTAGTCCTCGCGGTAGCCTTGCGTTGTATCGTGGGTCTCAGGCGCGGGCGCTTTTAGATGAGCGCAACTATGTAATACCGGATGATGTGAAAGCGGTGGCAAGTATTACGCTGGCGCATCGTCTGATTATGAGTCCCAGCGCCCGAATGAAGAATGTGACCGGAACTTCTGTAATTGATGAGATTTTACGCCGAGTGCTGGTACCAGGTACCAGAGTTGGAAAATAGCTGTGAAAGTTTTCCGATTTGTTCTGGCAATTGTCCTGATTCTTTTTGCGGCGCAGGCAATTAATTTTCGCTTACTCTCTATCTTGGCTTATACGCTGCTTGGGATATTAGTCTTCAGCTTGGTATGGGCAAAGTTGAGTTTGCGGTGGCTGGAAATCACCCGCACTAGCCCCAGTGAACGGGCGCAAGTTGGCAATAGCTTTGAGGAATTGGTCACGCTTCGCAACAAAGGGATTCTGCCTAAACTTTGGTTGGAGCTACACGACAGTTCGGAATTACCAAACCATTATCCCAATTGTGTGCAGAATTTACGCCCTCTAGGGGTAGTGCGTTGGAAGGCTCGTACCCTTTGTGTGTTGCGTGGGCGTTATCGGCTTGGTCCTATCAAGGTTACGGCGGGCGACCCTTTTGGATTGTTTCGCTTCAACCGTGAGTTTAAGAATACTCGGTTTATGACCGTGTATCCAGCCACTTTTGACATCAACAAATTTGAAGCGTTGATGGGTTTGTTGCCGGGTGGCAACCCAATCAGCCAAACTAGTTACCACGTTACCCCAGATATTAGCGGGTTGCGCGACTATCGCCCCGGTGACAGCCTCAATCGGATTCATTGGCGTTCAAGCGCACGCCAGAATAAGCTGATTGTAAAAGAATTTGAATTTGACCCAACCGTAAACGTGCAGATATTTCTGGATATGGACGCTTCAGTTCACTGGGTGATTGACCGTTCCAGTAGCGGGGCAGTGCATGGGGCGAAACTTGCATCAGTTAGTAGTCGTTCTATTGACAGCACCGAAGAATATGCAGTTACGGCAGCCGCTACGTTGGTACGTTATTATTTGGATAATAACCGAAGCGTTGGTTTGTTGGCTTGGGGTCAAGAACACACTGTGTTACCGCCTGATAGGGGTGTGCGACAGTTCTGGAAGATTATGGAAGCGCTGGCGATAGTCCGAGCGCAAGGTAGTACCGAGTTCGGGCAATTTCTGGCAGCAGAAGTTACCCGTACCCGTAGCAGTGACACTCTCATACTGATTACTCCTTCGCTCAATGAAAGTTGGTTAAATCTACTGCCTTTGCTTTTGAGGAGAGGCTCAAAAGTAGCGGTGGTATTGTTAGAACCACGCACATTCGGCGCACAGGTGGAAGGCTCTATGCTGGCGGTAGGTTCGTTGGCAGCAATGAATGTGCCGCTCTACTTGCTCAAGCGCGGTGATGATATTGGTATGGCGCTGAATTCGGACATGGCTGGAATAAGGCGATAAATAATGGCAGTAGTTCGCGAAAAACTCAGTACCAGTTGGCTAAGACGGTTACATCTTGAAGAGGGCTGGCTTAGTTTTGTGCTGCTCTTGCTGGCGGTAATGACAGTAGTATGGTCGCTACAAACAGCCCACTGGGTCGCCGGTAGCGAGATATTATCAACTACTGCATTGCTAGGGTTTGCGGTTGGCTTCGTGCTTGCCCGCACTCGTTTTGTACCAGCTATACTGGCGCACTCGTTCATGTTGAGCGTGGGTTTGGTGCTGGTAGGTTTGCTAATCTTCCCATATACCGACCAACGTTTTGATGAGTGGTATTACAAAATGGGTAATGCGGTTCAGAGGGTAGCGCGTTGGTTAGCTTCGGCTTTTCAGGGGCGCAACATCTCTGATGAACTGGTAGGTTTGGTAGGACTCGCTTTTCTTTCATGGGCGTTGGCTTATATTTCAGCTTGGATGTTGTTTCGTCGTCATACGGTGTGGTGGTCTATCAGCCCACCGCTGGTGGTGTTGCTACTTAACCTAGCTTATAACCCGCCCAATGCCCTTGTCAATTTTGCCATTTTTTTGATTGCTGCGTTGTTTCTAGTGATTCGTTTCAACGTTTTTGAGAATCACGAACGCTGGAGTCGCTCTCGCTTATATGTGAAACCCGGTATTCTATATTGGACGCTGGGTTTGGGCTTTACTATTACTTTTCTGTTGTTGGCAATTGCTTTCGCCGCGCCTAACAGCACCGAGTTTAAACCGCTACAAAATATCTTTGAGCAGGTATCTGCGCCTTTCCAGAACATCCAGAACGGGGTGAATAGCTTCTTTTCTGCGCCTAACGGGGGAGAAAAGCGGGTTGGGCGACTTAATACCGGGTTTAATACCTTTAATAAGTCCTTTACTATCGGCGGACCGATTTACCTCAGTAATGACCCGATATTGCGGGTTAAAGGCACTGACCCTTCATATCTGCAAGCAGCAGTAATGGATCAATATGATGGAAAAGGCTGGATTGCTACCTATCAGGATGTGCCAGATAGTAAGGAATTAATTTTCCCGCAACTTTCGCTGGGTGTTGACCAACGCCTACCAACCAGTCCCTATACCGGACGTTTTGAGAATACGCTGGATATTGTGCCGCTTCAATCGGGTATCGGAACGCTTTTTACCGGAGGCGATACGGTAAGCACCAATCGCAATACTTTGTTAGCTTTCCACTGGGAGAAAACTGTTATACGCGCCAATCTCACTCAAATCCAGTCCAAAGAAGTGGGCAAGGATGTGAACGGACGCGCCCGGATTTTGTTGGTAGATACTATCACCAATAAACCGATACCGCCCGATTTATTGCCGTTGGTGCGGTTGTTGCGAGATGCAAACACCATGCCCGGATTTATAGAAGTGCGTCCAATTGGCGAGGATGCGACAATTAGAGTCGGTATCGGTGGGGTTTTTAATAATGGTACTGCAAAACGGCTAACGGACGGAACAATCCAATTACAAAGCGGAAACTGGATTATTCGGCTAGATGGCGCGGAAAGTCCAAACTTTACACATGTCTGGGCGAAACGCGCCGATAATACCATCGGCGATATTGAGTATCCACTTATAGCGCGTGGAAATGGAGTCTTTTCTTTTGGTCAGTCCACTTCAGGTGCTACCCGACAAGATTTTGAAACTACCTCAATCAGTAAGGATATAAAGGCAGAATTAGACCTACTTGTAAAAGCGCCTTTTCCTTCTAAAGCAGATTATTCGATAGCTAACGGTGTGCCGAATTTTTTAGCGTATGAAGGTTATCAGCCGAATTATGATGATTTGCTGGCAGTAACCGCTTCGGTAGTACCAAGCAGTGGTGATAGCTATCGTACAGTCGCATTGCGTTACAGGGCTGACGAGCAAGCCTTACGCACTGTTTCCACCACTACTCCAGCCACACGCGGTAGAACTGCAATTGACCCACAATATCCTGATTGGGTTAAAGAGCGCTACCTGCCATTGCCAAATACTGTACCGCAGCGTGTGAAAGATTTGGCGAAACAACTTACCGCCGGAAAAACCAATGATTACGATAAGGCGAAAGCGATTGAAGCTTACCTTCGCACTCTTAAATACAATCTTCAATCTGGATTCACGCCAGAGGGGCGCGATGCGGTAGATTACCTGCTGTTTGACAGTAAGGAAGGCTATTGCGTTCATTTCTCCACTGCTTTCACCGTTATGATGCGCTCGGTAGGCGTACCTTCGCGTGTGGTTACAGGTTTTGTCGGTGGTGAAGCGGATAAACAGAACGGCGGATATTTGGTGCGGGCTTCTGCGTCACACGCATGGCCTCAAGTGTTCTTTTCCGGGATTGGCTGGGTTAACTTTGAGCCTACTCCGGCTTATAGCCCAATTGTTCGTCCTGCCGACCCTGCTTCGGTATCGCCCCTGCCAACCCCTACGCCCGAAGTAACAGTTGCTCCCACGCCTACAGCGACATCGCTTGCCCCTGCTGCAACTACCGCTGCGCCTAATCCTACCGGTTCGGCTAATTCGGGTTCAACTTCCACAGTGGCAAACGCTCAAGGTACTCAGGATAGTTTTCAGATTCCATTCTGGGTATATCTAATTGTAACTTTGTTGATTGCTACCGCTGCAATATATTTCGGGTTCAAGCTATGGTATCTGCGACAATTCGTACTAAATGATACTTCGCCGCGTGCCGTATATGCGCGTTTGCTGATTACAGCCCGCAAAGCCGGATTGCCCAACCGCCAAACTATGACTCCATACGAATATTCACGCTTTCTATCTAGCTATTTGCCGGAAGCTTCAAACTCGCTAGAGCAACTTACCAGCCGATATGTGCGAGACCGCTATAGTAGGCAAGGAGAAGCTCAGGTTACAACATTGGAGCATGCGCCGGAAACAGAAGTAAGCGGCGCATGGCAAGCCTATATGCAAACCCTTTTAACGTTTCGCAAACAAAGATTGCTAGAACGCCTGACTCCACGTTTTATGCAAAAACACAAATAGCTTTTTGTAGGCGAGGCATACCTTTTTTACACCGAAACAGGAAAACCCTAATTCAATAAATGTTCCAAAGCATTATTGTAGTAGGGTTAGCAAGGCTACAACCCCAAAAGCGAAAATGATGAATCCAGAAATCCAGTTAATCCAGCGCATTATTCTAGGCGTAATCTTTTTATGCAGCATGCCTAGTAATGATGTCATGACCACCCACCACACTGATGAGCCACAGAACACCCCAAGTATAAGTATTAATGTTGCTAGATAATTCCCGTTGGTACTACCCGCTCCTAGCCCTGCTAGTATTACCGCAAAAGAAATGATAGTCATTGGGTTGGTTAAAGTTAGCAAGAAAGTAGAAATGTAAAGTCTGGATAGCTTTCCACCGCTATCCTTCGCTTCTCGCGCAACTGGGGCAGAAAGCCCTATTTTAATACCAAGATAGCACATAAATCCGCCTCCAATAAGGCGGAGCCAAAGGCTTTGTTCCACCAGCAGGCTTGATACAAAAGTAAGCCCAAAACCGCCGATTGCTCCGTAAAGCCCATCGGCAGTGGCAACCCCCATCCCCGAAACCAATCCGGGCAAACTACCGTAAGCCAGCGTTCGTCGCATTACCAATACCCAAATTGGTCCAACTGATGCAGCTATGGAAAATCCAATTAAAAGTCCGCGCAAGAAAAATCCCAAGTCCATAAAATCTCCTCCAAATAGTTTAAAAACAAAAACGCCAGACCTCACTTGAGATCTGACGCAACTTAGCTTTTTATTAAAGACAAAGCAAGCTAACCAGACCTCTTTTTCGGTTGGTTTTGCTGCTGGTTGGTAGTTCTTTTTTCAGTTGAAATTGCTAAGCTATAAAAGCGCATAATGTTCCTGCCAAATTTTGCAAATTATTCCAGTGAAAGATTATCATACCTCCCGTGATTAATCAATGTGCAAAAAGGCAAAAAGATTGTACTGGTTTGGGAATAACAGGGGTTTGTAATGACTACCCGATTATTATATTACCTGAACGGCGGGTGATTGGTTGAAGCGCCGCAAAAAAAGAAGCCCTTCGCCTGAAAACAGGGGGCTTCTTGGCTTTTCCTTTGGAAAATAGCATCATTCGGTGGATATAGAAGGATCCACTTGCATGTTTACAGGCTGTACCTTGAGGAAGTGCTGCTCTGGCGATTCTTCAAGGAAGGAGAGTCGTTCTACATCCTCCGATTGCCCGCTGGTTTTCAGTTCTTTGAAATAATACTGCAATAACTGGCGGACACTTACCTTGTCGCGGTCATTGAGGCGACTCAAGCCGACTTTCGCACCTTTGGCGATGCGCCGTTTAAGAGCCGCAAGGTCGAGACCCATATCAGGTTGTAGGCGCAGATAAACCGTACCGCCTGTCATACCGCTGCAAATCCACGGACCGGGGTCGCCTAATACCAGCGCACGCCCGTTGGTCATATATTCAAAGGCAAAACCCTTCAAATTGCTACGTGCGCCGATATAGCCGAGGTTGTCATCCACCGTTTCGTATAGTTCGCCACCGATAATCACATCTGCGCCGGAGAGGCGAATACCGAAACGGCTATCGGCGTTGCCCTGTACAATAAACAGCCCACGTTGTGCGCCGTAGGCAAAGCTTTTGCCGACGCTGCCGTCCACGCGCTTGCCCCAGCGATTTTTGCCCTTCATGATTACAATAGAGCCGCCCAATGAGCTTTTGCCTACGCCATCCTGCGCCCCACCCTGTACTACTACTTTTACGGCACGACTGTTAAAGGCTGCCAATCCATTGCCGGGTATAGAACCGCTGTTGAGCATCAGCGTAACTTTTTCATCTTTGCCAATGCGTGGCTCTTCAATATCGCTTACCCCGTTAAGGTTGTGGAGTCCACGAGAGCTAATGTTATGGGCGAAACTTGGACCCGCTCCGAAACCGTCACGGATTAATGCCCCGGCGAGGTGCGTACCTACTGAACGATCTACTGAGCCTAAATGGTTCTCCTCATAGAGGAACTCGTTTTCCGAGTGACCGTTATTTTTGGTTTCGGCAATTATCATATCGCGTACATGGGTGGTAATCCGGCGAGTGGTATCTCCGCTGTAAGCTGCAACCGGCACTGCCGCGCATGGCATACAGATACGGGGTTGCCTTGCCCGTTCTTCTGCTTCGGATTTTTGCCGTTCAGCCCATGCTGGAATTGGCTTGAGCATTTCCGTCCAATCCACTAGGGTTTGCGCCCGTTCCTGTACCAACAAATCGCTGCGCCCTACCAAATCTTGCAAGCGGTAATAGCCCAACCGCGCCACTTGAGTTTTAAGCTCATCGCCCATTGCGGTAAAGAATGTAACCAGTTGTTGGACGGCGCGTTCTTCCACCTGTGGCACAAATCGTTTCAAGCCGCGCTGTTTAGCTTCTTCATCCGACTCGATTTGAGTGGCAATACCGACATGACAGGTATCTTTCTGGCAACCACGACAGATGGTACAACCAATTGCGACCATTGCCAGAGTAGCAAAGCCCACCCGGTTTGCGCCCAACAACACCATTTTTAGTACGTCGCTGGAGGTTTTCATGCCACCATCCACCCACACTTCTACCTGCTCGCGCAAGCCTGAAGCTACCAGTGCGCGGTGGGTTTCTACCACGCCCACGTCGGAAGGCAAGCCTACATACTTAAGGGCGTGAGTACGTGCCGCGCCGGTGCCGCCATCGAAACCGCTCAGAGTGATGATGTCGGCTCCGGCTTTGGCAATACCAACCGCAATAGTGCCGATGTTAGCCACTACTGGCACTTTAACCGCAACTCTGGCATCTGGATTGGCGGTTTTAAGCTCGCTGATAAATTGCGCCAAATCTTCGATGCTATAAATATCGTGGTTGTTGGAGGGTGAAATCAGGTCAACCCCTTTGGAAGCATTGCGGGCTGCCGCTACCTTTTCGGTTACTTTAGAACCGGGTAGGTGACCGCCTTCACCGGGTTTTGCCCCTTGCCCGATTTTGATTTCGAGTAAGTGCGCCGAGTTGAGCAACTCAATGTTTACGCCAAAGCGTCCGCTGGCTATCTGTACGCCTCGCGTATTGTAATAGCTACCGAGTATTTCTTTCATCTCGCCGCCTTCGCCATTGAGCGTGACCATATTCAGCGTTTCTCCGGCTTTGGCATAGGCTTTGTAGGCAACTTCACCCTGTGAGCCGAAAGACATTGAACTGATGGCAAACGGCAGGTTATGTCGCTCGATGGTTATATCTACTTCGTTAGGGTCAACTGGTGTCAATTCGTTCGCTGCAGCGTTTCTGAAATCAACGTCCAGCACATGCCGCATACTGATTGGGTCTTCCGCTTCTAACGCCTGTACCTGTTGTTCGTATTTGTTAAAGGATGCTTGCCCTATGGCGACCTGTCCGGCTGTCTTCCAAACTTTCGGGTAGAGATGGAAGTCGCGCACCATTTTGGATTCTTTATCGCCCCGCAAGATTTGCCGCCGTGCTTCCGAGTCGATTTTCATCGCAGCCCATCCAAAGCCTCCCTTGTTGGAGCCGCCAAAGTTACGAGTATTAAAGTAGCGGGCAATTTCAGGGGCAAGCCCAATACTTGGGAACAGGCGACCATATCCGCGCAACTCATGGATACCCATTGTGCTGATGACTTTCTCAAGACCTTTCTTGAGTCCTTCTACCAGATTTTCTATGCGCTTGCGGATTAGCTTCTGGCGAGTTTCAGGCTCCGCGCTCTCCATTTTTGCTTTGGAGGCGGCTACTTCTATCATTAGGTAAGGGCTAACCGCATCCGCACCCATTCCGTAAGCTAGGATAATGTCGTGCAGGTTGCGAAGGTTGCCGCTACGCATGATGATGCTGGTTTCGCGTCGTAGGTTGCGGAAGCTTTCGCCTTCACGTAGGGGCGCTTTGTTATTTCGCAGCCCTTCGTCTAGCGCAGCCACTACCAGATGAGGGTCGAGCCAGAAAGCCTCGCCATTCAGGGCTTCGGTATCATCCACAACTACTATTTTTGCGCCTTTGCGTACTCCGACTATGGCTTCGTTAAGCATACGCAGTATTGCATCGGCAGGCTCTTCGTCTTCGTGATAAACGCTGCTGATGATGCAAATGGCTTCCTGACGGAAACCGTTTTGGCTTACAAATTCGACCAATTCTTCTAGCAGATAGGTTTCAGTGGCTCGGGCTGACTCCCAATAGAGGTCAGGCGAGAGAGGCGCACCATTTCCGGCGTGTCCTCCTAGCAAGATAGGGCAACTTAACTCCACCATGCGGCTTGGGCGTGGCTTGAATTTGGTGTTGATGCCCAACCGAAGTGGACCACTGCCGGGTCGCGGTAATCCGGCGTTGCCATAAAGCGAGGGTCGCGCTCCTAATGCCACACGGGTTGAAAAATGTTCAATCTCGCGTTCCCGGTCTATTGCGGGGTTGGTAACTACCGCCACGTTTTCCTTGAAAAAGTCCGCGATATTGCGTTGTTCTTTGTTAAGGGCTGCTAGTGGTCCATCGTAGCCCAATGAGCCAATCGGCTCGTTAGCGGTATCAGCCAAGAACTCAAGATAGTGCATGTCATCGCCGCTCCAGCCCAACGCCGACATTAAAATCTCGGTGCGTACTTCGTCTGGATGCTCAATCTTGCTTTCGGGCAATAGACGAACGGCTGTATCATCATCCGGCAAGATGGCGGGCGGTTGCGAGAACTGAATCAGCTTGGCGGTATCTTTAGGGATTACCAAACGGGCGCTAAAACGTTTTAGAGCTTCTTGTTGCACACGGGGGTAAGACCAAATCAGGTTTTCCTCACCGTGAGCGCGTACCTGTACGTAAACTTTCTCTCCCGGAGCAAGCGGTTTCGGGTCATATACCATTTCTTCAATTGAAAACACGCCTTTTTCGCTGGAGAAGAAGTAGGTTTCATCTATCTGACCGAACCACAGCGGGCGCAAACCCAAAGCATCCACCGCGAAAACCAATTCATCGTTGTGGCGGCTAAGTATGCCCGCAGGTCCTTGTGCAAAGGGTCCGTAAGCTTGACGTAAGAAAACGTATAGGTTTTGCAAATCGGGTTCAAGTTGCTTGATTTCGTTCACGATAGGCGGGAAGGCGATTTCCATCGCTTCCAGCAGCTTGTAATCGTAATCGTGAATGAGGGTGGCAATGGTTCGGTCTAGGTCTTGCGAGTCGCTGCCATCAATTGGAAGTTGTGCGCCGAGCATCCGCGCTTCCTGCTGCAACCGCCCAACCGTGTTGATTTCGCCGTTATGCGCCAGAGCCGGGAAAGGTTGTACCCGGAAGAAACTTGTTTGGGTATTGGTGCAATAGCGGCTATGACCCACTACTGAGATTGAGGTGACTTTGGGATTTACGATTTCAGGGAAATACTTTTCAAGAGCATCGCCGGAACCGCGAATTTTGTAAACTACTGAGTGCTTGCTGAGAGAGGAGAAGCAAATGGCGGGATTAAGCTCTGCTTGGAGTTGTACTTTGAACAGAGTTCGCTCTAAATCCGAGAGGTTGCCTCCGAACTGAGAAACGCCTGCAAGTTGCCACTGGAAAGGCTCTTCCGCTCGCCCCAACTTACCAAGCGCATCACTGTTTACTTGGGTGTGTTTGGTATAAAGTACCCGTAATCCGGCGTTTTCAAAATGCCGCAAAACCTCTCGAATAACCTGCTCTTCCTCGGCTTTGTGGTCAATCATCAAATGACCAACCCAGAAATCTTCGCGGTAAGCAATTACAGATTCTTGCCCAGATTCAACCAGCTTTTGTTCCCAGAGTTGGCGGGGCAGGTCTATCATAATGCCGCAACCATCGCCTTCGCCGTTTACCATGCCGGCGCGATGGCTCATCTTGATTAGCCCATCGAGGGTTCGCCTGATAGTGCTATGGGTGGGATGCGCGGTTTTGTTGACTACCGCAAGCAGGGCGCAGGCATCATGTTCACGCTCGAAATTGTTAAACGGTGAAAAAGGGTCAATATTCGAGACCAATTCAACGGGTTTTTCCGCGCGTCCGGCAAAAGCTATTGGTATAACCGAGCGAGTGGGGGGATGCACAGGTTCTAGCGGGGCTAAATCCGAAGAGTAAAATTCACAGCTAATGTTAGATTGAGGCTTACAATCCCCCTCATCACGTTTGTTCATACCTAAAATCCTCCTCAATGCAATGCAGGTAAGACGAATATAGCGTGCAACGCTTCAGGTTCTTTTATTTAGTCCCCGATAAAAAGGGCTGGGTTTAAATAAATAATTCTTAAAGCCACAGTTGCTGAAATTTCCGTACTGACTTTGTACGCTAACACGGGCGGGGGTATTGCTGAAATTCCTTGCCCAAGTTCGACTTCCACATTGAGGTCGAGGAGGTGCGGCTTCGCGGTGCAGAACTGGGTTTTGAATAGTGTAATTTCTTATAAATAATGAAATTCGCTGCCCCTCAGCAACGATTTGGTTCAACCATAAGCAGTTCAGGATATAGTATGTTCTTCCTAACTACCCTTATATTGTGATAGATTATACAGGTAATCAGGAGTGAGTCAAGCGTTTTATGTCATTATTATTATAAGATATTATATCATAAGTAAGATTATACTGAATCAATAAACCCACTATTTTTGCCTTGACATAAGTAATAACGAACCCGCACTAATGCTGCCCTACAAGAGGCTTGAGCAGTTGCCTTTCCTACTGTTTTGTGCGAAGGTTCTTCCCTATTTGCGAACACAAAGCCTTTGCCTGAAATCGCTTCACTTAAATGACTTTCTTTAATAGAGCGAGGTTATCAAATTGGCATGGGCAAATTAAATCAGCCGAATTTTTCGATTGGAACCCTTGAGAAGCCTGAAAAGGCTTTCTTTTGATTAACCGCTTGATAGCGTATATAATCATTTCACCCAACTGGTGCTATCTACACTCTTTTTCTTTTACCTAGTAATTTAAGGATAAATATAGATGTCAGATAAAATGTTTAATTTCAACTCTGGCTACGGAGAGGTGTACGATACTTTCGTACGTCAGTCAATTTTTGGATATGAGCAGATTTTTAGCATGGTCACGGCTCTACTAAAAGACAGGTTGCCAACTGATGCAAACCTGTTGGTGGGGGGTTGCGGAACCGGAATGGAACTTGTTACTTTTGGTACAAAAATGCCCGGTTGGCGCATGACCGGCTTTGACCCTTCCGAGCAAATGATAAGTATTGCGAAGGCTAGAGTGGAACATCAAGGTTTGGGTGAGAGGGTGCGGTTAGTACAAGGCTATGCCGATGCCCTATTGGAAGGTGAAATCTATGATGCCGCTACTTTGATTCTGGTGCTGCATTTTATACCGGATGTAGCAGGTAAGCTGTCTTTACTGAAAACAGTAGCCAGCCATATCAAACCGGGAGGAAGCCTGATTTATCTCAGCCATCATGGAGACACAACAGATTCGGCTTTCAAGGAAATGTTGAATGCTTGGAGAAATTTCAAACTCTTTAATGGGGTAAGCGTCGAAAAGGCTGAAAATGTAGTGAATACCGCAATTGCCAATGGGCAATTTACTCCAGAAAGTGTGAGTTTGGAGCTGCTGGAACAAGCCGGTTTCAGCGATATAAAACGCTTTTACAACGCTTTCCTGACTTCAGGCTGGATAGCATATAAAGCATAAGCCAGCCTGATTCATAACTTATCGAAATACTAATCGCGCTCTTTGAGAGTCACGCTTCCTAACATCAACACTATCAGCCCATAAGCCAGCAACCCTAACAGACTAGCCCAATCGTCACCTAATGAACCGTTTGGGAGAATCAGTTTTTGCAGCGCGTTATTGGCGTAATATAAGGGCGAGATGCGGCTGATAGGCTGCACCCAATCCGGCAACTTGTCCACCGCTACGATAATCCCGGATAAAAACACTGAAGGCAGAATTACCAACGGGATGGTTGGTATCATTTGCGCCTCGCTATGGGCGAAATTGGACAGGAAAATTCCCAGCGCAACCGAGATTACCGCCAGCAGCCAGATAACCAGATAAATAGAGGCATATATTTCAAAGACGTAGCTTAATTCAAAGAGCCAGCCCAACAGCGCCAATACAATCAGGCTTTGTAACGTAGCCAACAGCGAGTATGCCAGCAGAAAACCCAGAATTATTTCTCCACGTCGGAAGCCGTTAACAAACATACGGCTGAGAGTTTCATGGGCGCGTTCGCGTACTAATGCAATGGCGCACAGGATATAGGTGAAGAAATGAATCAGGAAAGCTCCCATCGGCACGATAAAGTGGCTCACCACAAAACCGGGACCCTTCATGCTGTCGAAAAAGACTTTCAGGAACAGAACCATAATCACTGGTGCTAATAAAGATAACGCCAGAAAAAGGCGGTCATGCCTCAGTTGAAGCAGCACTCGCCGAGAGATAGTGACCAAACGCTTCCCGCTGAATCTGCCACTGGCGCGGCGCATTTCGCCAACATTGCCTCCCTTAGTAACGCTAGACATGGTTAGCCTCTCTCTCCGATTCCTCAACTGTGGTTTGTTTAAGCAACTTTAATACTATGGTTTCAAGGGTGTCTTCCTCAATCTCAATTTTCGTAACGCTGCTATCAAGGTTAAATTTGCGTAATAGAATCGGGAGTTGCGCCCGGTAATCCTCAATTGCAAAAACTTGCTCATGCCCACCACTCCACACATGTACCTGACTATGTCCCATTTGCATTATATTTTTGGGTGTATCCTGCACCAGCACAACCCCTTGATTCATAATCGCCAGCCTGTCACACAGCATTGCCTCATCCATCATGTGTGTGCTAACGAAAATTGTTTTACCTTGCTGTGCCAATTCCCTAAAATGCTTCCAGAATTGTTCTCGCAGTTTCGGGTCAACCCCCGCCGTTGGCTCATCCAGAAAAAGCACATCGGGTTGGTGAACCAAAGCACATGCTAACGAAAGACGTTGTTTCATTCCGCCTGAAAAGCCGATAACTGTATCATTCTGACGAGCGGTAAGACTAGTAAATTCCAGAACTTTTTTCACACGTTGTTTAGGATTATCAATGCCATGTGCCGAACAGAAGAATTGCACATTGCTAAAAGCAGAAAGGTCATCGTACAGAGCGGGGAGTTGTGGCATATAGCCGATGCGATGACGCAATTTGTGTGAATCGCGGAATGGGCTTAACCCTAGCACTTTTACCTCTCCGCTACTCGCATCCGATGAGCCTACCAGTATCCGAATCATTGTGGATTTGCCCGCGCCGTTTGCCCCTAGCAAACCGAAAATTGTACCCTTCTCCACCTTGAGGTTGATGCCTTTGAGGGCTTCAAGTTTTCCGTAAGACTTGCGAAGACTCTTTATTTCTACTGCAAGTTGTCCATCCACGCCATTTACCATAAATTATGCTCCTTTCTGTTCAATCAAAACTCCATGCAAAAATCCATCTACCAGTGTGTTTACATAGTCTTCACGAGAAGGCATTTGTATAGGAAAAACTTCAAAGAACCCTAAAGAACTTAACAATACGCGCTGGAAAAGTGGGCTGAAGAATTGGAAAATTAGAGTCACCGGATTATCAGATTTAAACCTGCCTTGCGCTACCTGCCTTATAATATATTGGGCAAACGGCATCACTACCGAAGGCACAACCCGCTCCGCCACAATATGCGCTAATTCGGGATTGGCTTGCACTTCGGTTAGTAACATCCTCATCAAACTGGCAGTAAGCGGGTCTTCAAATAATTCTAAGTAAGTTACCCCTATGTGCCGCAGTAAAATTTCAGGTGGCGCATCTAAATTATCCTGAATAACTTGACTGAGCTTCTGCGGTGGTGGAAACTGGTTTACCACTGCTCTGAATAAATCTTCCTTGCCAGCATAGTAATGATAAATGAGGGCTGGAGTAAAAGAAGCACCTGTCTGTTGCTCCATCTCTTTTGCAATCAGCCGATTGGTAGAGCCTTCATAGCCATACTTAGCAAAAACGGTGGTTGCCACCCGCGCAAGTTGCGCCTTCTTTTCTTCAAAATTGGTGTCGGGTCTTGCCATCAGCCTTCATTCCTTTTGTTAATTGACCGATTAGTTAATTAACTCCTTTCTATCTTACCACAACAAAATAGGTTGTCAATAGGGTTCTGGCAAAGGTTTAGTAAGTTGGAGTAACTTTCATATCGGAAACTTTGGGCGAAATCGGCGCATATTGGTTATAATGCTTCCGCTATTGCTTGCACCATTCACAAGCAATCCCAAAGCCTTGCTATGTATATTTGGAGGAGAAATTCCAATAATGATGCCGCCTGCCGACCCGCTTGCGCTTTACGAAGTTGCGCTAAATTTACCGCGTACCCATGAGTTGCTTATTCCAGAAAATTTTATCGACTCCAACGGTCATATGAACGTGATGTACTATACCGGAGTTGGTAATATGGGCATCAAACCATTTTTCAAACTAATTGGAATACCGGATGATAAAATTGCTTCGGGTGAACGGGGATTTTTCGCGCTAAAACAAGTTATTAGCTACCTGAACGAGCTAAGATTAGGGGAACATGTGGCGCTACATACCGGATTAGTAAATTATGACCGCAAACGCATACACCTTATCCACCACATAGTGAATCTGACCAGAAAGAGGGTAGCTTGTATTGATGAGCGCGTAGCAATGTATATGGATTTGAAGGTGCGCCGTTCTACCGAATTTGAACCAGAGACGCTGGAGAAGCTCAAAGGTACACTTGCCAATTTCAACGCGCTAAATTGGCAACCGCAAGTATCAGGCGCAATCCAACTAACCAGAATTGAAAACTAAAGTAGGGCTTCAGGCTTAGTTCTTGCCTTCGGGAAGGGGTTTTTTCTCATCGGCACTTTTGCTTTCATGCCCGCCTGTTTTTATTTTCTTGAAGCTATCCTCCAACATAACCGCGCCTAGATAACCAACCCAAACACACAATATCCCACCTGCAAGACTGGCAAGCGAATAGCTCAAGCCTATTAGCCAGTTTCCGGCGCGTAGCAGGCTTAGCGTTTCATTGGTAAAGCTGGAAAAGGTGGTGTACGCCCCGATAAAGCCCGTTCCAACCAGCAACCGCAATTCTGCTTGTGTGGAATTGCGCCGGGTTAAGAGAGTGAGAAACAAACCGAGCGCAAAGCTGCCGGATAGGTTTATAAGGAAAGTATCGAGCGGGAAACTTCCCACTTCGCCTTTAAACCAGCCATTTATCATGTAACGCACGATTGCGCCAAATGCGCCGCCTACGCCTACCGCCAGATATTTTTGCACTTTTATTTATCCTTAAAAAGCATTACCAAGCCAGAGTCCGGCAAATGCGCTCAACAAGCCGGTTATGAAACTGCCTAACAAGTACAACAAAAGCGAAACACGGAGATTTCTTTCTCGCAGCATAGTCAAAGTCTCGAAAGTATAGGTAGAAAAAGTGGTATAGCCTCCGCAGAAGCCCACCGCCACCAACCAGCGATACTCTACTCCTGCCAATATCGAGCGCGAAGCCACCGCCGAGAATAGCGCAAGTATAAAGCTACCTGTAATATTGATGGAGAATGTGCCATAGGGAAAAGCAGTTCCGAAGCGGTTGGCAGCATAGCCAGAAATAACATAACGAGCGTTTGCGCCCAGAAAGCCCCCCGCTCCGACCAGTAATAAATCCATTTATATCTCAGTTTCATTTGAAATTGCCAATCGCAACGGGCAAATTATATTTCAGGGTAGCTTTATTATCAATGTAAGTTTGGTTTAACGTGAACGACAGCTATTGAAAAAGTAAGCTGCTCTACCTCCCTACCCCTTTTTTTAGACTGGAATAACCCAAAATCAAACTTGACTTACCCGACATGCTTTGTTAGAATATACCATACAATACTAACAAACTTACTCCACAACAAATATACAGGAGCTTATCATGGGTTTTAACAGTAAAAGCATTACTAATGATATAAGAGATATTCCACAGCCGGTTGTTACACTCAATCGCGCCACTATTGTAGCTGGTATTATCGTGGGTGTATTGCTTCAGCAACCTTTGTTTACCACCGCTTTGTTTTTAATCCTTCTTTTCCCGGTGTTGTTAGGTCCTTCTACCAGCCTGATTTATCAGATTGGGATACGGGTTTTTGCCAAGCAAATTCCTGATTCCCCTAGAGAAGACCGCCGTTTGATGCGCTTTAACAACAGCATCGCGGTTATTCTATTGGGGTTGGCACAGGTCGCTTTTTTAGCAGGTAGCCCGATTCTTGGCTGGGTTTTTGCCTTGATGGTAGCGGTTGCGGCAACCGTAGCTTTGTTGGGCTTTTGCGTAGGTTGCTTCCTGTATTTCCAGTTCAGGATAAACAGGTTCAAGCTATTCGGACGCTAGATACTCCGCCTCTTCGAAAATATTTATTGCGCTCAATGACGAGTGTGCTATGACTTCTGATAGAACCTTGATAGACCCAAAGCTCCTGAGCAATCAGGAGTTTCTTTAGTTTATAAGATTCAAAACCGACGTAATTTTTTCGTATAATCTCATTAGCGCAATATGAAACTCAAATGCTTACCTAGTTGTCTAAAATTCAGCGAGGCAATCTATAGAGGCGGAAAAAAAATGGCTGAAGGGTATTTTGAAGCAGATAGCGCGAAAAAGTATGACTATATTATTATTGGCGGCGGTATAGCCGGATTATCGTTGGCATATCGGATTGTAAACAGCCTTCTTTCTGATCGCTCTGTTCTGGTAATTGAACAGCGCCTGAAAAACCGGAACGATCGCACTTTAAGCTTTTGGACAGACCAGCCCACCCCTTTTGATGAGATAGTGTATCATTCTTGGAAAAAAATAAGATTCTCCAGCGAGAATTTTGAAAAAGATATTGATTTGGGCGATTTGACCTACAAGACTATCAGGGGCATAGATTTTTACCGTTTCATGTGGGAAAAGCTCTCTGGTTTACCCAATGTACATTTGGCGCAAGGTAGAGTTGAGCGGGTTGAAAACGGCATATATGGCGTTTATGTGTATATTGAAGGGCAAAGGTTCTACGGGCAATGGGTTTTCGATAGTCGCTTTAGACCGGCTGACTTGAAACATGAACCGGAATTTGGCAAACAGGTTTTGAGGCAATATTTCAAGGGCTGGCTCATCGAGACTCCCACTGACACTTTCAATCCCGATAGCGCCACCCTCTTTGATTTCCGCATCCCCCAATCGGGCGATATGCGTTTTTTCTATCTATTACCGTTCTCGCCACGAAGTGCCTTGATTGAATATGTAGGTTTAAGTCATGCAGAGTATGATGGGATAATGCATTCCTATGTGAAGGATGTTCTGAAAATAACCGAGTATAAGGTGAAAGCGTTGGAGGGCGGCGCTCTTGTGCTGTCTGATCGCCATTTCAAGCGGCGGCATGGGCGCTTTGTGATGTCCATCGGTACGGCAGGGGGGATGGTCAAACCTTCCTCCGGCTATGCCTTTACCCGGATTCAAAATGATACGGAAGCAATTGTCGCATCGCTCTTGAAACACAACCATCCATTTAAAGTGCCTCGCTCCAAACCCTTCTACTATGTGTTGGATTCGCTGATGCTGGAAGCAATGAACCGCTTTACCGGAAAGATGAAGGGAGTCTTTACCGGGATGTTCAAATATAATCAAGCTCGTAATGTGTTTCGCTTTCTGGATGAACGCGCCTCCTTCTGGGAAGTTGCCAAACTGGCGATTTCTATTCCCTCCAAACATCTTTTCTTATGGGTCGTTTTGACGGATGAAAGGAAAGGAAGCAAAGCGGCAAAGAAGGCTTAATTTCAGAAATTTAATATAAATGTCATATATTTCTGTTAATTAAGAGAGTATAATTAATAAGAATGAACCTTTAAATTTATACACCTTATGTTATATTAGAAAGGGTCTCTTATGCCGGATTCTGAGCCGCTTTTCCAGCTAGTAGTAGTCGGAGCTTCTGCGGGTGGAATTGAAGCTTTGACAAGCTTGGTTGAATCACTTCCCAAAGAATTCCCTATTCCTTTGGTTATAGCGCAACATCTTGACCCGAAGCGTCCTAGCCATCTTGAAGAAATACTTTCCCGCCATACGGAATTAACCGTTGTTACTGTAGACAACCGCGTTACGCTGCAACCCGGCACAATTTATGTGGTACCCTCCAATCGGCACGTCCAGATTAATGAGGGTGAGGTTGAAGTGCTGGCTGTTTCCAACGGGCATTCTCAACCCTCTATTGACCTTCTACTTTCTACAGCGGCACAAGTCTATGGGGAGAAGCTGATAGCGGTTATTCTGACTGGAACAGGAACAGATGGCAGTGTTGGCGCATTTGAGGTTAGCCGCTTGGGCGGCACTGTAATAATTCAAGACCCGGCTACTGCCGCTTTTCCGGGTATGCCACTGGCTGTTTCACCCCAATCAATTGACATAATAGCAGATTTGAAGCGAATCGGTTCAATCCTTTCCGATTTGGTTGCCGGTATTCATATACCTTCTCGCGCTACCCCCGAAGGAGATTTACAACCTTTTCTCCAATTAGTAAGAGATCACAGTGGCTTGGATTTTCGCTCTTACAAATCGGCTACAATTCTGCGGCGCATTCAGCGGCGTATCGCGGCAACCAACTCGGTAGATTTGAACGGCTATATTCGTTATCTCAAAGAAACCCCCTCAGAATACGGGCTATTGGTCAACAACTTTCTGATTAAAGTAACCGAATTTATGCGCGATCCTGAATTCTTCGACTATTTGCGGGAGCATGTATTACCTGAATTAGTGGAATATAGCCGCGTTCATAACAAAGAGTTGCGTATTTGGTCGGCAGGTTGCGCCACCGGCGAGGAGGCTTATTCGCTGGCGATTTTGGTTGCCCAAGTATTGGAAGATGAGCTTAACGAGTTCACCATCAAGATTTTTGCTACCGATTTGGATAGCGCCGCTATCGCCTTCGCGCGGCAAGGGGTGTATCCCAAGCAAAGTTTGCAAAAATTCCCGCCCGAACTTATAACGTCTTATTTCAATGAGCTAGATAATAGTTACGAGATAAAAAAGCAAATACGTAGTTTGGTTGTTTTCGGCGAACATGATTTGGGGCAACGTTCTCCTTTCCCTCGCATTGATATGGTGGTGTGTCGCAATGTCCTTATTTATTTTTCGCGTGAATTGCAACAATATGCGCTGCAATTATTTGCATTCTCGTTGCGGGATGGCGGCATCCTTGCGCTCGGCAAAACCGAAACGACAAACCCACTTTCCGACATGTTTTTACCGGAACATTCTACCCATAAAATTTTTCGGAGATTTGGGCAACGGCGCATACTCCAACCGCTGCGTTTCCCCAATCTAATCCCTACTCAAGCCCTACCGCGTTCTGATTTACGCCGGGGGCGAGTACCCAATCTCGAATTGGAACGGGCGCATCTGGAAGTTTTGCAAAGTCGTTCCGTAAAAGAAACCCTGCTCTTGAATTTGCCCATAGGCGTAATCGTGATTGATTCGCATTTTGACATTCAGGAAATCAACTCTGCCGCGCGTCGCTTATTGGGGATTCATTCTGCTGCAATCGGTGAAGATTTGGTACATCTTGCTCAAAGCCTTCCGGCGCGAGAATTAGCGAAGCTTATTAATACTACCTTACGCGAGAGGGTGATAACTGAATTAACTAATGTAGAAGTTCCCCATATAACAACGGGTGAGCCGACTTATTTGCAAATCAATTGCTATCCTCAGCCGGTCTCAGAAGATTCTAAGGATATGCCGAGTACTCAGGCATTACTTCTTATAAACGATATTACCGTTTCTTATTCTTATCGGCTTCAATTAGAACAGGCAAATACTGAGCAACGCAACTTGTCCGCTCGATTGGAACAGTCGTTGGAGGCATTAAAAGTTAGCAATAAAGAATTGCAATATGCTAATTCCCGCCATGAGGAAATCAATAAAGCTCTACTGGAGGCGAAAAAGCAGGCAGAAGATACAGTGTCGCGCCATGCCAAGCAAATGGAAATTCTTGTAGCAACTAACACTACTTTGTTGGAAGAAAATGAACGACTGAATAATAATAATATAGAAATGCGACGGCTGAATGAGGATTTTCTTCTGAGAAACGAGGAGGCACAGGCAGCTACCGAAGAAGCGGAGACCCTGAACGAGGAGTTGCAAGCTACTAACGAGGAATTGGAGACCTTGAACGAGGAGTTGCAAGCCACGATTGAGGAGCTAAATACTGCCAATTCTGATTTGTCGATTCGCACTACCGAGTTACAAAAGATGACCAAAACGCTGGAAATTCAGAAACAGCTAAGTGAGCAGGAGCGTATTCAACTCTCCATGATTCTTGCCAGTATGAATGATGCGGTAGTGGTAGTAAGACCGGATGGTACAACCTTGGTGACGAATGAGGCGTATCGGGAACAATTTGTGAATGCCGGAGCAACGCTTTTTAATCAGGATAGAAAAACGAAGCTAACAGCAACCACTACTCCTCAAGCGCGTGCCGCGCATGGGGAGAAATTCAAAATAATTTTTACCGCCCGCTTAAAGGATGGCACGTTCCGTTGGTACGAAGCAGTTGGGCAACCAATACTCGATTCTAAAAATAAATTTGTCTCTGGCGTGGCGGTTATCCGTGATATTACCGAGCGCAAAGAATCTGAGTTGGCTTTGCTAAAGTCCAATCAGAAAGTTATTGCAATTCTGGAGAGCATCCGCGATGCCTTTTTTGCGGTGGATTCAATGGGTCTCATTACCTATGTTAACGCGCAAGCGGAATATACTCTGGAAAAACGACATGAAGTATTGTTAGGCAAAAATATCTTGGATGAATTTCCGGTGCTGAGCGAATCAAATACAGCTCGCGAAGTATTTAAAAAAGCTCAAAAAGAGCGCAAAGCAATTAATTTTGAAGCTTTTGCAAATTCTATTGGGAAGTGGTATGAAGTCAATATGTATCCCTCAGAGGATGGCGGGTTTACCCTCTATTTTGGAGATATTACTAGAAGAAAGCTACAGGAACAACAAAAACTTGATAGCTTGGGATTGCTGGCGGGCGGTATTGCTCATGACTTCAATAATATGTTAGAAGTGGTTGTGGGTAATCTTGGGCTGCTAAGAATGGATTTAGAAGCAACTGCGGACATCGAGTCTATAAAAGAATTGCTTTCTGAAACAGAAATGGCGGCGTATCGTTCGAAGGAGCTTACTGCAAAACTATTAACCTTTGCGCGTGGCGGCGCTCCGATTAAACAAGTTGCGGTGTTTCCGTCTTTGCTTCAGGAATGGCTTCAGCTTGCGTTGAATGGCACACTTGTGGAAAGCAAGTTAATTTGTCCCGAAGATTTGTGGAAAGTTGCAATTGATGAAGGACAAATCAATCAGGTTATTCAAAACTTGGCACTGAACGCGATACAAGCAATGCCCAACGGTGGGGTTTTGCAGGTTAAAGCCGAGAATTTTGAACATACCAGTTTGGATTCAGAAATACCCCTGCCCGATGGCAGTTATGTGAAGGTAAGTATGACAGATGCGGGGATTGGAATTCCGCTTAATATTCGAGCGCGTATTTTCGAGCCGTATTTTACCACTAAAATTGGAAACTCTGGTTTGGGTTTGACTACCGCTTTTTCCATAATCAATCGGCACAACGGTTATTTGGGCGTAGAATCTGAAGTTGGCAAAGGTACTACCGTTTATTTTTACCTACCAGTTTCTGACACCGAAAAATCTAAGGATACTGCCAAACCTTCGGTAATTCTTCCAGACCAAGAGTCGCTTGTTTCAGAAAAAATGAAGCTGAATTAACGACAAAGAGCTTTTGAATCCGTAAAACGGGACTTGGGGTAAAACCTCCGGTAACAAGGGGCTTAAGCCCCTTGTCTGAAAACTATTTACGGATTAATTTCTCAAAGTCCATAAACCCCTTGCCTGAAATATCCCTAAAGCGAAAGTTCTTAATTGATATGCGCCTCGTCCTTTATGATTAGACCATCGCGGACGTGGATGAGGCGCTGCGCTTTAGCGGCGAGCGCTGGGTCGTGAGTTACAAAGATAATGGTTTTGCCTTCTCCGGCAAGTTGGCGAAAAATGTCGAAAACCATTTGCCCGGTTTCCGTATCTAGGTTGCCGGTTGGCTCATCTGCTACCAAAATCGGCGGGTCATTTGCCAAAGCTCGTGCCATCGCCACCCGG
>Ga0194047_10000255_pt1 | contig 36208 bp, 31 predicted proteins | sample JunL225m_MetaG_2_FD_160070 | JGI IMG/M metagenome (GOLD analysis project Ga0194047, IMG submission 160070) | Anoxic zone freshwater microbial communities from boreal shield lake in IISD Experimental Lakes Area, Ontario, Canada - Jun2016-L221-5m | ecosystem: Environmental > Aquatic > Freshwater... | reverse complement strand
ATTCGTGTTCGATTGATCAATCGGATAGGAAATTGTAAAAAATTTCGAACCAGAATGATTCGTCAGGCACGATTTTGTAAAGAAATCTCTGGTTGATTGGATATTTCGGGCCGCTGGCGCAGGCGTGTTTCGCATGTGCCAATAATTAGGTGGTGTCCTCACCATCACATCTAGTACTTAAAAAGCAAACCAAAAGAGAAGAAGTTACTAACTGCACCTGATTGTAGTGGAAATCCTTTTTCTTTGACCTTTTCGGGCAAAGAAAAAGATTGAAACGGAAAGCAGGACGAAAGAAACCGAAGAGGAAGAAACTGCCTGCCCTAATTATTTAACTTATTGATAAAAAAACCAACAATTGCAAGGTTCTATATCTTGAAACCTAAGCCTGTGTTGTTTCTATTCGTTTTCAGTTCGAATTCAAGTACGTCTTCCAGCATGAGTAGTTGCAACTGCTCCAAGGTTCGCTGCTGCGAAGGGATGGCAGCCAAGCGTAGGTTCTGGTTTTTGATGGCCTCGGCTATTACTTGTCGCACGGTGCGTGCGTTTCCGAAGTATTTATCACGGTTTTCGTAAATCACCTCGAAATGTTTGGCAAGGTGTTGTTCGGCATCGGGGTTGGCGGTAATGTTTTCGGCAGCCAACAGCGATTTGGCAATAGCAAGCATCTCTTCGGGTTGATAATCGAGAAACTGAAACGTTCTATCGAATCGCGATTTAAAGCCAGGATTCGAATTGATGAACTCCATCATGTTTTCGGGATATCCAGCCACAATAACACCAAACTTACCTCTCAAATCCTCCATTCGTTTGAGGATGATTTGTATGGCTTCCATTCCGAAATCGTTGCTAATGCCACGATTGGCAAGCGAATAGGCTTCGTCAATAAATAAAATTCCACCTTGGGCTTTTTCTATTTCGGCACCTGTTTTAATGGCTGTTTGTCCAACATAGCCTGCCACAAGGGCTTCGCGGTCTACTTCCACCACATGGCCTTTGGCAAGCAATCCTAACCCCTTATATATTTTTGCAACAATACGTGCAATTGTTGTTTTACCTGTACCCGGATTGCCCGTGAATACGCTATGTAGAGAAAACTTGTTGAGCACATCTTTGCCTGTTTCTTTGTAAAACTGAACAAGGATAACCAGTTCGTTTATTTCTTTTTTGATATTGCCCATTCCTGTTAGGGCATTCAGTTCGGCAAGGCCTTCGGCCAATAGCTCTGCGTTCGAAAGTTCAGGTTTGGCTTCTGGCAAAGGAGTTACGGGAGTATGAGCATGTTCGGCAATGGTAAGGAATTGAGTAGAGCCTTCTTCAATGGTTTCGCCCATTTCGAAAGGAACAAGAGCTACAAGGGTATCCATAAATACTATTTCCACCGAATATTTATCATCTTTCCACGAACCAGCTGCTTCGCTGCCCCAGCCCGAATCGAAGGTAAACACCAAGTCTTGTTTATCTTTATCTATAATTCCTTGGCGCATACTTTGACCTTTGGGTTGGCCTGCATCGTCATAAAAATTGAAGAAAAACTCGTAGTTCCAATCCAAGGCTGTTTTTGTTTTAATCTTTAGCTCCACCCATAAATAAGGCGTTTGCAACCTACTGAACTTACGCAAATAAGTTCTATTGGTTTGATTCCATCCTTCGAAATTGCCAGCAAAAAGTTTCACCGACTCCACTGAAAAGAAAGGATTGTTTGAGGCAGTTACTTTGCCAACATCGGTAATAAAAAAAGTTCGCCCACCAACAAACTCATCGTCAATATAGGCTTCCCAGATGTAATTACCTTTGAGCCAAAACGTGCCTTCGGTGGGAGTTCCCCAACCATCGCGCACAAACACGATGTTGTCTTCTATCTTTATAGTTTGAGTTGAAATAATATTGCACAGTTCTTTGCGAGTAGTACCGTCTAATAAAAAGGCCTTGATCGTAACTTTTGCGGTCCATTCTTTTTCGTCAAACAATTTGTTATAAAACGAAAACTCTGTACGCACATAGGTGGTTTCCATCCTATCGAAAACAGTTCTGTATTTCTTGGTAGCGTTTGCCATCCATTCGTCTGACGAATAGATTTTGATGTCTTTAAACTTATAATTCTTTGCCATTACTAACTATATGAGAAGAACTTAATTTTTGGTTTGTACCGGATTTGCATACATCTTTAGAAACAAATTGAAAAGTGTTTCTTTGTCGCCCTCCAATTTGTCTAATTTACTGTTGATGTAAGTAATGAAATCTTGTTTCTGTTGATGAGTATATTGTGCAGCATAGGTTTGATTGTTGGCAATCATATCGGCTGCTAGATAATTGATAGGCCACAATTGATAGTTGTTGTAAATTTGTTTATCAATTAAAGCAGTAAGCGCTTTTATTTTATCATTGTCGGTAGCGATGAAATCCATATCCTTTAGCTCCTCTCCTATTGGTTTGCCAATGCTCACATGTATTTTTCCTTTGGCTTGTAATATTCCAGTGAGGATGCTATTCAAATCTTCACCAGGAGCTTTTACATATTTGGTATGCAAGCCCGAAAGGTATAGTTCTTGAACTTTCAACACATCGCAAGGTTCGTATTCATAAGAAATGGTAAGTGGCACCATGTTGAGTTGAGCGAATTTCTGAGAGAATGTTCCTTCGCCACTAATGTTGAGCATCTTCAATAAGCCTGTTTGAGTTTGGTCCAAACCATCTTTCGTTCGTCCATTTCGTTGAGCAATCCAAACTGAGACTTTTTTTTCGGTAATAGTATGGCGTATATACGCAGATAGTTTTCGAGAAATATCATATAAATCACGGCCTGTACCCTCGCGAAGCACGGTGAACATTCTATTGAGTTTACCAAAATGTGTTATGAAACCGTTATCCATTAGGTTGTTGCCAAAAGTGATTTCTGAAGTAGAAAAACCATGCTCAACAAGGAGTATTTGAAGTATGGCTGAATCTAATAGTATATCGCGATGATTGGCCACAAAAAGATATGCTCCATCTTTATGTATGTTTTCGAAACCATTGCAAGTAAGTCCATCAGAAGAACGAGCTACAATGGTTCGAATGGCAGGGTGCATGAACTCAACCTGAAACCCCATTGCAGTATTAACCTTTTCTGCCTTTGCTTTCACGTCATCCATTGTCATTGAAGGCCAAAGATTATTGACCAACTTCATGAAGATAGGATCAGTAATCAGGCGTTGCAACACACTGTATGCTTCGTTGTCAGAATAGGGTTGTATGTCATTAAAATCGAATTGCTCGGTCATATCAATAATTGTATTTTGAAAGAACTAAAAGTACATTATTTTATTTAAGTAGAAGATGACTTAATAAATATTTTAATAATTAAAGGCATCGATATTTTTTATCTTTGCACCGTTTCTAATGAAAATGACTGTACTCAAGAAGATTTCGCGCTGGCTATTTTACTCAATTTTTGTATTCACTGACTTTCTGTTTCTGTTTCTAATTTGGTTCATCATCACTGTAACACTAAAAGAACCAAAACCACAAGATACAAGTGCCCTAAAGCTTGAGAGGAAAGAAATAGCAAAAGATTTTTACACCATAAATAACAATTGGATAAAAAAAAGCGACAGTGGTTTATGGGAAATATATGTGGAAGGCGATGGGTTCGAACGAGGAGTGATAGAAGGCAAACTGGATAAAGAGCTTGCAGAGAAACAAGAAATTGCTTTTGTAGGACAATTAAAAAAAATGATTCCTTCGCAAGGAATGCTGAATTATTTGAAGTTCTTCATTGCCTTTTTCAATCGACACCTTGACGAATTTGTACCACAAGAATATAAAGAAGAAATCTATGGAGAATCTTTATATGCTTCCGATAAGTTCGACTTCATAGCACCCAAATACTATCGAATGTTGAACTACCATGCCGCACACGATATTGGTCATGCCTTACAAGACAAGAACATGACCGTTGGCTGCACTGCCTTTGGTGCTTGGGCCGACAAAACTGATGACAACACACTATTGATTGGAAGAAATTTCGACTTCTTTGTAGGCGATGAATTTGCCGAAGACAAACTCATTAATTTTGTAAAACCTAAAAAAGGATATAAATTGATGATGATTTCGTGGGCAGGCATGATAGGGACAGTATCAGGAATGAATGAGAAGGGATTGACAGTGACCATTAATGCTTCAAAATCAGAAATCCCTACAAGTGCTGCTACACCAATATCAATTGTAGCTAGAGAAATATTGCAGTATGCAAAGAACATTGACGAAGCCTTTGAGATTGCGAAAAAAAGAAAAACCTTTGTTTCCGAATCCATTCTCATTGGTTCTTTGGTTGACAATAGAACGGCTACCATCGAAAAAACTCCTTCGAAAACAGAGCTATTTGACGCACCACAGCCTAATTATATCATTTGCGCCAATCACTATCAGAGTAAGGCCTTTCAAAATGACAAAGTAAATTTGGAGAATATTGAAAAGAGTTCGTCAAACTATCGATTCAATCATTTAAACCAACTAATCAATCAATACCCTAAGCTATCGGTGATGCATGCTGCATCTATCTTAAGAAATAGAACAGGAATGAATGATAAAGATATTGGAATGGGTAATGAAAAAGCGTTGAATCAATTGATAGCTCACCATTCTGTCATTTTCAAACCCGCACGATTGCAAGTATGGATTTCTACCAATCCTTTTCAATTGGGCAAATACATTTGTTACGACTTAAACAAAGTCTTTTCTGAGGCGCCTGCATTAAAAGAGAAGAAAGAAATTTATGAAAAAGAATTAACCATCCCTGAGGATGAATTTTTGCATTCGCAAGCATACAAACGTTTCAAGTCTTATAAACAAATGCGAGAGGCCTTTAAATACAAACACAAGAAAAAATTAACCTATGCACTAAGCTCCAAAACAATTGATGATTTCGTGAATTGCAACCCTGAGTATTACGAAACATACAGTCTACTGGGCGATTATTTCAATGACAATAAAAATAAAGAAGATGCAATTAAATTTTATAATTTAGCATTTACAAAAGAAATAACAACAGTGCAAGACAAAGAGGCTATTAATAAATCAATCTTAATGTTGAACAAGTGATAATTGGAGTAGGGACAGATATTGTAGATGTAGAGCGCATGAAAAAAAGCGTGGAAAACAATGCTTTTAAAGAAAAAGTATTTTCGAAACATGAAATTGCTTATTGCGAATCGAGAGTAAACAAAGAAGAAAGTTATGCTGCAAGATTTGCAGCGAAAGAAGCATTCTTTAAGGCTCTTGGCACAGGATGGAGAGGAGGAATGGGTTTTGATGAAGTGGAAGTGATAAATGATGAACTTGGAAAACCTGAACTTAACTTGATTGGTGAAGCTGCCAAAACTCGAATGGAAAGAAAAATTAAGAACATCCACCTTTCGCTTTCGCATACAAAGACCATGGCATGTGCCACGGTAATATTAGAAGGTTAGTTTATAGTCTAAGAAATCGATGCTGGTTGTATGTTAGAAATAGAAACAAAATCAATAGAAGAACAAATTAAATATCAAGAAGAGCAATTACCTGCATTGTTGAATTATATTAAAACAAATTCGAAATTCTACGCTGATTTATTTGCTAGCAACGAAATCGATATTTCAAAAATAAAAACACTGGAAGATTTAAAACAAATTCCGGTTACAACAAAAGATGATATTCAAAAAAGAAATGATGATTTTATTTGTGTTCCGAAAAATAAAATAATCGATTACATTACAACCTCTGGAACATTGGGCAGCCCAGTATTGTTTCCAATGACAGAAAGTGATTTGGAGCGTTTGGCACATAACGAATGTTGTTCTTTCAAATGTGCCGACTCAACTAGTGATGATACTTTTCAACTAATGACTACCATTGACAAACGATTCATGGCAGGACTCGCTTATTTCCTTGGCATTCGAAAACTTGGTGCTGGTGTAATTCGTGTTGGAGGAGGAGTTCCTGAACTGCAATGGGATACCATAAAACGAATTAACCCAACTACCATTGTTACTGTTCCTTCATTTATTTTAAAGTTAATAGAATATGCTGAGGCAAATGAAATTGAATATAAAAGCTCAAGTATTAAGAAAGCGATTTGCATTGGCGAATCCCTTCGAAACAAAGATTTAACGCTAAATACACTTGGTCAAAAGATAATGGAGAAGTGGGATATCAAACTTTATTCTACTTATGCTTCCACAGAAATGAGTACTGCATTTACAGAGTGCAGCGTTGGAAATGGAGGACACCATCTTCCCGACTTGGTGATTGTAGAATTTCTTGACGAAAAAAACGAATCGGTAAAAGAAGGAGAACTTGGGGAAGTAATCATTACCACATTGGGAGTTGAAGGCATGCCTTTATTACGTTTTAAAACTGGTGACCTTTGCTATCATTATACGCAAGCGTGCAAATGTGGTAGAAAAACAATGCGATTGGGCCCAATAATAGGTCGAAAAAAACACATGATTAAATACAAAGGCACTACGCTTTTCCCTCCTGCCTTGTATGATATTCTAAACAACATTGATGGTGTAAAAAATTACATCGTTGAAGTATTCACCAATAACATTGGTACTGACGAGATATTGATAAAAGTAGGATGTGATGTGACACCAACAAATTTCGAATCAACGATTAAAGAACATTTTCAGAGTAAATTGAGAGTGACACCACAACTAAAATTCGAAAAAGCCGAAGTAATAAGCAAACTTCAATTTACCGAATTATCTCGCAAACCTATTACCTTTGTTGATAAGCGAAACTTGGAGTAATTAAGTCCGCTAATAGGAATTTTACATTAATTCAGTCGAAAGTAAACAGTCTCCACTTTGATTATCCAATTGAAAAACTAAATTATTTTATCAAAGCCAATCCTTGTAATGCAGAAGTATCGCTAGGAGCAAGCATTAATACTTTATTGAAAAGTAATTTGGCTTCTGCTATTTTCCCTATTTTAAAATTAGCCCAGGCGTATAGTATTAGGCCATCATAGCTAAAAGGGTAAAGGTTAACCACTTTTTCTAAATATAGATAAGCAGTTGAATAATCATTCTTTGAATAATAGTATGCGCCTAGCCCGTAATTAGCATAAGAATTTTGAGGGTCAATCTCAATAATTTTTTTATTGTGTTTGCTCACTTCGTCATAGTTTCCTAAGGCTATCAAAGGAGATTTGATTCCAATTTGAGGCTCAATGGAAGCTGGTTTCAAATCAATTGCTATTTGATAATATTTGGTAGATTCCTTGTAGAGACCTGATAAATAATTGAGCCACCCTAAACGAAAATTAACATCGTAATATTTAGGATCATATATATCTTTAAGAGAGGCCATTGCAGAGGCATAATCGCCTTTGCTTTCGAAGTCATAACTTTTGTTGAACGCATTCACTATCTTATCGGAAGGTTTATCTTGTTTATTAATTTGCGTCCATGTGTCCCTTAAATAAGGCTCGTAACCAGAAGGATATAGATTAATAATCTTCTCAAAATACTTCTTGGCATCCGAGTAATTCTTTTTGTTATAATTAATATATCCGAGTTGATAGTTGGAATTAATATCAAAAGCATCTACCTCAAGGATTTTTTTGTAGACTTCTTCCAAGCTCGTCATATTGTTCTCGGCATATACAGGATATATTAATCCAGTTTTTGCTTCAACAGAATATGGCATAAGTTTAACTGCAATTCGATAGTAATTTTCGGATTCTTTATTTTTACCATCCTTATAATAAAGCCAACCAAGACGAAGATTCTCTTCATAAGAAGTGCTCACGTAATCATCTTGCAGTGCTTTAATTGCGGTTTCGTAATCTTTGCTTTTTTCGAAATCGTAGCTTTTCGAAAACGCACTTGTAAGTTTTTGATTTTGAGCGAAAGCACTGTTAATGCTTATGGATAATACAGTTGCAAGTAAAATATTTTTGATTCTTTTCATTGTTTAATTATTATTTTGGTTTGTAAATTTCTTAAAATTCTTAATTCTGATTCCAACAAAAAAATTGTTATAGTAATAATTGAAACCCAAAGGCGGTGCGTTTGGATGGTCAGGTGGTAGAGGTAGAGTAGCAAAATTGTTCTCGTAGGTATACACTGCAAAAAAATCAAGATGTTTTCCGATTATAAAATTCCCGACAGCCGAAAATCTTGAATGAGTCTTATCTGTTGAATTGTTTATGAGAAGACCATTTGCTTCAATAACATTGTTACTGTTAACATCCTTTTGCTTATCATTAAAATCCACCATATATCCTAAAGTGAGCATTATTCTATCGGTCGGAAATAAAGTAATAGTAGGTGCTAAGGCTACTCTTGATTCTGCTGAATCGATTGTGTAGACATGATGTACTTCACCGCTTAGTATTATTCTATTATTGCCTAAAGGAGCGTAATTGATTGACAAACTTGTTTGGATTCTTTTAGTCTTATCAAAATTGGAAAAGGTATTCCCAAAAGAAATAGACAAATTTGAAATACGTTTAGTAACAGAAAAGGACTCAACCAGATAAATTGAATTCGCTTTTATTGAATTCGTTTGCAGCGTTGGATTGAATGGCACTTCAACAATCTCTGGAGGTAACATAGGTGGATGCATTACACTCTTACTAAAAACGGTATTCTCGGTTTTGCTCTGAATACTACTATTAATAAAATGTATGGCAGGAGACACGGTCCAATTGTTTTTAAAAGGAATAGTCGCCCCTATATAATATTGAATTTGTTTGGTGACATCATAACTTTTTTTTGTTATTGGAGATGTAAAATGGTTAGTAGAATCTCGTGATAAAAATTGAGGATTGTGCAAATCAAAGGTTTTAAATCCATGACTAAAATGATCGGTCTCCTGAACAAAATTTGAAAAGGCATGAAACAAATAAAATCTGTTTTTTACGTAATGTCCGAATGCAAGTTGGAAATACTTTGCGTTAGAATAGCGTGCGGTATCTGTTGAATTTACATCGGCCGAATCGAGATTACGAATATTATACAGCTTTTCAGGATGTGTGTTTTCAAATTGAGGGGAATTAGGAAACTTTCCTCCCGCACTAATTTGTATGATGTCCAACGAAGAAGAATTATTAATTCCTATTTTTTTAACCAAATCATCGCCAAATTTGTTACTAAGTATCTTAGCATCACCATATCTTCCTGAATAAATATAACAATAATATAAATACTCTTTTACTAAATCATCACTAGAATTAAAAACTATTGCTTTCTGAAAATGAGTTGTCGCTAATAAATACCTTTTTTGTTCGTAATAAGCAATACCAAGACGCAAACGCAAGTAATAATAGTCAAAATCTTGTTTTATTGCTTTCTTTGAAAACACAATTAATTCATCCCATTTTTTCTCTTGATAAAGCTGATACGAAACCTTTTCTACCAATAAAGTGTTGAGGGTCTCTTGAGCCTTATATTTTTCAACACTCAAAAATAAAATCAGAATAATTACGATCCTATACATACTGCCTCTATCCATTTATCTTTGTCCTTGATTAAAATTTTCGAAACCCTATTTTTTTCCATCTCGAGTTCAAAATCTAATTTTCTGATTACCCTCTCTCCTACCTTTACGCTAGTATTAGATGCAATTTTTATTTTTTGAGGATTTTGTAAGTCGTCAATTTCCTTAAATGTTGATGAATAGTCCACTTTAAGGAAGATTGAAAATGGCGCTATAAAATCTTGAATCACTTTTATTCCACCCGAATAAAATCCTTGAATCGGTAATTTGTCTTCTACGGTCAGCCCTTGAAAATAACTTAACAATATCTTATAGGAAGCTAAGTAAAAATAATAAAGCAATGATTTATTGTCACCTTTAAATGATGTAAAATAATGTAGTGTTTCATTATTTACAAAATAAGCTACAGACTTCGTTTCGTAACAATAAATGTACGTAAGATTATTAATGTCAACGAACACTTCCCATTTCACTCTTGACTTCTTATCTCCCTTCTTTTGCTCAAATTCCATTACCATACCAGGTACAAAATGAAATGCCTCTTTTAGCAAAGAGGTAGGACTAGTTCTAAAAATCTGTTGCCCCTCTTTAGGATAATCGAATGAATGAAATTTGAATTCATTATTCTGTTTCGAAACAAAATATGCAATTGGATACTTAAGTGTTTTGGCACCAACGAAGGGGGTTGCTTGCAATTGAAAATGGATATGAGGCTCGGGGGATCGCCCTGAATTACCACAAGTGGCCAGTATTTCACCTTTTTTGACATAATCACCAACCTTCACTCTAAAACTAGCAGCCTTAATATGACTTATTTTGCTGTATAAAGTATCTCCATGCTTTAGTATAATCGAATTACCCCAATTATCACCAAGATTTACATCTCCAATTGCGTTATCTTCAATATTGTCTACTAAAGTTATAACATAACCTGAACAAGGAGCTAAGATTGGTAAGTTATAACAATAGAAATCGGATAACTGCTCTCCAGGTAAACGAAAAGTCTTTTGTGTCTGATCAGTAACAACGAAATCCCAAGCATAACGCCATTCCCCTTTATGTGTAATGTTTCCCTCGTGACCTTGAGATATAAACCATTGACCAAAAAATGGAAGGTGAATATGAAAATATGTATCGTTCTTGAATCGCTCTAAACTATTAACATAAGAATACAAATTCTTTTCTGGAGAAGATTCTTGGTATTGAACAAATAACAAGTTTCTATAAAAATAGCGATTATTCAAGGTGAAAATAATAAGAATAACAACTAATGAGAACGATAATGAATATTGCGGTAATTGAAACACACCAACTAGGTTCCCTAAGGCACTTATTAATAAACCTACTATTGGAGCAGAGAATAAGGCAAGCAAATACGATCGTGGTGATGCAATAAAAAAGTAACCGCCTATTGCAATGGAAGTAAGTATATAATTAAATCCAATGTAACTGTATTCTAATTCAGAGATATTCCCTTTCAAGAAATAACAGAATAAATAGCCTGTAAAAAAACCTATTAATGAAAGTGAAAATGCGATACGCGAATAAATAAACAATCCAATCATTATTAATAAAACAGAAATAATGTTGTATTGAAAAAATATAGCACCTAGTGATTTTAAATACAAGGAAACCAACTTCGGGATTCCCCACGAATTGGTTTTCTCGTACAAATGAACAAGAGTAGCACCTCCAATATTCCAAAGTTCATTAAAACTATAGATACTTCGTTCACTTAGTTGCAAAGCCCCTAAACTTCGAGAAGACAATAGAAGTAACCAAATGCTGATGATAAAAGGCAAACTCAAAAAAGGAACTTTGTAAGTGGTAACTAGGGATGCAAATGAAACTGTTAAGATAAGCGTTAGAAATGCTGCTAAAATTAACATCACGATGAAAGGCGCGCTCAATTTGAAGAAAACACCCATGGCTAAACCAACTAAAAGTGAATTGTAACCATATGTACCACTTTTTATAGTTAGTGGATTAAGACCTAGAAGTTGAGCGAAAATAATTGTGGCAAAAGTGCATATCAATCCACTTAAACCTGTAAATGGATCAATAAAGGAAGCAAGGATAACAAAAACAGCTAGCCAGCTGCTGTTTGAAAACAACATTTGGCTATAACTTGCTGCAATACTATCCCTATAAAATCTTAAATGCTCTCCTAGTTTAGTGTGCACAATTTAAAGTTTGAATTCTTTTAAATATTTAGGAACAACCTCATCTCCTTGTATACTATTTAAGGTTTCTCTATTCCTTATTATATGCGCTTTTTCATCCATATCAATCATCACTATCGCTGGTCGCAACGAAATAAATTGCATCCATTGCGTCATATTATAGGCTCCTACCATATGAACAACCACATTATCATCTCTTTTCAATGGAGGCAAAGTAATGTTCTCTCTAATAACATCTATATTCATACAGAGTGGACCATACAATACCGCATCTTCGGTGTATTGACTGAACTCCTGAGCTGGACTTACTTTATGGTCGTACCAGAATGAAGTGAACAATACGTTTACACCAAAATCCATGATCGTTGCTCTTCTTCCATCAGCCAATCGTTTGTTCGAAATAACAGTTCCTAACAATGAACCTGCATCATCAATCAATGCTCTGCCTGTTTCAAGAATTAGCAAAGGTAATTCGTTTTCAACAAAACCTGCATTTAAAATAGCAGTTGTAATTGCTTCTGCAAATTGATCGAACGAAGGAGAAGAGTCTGCGCCTTGCAAATATGAACCTTTCAGGGTATTTCTGGAAGCAAAACCACCTCCCATATCTATGTACTCTATGTTCTTTTTATATTTCTTTTTTATACTCAATGCTAATTCGGAAAGTTTTGAAGCCGCTACACCATAAGCGCTCGGAGCTAACATAAATGTTCCGATATGACTATGCAACCCAACTAAATCCATGGTGTCATTCAACATGATTTTATTGATAGCGTCCCAAGCTTGACCATTTTCATAATTAAAACCAAATCGATCCCACATTGGATATACTCCTGTATCCATATTTACACGAATGGCAACCTTAGGCCTCTTCTTAGCATTAATTGCTAGTTCTTTGATTAAATACAATTCATCTAAATGGTCGATGTGTATCAATGAATTGTTTTCGATTGCTAATTTCAATTCTGCTTCTGCTTTGTCGGGACCATTAAAAATAATTTTATTTCCTGGCACTCCATTATGCAAAGCTTTACTATACTCAAATCCGGAAACCACTTCTGCCCACGAACCTTCTTGATGGAAAACATTACACACAGCATTCACATAATTGGTTTTGTAAGACCAAGCGAATTGCACTTTTGGGTAACGTGTTTTGAAAGCTCGGTTAGCATCTCTTAGCGTTTGTCTGATTGTTTTTTCGGAAATTACAAATAAAGGGGAACCATACTTTTGCAACAATTCTTTTACTGAGTTTCCATCAATATGGGTAACAGGAGCATATTCCGTACGTTTCCCAAATTTATTCATTACCCCTACATTCAATCTCTGTATTACTGGGCGTTCATATTGCATTCTTTTCATAGCTTAATTCTTTTATATTTTTCTAATTCGATTTATTACTATAATTCTCCTGTTGTAGATATTTTTTCAAATTCATCTAAACCTACAATTAAGTCATAAGAATATCGCACGAACAACTTTCCGACATCGTATTTCTTAAAAGGTTTAACTTCTTTCCCCAAGGCTAAACTTACCAATGCTTCAGGATGATTCTGCCCGCAACCTACAGCAAGGTACACCCAAGCAGGAAAACGAGGATTTATCTCCAACAAATAATAATCCCCCTCGTTGGTTTTGATGATTTCGAGTTCCATTCCCCCTCTCCATTTCGTGGAACGGAAAAGGTTCTTCGTCATATCTAATAGATTTTGATCATCCAACGATATACCTGACCAAGCTTTCCCTTTATCTGTAATATATTGTTTACGCATCGGCACTGCACCAATCACATTTCCTTTTCCATCGCCAATAGCGGTCACATTTACTTCTTGTCCATAAACCATTTCTTGAATGATGATGGGCAATCCCCACTTCGCACTAATTTTATTGAAATAAGTAGCTGCTTGTTCGGGCGTGTATGCAATAGAAGCGTCATAGAACTTTCCTTTTACCACTAATGGATAATTAAACTCTTCTTTAAGCCCAGCTATCTCGGAAGTGCTAAAAATCATTTTCCCATAAGGCACTTTTATCCCATGCTTCTTTCCATATTCCGAAAGGTTGGCTTTATGTCTCTCTTCAAATTGTTCCAACGTGGGAAGAAAAGTATTAATGTCCATATCCTTCTTTAACTTATCTGCTAGGGTGATGAAGTTGTAAAGTTCCGCATCAAAGTTTGGAATCAATACATCAATCTTCTCGATACTATTAATGTATTCTAGGCGAGTAAGTAATGCAGCTTTACCTGTTGAAGGAAAAGGTATTTGATAGGTTTTGTCAACCAAGTCGTGCATGTATATCCCTGGCTCAAGGGTTTCGTATGACAATCCAATGATTCGAACATCATAAAGTTCACTTTCGCGCAAAGCCCTGATTACAGGTATCCCAGGACCTGGACTATCGATATTATTTAGACCAGTAACGGCTATATTAATCTTTTTTCTTTTCGGCATCTTCGGTTAATTTTAATTTTCCAAGCATTTCTACAAAATCATATAAATCTTTTTCAAAACTTACTTCATCTATCATGTATTCTTTCACAATAGATGCTTTAATTTCTTGTGTTGCTTTTCCTTCTTTCAACATTTTAATTATCTCTAACCCTATCGGATTGGTTGAAAAAGAGTCGCCTGATGAAGGATCAAATACAAATCCTGAATCGCTCAATGCAATGTTTCGTTTTATTTTCATATTTTAAATTATTAAATTGTGTGATAATACTTTTTAATTATAATTGTTTGTTTTAATGGCAAAATGTTTTACTCAATTCTTGATTAAATAAAGTGCATCTTTTCTATACACATTTCCAATCGGAATATCTTTTCCTGCAATCTTTATAGCCTTACTCTTAATTTTTTCAATTTTCCTTAACGAGACAATGAACTTACGATGTATCCTAATAAATTCACTTTTGTTCAATCTATCCATCATATCCTTCATGGTCATACGCGTTGTTATTCGCTTTTGATTTTGCAAATATATATTTACGTAATCGCCCAATGCCTCTATGTATAATATTTCAGCTACAACAAACTTTTGCAAACCATAGTTGGCTCTCACAAATATATTTTCATTGCCTTCCAATCTTTTACTCGAAATCTGAATATTGAAGTAATTAGTTATCTTCGCTAAAGTACTTTCTACTCTTTCTAAGGAATATGGCTTCAGCAAAAAATCTAATGCATCCATATCATAAGCATCGATAGCGAGTTCTTTTTGAGTTGAAGTAAAAACCACTTTAATGTTTTGGCCTACCTTTTCATCAAAATCTATCCCCCAAGTTTTTGCTAACACAATATCAACAAATAAAACATCCACAGGGTACTTTCTCAGGTGTTTCAATCCTAGAATCATTGAAGTAAATGTTTTATCCAACTTAATTCGTTCTGAACCCACACAATCTTTAAGAATAAGTTCTAGTGATTTGGGTTCTGTATCTATTATTATTGTACGCAACATGTTTACTGAATCTATTTCGAAAGTTTCTGTTTGTTTTTGCGATACAAAGGTGCAGGGTTTAGAAAACCTGCTCGTCACAGAATTATAAAAAAATGTAATGATATTTTAAGGTAGGTGGATATTCGAAGGCAATCACTCCTCAGTTTGTTCTTGCGGAATTGTTAAAGACAAGCTATGAAGCCCCTAGTCAATCAAGGCATTGAGGGCTTTTCTATCTTTTTTACCTGAATTTTTGTATTCACTCACCGTATAGCCTGTTACTTGCTTGAACTGATTACTCAAATACTGAACACTACTATAACCCATAAAATAAGCTATTTCACTAAGCGTGTATTCGTCATAACTAATCATTTCTTTTATTTTCTCGGCCTTGATGAGGATGATGTACTTCTCAAGGGTTATCCCTGTGGTTTCCGAAAACACTTTACTTAAATGCTGATAGGAAAGCTGGAGTTTCTCGCTTAGGTAATCACTATTTCTTACTAATGACGTATTGTTATTGCCATAAAAAACAAACTGTATCACTGCTGTCTTAATTTTTTCGACTAGCTTCTTATTGGTATCCAACAACAACTCGAATCCGTTTCGTTTCAGAATTTCGTTTACCACATTCAGGTTAAAAATCTGGCTATCAAACTGTATTTCTGCCTCTCCCAACTCCACACTCAATACCTCGATAAAACCGGTACGCTCCAATTCCTGTTTTACTATTTTCACACAACTCGTACTCACCATATTCTTAATATGGATAACAGTACGTGAAGTATTAAAATTATGTTTTTGCATTTTTTATCGGTAACGAATTGCAAAGTTAGAAAAATAGTGTGGCTTTAATAACTAGTGAGAAATTATATTTACATTAAACCTTTCCTCCATTTTTCTTCGGGTAATATCTATGGACGGAACTTTCAATTAATTTGCAAAGTAAACGAATTAATAGTCGAATTTACTCTCGACAGCTAAAGGAAGTTAGCTGTGAAGAAACTAAGTGGTAACTAAGGGACATAATTATTTTACAATTATTTCACATACCCTAATCATTATATTATAGTATTTGCTAAATTTGCGCTTCTTTTTAAAAAAATATAAAATATTTGTTATGAAAATACTAGTTTGTATCAGCAACGTACCCGATACCACTACAAAGATTAGCTTTACTAATAATAATACAGCTTTCAACACGGCAGGTGTGCAATTTGTAATCAATCCTTTTGACGAGTGGTATGCACTCGTTCGCGCTTTGGAACTAAAAGAAGCTCAAGGAGGAAACGTAACCATCATTCACGTTGGAACAGCCGAGAGCGAACCAACCATACGCAAAGGATTAGCCATTGGTGCTGACGATGCGGTGAGAATAGATGCCGAACCAAATGATGCCTTTGCGGTAGCCGAACAAATAGCTGCATTTGCAAAGGACAAAGGATTCGATTTGATATTGGCAGGTAAAGAAACCATCAGCTACAATGGGTCGATGGTAGGCGCTATGCTAGCCGAATTATTGAACCTTCCGTATGTACCAATGGCAACTAAACTTGATGTAGCCAACAATGTTGCAACCATCGAACACGATATCGATGGAGGAACCGAAGTAGTAGAATGTGCCTTACCATTGGTAATTGCTGCTAATAAAGGAATGGCCGAAGCTCGTATACCAAACATGAGAGGAATTATGGCGGCTCGTACCAAACCATTGTTGCAAGTTCCGGCTATAACTGCCGATAAATTAACATCCATTACTGCTTTTGAATTGGCTAAAGGTCGTACTGATTGTAAGTTCGTTGACGCTAGCACACCTGAAAAACTGGTTGAACTTCTTCATAACGAAGCAAAAGCTATTTAATATTTAACATTCAAAAAACTAAACGATATGTCAGTACTTATCTATACAGAAGTTTCGAAAGGAAAAGTAAAAAAAGCTTCATTAGAAGCTGTAAACTATGGTAGCCGAATCGCTACCCAATTGAACATGAAAGCCACCGCTGTGATTATTGGCGATGGTGATTTAAGCGATTTGGGAAAAGCAGGAGCTAGCAAAGTTTTAAAAATTAATAACGAAAAACTTGTTAACCTTGATGGACAATATTTAACAGCTGCTATTGAACAAGCTGCTAAAGCTGAGGATGCAAGCATCATTATATTTTCAAATGACTTTACAGGAAAAGAAATTGCACCACGTCTTGCTGCCCGTTTAAAAGCAGGCCTAGTTGCTGGAGCGGTTGACAACCCAGTTATTTCAGGCGATTCATTCACCGTGAAGAAAAATGTTTTTTCGGGAAAAGCAGTTGCCATGTATGCACTTCACTCCGAAAAGAAAATTATTTCCTTATTACCAAACTCATTCGCTGTTGAGTTGAAAGAAGGTTCGGCAGAAATTGTTGATTTCGCTGTAAACCTTGATGGCATCAACTCACCAATAAAAGTGAAAGAGGTGAAAAAAGTGACTTCAGACTTAAACCTTGCCGATGCTGAACTAGTTGTTTCAGCGGGAAGAGGTATGAAAGGCCCTGAGAATTGGGGGATGATAGAAGACCTTGCTAAAGTTTTAGGAGCAGCTACTGCTTGTTCGCGCCCAGTGGCCGACATGGATTGGCGTCCTCACCACGAACATGTGGGACAAACTGGATTAGCCATCCGTCCTGATTTATACATTGCAATAGGTATTTCGGGAGCCATCCAACACCTTGCTGGTGTTAATGGTAGCAAAGTAATGGTGGTCATCAATTCCGATAAAGAAGCTCCCTTCTTTAAATCTGCCGACTACGGTATCGTGGGCGATGCATTCGAGATTGTTCCAAAACTAACCGAAGCAATTAAAAAGTTTAAAGCAAACCAATAATTCGAGGATAGAAGTCGGATTGTTAGAATAGGAATAAAAGAAAAGGAAGTGAAAAAAGTAAAATTGGAAATAGTAGGCTTATCTTATAGTCAAACACAAACAGGTGCTTACGCACTGGTTTTGGGAGAGACCAAAGGGCAAAAGAGAAGACTACCCATCATCATCGGAGGGTTCGAAGCGCAGGCGATTGCCATAGAGTTAGAGAAAATGACACCCAGCAGACCTCTTACCCACGATTTGTTCAGAAGCTTTGCCACTTCCTTTAACATTGTTGTTGATGAGGTCATCATCTATAATTTAGTAGATGGTATTTTTTATGCCCGCTTGGTTTGCCAAAATGAAGTAGGCAAATCTGTAGAAATAGATGCTCGTACCTCTGACGCCATTGCACTTGCTGTTCGATTCAACTGCCCGATGAATACCTACGAATTTATTTTGGCGAAAGCAGGAATCCTTCTCGATGATGAAGCGCCTACCAAAACTGACAACTTCAACGAAGAAGATAAAATGGAAGTAGAAGAAACAAGTCTGATTAAAAAATCAGCAGACGAGCTTCAGCAAATGCTCGAAAGTGCATTGCAAGACGAGGACTATGAACGTGCTTCGAAAATAAGAGATGAGTTAAACAATCGCAAAAAATCTTAAAACACATACACAATACTTATGGATAGATTCACAGGTTTAATAGGTATTGCCCTAATATTTGGTATCGCCTTTTTATTTTCAAACAATCGTAAAGCGATAAACTACCGCCTTGTACTAAGTGGCATTGGCTTACAAATTTTTATTGCTGTACTTGTACTCAAAGTACCTCCGGTGACTCGTTTCTTTCAATTCCTTGGCAAAGGGATGCAAAAGATTGAACAGTTTGCAAAAGAAGGAGCCAACTTTGTATATGGTGGCATTGTTACCAACAACTACAAAGGCGAACATGTAGATTATTCTTCACCCGAAATATTTGTATTTGCCTTCAACATCACAGCCACCATCATTTTGGTATGTGTACTTGTTGCTGTGTTTTATCACGCTGGCATTATGCAACGTATTGTTTCGGTTATTGCCAAAGCCATGAACTTTGTGATGCGTGTGAGTGGTGCAGAGGCATTAAGCAATGTTGCTTCCGCATTTGTGGGACAGGTAGAAGCTCAAGTATTGATTCGTCCCTATTTGCCAACTATGACCAAGAGCGAATTGTTGGCCTCTATGAGCGGTAGTCTTGCGTGTATCGCAGGAGGTATATTAATAGTTTACACTACCATGGGTGCAAAAGCCGAATACTTGATAGCTGCTAGTTTGATGGCTGCTCCGGGTGCATTGGTGATTTCGAAAATTGTATATCCTGAAACGGAAGAATCGCAGACGATGGGCAATGTGAAGCTCGATATAAAGAGCAGTTATAGCAATTTGATAGATGCCATTAGTCATGGAGCTGCTGACGGATTTAAAATCTCGATGAATGTAATCGCTATGTTGATAGGCTTTATAGCATTAATCGCAATGGTGAATTGGATTTTGGGACATATCTACTCGGGACTCACTTTAGATTTTATTTTTGGGAAATTGTTTTATCCGATGGCTTGGTCGATGGGTGTGCCAGCGGCTGACATTAATAGTGCTGCCACTTTGCTCGGACAAAAAATTACAGTAAATGAATTTGTTGCCTTTAAAAATTTAACGAGTCATGCTGTGCCTGTGCTCACCGAAAAAGGAACCTTGATTATAAGTGTTGCTATCTGTGGCTTTGCTAACTTTAGCAGTGTGGGAATGCAAATTGGTGGTATAGGTGCCTTGGTACCTGAGCGCAGACACGACCTTGCTAAACTTGGAATGCGTGCCCTGTTGTGTGGAACTTTAGCGTCATACCTTTCGGCTACTATTGCTGGGATTTTGATGTAAGCACCCAACTATTTTTCTTTCGCTTGACCGAGTATAGTCTGTTAGGCAATTGGCTAAACGATGCATGAATATATTCTAATGATTACAAATAATTATGAAACAATACCACGATTTAATGAAACATGTATTGGAGCAAGGAGCCTCCAAGACCGACCGAACCGGAACTGGCACCACCAGCGTGTTTGGATACCAAATGCGATTCGATTTACAAGAAGGCTTCCCGATGTTGACCACCAAGAAACTACATCTTAAATCCATCCTCCACGAGCTGTTGTGGTTCTTAAAAGGAGATACCAACATCAGTTACTTGAAAGAAAATGGTGTACGTATTTGGGACGAATGGGCCGATGAGAACGGCAACCTCGGACCTGTTTATGGCTCGCAGTGGCGAAGCTGGCAGGCCGCTGACGGAAGAACGATTGACCAAATCACTCAGGTGGTGAATCAAATAAAAAATAATCCTGATAGCAGACGAATGATTGTGAGCGCTTGGAACGTTGGCGAGATTGACAAAATGAAATTGCCTCCTTGTCATGCTTTCTTTCAGTTTTATGTGGCCAACGGAAAATTGAGTTGCCAATTGTATCAACGTAGTGCCGACATCTTCCTTGGCGTTCCCTTTAATATTGCGTCTTACGCCATCCTTACGATGATGATGGCACAAGTATGTAAGCTCGAACCAGGCGATTTTATTCATACATTAGGTGATGCTCATCTTTACTCCAACCACATCGAACAGGCTAAACTGCAACTATCGCGCGAGTGCAGACCATTGCCTAGGTTGAGAATAAATCCGAATGTGAACGATATCTTCGAATTTAAGTTCGAAGATTTTTCGCTCGAAGGCTACGACCCTCACCCCCACATCAAAGCAGATGTAGCGGTGTAAACGGTTTGCTCTTCCAATGCTTTACAAACAAATCAACTTTTAAATCCATTATCCATACATGATTTCGATAATAGTAGCTGTAGCAGAAAACAATGTGATTGGCAAAGACAATAAATTAATATGGCAATTGCCTGCCGATATGAAGTATTTCAAAGCCATGACCATTGGGCATTGCGTCATTACAGGTCGTAAAAATTACGAGTCGATACCCGAGCGATTTCGTCCATTGAAAGACCGAACCAACATTGTGATTACTCGTCAGCCCAACTACAGTGCCCCTGGAGTGATTGTGGTTAGCTCCCTTCAAGAAGCCATCGAAAAAGCCGAAGCTACTAAAGACGAAGAAATTTTTATCATTGGCGGAGCAGAAATTTATAACCAAAGTATCGCTTTTGCCGATACCATTTACTGCACACGCATCTATCAAAGTTTCGATGGCGATACCTTTTTCCCCGAAATAAACCAAGACGAGTGGAAAGAAACCAACAGACGCGAGGGAGTGATGGACAAAAAAAATACTTTCGAACACGATTTTATCACTTACCAAAGAATTAAGTAATTTTGCATGCTCATTAAATGTAAGGCATCAATGAAAATAAAAAACATCATCCTCCAATTGGCACTATCGGTGCTTGTTTCGCTTACATTTACTTCCTGTAAAAAATCTGACCGCGACCGCGACACCGACCTATCGGCAGCTAAAGACAATGCATTGACCGAAAATGTGGTGGCAGGTATTTTTAAAACCATTGGCGAGTTTACCGATTCTACTTGGCAATTACGTTCGTCCACTTGCGCTGCGGTGAGCATTACACCAGCCGACACTTTTACTTTTCCAAAAACATTAACCATCGACTTTGATACCATTAACTGCCTTTGTAGCGATGGCAACCTGCGCAGAGGAAAAATTATTGCTACCTTTTATGGTAAGTTTCGCGACTCGCTAACCATTATCTCCGTTGCTGTTCAGAACTTTGCTTTTAACAATAACGGAATACAATCGGGCACCTACTCCATCACCAACAATGGCCGCAATACCGCAGGGCTATTGACTTTTGGTGTGAACATTCAAAACGCTTATGTATACACCAACATTGGCAGCATTGGTTTTTCGGGTCGATATGTATACCAATGGACGACTGGCGAAACCACTACTACCAATCCTTTTGACGATGTGTACAGCATCACCGGTTCGAGTAGCGGAAGAAGCATTAGCGGAAACACGTTTACTTCTTCCATTGTCAATCCGCTCACCATAGCCTTGAATTGCGCTTATATCGAAAAGGGAATGTTCAGCATTACTCCTGCCAACCTTTCGACTCGTACGGTAGATTTCGGTGCAGGCAATTGCGACCAATCGGCCACCATCACCATCAACGGGGTGAATTACGATTTCAATCAATAATCTTACTTTAGTTTCCACTTTCGTGCGAAGGCTTTAAGGCGCTTTGCAGAAAAATACAATGCGTGTCCGAACACTCGGAGGCGCTTTGCAGAAAAATACAATGCATGTCCGAACGCTCGGAGGCGGTTTGCAGAAAAATACAATGCGTGTCCGAACGCTCGGAGGCGGTTTGCAGAAAAATGCAATGCGTGTCCGAACGCTCGGAGGCCTATTTCCGAAAAAGGAAACCCATCTCCGAACACTCGGAGGCCTATTTCCGAAAAAGGAAAACCGTCTCCGAACACTCGGAGGCCTATTTCCGAAAAAGGAAATGCGTATTCAGAATCCTGAAAGGATTGAATGTTAATAGCCCCCAATGAAATTGGGGGTAAATGATGTTTCATCTATAAACTCAACTCCCAAGGAGTTGAACACCCTTCGTATTGAACTCCATTCAGAGTTCGGCAAAACTTAAATACTTCCCCACCCCCAATTGCATTGGGGGCTATTCAAATTAAACTCTTTCAGAGTTTTTTATTCAATATTAAATATAAGATTCGAAACTCGATTTCCGAAAAAGGAAATGCGTATTCAGAATCCTGAAAGGATTGAATGTTAATAGCCCCCAATGAAATTGGGGGATAATGAAGCGTCTGCATTTTACTCAACTCCCAAGGAGTTGAACACCCTTCGTATTGAACTCCATTCGGAGTTCAGTAAATCTTATATACATCCCTACCCCAAATTGCATTGGGGGCTATTCATATTAAACTCTTTCAGAGTTTTTTATTCAATATTAAATATAAGATTCGAAACTCGATTTCCGAAAAAGGAAATGCGTATTCAAAATCCTGAAAGGATTGAATGTTAATAGCCCCCAATGAAATTGGGGGATAATGAAGCGTCTGCATTTTACTCAACTCCCAAGGAGTTGAACACCCTTCGTATTGAACTCCATTCGGAGTTCAGGAAATCTTATATACATCCCTACCCCCAATTGCATTGGGGGCTATTCATATTAGACTCTTTCAGAGTTTTTTATTCAAGATTAAATATACGATTCGAAACTCGATTTCCGAAAAAGGAAATCGCTAAAAGAAGAAGAATTTAGGGAAAAAATAAAAAATGAATGAAAGCAAACGCATTTTTAGGTGCATTTACGTTCATTCATTGCGAAGAAATTTAACGGAAACAGAAATTGCCGGGAATGATGCCTGCCGCAAAACTATCGAGCACCGCACCTGCTTGATTGTAACGAATAACTTTTCCATTGCTTGAAAAATTGCCTGCATCGCCAGCAAAGATGGCATTAGAAATAGGGTCGTAGCCGAGGCTGTAAAACCCACGGTTGATTAACGGTGTAGAAACTAAGTTTGATAAAGCAATGGGTTGAGCGTACACTGCACCTTGGTATAGATAATAAAGTGTTGTTTTGGCCGCATCGATGCAGAGGTGCATTGGCGAATTGGTGGTGGAAGTAAACGGCAACGACAAGTCCACTGTGTTGGTGGCAGGGTTGATGCGCACAAGGCTACCTGTGTTTACGAGCGATGTATAACTCGAGTTCCACTTGCCCACGCACAATACCCAAAGCTTGCCATTGGCGTCAAGCTGCATGCTTGCAGGATTGGCACCCGTGTTGATATTGGTCAATACGGCATTGGTGGTAGCGTCAATCACGGTCACTACTGAATCGTTGGTGAATCCTCCACTGCAAGCCACATACACGGTGTTGCCTACCTTCAACATGGCATCGGCACCATTGCCCGTAGCTATGGTTCCTGTGATGGCTTTGGTGTTCAGGTCGATTATTTTCACCTCGCCAGTGGCTCCACTTCCGAATTGCGAAACATATCCTTTGCTTGATGTAATGCCTAAAAAGCAACGAGGACTAGTGAGACCCGTGATAGTACCTACACTAGCGAACGAAGTAGCATCTACCACTTCTACCTTGCCAGCATTATTCACAACAATATAACCCTTGCTATTGTACACTTCCATGGATTGTACCACATTGCCCAAGGGGAAACCATTCTTGGTATTGAAAATGTCGGAACTCACCGAACCGTTGCTACGACTGTAGAAACTAACGGTGCCTGTGCCCGTGTTATATGGACCTTCGTTGGTTATAAACACACCGTTGGTAAAGCCAGAAGCTGGTGTAGTGGGGTTTGTGGTTTCGGGGTCGTCTTTTTTACAACCCATCATGGAAATTGCGAAAGCAATGCTGCTGGCAAAAATCAATTGTTTTACATTCATGTTATTCTGTGTTTTAGTTAATTAATAATTATATTCTTTTTTATATTTCCTTGTATTTACGGCTTGTTTGGCTTGTTAAAATAAATCCCCACTCCTGCTTGTGCATTGAGCAATGGCATCGCTCGGTACTGCATCACTTGGTAGGTTTGGTTCCATACATTATTTAATTGAACAAAGATTCGGAAGCTCCATTTCTTTAGCAAAATCAAGTGATTGAGCGAAACGTTGCTCACCGAATACGGTTTCAGAAAAGCCAAATTGTCGGTGGACGTATAGCGATAACCCGTATAAATAGTGGTATAGCTCACCGAGAAATGACGATAGCCAATGGAAATACTGCCTTGCGCATTTTGAATGGGTACATACATCAATTGTTTGTGAAGCGATGCATCGCCCACTATGGCTGAGCTTTCGTTGGTCGACAATACATAATTATAAAGTCCCGAAAGTTTTACCTTCAATTTCTTAAAGGTATAAGTCGCATTCAGCTTATACTCCACTCCTCTCGACCACACACTGGCCACATTTCCAGCCGACCACACATTAGCAGCATTAGGCGACCACAGTATCCAATTGTCAATCGTTCTATTAAACACAGTAGCGCCCAAATACCACGACCATGATTTTATTTCGTGTTGATGGTTCAAACTTATTTCTTCGCTCCACCCGTTCTCCTGCTTCAAATCGGGGTTTCCGCCTTGTGCCCAATATAAATCGTTGAAGGTAGGGATGCGGTAATGTTTGGCAATATTCATCTTCACATAAAAATACTTGAGGAATTTTCCATCCACCCCAATGGTTGGTGAGAAAGGGATAGATGTATTTTTGATGAACTCTTGCCGTGCACTAAGCAATACATTCCAGTTGTTGTTTTTCGAATGCAACTTATAGCTCGCAAACAAAGCTGTTCGGTTTTGAAATTTATTCTCGCCATAGTCGAGGGTGCTGGCTTGGCTATAGGTATTGTTAAAGCCAATGTTCACAGCATCTAGCTTGGTGATGCTAAACCTCGATTCGGCTTCGGCAATGCTCACCTCACTCCTACTTTTCGATTGAAGATGAATCATCGAGTCGGTATAATTAATCCCTTCGTTAAAATAAGCAACGCGAGCAAGCAAGGCCACACGCTCTCCGGTGCGCTGCCATTCGGTGCTAGCGCGCAGGGCATCGTCTTTCTGATTGGCCACACTTTTATCTTCGGTCATCGATGGCGGAAGATTCCTGTCATTATTTTGATACCAAATACGGGTGTTCAGTTTCTGATGCGAAGAAATTTGAAAAAGATTTTCTTGTAAAATTCCAGATGCTTTCAATTCGGCATTGGTTTGTTTCTCCTCCGGAAAGCCGCGTTTGGCAATGTTTGTAAATGTAAAGTCGTTAGTTGCTTGATGGTTAAATATCTTAAGCGATGAAGCAAATTTCCGTTTGCTCACCTCCACACTGGCTTGTTGTTGCGCATCGTTATAACTTCCCATCGAAGCCATTGCACTCACCGTAAGCCCACGATTAAAGGGCAAAGCATTGTTCAGCAAGATGGTTCCTCCTACCGCACCACTCCCCCACAAAGCGCCTGCACCGCCATATTGCAACCTTACATCGTTCAGAAAAAACGAAGGAATAAGGGAGATGTCCAACAACCCCAACATAGGGCTTTCGATATTGAATCCATTCCACAAAACCGCTGTATGGCTTGCTCCTGCCCCACGAAACGAAGTAGTGGCAAGGCTTCCCAGTCCGTACGATTTTACAAACACTTGCGTTTCGTTGGTCAATACATCGGCAAGGTTGCTAGTGGCATACTTATTAAGCATAGCGCTATCGATGGTTTCGCACTTATTGCCCGAAGAAAACTCGTTCAATCGCAACGAAGATATTTCTACCGGCTTCAACTGCTTGATGGAATCCACCAACGATTGGGCATTGCCCAAAAGGGAATGCGCGTAGCAGAAAATACAGATAGACGTTTTAAAAAAATTCATTATAAACGATTAAAGCATGAGCTAAATCAGATATAACAAACGGTAAAATGGTAAGGATAGAAAAAGTGTAAACAGTTTATCTATTCTTAGCTTTTTCTCCGAAAGCTATAAAATGTAAAATGCCTTGGCAGGTCTTCTGACTCGTTCTTATTTTAACGCCTTCCCATCTTTAGCTCCGTGCGAAACTGTTCGTAAAGAACGAACCGCAAAGCGTGAAAACAAAAGACAGTGGCAAGAATGTTAAAACTCTTATCCATGTTATGAAATGAAAATTGAAAGTAAACTAACTTTCAATAGCACCTCGTCAACAGATAAAGAACTTACAGCATCGGGAAATGTTCAGGACTCGCACCTGATTCCCTTTTAACCTCTCAACAATGAAAGGACCAATTGCTCAGCAAATGTAACAAGATTTTGAAACTGACAATATGATTGTTTTCAGATTGTGGAAATTTGGTAATAACCTTCCTTATTTAATTCTCCCGAGTCAATAGTTTTGCGAAATTTGCATTCGGTGATTCATCATGCAACATCCACCCACGAATGATAATTATAGCTTATAACAAACCCCCAGGAATAGTTTGCACCACCGAAAAGGTAGATGGCAACATCGTTGACGCTGTGCGTCATCCTCAGTCTTTGATTCCGATTGGCCGTTTAGATAAAGATTCGGAAGGATTGATACTCCTCACCGACACCGGAAGTATTATTAATAAAATCATCAACCCCGATTTTGGGCACGATAAAGAATATGAGGTTACGGTCAACCTTCCGTTGCGCAATCGATTTTTAAAAGAAATGTCGGCCGGAGTAAACATTGGCGATGCCATCACTCTTCCTTGCAAGGCCATTGCAGTTCCCAACACCAGACGTTCGTTTCGAATCATCCTGCAGCAAGGCTTAAACCGACAAATTCGGAGGATGTGTACCAAATTGGGATATCAGGTCATCAAGCTACAGCGGGTGCGGGTATTGAATATTCACTTGGGGAAATTAAAATTAGGCGAGTGGCGCCAACTCACCGAAGCCGAAGTGAGCGAATTACTTCAATTGATTGCATAAAAAAAGCCTCCCGAATGCCGGGAGGCTTTTTCATTATTTAGCTAGTTAAATTCTAGAAATGTAAAGTTACTTTCAAAGATGCAGAAGATCCAGTGTTAGATCCTTTGAAACCAAAGATAGTATTTTGGTTAATGTCAGTATCAACACCAAATTTAGAAGAACCTGCAACGTTTGTGTCAACTTGACCAACTACCGCTCCACTTGTTCCAGCACCAACTGATTCAACTGATTGTTTTCCTTTTCCTGAAGATTGGAAACCAAGTCCCCAACCATATTCTGCACCAACTGCAATTTTAGGGAAGATGAAATACTCAGCACCAATAAATCCACGAACACCAAATCCAAAAGTCATTCCAGATTTTGTAGTAAGTACACGAGCAGAGTTACCATAGCTATCAGTTACTAAGTTCGAACCGAAGTCAGAAGTAGTAGATGAAGACACAGAAACAGGATTAGCACCAGTTGATAATGCATTACCATACTTGTATTTAGTGCTGTTACTAGTCAACCAAATCATTACGTCAGCTCCGTAGAAACCTTGTAGACGAGTTTTTCCTCTTCTCCATTCTTTACCAACACCGATACCGATATTGGTATTTTTCATACTCATTTTGTCTTCAACCACTGCAGGTGCAGCAGGGTAAACAGCTGGAGTGGTAACTGAAGCATCTCCAATGTTCTTTTTTGTAGCTTCACTGGTAAAACCAATACGAACCAAAGCTCTGTATGCAGTTTTTTCGTCAATGAATTTTTTTCCAACTATTGTGTAGTTGCTGTTTGTCCAATTTACTCCCGGTGCTCCTGAAGCAGAAGTTCCGTGAAAGGCATTACCGATATAAGTGAAGATAGGATCTGCGTTTACGCTGATAGCCCAATCGTTCGCCTCTGGTAACATTGGCTCACCTTTTTTAGATGTTAAGTCTTGCGCAAAAGCTGCAGATACACCACATACTAATGCAATTGCTAATACTGATTTTCTCATGATTTTGTTGTTTAGTTAAATTTAATGTTTGTTTATTTAGTGAACGTTAAAATTTTTATGCGGCAAAGATATATATTTTTATAAAACAAATAAGTTGTAAACATATTTTATTCTTTTAACACCTTTATGTTAATAACTAATCCATTATTCTAAAATTAACTCATCAATAAAGATAAATGCCTCCCCCCCTGCACCAAGATGCCATTCAGGTAGTTTTCCATAGTTATAGGCCTTTACCTTCACGTATCTGGTGGTGATTGGTTTGGCTATTTTCGATTTAATGTCTTTTATCCTTATTCTATAGTCAGTAGGGTCAATATTACCTGTTACGGTGGTTACTAAGGTGAAATTGACATTGTCCGAAGATGAATAGAATTCTAATTTAGTAGGCATCAATATCCACGACTTGGTATCTTGCAAGAACCCAGCTCCAAACACCGAAAGTTCGGTTTCTTTGGTAAGGTCAACTACGGCTTCGAAGTTTTGTCCTTGATAACCTTGCCAGTCGCCTTTGCTCCAGTTTTTATCTCCTCTTATCCCATCTATGATACCTTCATCTCCCCCACCTGTGTATTGTGTGTTGTAGGTTGACGCTATCTTAATCTTCCAATCGTTCGGTTTTTTATAAAAAGTAGCTGTATTGATGTAACTTTCTTCTGCTTTTTCGTTGATTGAAACAGCCTTCACCGTGGTGGTTTCGTCTATCTTGAAAGGCGAAGTATAAGGAGTAGATTGTTTGTAAGGCATGGTTCCATCCAAGGTATAATACATCTTGCAGGTTGGGCAAGTAGACTTTAAAGTAATGGAGGTACTATTTTTGAATACCCTCGATTCACAATTAATAGTTGGAAGCAGAACAATTGGGTTTTTCACCTCAGCAGCTGGCGGCAAAGGAGAATCTTTGGTGTTTTTGGGAGCATTTCCCATATTTAAAACTAACTGTGCCCCATTATTAATGTCAGTATACGAAATATAACGTTCGTTCATTGTTTTTCCATTTAATGTTGCTGACTCAATATAAAAATTATCGCTTGTAACGCTACCTGAGGTTATAGTAAACGCTTTTCCATTCTCGAGGCTTACTTTAGCTTTCTTAAATGAAGGAGTACCTATCATATAATTGGCCGAACCTGGTGTAACTTCATATATACCCAAAGAACTTAATACATACCAAGCGCTCATTTGCCCACAGTCTTCGTTGCCAATTAAGCCATCGGGTGCAGGACGATAGAAGTCTTTCACGATTTGATGAATACGTTCCTGTGTTTTTGACGATTTCCCAACATAATTATAAAGGTAAGCCATGTGATGACTCGGTTCGTTTCCGTGTGCATATTGTCCTATCAACCCTGTTATATCTGCTTGGTCGCGACCAGTAGTTTTGGTAGGCGCTGTGAACAAATCGTCCAACTTCTTATCAAACTTATCAGCACCGCCCATCATGTCAATCAATCCCGGAATGTCTTGAGGAACAAAAAAGGTGTATTGCCATGAATTGCCTTCGGTGAAGTTGTTATTTACTTCGCGTGGTTCGAAAGGTGTTAGCCATCCTCCATTCTTACGTGGTCGCATAAAACCTGATTCAGCATCAAATTCATTCTTCCAATACTGCGAACGTGTGCTATAGTTTTTGAAATCGTCCTCTTTGTTCAAAAGCTTTGCCATTTGAGCAATGCACCAATCATCATAGGCATATTCGAGGGTTTTCGAAACACTTTCGGAAGCATCTTCCATGGTAAGGCAACCATGATCCATGTATTCGGGTAAACCAAGATGATCGAAAGTAGCTGAACGTTTCATAGCATCTAAGGCATAACTCATGTCGAAATCTTTGATGCCTTTCACCGCTGCATCGGCTATCACACTCACCGAGTGGTAACCAATCATACAATCGGTTTCGTTGCTGGCAAGTTCCCAAACTGGCAAGCGGCCTCCTTCTTTGTACTGAGCCAAAAATGTTTTTATAAAATCAAGCGTGCGTTTTCTATCAATAATGGTGTAGAGCGGATGTGCCGCACGGAAAGTATCCCACAACGAAAACACCGAATAATAGGTATATCCTTCGGCCTTATGCACCTGATTGTCGCGACCACGATACATGCCATCAACATCAGAAGCTACATTGGGCTGAATCATGGTATGATAAAGTGCGGTATAAAATACTTTTAGCTTGTCTTTGTCGTCAGTGGTAACATCAATTTTCGAGAGTTCTTTGTTCCAACTATTCTCGGCCTCTTTCTTTGTTTTTTCGAAATCGAAACCAGCCAACTCGGCATCCAGATTCTTACGAGCGCCTTCAATGCTTACGGTGGAGATTCCTACTTTCACTAAAATGCTTTTTCCTGATTTAGCAAAACGAAAAGCATGTTTATTGTTCAGGTTAAGACCTGTTATTATCATTTGTTTGTGCGCTTCGAATGGTTCGGAGAAACGAGCCACAAAATAGATGTGTTGATCTTTTGCCCAAGCTTCGCTTCTGCGCATTCCTTCTATCTCGGTAGGACTAACCACATTCATGGTGGCTTCTAAGGTTTTGTCGCGATGCGAAAGGTCGAGCACAATCCAAGGAATGGAATCGGCAGGGAAGGTGTATTTGTGCAATCCCACGCGAGTGGTAGTGGTTAAATCTACCGTTACTCCATTGTTCAATTTCACTGTATAGTTTCCGGCTGTAGCCTTTTCGTTGGCATGATTAAAGCGAGAAGGGTAATTTGTAATTTCGATATTGGGTGTGGTACTCATTGGCATAAACATGATGTCGCCATAGTCGCTGCAACCAGTGCCACTGAGATGAGTATGAGAAAAACCATAGATAATGGAATCGGAGAAATGGTAACCGCTGCATCCATCCCAACTTCCATCGATGCGCGTATCGGGCGAAAGTTGAACCATTCCAAAGGGCACTGTGGCTCCTGGGAAGGTATGTCCATGACCTCCTGTGCCAATCATGGGGTCAACGTATTTAGCAAAGTTGGTTTGTTGCGCTAAGCCAACAGTGATAAAGGATACAAAAAGAATTAGGGTAATTATTTTTTTCATCTCAGTTTTCTGCGTTTAATATTTGGTAAAAAAAAGCAGGGTAAATATAGGAAGATTTCAGAATAGAAAGCGATTAAATTATGATTATCAATCTTCGATGTTCATCATTAGTCGCACTCTTATTTAATTATAAAAACATTTCAATTGTAATTGCCAATAATGGCAAGCCATTGACTAAAACTCAATGATGATACCCAATGTTTCGAGCAAACTGCCAGTTGAATAATCCGTAAGTTTTGTTTTATACGCTGCTGCATTAGCAGGGTCGGTTTGCGCATTGCCATTCGAGTCGCGGTCGAGCAATAACAAAGGTGGCTGCTGTGCTTTGAACTGATAAGCATTTTGCATATCGAAATAAACATCGAGTGACCAGTGTTTGAAGAAAAATTTCTTATCCACCCTCATGTCGAGCTGATGAAACGGTTGCAAACGAGCCGAGTTGAGTTGGTTATAATCCACCAAACCACGTTGATTGATGTCCCAAACGGTTTTGAGAGAGGAGGTTTGCACATTGATAGGCGTATAAGGCGAACCACCAAGATAGCGCCATTTGATGCCCGCTTCCCAATCGTGTTTAAATTTCTTTCCGAAGGTAAGCGAAACAATGTTGCCATTGTCCCAAGCCGATGGTTTGTAGTTTTGGTGTTTGTCCTGAAACTCACTCTTCACAAGGGTATAGGCAATGATACCATAAAACCCTTTGAAAAGTTTTTGTTGTATCATAAACTCAACTCCATAAGCACGACCTACGGAAGTAGAGGTTACCGGCTCGTTTCCTATCACTCCATAATCGCCACCAAGGTTGGCAAGCGATATGGAATCGCGCAAGGCAAACGGATAATTGTTATATATTTTGTAAAAGCCTTCCACCGTAATTTTGGTATTTATTTTTGTATTGTACTCGAAACCTGCCACCAACTGGTCGTTGGTAATATAGCTCACCTTGTTGTTTCTATTAACGAGGCTACCCAACGAATCGCGATAACCCAAAATCGTATAAGCAGGCAACTGATAATAACGGCCTACATTGGCATTAAAACTCAAGGCTTTGGTAATGTTCAGAGCCAACGAAAACCTTGGTGAAAGCTGATTCGCAGGATTGTTCAATTGGGCAGAATAATCAGCAAAATCGGTACGAACACCAAGCGAAAGGGTAAGATGTTCGGTAAATAACGATTTGCTTACTTGTACAAAAGCACTGTATTTGTTGAACGTTAAGTTCGAATTAAAATTGATGGTTTTGGCTCCGTAAGGGGTGGTTATTTTATTAAACGTTGAATTAGTATACGTCACATTTTCGAAACCAGCTCCCACATTCAGCTTATATCCATTGCTTCTATACGTATCCTCAAGACGAACTTTGTTTTCTATTTCTTCCGACACATAATCCAATATTTTATTATCCACACTCGATTCGTCATTGTTCAAATATTTGTACGAACGGTTGTGCAATTGATTGCGACTAACCACAAAGGTGAGGTAACTTTTTTCGAAATAATGTTTGTAGTTGGCCCCTAAGGCATAGTTCCATTGGGTGTTCACGGGCAAATAACCAAGTATGTACTTTTGTTGTTCGGTTTTGTTGGCATCGGTATTCAGTTTAAAATCGTCAAGCGCACCAAGACCAATAATGGAAACTTCGTTTTTATCATTCATCCGTATTTTGGCTTTAAACTGTGCATCGTTATAAATAGGCAAAAAAGGAAGTTCGAGAAGTTTGAACAACCAACCCAAATACGACCTGCGAGCCGAAACAATGAAAGTTGTTTTTTTGCCAATGGGCCCATCCAACGTAAGGCCAACGTCTGACGAACCCAAGGTGGCAGTGGTTACTAGCTTTTCGGAGTTTCCATCTTTTTGTTTGAAATCGAACACCGAGCTCAACGTATTGCCCCTATTGGCCGGAAAAGCTCCCGAATAAAAATCCACCTCTCGAATAAAATCAACATTTATCATCCCCACTGGTCCGCCCGATGAGCCTTGTGTGGCAAAGTGATTGATGTTGGGCACTTCTATCCCGTCAAGGTAAAACCTATTTTCGTTGGGCGCACCTCCACGTATGATGATGTCGTTTCTGAACGAAACCGTGGTCGACACCCCCGGCAACGATTGTATCACTTTCGAAATATCGCGGTTGCCACCCGGATTACGGTCTATTTCCGATGCTCCTATGGTATGCAACGAGAGTGGACTTTCTTCGGTTTTGTTGAATGGCGATGCCGAAACCTCTACCACCGATAGGCTATCTACTTGCTGGTCGAGGGCTATGTTCAGTACCGTAGGCGTATAATTATTGACCTGAATTTCGAACACATTTTTTTTGCTAAACCCAATGTACGATGCAGTGATGTTGTACAATCCCGGATTAAGGTTTTTCAGTTCGTAATTGCCATTTACATCCGAAGTGGTGGCTACCGATAGCGAGGTGATGCCAATAGAAGCAAACGGAATGGCTTCGTTGTTGATGGCATTAAATACTTTGCCTTTTATGGTGCCGCCTTGCGACCATGCCCACATCGACATACAAAGGGCTGAATACAGGAGTAAGTGTTTTTTCATATCTTCTTTTTATTGCCTGCTATAACAAACCAAACCTTGCTTTGTTTAGCGTTTTTGGGCTGCAAAAGTAAAACAAAATAAGATGGGAAATTCAGAATTGAGATGGGAGTAATGAGATGTGAGTATTGAGATTTGAGTATTGAGATATAAGATTTTCTTGCCACAAAGACACTAAGGCACCAAGCACCACATTCGTAAATTCCAACCATTCGTATTTCGTAAAGACCCCCTAACAACCAACAACTAACAACTAAATCTCATATTTCATATCTATTGATGGCAGGCAGTTCATCACTCTTCGTTTCCTTTCCTCCTGCTTTCCGTTCCAATCTTTTTCTTTGCCCGAAAAGGTCAAAGAAAAAGGATTTCCACTTCAATCAGGTGCAGTTAGTCAGCGCATAGCTTTTAATTACCTTAAAGTATTTTCTTAAAAAAACACCCCAACCTTCACGCCTCTCCCCCTCTCTTGTGGAGAGAGGGGGAGAGGTGCATCAACCCCGGCAGGGGTGATATGTTTGTAGCCACGGGTTTTAACCCGTGGTAAATCAAATCCGCACCATCCTCCTAAACCCCTTTAGGGGTGACATATTCCTTCCCCCATCGTACCTATGGCCCCTAAAGTCCCACCTCCCCAAACAAAAAAAAACTCCTTACATTTCTGTTCGGAGTTTTTTTTGTGCTAAGTTTTAAGTGCTAGATGTGATGGTGAGGACACCACCTACTATGCGGCACTAGCGAAACACGCTCAGCGCCAGCGGGTGAAAAGATAAGAAAGACGTTCGATTGATTTAGCGTTTCATTTTCTCAGGATTTTGCCTGCAATCAAACACATCGGTGATGTAAACTGTATTTGTATCTACAAAGTAAATTATTTTATAATTTACTTCTACAATGTATCTGTGATGTTGATTTAAACTTTTTAGGTTTTCTTCGATCTGCCCCATCAAAGGCTGCTCTGATAGATTTTTAGTGGATTCGAAAATTTTGGATTTAATTTTTTTGGCAACGGATTTACCTGCGCGAGCATTATAATACTCGTAAATATTTTTTAGTTCTTTGCTTGCAAATTCGGTCCAAATAATATCCATTACCACAATTCAGATGCTTTTTCGAGTTTGCTTTGCGATATTACTTTGCCAGCAGCTATATCTTTATTGGCTTGCTTGGCTCTGTTAATCAACTCTTTTTTAGTGAGTGGCTTTTTCGTTTCATCATACGATACCAACTTGCTTTTTAAATATGTTTCTATTTCATTAAGAACATTTTTATCATTCAATTGAAGTAACGATTCAATGATGCTTAGTTTTTGGGTATGTAGTTTCATTGCTTTTATTTTTTACAAAGATAATTCTTTTCTAATTAATGAGTAATGCCTTTGCTTTCCGTTTTAAAAACAAAAAAACTCCTTACATTTCTGTTCGGAGTTTTTTTTGTGCTAAGTTTTAAGTGCTAGATGTGGTGGTGAGGACACCACCTACTATGCGGCACAGGCGAAACACGCCTGCGCCAGCGGGGTAGCGGAATTTTTCGACTGAAATAGCATCCTATCTTCTTTCCTTTAAATTTAACGGCAAAAGGTGGTATTTTTTTCAATTATTCTTAAAAAATACAGCGTTCTTTCTCATTCTGTTTCAGTTTTAGTTAATTTCCCTCTCTACTCATGTAACTTTCTTATTATCAACAATTAAATCAAATAAATCACCGTCCAAATCGACTCGGGCGTCATCCAAATCGACTCGAAGGTCATCCAAATTGACTCGAAGGTCATCCAAATCGACTCGAAGGTCATCCAAATTGACTCGAAGGTCATCCAAATCGACTCGAAGGTCATCCAAATTGACTCGAAGGTCATCCAAATTGACTCGGACGTCATCCAAATCGACTCGAAGGTCATCCAAATTGACTCGGACGTCATCCAAATTGACTCGGACGTCATCCAAATTGACTCGGGCGTCATCCAAATTGACTCGGGCGTCATCCAAATCGACTCGAAGGTCATCCAAATTGACTCGGGCGTCATCCAAATTGACTCGGGCGTCATCCAAATCGACTCCGATTTTACTCAAATTATCAGTTTACCGCCTTTCTACGAGTCTATTCAATAAACTGTGTCAAAATCTTAAATTTGACACGAAATGAAAAAGAAAAAATCAACATTTGATTTCAAATCCTTCGAAGCAGAAGCAATTGAAAGTCTAAAAAAAGGAAAGCCTTTG
>Ga0194047_10000254_pt1 | contig 36275 bp, 31 predicted proteins | sample JunL225m_MetaG_2_FD_160070 | JGI IMG/M metagenome (GOLD analysis project Ga0194047, IMG submission 160070) | Anoxic zone freshwater microbial communities from boreal shield lake in IISD Experimental Lakes Area, Ontario, Canada - Jun2016-L221-5m | ecosystem: Environmental > Aquatic > Freshwater... | reverse complement strand
ATTGAATCAAAAGGGGAAACCTTACATTTCAAACAAATTGCATCTAGTGGGAAAATAGTTGATGAGTTTATGTTGACAAAAAAGTAATATTATAATATTAAATTACTGCGTGAGGAAAACACCCCCTGAATTCGACTGAAATAGGTCGTTTTCCGTTTTGTGAAAACATAACTGATTATAAATCAACGCCTTCATTTTTTCAAAAAATCTTCATAACCCTGAGGTCCCGGGTTCAAATCCCGGTCTCGCTACATGAAAATCAAGGACTTACGTTAAATCGTGGGTCCTTTTTTGTGTGAGGAAAATATCCATTTTATCTTGAAACCCTTACTATCATTAAGTTTTATTGCGTGAGTTTTTTGAATTATTGTCTTTTAGCAATAACTAAAGCAACAAGTAGATTAGGTACCCAACAAAGCCATGCAAGGTATGGATAGAATACTTCAAAAGGAGTTCCATTAGCGAAACCTATTCCTAAACCAGTTCGTAAAGTAACTGCTGCAAATGTGAGTGCAAAATTGATAAACATCCAATATTGATGTGCTTGGACATTTTTATATTTGATGGAATGATATGCTTTAAATCCTGTGGCTAACCAAAGTATGGCCAAAGTGAAAAATCCTGAATGAGAAATCATGCCACCAAATGAATATTGAGACATATACAAACCAGAAAGCCCTCCAATTAATACGCTTATGAGATAAATCTTACCTAGCAATCGATGCACTTGTATCTTATTTAATCTGAACTTTTCATTGAATTGGAAAGGTCCTATAGCTAAAGCGATGAGTGATGCAAAAATATGCAAGTAGATACCAATAGGATGTGCTTGAAAATTACTTTTCATACCAGGGTGAACTGCAACGCCAAGTTCAAGAAATGAATATACAACTAGGGCATATAAGGTTACAGATATGGATAAACTTAAAATTAGAAATTTAAATATTTTATTCATTGAACCCGTAATTATTGAAATTAAATTTATTAGTCAAAAATAATAAATCAATCAAGGATTTCAAATTTGAATGCCTGCGCGAGGAAATCACTCCCTAATCCGTTTATCTCTGCTGATAAATAAATTGAACTTTATCATACTATTAATGAGGTGATAAAGCAACAGCTATTGCTACTGAAGACCCTATACTAATGGCTAACCCTGTTAAGAAGTTAGTAAGTATTTTTTTTCTTTTTATATTTTTTGCTGCTGTCTTATAGCCATTGGCGTAATATTCATTTTTCATTAAACTCATATCAGGATAATCTAAATTTTCATCCGAAGGTTCTGCTAAAGAAGTTAATGCTGCCGTCGCGCCACCAAACATGAAACCATACATTGGAAAGGCGGATGCGATTAAAACAGAATTCCCTGTAACTTTATAACTTTTATAATATTTTATAGCATCATTATATCCTTGAGTATATAATTCTTGAGTATTTGCTGCTTTGCCAATAGTACTAAAATCATCTTTGCTTCCATTTTCGTATCTAATCAAATAAAGGTCTGATTTAAGTGTTGCAAAAATGGGTCCATTAAGATTTTCTATTTTTTTATACTTTACTTCATTGCTTCCGACTTCAATTATTTTTACAATTATATTTTCGCCAGATCTCATTGTTAAGGTGTCTTGTGCTTTAATAAAGTTTGATGAAGATGCGAATAGTATAATTAGCAATAAATTTTTCATACATCGGGCTTTTAGAATTGTTAAGGTTAATTTCTAACAAAAATTAATTATAAATATTTATATATTCAAAAATAATTCTAAATATTAATTCCATGCCTCAATATTAAACAGTTCTAAAATTGAGAAAACCCCTGCGTGAGGAAAACACCCCCTGAATTCGGTTAAAATCGGTTGATTTCGGTTTTGTCGAAACCTAACTCACTACAAATCAACGCTTTCATTTTCTCAAAAAATCTTCATAACCCTGAGGTCCCGGGTTCAAATCCCGGTCTCGCTACATAAAAATCAAGGACTTACGTTAAATCGTGGGTCCTTTGTTGTGTCATGAAAACACCATTCTAAAACGTATTATTTCAAGTAACTTTATAGTCAATTCAGATTATGAGTATTGAGCCAGTTTTAAATAAAGTGCCACTTAAATCATTAGATGAAAAAGTAAATGATTTGAACTATTGGCTAGCACAACCTGTGATAAAAAGGCTCGAAGCCGTGACATTTTTAATTTCACAAACTGTAGATTTAAAAACTACAAGAATCGATAAGTCGCATGTTGTCAGGAGAAAACTAAAGTAATGAGATTGCTGATTTAAATGTGTGTTATGAAATAAATTAAATATTTATTTCATAACTAGTAGATCTTCCTACTCCCTTAATTACAAACACATTCATTTCCGCTAATTCCTGCAAGTCTCTTGTTGCTGTTGCTTTTGAAGTATCTGTTATACTTATATATTTTTTTACATTCATGCCACCCTTAAAGCCATTAATGCCCTCTTCTAGCATTCTATTAACGACCTTTCTTTGACGTTCATTTAAACTTTTATCATACTTATCAAAGAATTTCATTTTTTTGATAGTAAACTGTATTGTTTTTTCAGCATCATCCTGTGCAATAATTATAATTGAAGCAAACCATTCTATCCACTTTGTAATTTCTAATCTTTGTTGTGCATGCTGTAATTTTTTATAATAGGCTGATCTATTTTCCTCAATAGATTTTGAAATACTAAACATAATGGGATTATCAAATCCTTGTGAAAGTGCTTTTTCTGCGATGGCTCTTCCAATTCTTCCGTTTCCATCTTCAAAAGGATGAATGGATTCAAAATAAAGATGTGCTACTGATGCTTTAATTATTGGGGAAATAATTTCATTTTTATTATACCATTCTATAAACCGCTTCATTTCTTTTGATAAGGTTTTAGAAGGGGGAGCTTCATAATGAACCTTAGGGTCAGACGCAGATCCAGAAATTACTTGCATAGGCTCATTTCCTTTTCTCCATTGTCCTGCATTGATTCTTTTATTATTTCCCATAAGCAGTTGGTGCCATTGAAGAATCTTGTTTTCAGTTAGTGGTTGTTTATAAGTATTTCTTACATCAATTAATAATTGACTTAATCCAATTACATTTTTATCTTTCGGTTCTTGTGAGATATGTAATCCAAGATTTTTTCTAATAGATGACATTACATCTATTCTATTTATTATCTCTCCTTCAATTTCAGATGTTTTGATTGCTTCAGATACCATTATCTGTATAATCGTTTCAGTACTTATGGATTCTGGTAATGCAGAGATGATACCTTTTAGTTCTCCAGCTTTTAACATGAATTTCATCAATTCATTATCTATTGATGAGCTATCAAATTTAAATTCAGGCCAATTTTTGTGTTGCCAGTTATACATAATGATCCGATTTAGTTACTTTATCGGCTCAAATATACGAATAATTTGAGCCGATTAGTATTTATTTGCGGCTCAAAGTTGCATAAACATCTATTTTACCCTCTGCGTGAGCAAAATACCCCCTGAAATCTCGCTCTCGCTACATGAAAATCAAGGACTTACGTTAAATCGTGGATCCTTTGTTGTTTTTGCGTGAGGTTTTGTTCTTAATTATTTCGAAGACACCAATACTATTATAGCTGTTACTAAAATACCAGCCTGAATCGCTAGTCCTGAAACATAATTAGTAATTACTTTTTTCCTTTTAATTTGTTTTGCTTTTTGTTTATAGCCTTTAGCGTATTCTTCATTTTTCATTAAGTTCAAGTTGGGATATCCCAAATTTTCATCCTTTGGATCTGAATTAAGAGTCAATAATGCTGGTACAATTCCTGTTAAAATTCCATAAAGAGGGTACGCTGAAGAAAGTAAAACAGCAGTTCCTGCTGTTTTATATCCATCATAATGTATTATAGCATCATTTTGACCCTGAACAAACAAATTTTCAACACCAACTACTTTTTCATCTATTTTTTTAATACTACTAAAATCATCTTTTGTTCTATTCTCGTATTTAATTATTAACAAATCTGATTTTAAAATAGAGTATATAGGGCCATTCATATTATCTAATTTTTTATACTTCACTTCTGTGTTGCCAACTTCAATTACTTTGACCAGAAGATTTTCACCAGATCTCATTGATAAAGTGTCTTGAGCTTTAATAATATTTGATGAACAAATAAATACAATAAATAGTAATATATATTTCATAAATGCTGATTTAAAGATAGGTTATTGCCTATCCCAATGATTAAAATAGTTTATTTTGGCTAAAAAAAAATTGTAATGTTTAATTACTTATAAATTAACATCATCATCATATAGATTGACGCAGGTAGAGTAATAAGAAAATTTAACCAAACTTTTCGCTTTTTAATTTTCAGCGCTTCTTGTCGATAACTATTTGCATACTTTTCATTTTGCATTAAAGATTTACTTGGATAATTTAAATTTTCATCTTTAGGTACATTTGTAGTTGTAGCAATTGATATAGATAAAGCGGGAATTAGTAAAGGTAAAAAGTAACCAGTGGCTACTACCGCATTTCCCGCAGTCTTGTAACCATTATAAAATCTCTGTGCATCATTCTTACCTTGAACAGAATCATCGATTACAAATAAATTATATCCCTCTATTTTTTTAATACTACTAAAATCATCTTTTGTTCCATTCTCGTATTTAATCATTAACAAATCTGATTTTAGTATTGAAAAAACGGGGCCATTTAAATTATCTATTTTTTTATACTTCACTTCTAAGATTCCCACTTCAATTATTTTGACTAATATATTCTCACTAGATCTCATTGATAAAGTGTCTTGAGCTTTAATAATGGTTGAAGAAAAAACAAATAGAATAAACAATAATATATTTTTCATACATGTTGATTTAGAAATAAGGTATAGCCTATCTCAATAATTAAATAAGATTCTTAGGAATGATAGTGATTACAAGAATTGTAAATAGAGCGGTTGCGTTAGAATTGCAATAGAGTGTGTGATTTACTTTTAAAAGGTAAGCTATATATTTAATCTATAATATAATAAATACCTCTGTGTGACGAAAAAACCACCTGAAATTGACTAAAATCGGGCAATTTCGGTTTTGTGAAAACATAAATTACTATAAATCAAGGATATACGTTAAATGGTGGGTTCTTTGTTGTTTTAGATTTACTCTGTGCCATGAATTGTGAAACACAAATTCGTAATGCTAATATTTCTATTTGTTGAAATTACCATGTTTTCTTAATACGTTTACTTTCAAGGGCGTCCCACTTTTTATAACCATGATTGGCTTTTCAATTGTATTTAAATTTTCAATTGGGTTTGTATTGTATATCACTAGATTGGCAATTTTTCCTGTTTCTATTGAACCATATAGTTTTTCAATTTTTAAATTAATTGCTGCGTCTATAGTTGCTGATTGTAATGCTTTTAAATTACCCATTCCATTTTTTGCAAATAATTTAATTTCACGATGAAGTGTACTAACACCTGCAGCAACATCAGTCCCAGGCAATAGTTTTACACCCATATTTACAAATAGTTGGATTTCTGAATCCATTTCTTTTTGAAATATTTTAAATTCGTCTATGGTCCAGTTTACACCATATCTTGAAATTTTATCTTGAAGTGGTTCACTCCAGTCTGCAAACTCATCGTCTATTAAATGTAAAGGTGATTTTAAAGGTCTGTTGCCTAATTCACCCCAAGCCTCAGTTGGGTCAAACCAACCTTTAGCTGCAACAAGAGATTCGATGCTACTTTTATTTCCATCCATAGAAATGTAGTGACTAAAATTATTCATACCACAGGATAAGGCATATTCTAACGACACATTTTTTGGCAAATGCCCAGCCATTAATAAATTTCTCTTTTTTGCTTCTATTCCAATAAATTTTAATGTGGAAGAATCAATTTCTCCATAAATTTTAAATCCGCATAATTGTAAACTATCAAAATAGGCTGCTACCTTTTTTACTTCTCCTTCTGTATTAATTTGTATGTTGCCAAACGAGCCTTTTGCCTTACCATCAACTAATCCTAATAAAAATAAATCTACTCCAATATTTTTGTTGTTGTTGATGGCATTTCTAATTTGTACTTTGTTTACCAAGTCGCCACCCATTTCTCTAGCAGAAGTAACCCCGCCTGATAATAAATTAATTAATTGATTTGGATAATAAATGTGTGCATGCATATCAAATAAACCTGGGGATACAATTTTTCCTTTAATATCAATTGTTTTAAGTGATTTGTTTGTACTAATAGTTACGGGGTAAATATTTTTGATGTAACCATTTTCGATTAGAATGGCAGTATCTCCACTTAATTTCCCGGTCTTTATATCTAAAACTTTTGCATTATTTAATATGTATTTTTTTTCTTTAAAAAGTGTTGCTTCTTTTCCAATTGCCGTATTCAAGCTGAGTTCATTACTTAAAATGTTCTTTTTTATTACGGGCAAAAAAGTTTCCCAATTTTGATCAACTATATCAGTTGCTCCATTTATTATGGCAACAATTTTATATTTCTGATCACAAAGCACATAAATATTTCCTAAACCCGACTGTAAAATATAAGTGTTTAATATTTGACTTTTTAATGTAATATCTTTTCCTGTTTTTATATCAATATTTCTTTTGTTAGCGCCATCAAATACATGTAAATAATTTTTCTTACCTAACGACGCCCACTTTTCAATGATTGGCATGTAGCTGACTGGGTTACTCATTTTTATTGCGATATTGATTGATTTATCTGTAAAAGAATTAACAAGTGAATCGTTTTCTAAAATTGATAAATTACCACCTTTATTAATAATTTTAATAGATGGCGGTAAAGTTCTACCTGCCGTTACTTTGTGTGAAAAATAACTAGAATCATTTGAATATGAATAATCAAATTTATCTCCTAAATCCATAAATCTATCATATCCAAAAGATGTTGCACTGATTGTAGTTACATTGTTTATTTTTGAAATAGAGTAATCATAAGTTTGAATAAAATTATTAAATACATATTTTTTTAATTTATAATCAGTTTTTTGAGCATTAGAAGTTAAATTCAATCCTATAAATACTAGAAGGAGTATTTTTTTCATTTTTTGTAATTTGTAATAAATGTAATTAATTATATCATTCGTCATGACTGCTTCATGAAAACACCCCCTAAAATCGTTCCAAATCGGTTGATTTCGTTTTTGTATAAACATATTACATTATAAAACAATGACTTATGTTAAATCGCGGTTCCTTTGCTACATGATGTTTGCGTGAGGTTTTGCTTGAGAGATTCATAATTTACCAAATTTTAATATTTCTTTGCATTTTAAAATCAACACCATTGAACTTAATAAAAGTAGAATCAAAAATAAATGCTCCTATCAATAAAGTATGGGAGTCTTGGACTAAAGAAGAGCATGTAAAAAATTGGAATTTTGCTAGTTCAGATTGGCATTGTCCAAATGCCAATAATAATTTAGCAGTAGGAGGTGAATTTCATTATACTATGTCAGCAAAAGACAATACAATGAGTTTTGATTTTTGGGGTACGTATGAAAAAATTGTAATTAAAAAGAATATTGAAATTATATTAGGCGATGGTCGTAAAATGAAAGTAACTTTTGAATCCTCGGATACAGGAACTATTGTTACAGAAGAATTTGAACCAGAGCAAGAAAACCCTGCAGAAATGCAAAGAGAAGGTTGGCAAATGATTTTGGATAACTTTAAAAAGTATGTAGAACAATAATTTTTTACAAAATGAATAAATTACAATACACAATCAAAATAAATGCGCCAGTCAATAAGATTTATGATTTAATGCTTGGCATTAGTAACAAATCAACTTATGAGCATTGGACCGCTATGTTTAATCCAACATCTACCTATGAGGGGAATTGGAATAAAGGAAGCAAAATGTTGTTTGTAGGATTTGATGAGAAAGGCAACAAGGGAGGTATGGTTTCGGAAATTGCAGATAACATCACAAATAAATATATCTCCATACGCCATTATGGACTGGTACAAGCGAATATGGAAATAACATCTGGTCCAGAAGTCGAAAAATGGGCTAATGGATTTGAAAATTATACATTCCAAGAAAATAACGGTGTTACGGATATTGAAGTTGAATTGGTTGGCCTCACAGAAGATTTAACTGAATACATGAATAACTCATGGCCAAAGGCACTTAATAAACTCAAAGAATTTTGTGAGCAAAACACTCCCTAAAATTAACTGAATGTCCAGCTTCCCTCTTCCAGCTCCGCTTCTAATTCTCCCAAATCCCATCCGCAATAACCGATAAAAAGTTGAATTTCTTGTTGAGTGGCACCCTTGGTGTTGATAGCTTCGATCACTTGATCCATATTACCACCCAAATAAAGTCCATTGGTTATTTGTTTACCTCCATCAATGAGATCGGGTCGCTTGTGCAATACAAAGAGGTGTTCTCTATCAACGGGGCCGCCATCCCTCAGTGGAAATGGTTTAATGTGATTGAATTCAATTAGTTCATGCAAGGATTTTTCAAAGGACTTATTGGTTACAAACCCTATACTTCCCTCTTCATTGTGTTGAACGATTAGAATGGTTGTATTCTCGAAGAAACTGCCAATCAACGCGTCAGTGCTTTTGACATAAATTCCAGCTTTTAGATCATTCATATTCTATTTTTCAGATATACCAATGTACTTTTTTAATTCAGTTTGATTTTCTGCTTGCTTTATTAAAAAGTCTGCTACGTCTGCTCTGTTAATACCGCCTATATTAATTCCTTTGAATAATTTGTTTTCAACACGGTATTTTTCTGTCAATTCTTTGTCTAATAGTCTTCCTGGCCTCACCACTGTCCAATTTAAATCTGATTCAGTAATAATTTCTTCCATTTTAGTTTTGTCAGCATAAACATCTTTTAACATGTATTTTAAAAACAATTTTATTAACCAAGGAACATAATTTTTACTTTCCCCAGCTCCAAATCCAGTAACAAAAATAAATGGAACATCTATTTTGTTCTCCCTATGTATTTCCACAATTAATTTTGCAAAATCTGAAAACAGGGTAGTAGCTTTCATATTCTTAGCAGTCCCCAATGTTACAATTATAGCTTCTGTATTTTGGATTGAATTTAATAAGGCAGCTTTATTAGTTGCATCACCAAGAATCATTTTTAATGATTTATTTTCCTCTAATTTAATTTCAGAACGAGAAAGTGTAGTTATCAAATGCTTTCTATCTAATCCTCTTTTTACTGTTTCTAGTCCTATTCCGCCAGAGGCCCCTATTATTGTTATATTCATTTTCCTTTTTTATTGATTTCGGTTTTAAAAATATCAAATATGTCCGTAAATGTACTTTAAAGATTTTTGGTAATCGAATACTATTATGTCAAATTAATTCTAGCACTAGCCATAGAAACATACATACCTTTCTTGAGGAAAACACCCCTTAATCTTACTTTAGATACTTGAAAATCAAAGACATAAGTTAAGTTCTCAGTCCTTTTCTACGATAGGAAATGCAAAGTTTTAATAATCAATTTGAATATGATTAAGATTATAAATTGTAGCAATATTTCTAATTAACTTTGCGACGATTTGAAATACACGATAGTCATATTATTATTCACAGCACTATTGGCTCAGACTTTTTCAAGGTCTTTGGCAATAGCTGATTATTTAGTGAATTTAGAGACCTATAAGAAGAATTGTGTGAACAAGGCAAAACCCATGCTGCATTGTAATGGTAAGTGTCAGATGCTTAAAAAAATGAAGAAGCAAGAAGGTGGTAATGAAACGAGTGCCCCTGCGCCTAAATTCAATCTAATTGATGTAGTGTTGTCTTCAAAATCCTTCTTCCCAAGTATAGAAATTATTAGTTTAAAAAATAAGTCTAACTATTTTACTTTTAATAGCCCTGTAATTTCAGATCATTTTTCATCTGTATTTCGCCCACCATCTGATTGTAATATTATTTAGTATCTAAATTTTATTACAATTAATTGATTTTAACATGAAAAAATTTTTCGTGGCCATAACTATTATGTTAGTAGCCTTAAATGCAAATGCATGTAGCATTTGTGGATGTGGTGGAGGTAATTTATACTTAGGATTGTACCCAAGTTTTGACACTAAATTTATGGGAGTTAGATATACTTATGGTGATTATAGGTCTGTACTAAAAAACGATAACACTCAGTTTAGTAATAATACTTACCATAGTTATGAGATTTACGCTGGTTTTAATTTAACTAAGAAATGGCAAATATTTACTTTTATCCCATATCAAGTAAATCATCAAGTAAGCGATGATGGTAAATCTACAAATCAAGGTATAGGTGACATTACAATTTTGACAAATTATCAAATTTATAATTATCATAAGGTGGTAGATGATAAAAAATTAGTTACCCACAAAATTTGGTTAGGAGGTGGTATAAAATTAAAGACTGGAGCTTTTAATATTGACGCACAAGACCCTACTACAACCCTCGCGGATGTAAATGCACAAATGGGAACTGGAAGCACAGATTTTTTATTAAATGTAAGAGATGTTTATCAGGTTGAAGATTTAGGTTTGGCTACTACTGCCAATTACAAGATCAATACTAAAAATAATCAAGGATATCAATTTGGAGATAAATTTACATTTAACACCATTGCTTATTACAATCTTAGTAGTAAAAATACCGTGGTCACTCCCAACATTGGTTTAAAGTATGAAACAGTTGCAGGTAATAAGTTAGATGGAAGTTTAATTTATCTTACGGAAGGTCTTGATAATGGATCTTATCACACCGGAGGGAATACATTTAGTGGTATTGGAGGAGTAGAGGTGAATGTTAAGAAGGTTTCATTTGGATTAAATATTCAAGCACCCATTCAACAAGATGTCGCATCTGGACAAGTTAATTTAAAATGGAAAGGGTTATTCCATATGACTTTTAGTTTCTAGTAATACAAAAATCACTGCGTTATCAAAACACCACCTAAAATTGACTGAAATCGGTAAATCCCGGTCTCGCTAAATAAAAATCAAGGGCTTACGTAAATCGTAGGTCCTTTTTAGTGTGAGGAAAACATCCGTCCAAATCGGTTAATAAATGTTTTTACTTATCCCAATTGACTGCTAAGACTAAATAAAAAGGTATTCTTAAAAATTAATCTTTTATTTGCAAAAAGGCACTTCGCTTTGGTGCAGGCATTTCGCTATTCCGACCCTTAACAACTTTCCACAATAATTGATTAAAAATTAAATCTGGAACATTGTCTTCTTTGCTAAAATCAAATTGACTACTTTTTTTGGCTATCTCATCATCGACTTGATTTTTGTCAGATAAGTTTATCATTGGTTTTATCGAATGATATGGAGTTAAATCAGCTTTTTTATTAAAACTCCGCCACATGGGTTCTGCAGCTGCATCAAATTGGCTCATTGGTGCTATACCAAGAATTAATTCAATGGTCCTCAACATACTTGATGATGAATAAGGTGTATGATCTACGAATCCCCTTTTGACGTAACCACCAGCTACATATGCTGTAGATCTATGTGCATCAATATGATCTGCTCCATCCTGAGCATCATCTTCCAAAATAAAGACGGCTGTTTTTTCCCAAATTGGGTGCTTACTTAAATATTCTATAAATAATCCAACAGCATAATCATTATCAGCAACATGTGCAAATGGAGTTGGTCTGCCAAGACTTCCGCCTTCGGTATGGTCATTAATAAATCGTAAAGTATTTAATGAAGGAACTTGATTAATTGCGTATAGAGAATCAAATTCTCTTTTCCACTGATGAAATCTTGTGGTATCCCTAACTTTTTGATCCCAACTTGTAAAATAGGGACAAAATTTTCCTTCCAATGTAGGATAGTTTGCTGCATAATCGTCAGCAAATTCACCATATGTTCTAAAGCTTACCCTAGCTCTTAGTGCATGGTCCCAAATAAATCCGCCTTTGGGAGATGCAATATTTTTTTGTCCTTCATAGTCATAAGTTCCACCTCTTCCCCCGTAACTAGTTACCCAAGTTTTTTCATTATAATCGTTAGCATATGCAGCTACACTCCAGCTATGACCATCAGCACTTACTTCTGCATCCACATAAAAATTATCATACAATACAAATTGTTCTGAAATTGCATGTTGGTTGGGAGTGACATTTCGGCCAAATAACAACAAGCTAGTATCTCCATTTCCTTTTGGCAAATCGCTCAATACTTGGTCGTATGTTCTATTTTCTTTAATTATGTAAAATACATGCTTTATTGGGGAGCTTTCTCCAACAATTTGAGGGATGGGGTTACCAATTTCACCGGACGTAGTCAATTCTTTATTTTTATTATACGGTGTATTTTGATATACTTGCTTTGATAATAAATTTAATTTTCGCTCATTTGGTTCAGAAAAAATGGATAAACTTCCTTTAAATAATCCACCAATATATTCTACTTCTTTTGGTTTTGATTTTAAGTCACCTATATGATAATTAACTGATTGAATTTTTTTTACTGGACTAGGACCATTTGGGTTTGCTTTTGAACCAAAACCTTTTCCATTGGTTACAAAAACTTTATTATTTACAATTTTTAGACTTGTAGGATACCATCCTACAGGTATAAATCCAGCACTTCTGCTAAATCCTTTTTTAGATACATCAAATACCGCTAAGCAGTTATTATCAGCATTCGCTATATATAGTTTTGTTTCATTTGTATTTAATGCCAGGCCATTGGTTGTAGATCCATTGGGGGCATTGGGATATAATGCTGCATTCAATACCTCAATAACTGAGAGTGTTTTAGTATCAACAACTGCAACCGAGTTATCGTTTGCAGTTGCTACATAAAGGAATAATCCATTTTTGGTAAGTAATAATTCATTTGGATTATCCCCTATGGCTAATTTGGTAATGATTGATTTTTTTTCAGTATCCCAAACCTCTAATTTATCAGCACCCCAAAGCGAAATGTATAATTTTTTATTATCAGGGCTAAGCACGCAAGTGTATGCTTCAGATTCAAGTGGGTAAATGTTGAATAATTTTGTTTTTAGGTTTATTTCATACAAGGAGTTGTTTTCTTTTGTAACAACATACATTGTATTTGTTTTTTTATTTATACACAAGCCTGTTGGAGATATTTTTACTGGCCAAGTTTTACCCAGTTTAATAGTATCCACTATTTTTAATTTATTTTCTATAATCTTATATTTTAATATCCAATTATCGTTACCCCCACTTGCGTATAAATAATTATTATCGCTACTAAAACACAATCCATACCAGCTTTTATCAGTGGTCACATAATCAATGATGCATTCATTTTCAATATCTATTAAATGAATGCCCTGTGTGCTTTGCCCATTGTTGGTAATTGCCCCCATTTTTTTATTCGGACTAATTACCAAATTCAAAGGCAAATCTTCTAACTGAATTTGTTTTCCAATTGGGCTTAAGGTCCATCCATTAGGCAAATTTGTTTTTTTTACTTGTGCCATCGATGTTACACAAATTACATTTGTAAAAAAAAGAAAAATGAGTGTTTTGATATTTTTCATAATTATATTTCTAATCTTCTATAATAGTTCCCGATACTTTTTTATGTTCTGATCTCTGTTCTTCCTCATTATCCATTCTCGGTCCTTGTTTTACCTTTTTCCAGTCTATGGGCTGATTATATTTTTTCATTGATTTGTCCCAATCATATACTTCTTGACTTGGAAATTCGAAATAATAAGGAGTCAAATCTGGCTTTATAGTAAAAAAATCAGATAATAATGATGCTGTAATGTCATAATGATTGACATATGGAACACCTAATACATTATATATAACCTTTAGTATAGATCCAAAATTTGCATGTGTATGTGATATATAGTTTTTCTTCACGTAAGGGCCTGCCATCATTAATATACTTCTATGTGCATCAATATGATCAACACCCCCTTGAGGATCGTCTTCAGTAATTATGACTAGCATGTCTTTCCAATAGGGTGTTCTGCTTAAAAAATGAAGTGTTCTGCCTAATGCTAAATCATTATCTGCAACAAAAGATGCTTTAAATGGATATCCATCTTCTGGTCTTGCGTCAGCTGTATGATCATTAGGAAGCATCATTGTTATCAATTGAGGCAGACTATCTTTCCCACTTAACCATCTATTTGTGAATTCTTCTTCAAATTGTTTCATTCTAAACTGATCCGGTATATTCATATTGAATCCAGCAAAATTATGTGAAGTATTTCCCCAAACTCCCTTTTGCATTGGCACCATAACAATATGTCCAGCGCCAGTAGCAGTATCATTCCAATCTTCTCTTACATGCGCAGTTTCATTCGCTTGCCCAAAATTATAATAACTTATTTTTTTTCTATCTAAAGCTTCCCATAATCCACCAATTTCTGCATAATCTTCTGGGTCCATGCTACCTGTTGATCCTGGAAACCTTCTACCAGGCGCAGTTGAAAAATAATCGGCAGTTTTTTCGGTACTTGAGTTTGCCTCAACCCATTCGTTTGGAATAACTCCCATCATCCAATGATGTCCATGTATAGATGCATCACTATCACAATAAAAATTATCACTTAATGAAAACTGCTTTGCAATTTTATGGTGATTAGGCGTAACATTAACATTTGTTATAGTTCCTTTTTTCCCATATAAATTCACACCTAACCCAAATCTTGCAAGTGAACTATCCCCATTTAAGTTTTTCATTTGACCATATATTTCGTCAAAAGTTCTATTTTCTTTTGTTATAAATACAATATGTTTTATAGGGCTTTCCTTGCTGCCTGGTAAAACAGGCAATGGTAAACTGTCAGTTTGCGATTTTGTAATAAAGGTATTATCATTAACAACTTTTGTATAAGATAGTAATTTTTCTGTCGTAGGATTTTCAATTTTTTGAAAACTACCTAATTGAATATCACCAATATAGGTTCCTTGAATAGGAATTTTAAAATTTTTGCCTCCATTTGGTCCCGCACCTAATCCGCGACAAGAAGTTACATAAATAGTTTTATCGTCGTTAGATAGCTTTACACGTGTAGTCCCCCAGCCAGTTGGTATTAGGCCAAGTGTATGATCGTTAGATAAATCTATTTTTGCCACAGCATTAAATCCCAATAATGCTACAAATAAATATCTTTCATCTTTTGTTAGGTCAAGACCAAAGGGAAGTAAACCCCTTAACTTATCAATTCTACTATCCACAGTAATCGGTATATGCTTTACGATGCGTCCTTTTTTATAATCAATGACTGCAATATTATCATTGGTTGCGTTGGTTACATAAGCAAATTTATTTCCAACCACAATTGAATTTGGACTGGCACCTCCAATTACTTCTGCATCCTCGATGAGTTCGCCTAGTAACATGCCTGTTTTTAATTTTGCTTTTACTTTGTTAGTAGTTAGATTAATTACATATACACTCATTGATTCATCAGCGTTTGGACTACCGAGGCCTGGAATTTTTTTATCATCAATTTCAGTGCCCTCTATTGATTCTTTTGTATTGTTTCCATATGGATGCCAATTGATATACTGTGTTTTTATATTTTCTTTAGTGGTTCCTTCTACCAATGGATATGCATACATGCCTACATTGGCTACTAGCACAGTTTTTTGATCTGGTGACAATGCTAACCCAAATGGCTGCCTTCCTGTAGGGATGGAAGCAATAATTTTTTTCTGGTCTAAACTATATCTGACTAATCTAAAGTTGCCTCTATCCAAAATAAGTAATTCGTTTTTTTGAGCAGCGTATATTAAATCGCTTGTAAAACTGCCTTCATACTTTACACCTTCAAATGTGCCATCTAATAAAATGGAATCTATTTTTTTAAATTTTACATAATCAAATACAATAACCGATCCCTCGTTACCACCACTTAAATAAACAATATTCTTATTGGTATGAAATGCAACGCCAAGGAATGAGCCCTTTTTTAATGGATTTTCTTTTGGTTTTAGATAATCTGGAATTCTTTTTTGTTGCATTGTTTGTAAGTCGATTATAGTGATAGCCGACTCATGCATGGTAATAGCCACTTTTTGATCAGGGGATATCGCTAATCCAAATGGATCATGTGTGATACGAATAGTTTGTCCAGCGGGATTAACATATCTACCACTTGGTAATACTGAATAAGCTTGGGTGTCTATTTTTGAAATTTCATTGTATCCAGGAACAGAAAGGTAATTTACTTTTTGTGCATGTCCAGGGATTATCAAAAAGGTTGTTATTACGAATGTGCAGAATGTTGTGAAACTTATAGTGTTTTTCATAAAAAATAATTAAACAAACCTATTAATTTAAAAGAAAGCATCACAATTTTTAATAGATTATCTTATTGTTACTAAGAACAATTAATATTTAAGTAACAATTTCTTGATGATACCATAATTTATGTAAATGTAAATGTTAAAATTTTGACAATAGATTTGTGCTTCAAAATTTTAAATATGATATCAAAACAATTAAGTTTAAAGTGGTTCTTGACGCCACTCATGTTATTGGGCTTTAGTATTGTTACACTAGCACAAAACATACAAATAGCAGGAAAGGTGATAGATGCTGAATCAAAATCAGCACTTGAGTCTGCTACAATAGTTTTAAATGGCACTTCAAGTGCTACAAAAACCAACAAAGACGGTGCTTTCTCTTTGTCTGTTAATAAAACTGGCACTTTAACCATTTCATATATTGGTTATACTTCAAAGAGTATAACAATTACAGGCAGTGCAAGTGATTTAATAATTAGTTTACAAAAGAGAGATCAGTCATTGACTGATGTAGTTGTAACTGCATTGGGTGTAAAAAAAGAAACAAAAAAATTAGGCTATTCATTACAAGAAGTTAAAGGATCAGATTTAGTGAAAGCAAGAGAGCCAAATCCAGTGAATAGTTTGGTGGGTAAAGTTGCTGGTTTAGATGTAGCTATCAATCGTGAAATGTTAGCTGCGCCTAATGTTTCATTACGCGGTTATAATATCTCTCTATATGTGGTAGATGGTATTCCAGTTACTTCAGATACTTGGAACTTAAGTCCAGATGACATCGAATCTTATACTGTTTTAAAAGGATTGGCTGCTACTGCAATTTATGGTAGCCGTGCTCAAAATGGTGCTATTTTAATTACTACTAAAAGAGCAAAGAAAAACGACAAGGGTTATACAATAGAATTTAATTCAAGTACACAAGTTGACAAAGGTTTTATTGCATTACCTAAAACACAAGCAATGTATGGTGGCGGTGATTATTCACAATACGCTTTTGGCAATGGTAAAGGTGGCGGTATTAATGATGGAGATTATGATGTTTGGGGACCAGCTTTAAATGGACAATTAATTCCTCAATGGAATAGCCCAATTGATCCAATTACAGGAGTAAGAAAAGCAACTCCATACTTACCAGTAGGAGTTGATAACTTAAAGCGTTTTATTCAAGCAGGTGTGCTTAGTACAAATAACTTAAGTTTTTCTGCAGCAAATGATCGTTCAAGTGTTCGTATGTCTTTAAGTAATACAACACAACAAGGTATCATTCCAAATACAAAATTAAACACCATTAATTTTAATATTAATGCAAGTTATAATTTGAGTAGTAAATTTAAAATTGACGGTAACTTAAATTATAATCGTCAATTTTCTCCTAATATACCAGATGTATCTTATGGACCTAATAGCGTAATTTATTCAGTAACCGTATGGACTGGTGCAGATTGGAATATTGATGATATGAAAGATTATTGGCAAGCAGGTAAAGAAGGAGTTCAATCTAAATTTGCTGAATACCAAAGATACCATAACCCTTATTTTATGAGTTATGAGTGGTTGCGCAGCCATTATAAAAATGATATAACAGGTAACATTGCTTTATCTTATAAACCTAGCAATGATTTAGAAGCTATTTTAAGAACAAATATTAGCACGAATGATGTATTAAGAACTGAAAAAATGCCATATTCTGCTCACCCTTATGGTCGTGAATTAAACCGCGGTGATTATAGAGAAGACAGTCGTTCTTTATTTGATAATAATGTCGAAGCATTGGTAAAATACAATCACAAATTAAATAATGGTATTGCATTTGATGTAGTAGGTGGGGTGAATGCGCGTAATTTTAATTACCGTTCTACCTTTACAACTACTGATTATTTAAATGTACCAGGATTATATTCTTTCTCTAACTCTTTAAATGCAGTGAGAGCTTATAACTATACTTCAAATATGTTAGTATTGAGTAGTTATTATACTGCTGGCATAGAGTTTGGCAAATACTTAAATCTTACTACAACAGGCAGAGTAGATAAAAGTTCTACATTATTAATTAATAATAATACTTTCTTTTATCCTTCAGTTTCTGCAGCTTCTGTGATTTCAGATTATGTAACATTGCCTGAAATAGTTAGCTTTTTAAAAGTAAGAGCAAGTTACGCTTCTGCTAAATCTCCGAATACTACACCGTATATTGGACCAGCTGGTTATCCAGTAGGCTATGGAGATCCTTATGTTAGTGCATATGGAGGACCGACTTATTCTTTGTCTAACCCTGCGTACTCAATTGGAACTGTTTATAATGGAAATACTGGAGCTAGCGCACCATTAAATGCAATTGATTCAAATATTCAATCTTCTCAGTTAACAAGTACTGAGTTTGGATTTGATGTTAAGTTTTTAAAAAATCGAATTGGTTTATCAGCAACTTATTTTAATAATATTAATGGGCCTGGTATCAGAAATTTCCCAATTTCTCAAACTACAGGTATTACTGGATTCACTACAAATGCGATTAAAACACAAATTAAGGGTGCTGAATTCTCTTTAACGGGTTCGCCTCTTAGAAGTGAAAAAGGGTTGAATTGGGATGTAATGGTTAACTTATCAACTTTTACTGAAACCTATAAAGATTTACCTTCTAACTTCGAAAGTTATCAATTTCACCAAGGTGACCGTGTAGATAAAATTTATGCTGGAGTGACTGCTAAAACTGCAGATGGACAAGTGATAAATAATAGTGCCGGTTATCCAGTGTACTTGCCAAAAGCACAATATGTTGGTAATGCAGATGCTGATTGGAGCTGGTCTATTTACAATAAGTTTAATTACAAAGCCTTTACTTTCTCTTTCCAATTTGATGGAAAAGTAGGTGGTGTAGTTCAAGACCGTGTAATGAGAAAAGGAATTGAAGGTGGTTCTAATATTTTCACTGCTATCGGTGCAGTTGGGGAGGCTAGAGCTTATGAAGCAGCTCATTATAATGATCCTGGTTTTAAAGGAACTTATGTAGGTGAAGGTGTACAAATTAGTAATAGTAAGGCTATTAAATATGATCCAACTACAGGTGTGATTACAAATATGTCAGAATTACAATTTACTAAGAATACAGGTATAGCACAGTATATACAAGATTATGTAAGTAGTTTCTTTAATGACTTTGAACATACATCTGTTTCTAAAACATACGGGAAATTGCGTGAAGTAGTTATAACTTATTCTTTACCTCAAAAGTTTATAAAAAAGAGTTCATTTATTTCAAAAGTAGATGTTTCATTAGTAGGTCGTAATTTATTATATTTTTTCCCAGATCGCTTCAAGGATATGGATATTGATCAATATTCTGGTCGTACTTATTACAGTGGAAATAGTAAAGAATATAACTTGCAAACACCAACTACTCGCAGTTATGGAATTAATTTAAACATTGTTTTCTAAAACGCAAACAATTTAATTAAACATCAAACAAATGATTATGAAAACAAATAGAATTATTGGACTACTTATTTTAGTGATTACATTCACAGTAAGTAGTTGTACAAAAACTTTCGAAAAATATACGGAAAATCCGAATCAGCCTACCTCTGTGCCAGCTTATCTTTTATTAAGACAAATTGAAAACAACCTTATGGTATTCCCTGCAGGTGATGAAGATAAATTTGGGCAATATACATTGTCTACCTATACTTATTATGGTACCAATGAATATTGGAATGGTAGTGCTAGTTTGCAATATAATAACTTGCAAAATGTATTAGCCATGGAAAAAGAAGCTGCAAAAGCTTCTGCAAATGCTACTGATGTTACACCTTATGGCGCTTTAGCTAAATTTTTCAAGGCTTATATTTTTTATAATATGACCATGAAAGTGGGTGATTTACCAATGAGTGAAGCAATGAAAGGATTAGCTAATCCAAAACCAAAGTATGATTCTCAAAAGCAAATATTTATTAATTGTTTACAATTGTTAGAAGAATCAAATACGCAATTGACACAATTAATTTCCTCTGCTAATACTTCGATTTTAGGAGACTTTTATTTCCAAGAGAAAATTTCAGGTGGAAGCGATGGATTAACGACTTTGAAAAAATGGCAAAAAGTGGTAAATACTTTTAAATTACGTATGTTGATTAATTTAAGTAAAAAATCAACTGACGCAGAATTGAATATTAAACAAAAGTTTTCTGATGTAATTAGCAATCCAACTAAATATCCTATAATGTCGGATATGAGTGATAATTGGGAATATGTATACAATGATGCATATAACCAATATCCCAACAATAAAGATAATTATGGTTTTGATGCCTTGCGTTTATGCGTTGCAGCTACTTGGTTAAATACATTAAGCAATTTAAATGATTTAAGAGCTATGAAAGTAGCCGATCCTGCTCGTGGTTTAGGATTTTCTGATACTTCATATAAGTCTTTTGTGGGTGGAGCAAATGGCGATGACATGAGTAAATTAGGAGGTAATATTGTAGCATTTAAAATTTCTCCTATTGGTAGAAAAAGATATTATGATGGTTATAAAGGAGAAAATACATTTTTAGTGGGTTATCCTGAAATGTGTTTAAATATTGCTGAAGCAATTAACCGTGGTTGGTTAACAGGTTCAGCAGATAGCTGGTATCAAAAAGGAGTAAAGGCAATGTTTGGTTTTTACGGTGTATCTGATGGAGCAAACACGGTTTCTTTCTTAAAAGGAACAGCTCCTGGTGAATATGTAAATTATTCTATTAATTTTAGCTATGCTGATTATTTTAACCAAGCAGCTGTAAAATATGCTGGTGATAATAGTACAGGATTAAATCAAATTTTAACACAACGTTATTTAAGTTTAGCGCGTAATTCTGGATATGAAGGTTATTACCAATGGAGAAGAACAGGTGTGCCAACATTTAGTGCTGGTGCAGGAACAGGAAACAGTGGAATCATTCCATTACGTTTTCAATATCCTTCTTCTGAAATTTCAACCAATAAAGACAATAATGCAGCAGCAGTTTCGTCACAATTTGGTGGTAAAGATGATATCAATGCAGCTATGTGGATTATTAAGTAAGAGTATGTATAGACGGGGGTTTATATGTTTTGATTGAATCAATCGAAAAAGAGGGGGTCCTGAGTAATTAGGACTCCTTTTTTTTACTTAAATTTAAATATTATCAAATAATTAATTAATTAAATTTGATTAATTAACATGGGTAAATAATTACTTTTATTACTTATATTATACTAAGGTGTCAAAATTTGCAAGTTTTATTAATGCTGACGAAAAATTTTCAATTAAATCTGATGTATTGCCAGTATTGAATGAGGGAGAAGTATTGGTAAAGAACTTATGTACCAGTATTTGTCGTAGTGATATTCATACTTATCAAGGAAAAAGAATTGAAAAATCTCCAACTATTTTAGGTCATGAAATAGTTGGTATTATTGAGCAATTAGGACCCCATTCTCCTTTGCAAGATCTAAGAGGTAATGAATTAAAAATTGGAGATAAAGTTACTTGGGCTATTTATGCAAGTTCTCCAGATGATACACTTTCAAAAGCTGCTATTCCACAAAAGGCAAAGGATTTATTTAAATATGGGCATGAGCAAATAACCGAGACTAGTCATTTTCATGGTGGATTAAGTGAACATACTATTCTTAGAAAAAATACTCCAATTATTATACTTAAACATGATTTGCCTAATGAAATTGCAACACTGATTAATTGTAGTGTTGCTACAGTTGCCGGTGCAATTAGATTAGCTGGTCCAATTAATAATAAAAGTGTAGCAGTTTATGGCACTGGTATGCTTGGTATGATTGCCTGTTCTATGTTATCAAAAATGGGAGCGAGTGATGTAATTGCAATAGATGAAAATTTAACAAGATTAAAAATTTCGAAGCAATTTGGGGCAACTGACATTTGTTTACACAATGAAGTGTTACAACAAAAGGTAGATATTGTGCTAGAATTTAGTGGTTCCATTTCGGCTATGCAAAACTCAATAACTATTTTAAAAATTGGTGGAGTTGTTATTTGGATTGGTGCTGTGTTTCCTCAGTCGGCAGTTCAGATAAATGCAGAATATATCATCAGAAATTTACTTACAATTAAAGGGTTGCATAATTACAATAATGATGATTTTATAAATGCAGTAAATTTTATGGAAATGAATCATACCTTTTTTGATTTTGAGTCATTAATTAAAAAGGGCTTTGTTTTAGAAGATGTTGAAGCTGCTTTTGAATATGCAACTAATCATAACCCATTTCGAGTTTCAATTGATTTAACATAAATGAAGTTGTTTAAAAAAAATACAGAATTATCATTTATCCTAAAGGCATGTTTTGCAGTTTTTATTACCTATTTAAGTATGTATGCTTTTAGAAAGCCTTTTACTGCTGCTCAATACAATAATATAAGTTTATGGGGGGTAGACTATAAAATTTTACTCATTATAACTCAGTTAATAGGCTATACAATTTCAAAGTATTTTGGCATTAAGATTATTTCCGAATTAACACCTAGTAAAAGAACAATTACTTTAATAGTTTTAATGGCAGTTTCATGGATTTCATTATTATTTTTTGGACTTGTCCCCGCGCCTTATAATTTACCTTTTATTTTTTTAAATGGATTGCCATTAGGCATGATTTGGGGTGTTGTTTTTAGTTATATTGAAGGGCGAAGACACACTGAATTACTTGGGGTTGCTATGGCTTCAAGTTTTATTATTTCTTCTGGTATTGTGAAAGGTGTAGGTAGCTATTTGTTGATTAATTTACAAGTGCCTGAAATGTGGATGCCATTTTTAACCGGGTTAATTTTTATACCTGTTTTGTTTTTAGGGGTATACTTATTGCATTCACTTAATCAGCCAAATGAAGATGATATAAATGCAAGAACAGAAAGATTACCAATGAATTTACTTGAGAGAAAAACATTTTTTAGAAGATTTACACCTGGTATTATCTTTTCAGTTTTAATTTATGTCAGTTTAACTGTATTTAGAGACCTAAGAGATAATTTTGCTGTTGAATTTTGGAATAGTATTGGTATGAAAAACATTCCAACTATGCTGGTAGTTTCTGAAGTGCCTATTGCAATTTTGGTTGTAATCATTATCGGCTCAATGATATTTATAAAGAATAATAAAAATGCTTTTTTTATTAATTTTTTCATTGTGTTTATTGGTGGGCTGTTATTATTATTGTCAACTTTGTTATTTTATAATAAAATCATCACGCCCACATTTTGGATGATCATTGTTGGGTTTTCAATGTATTTGCCTTATATCGCATTTCATGCATTGTTTTTTGAAAGGTGGATTGCTTATTTTAAGATTAAAAGTAATATAGGTTTTTTGATGTATGTAGCTGATGCAGCTGGTTATTTAGGAAGTACTTTAGTTTTATTATTTAAAAATTTCAATAATACGAATTATAGTTGGGTAAGCTTTTTCACATTTAGTGCTATTGTCACTTCGGTTATTATTATTGTTTTGACAAGCGCCAATTATGTATATTTTAAAAAACAAGATAAATTACAATTAGTATGAGTAATAAATCAGCCATCGTAGTTGGCGCAGGTATTTTAGGCTTAGCTACAGCAAGAGCATTGGCTCAGAAAGGGTATGATGTAACAGTAATTGAAAAAAGTCAATTTTCACTTGGTGCAAGTGTTAGAAATTTTGGCATGCTTTGGCCAGTAGGGCAGCCTGATGGTAAATTATATGATAGAGCAGTAAGAACCAAAGAAATTTGGTTAGAGTATTTAAATGCTTCTAAAATCCCTTATAATTCTTGTGGTAGTTTACATTTGGCATATTCTCAGGAAGAAATGAATGTAGTGGAAGAAATAGGTAGTTTTTTTGCTTCTAAAAATAGGCCAGTTTCAGTTTTATCAAATAAATCCGTGTTGGAAAATTATCATGGAATAAATGAGGAAGGTTTAATAGGTGCATTAAGAAGTGAGGATGAAACTATAATTGATCCTAGGCAAGGGATTAAAAATTTGCCGCAATATTTAACAGAACAATTTAAAGTTAATTTTATTTGGGGTACTGCCATTACTAGTGTAACAAGTAATACGGCTCATGCTGGCAAGGTAAAATACAGTGCAGATATTATTTGTGTTTGTTCAGGTGCCGATTTTGAAACCTTATATTCAGATCAATTTAAACAACAGCCTATTATTAAGACAAAGTTACAAATGATGCGATTTAAGCATAAGGATCCCAATTATCGAATTGGTGCTTCTATTTGTGGAGGTTTGTCATTACTTCATTATAAAAGCTTTACCGCTTCATCTTCACTAACTAAATTAAGAATGAAGATTGAGGCAGAAATTCCAGAGTATTTAAAATATGGCATCCATGTAATGGTTTCACAAAATAATGAAGGTGAATTAACGGTGGGTGATTCTCATGAGTATGCATTAGATTTTGACCCTTTTGATAAAATCGAAATCAATACTATGATTTTACAATACTTAAAAAAATTAATTCATATTGATCAATGGGAAATGACACAATCCTGGAATGGCATTTATCCTATTATGACTAATGGAGCAACTGATTTATTTTTAAACCCTGAAAACGGTGTTTATATATTAAATGGAATTGGAGGTCATGGAATGACCATGTCATTTGGTTTTGCAGAAGAAATGATTAATAATCTATAATTTTATATTATGTTACATCCAATAACACAGGAAATTTTAAATTTATTTGAAGTAAATGGAGGGTCAATGTATGGTGGAGAGGCAGTTACTCAATTAGAACATGCCTTACAATGTGCTGAACTTGCTAAGAAGCATCATGCTACAAATGAATTAATAACAGCTTCTTTATTACACGACATTGGCCATTTATTACATGACCTGCCAGATGACGCTAGTGATAATGGTATTGATGATATGCATGAATTATTAGGTGAAAGGTATTTGACAAAACATTTTAAATTAGCAGCAGTAGAGCCTGTTAAATTACATGTACAAGCAAAAAGATATTTATGTGCGGTTGAGCCAGGGTATTTAGAAACATTGTCAACACCCTCGAAAATTAGTTTAGAATTTCAAGGAGGTGTTATGAATGAAGAGGAAGTAGCGTTATTTGAAAAAAATGAATTTTATAAAGAAGCTATAGATTTAAGAAGATGGGATGATTTGGCAAAAGACCCAAATTTAGTAAGCCCATCCATTGAATCATTTACAATAGCTATTGAATCATCATTAAAATAATTTTATGAAAATAGAAATTGTTGTATTTGATATGGCTGGCACATCAGTTGATGAAGGTAATGTCGTATACCACACACTTCATAAGGCAATTGAAAAACAGTGTCCTACTATAACATTTGAAGATGTATTAAAATGGGGTGCAGGAAAGGAAAAGTTACAAGCAATAAGGGAAACATTAGCTGGTAATCATATTATATTAAACGAAGAAAGTATTCAAGAAATATTTAAAGATTTTTTGAGTCTTCTTGATAAAGCCTATGAAAACTTAATCGTGGTTCCTACTAAAAATACGGAGAGGTTATTTATGGAATTAAGAGAACTTGGTATTAAAGTAGTATTAAATACAGGTTACAATCATGTAACAGCTAACTTGTTAATTCAAAAATTGAATTGGAAACAAGATGTGAATTATGATTTACTTGTAACCTCATCTGACGTAGCTAAAAATAGGCCCCAACCAGATATGATTTTATTTGCAATGGAAAAATTAAATATCCATGATGCATCTTCAGTTATAAAAGTGGGTGATTCTACAATAGATATTGAAGAAGGTAGAAATGCAGGCTGTAAATACAATATTGGTGTTACGACAGGAGCGCATACCAAGGCGGAATTGTTAACAGCAAATCCGGACTATATTTTTGATAATATATACGATTTAAAAGCATTGGTCATTTTATAGTCTTAAGACAACGATTCAAGGATAACTGCAGGTAGTAATTAGTCAATTTTTATTCAATACATAAATATTAGGGCTTAAGTTAAATCGTGGGTCCTTTTTATTTATTCTAGAGGTTATAACGAATCATTTCAATTTATTTTAATATATATTATCTATATAATAGCATCAATTATAAATTAATCGCAATTTATTTTTCTCATTAAACTTATTATAAATTTTATTAATTTAATATTTACTTAACATTGAATTAATGATTAGATAACTTAATGATAATTTTAATAGAAGGTCTAAAGTCTAAACGCTAATTACATTTGCTTTCAAATTAAAATTGTTTTTATGATTGCAAAAAAAGTAGTGCAAAAATGCATTATTCTCTCCATTTTTTTATTTTCATTAACATTTAGTGCCTTTGCTGAAGGGATTAAAGGGCGTGTACTAGATGCAAATACTGGCGAGCCATTAGTGGGTGCTACAGTAACAATAAATAAACAATCTACTTATGTAAAACTAGATGGTACATTTCAATTTAAAAGCCTTGGGGTAGGTAAGTATACTATTAAAGTTACATATACTGGTTATTTAACTGAAACTAAGGACCTTCAAATTACAAGTGCAACTGAAACTAAAGTAGTAGATGTTAATTTGCGATCAACCAGCAATATTTTAAGTTCTGTTACTGTAAGTTCTAGAAACAGAGAAAATGATAATTCAATAAGAAGATTAGAGAAAGAAGCTGATCCTATTATAAATGTTTTGTCTGCAAAAAACATACAATTATTGCCAGATATTACTGTCGCAAACGCTTTACAAAGAGTTAGCGGTGTCACTATTGAAAAAAGTGGTTCTGGTGAAGCAAGATACCCTATCATTAGAGGGATGGAAAAAAGGTATATCAATACATTAGTGAATGGTATCAAAATTCCAAGTCCTGATAATAAAAATCGTTTTATTCCTTTAGACTTATTCCCTTCTGAATTATTAGAAAGGTTAGAAGTAGGAAAAAGTTTGACACCTAGTATGGAAGGTGATGCTATTGGTGGTACTATTAATTTAGTAATGAAGGATGCGCCAGATAAATTATTATTACAAGCAAATTTGGCTAGCGGATTTAATACCTCTTTTCCTAATCAGAAATATAGCAAGTTTGATAATTCAACAATGAATTTATCTTCTCCTGCGCAAGTTAATGGTAGTAACTATGTTGCAACACTTACAGATTTACCTTTACAACATTTAAATTATACTGAAAAATCGAATCCGGTAAATAGTACTATGGGTTTAACCTTTGGGAATAGATTTGGCAGTAAAAAGCAATATGGTTTTGTTGTATCAGGAAGTTACCAAAATATTTTTCGTGGAACTACTTCAAATTTTTTCTTGCCTAACTCTCAACCAGGATTAAATAATATTCCTTTGTTTTCTGATTTACAATTAAGACAATATTCAGTACAAAGTCAAAGAAAGGGCGTTAATGCAAAATTTGACTATCGCATAAATAAAAACAATAAAATTTCTTTATTTAACACTTTTGTACGCTTAGATGATTATCAAACACGTTTTATTTGGGATACGGTGGCTTTAAACTCTTTAATTAATAAAACTGCTAGAAGCCAATGGGTTTTCCAATCTATTAATAATACCACTTTGCAAGGCGAACATAAATTAAGCAATACCGATAAATTTGACTGGTCTTTAGTTTACTCAATAGCAAAAAGTAATACACCAGATCAATCCACATTTAGCCACGAATATCCAATTATTCCTACTAGTTTAACTATAGATAAATTACAATCTATGTCCAGAATTTGGACAAAAAATACAGATAAAGATCAAGCTGCTTATTTTAATTATACAAAAAACACAAGTTTATTTAATAGAGATTTCGAATTAAAATTGGGGGGATTATATAGAGATAAAAACAGAGATAATTATTATATATCTTATTCATTATCACCTTTGTTAGGTGCGGCTTATACAACCATTAATGCAGCTCCATTTTTATTTAACCCAACTAGCAATGGCGCACCAACTTTAAATGGCAACAATTATACATTTGAAGAAAAAATTACAGCAGGTTATATACAAGGGAAATGGAATTTGTCTAGTCGTTTTGAATTATTAGGAGGTATAAGATCAGAAAATACAAACCAACATTATGAAACTTTATTAACTAAAGATGTAGAAGCAAAATCAGGTGACATAAAGTATACTGATTTATTACCTAGCGCTCAAATGAAATTCTCTTTAACACCAAATCAAAATTTACGATTTGCTTACTATAGAGCTATCGCTAGACCAGGTTTTTCTGAGTTAATTCCTGATGGAGCAGACGGTGAATTTTTTAAAGAAGTGGGTGATCCAGTTAATTTGAAACATACTGTTGCTGATAACTTAGATTTACGATATGAAATGTATAGTAAAGGTTCTGACCAATTGTTAGTTGGGGGTTTTTATAAAGACATTCAAAATCCAATTGAGATATCTGCTGTAAAACCACAGAATATAAATAGTTTGTATTTGCAGCCTGTAAATATTGGAAAAGCAACCAACTATGGTTTTGAATTTGTAGCTACAAAATTCTTTGGATCAATTGGGATTTCAGCTAACTATACTTATACTAAATCAAGTATTACAAATGACAGTTTAATTTATTCAAGTAGAAATACTGCTGGTCAAATTGTTTCTAAACGTGTTTCTGAAACAAGGCCATTACAAGGACAGTCAGACAATATTGGAAATTTATCTTTTATTTATAAAAATCCTAAAATTGGTTTTGATTTTCAAGCAGCAGTTGTGTACACAGGAGAGCGTATTAGTTTCATAAGTCCATACGCTGGTTTAAATTATTGGCAATCACCAACTACGCAGTTAGATCTTTCATTTGAAAAGAAAATTGGCAAACATTTTTCTTTCTATGGTAAAATCAATAATCTAACTGATGCACCATTGGAATTATCATTGCATCAATCTTATAATACTTATATGGCAGGAAGTGGATCAAGAGCTTTGGCCTTACAATCTGACCCAGCAAATAGTATCATTATTCAAAAAGATTACTATAGAACAACTTATTTATTTGGGATCCGTTTTAAACTTTAATAAAAATATCAATTTAATATAATGAAACAAAAGTTCACATATTTAATAGCAATTTTAGTGGCAGGATTAGTTTCTTGTTCTAAAACGGAAGAAACAAAAAATCTTTGGCAAGCTGTGATAGTTCCAGCCTCTCCCATAAGTGAATCAGCACCTTTATCAGGTGCAGTTAAAGGAACCATGTTGGCTGGAAAAACATATACAGTAAGTGGTGACATATTTGTAAATGCTGGCGATGTTCTAGTAATTGAACCTGGAGTTACTGTTAATTTTACTGGAACAGCTGGCGTTCCGGTAGGTATAGGTGTTAAAGGTACTTTGCTATCATTGGGTACTAAAGAAGCCCCCATTATTTTAACTTATCCTGGCGTAACTAGAACTGATCAATTGGGTGCTAGTCCAGATACAGATCCTGCTTTAAAAGGCAAATGGACTGGTGTCATAGGAGCTACAACTTGCCCATTAATTGTACTAAAATGGACACATGTTGATTTTGGTGGTGCAGCTATTAGTTCAGCTATGAAAAGTTTCACAGGTAGTTCTAGTCCATATTCTGTTTACTTTGCTAATCCTGACGGAAGTTTTATTTTAGAAGATTCTTGGATTTACGGAAGTGTAGATGATCCATTTAGAATTAATGGAGGAAAAATTCATGTGATGAGAAATACCTTTGAAAAGTGTGGTTATACTGGAGGGGAGGCAATGAATTCTAAAGCAGGAACCATTGGTGACTTTGCATATAATTTATGTATTGGAATGGCTACAAATGGCCCAAAAGTTTCAAATATTAATGTTGCCGTTGGAAAACCAGGATCTAATGTTCGCATTTATAATAATACAATGATTAATTGTGGGTATAGAAGAGCAGCAGCAGGTCGTGGTGGATCTATAAATTTTGAAGAAGGAGCTGGTGGCATGGCTTATAATAATCTAATAGTTAACTGTAAATTTGGTTTACGTATCGTTAATAACCCAATTGCAGATACTGCCAATATTAGATACGGCTATAATTTCTATTATGCCGATTCTATTTCTGTAGCAAGTCAATTTATTCCATCTTTATCTGTAAGTACAGCTATTAGTAAACCCATGGAAACAGACATTCCTAAACCTTCGACCTATTTACCATCTGGTTGGTTAGTGGGACAAGCATACACGGCACCTGCAGCTATTGTAGGAGTTAATAATCCTCAATTTATTAATGCACCAGTGCCATTACCTGCAGGTTTATTATTGCGTGATATTGCAGTAGTAGGGAATTACAACTTTGCATTAAAACCTAATTCACCTTGTATTGGCGCTGGATTTACAGGATTTTCACCAAGAGCAGATGTAATACAAGATTTAAGATTAGGCGCAACAGAAATCACCCCTCCAGGCAAGGATATTGGTTGTTATCAAAGTAATGGTAGAGGTAATCAACACTAATTTTTAATATATTAGAATTGTTCACTAAGTGCCTTAAAATTATATTTTTAGGGCACTTTTTTAAATATATACAATGTCTCTTTTACAACAATTTAGAAATTTACATAAGAAATTCGCTTCAGTGCTTTTTGTGTTTTTCTTTTTAATAGGGCTTACAGGAAGTTTATTGTCTTTTAAGTCGGCATTTACCAAAGTAATTTTTGAAAACAAAAAAATTAGTGCTGAAAGTAAATTGACTTCAATTTTACCTTTAGATAGCTTGGAAACAATTGCTACAACTATACTAAATGAAAAGGCCAATATGAAGTTTAAAAAATCTGAAAAAGTAGAAATTAAGATTGCAAAAGGGACTGTTTTATTTTATTATAAAGATGCCTATAGTATTCAGTTGAATGGATCTTCAGGAGAGCCTATTTTAATTGAAAAAAAATTTGGAGGTATTATTCAAGACATACATGATGGTGCTATTTTAGACAGCTTATTTATCAACAAGTTAAGTTTGTCTAAAAAAGTATATTCTATCATAATGGGGCTTTCTTTATTATTGCTTACTATTACAGGCACTTATTTATGGTACAAACCTAAAATGATTAAAAAAAGTAGATAATGTTGCATAAAAAAGCTTTACCCATTACGGCCTTAGTATTATTGTTTTTATTTATAACACAAATTTCCAATGCGCAATCAAAGGACAGTGTCATTAACTTTATTTTTACTTCCGATGTACATTTTGGATTGAAAAAAGAGGAGTTTAGAGGAAAGCAACAAGTACCAGCTATAGAAATTAATAAAGCCATGGTACAGGCAATGAATCAAATTTCAGCAAAAAATTCAAGTGCAGCTGATATTGATGCATTAATAATTACAGGTGATATTGCAAATAGGATGGAAAAAGGGATACAGTCTGCCAATACATCATGGAAGCAGTTTAAAGAGGTTTTTATAGATAGCAATCATTTGAGAAAAGCCAACGGTACAAAATCAGAATTATTAGTTGTGCCTGGTAATCATGATATGAGCAATGCCATTGGCTTTCACAGACCAATGGAGCCTAAGAAAGATGCAGCCTCTATGTTGGGTATTTATAATTTAATGTTTCCTAAAAATCAAGTAAGTAAATTTGATAGTAGTTTAACGCGTATCCATTATTCAAAGGATATTAAAGGGGTGCATTTTATTTTTCTCAGCCTTTACCCCGATTCTGCGGAAAGAGTTTGGATGGAAAGTGATTTGAAAAACATTGCCCATTCTACTCCGGTTTTTTTGTTTGCACATTCCATACCAGATGTGGAGCCTAGATTTTTTGAAAATCCTAATGGCATACATGATATCAATGAAGAAGATAAATTTGAGAATCTAGTTCCAGAAAGATACAAAGATGGCCGAAATGTAAAAGGAGAAACGACAATTGAACAAAATGAATTTGCCGACTTCATTAATAAGCATCCTAATATAAAAATATATTTTCATGGACATGAGAACTGGACAGATTATTATCAATATACTGGTCCAAAGAAAAATATAAATCTTACATGTATTAGAACAGATAGTCCAATGAAGGGAAGGATTTCCCTTAAAGATGAAAAAAAGTTAGCTTTTGAATTAGTCTCCATTAATACCAATACTGGTTTATTAACTGTGAAAGAAGTTTTATGGAATGCACATTTAAATTCCAATGAACTGGAATGGGGACAGGTGGGAACTTATAATTTGAAATAATCTTATTGTGACCGTGTAAGAAAAACACCTCCTGAATACGACCCATTTTGATTCTATCAAAATCTAAGGTATTACAAATCAACGATTTACGTTAATTCATGGGTCGTTTTTTGTTTCTGCCATATAAATTGAGTTATGATTTTTCACTTTCATCATTAGCAAAGGGGGAGAAAAAAAATGTTTTATTTAGTAATGGTTAATATCATTTATCTAAAGCATTCATTCCAAGTAAAATAATTCAATCAAACATTTATATCTTTATTTATGATAGCTAAGCAACTCATATTTATCATTTTAATTATTTGGAGTATTCCCAGTACTTATTTTCGGAGTAAGTTTAGAAAAATTGTATACCAAACTGATGATTGGAAAATAAATATAAAACCTCTTTTCAAAAAAGAGATTATCGCTTTATTCGGTAATATGTATCCAGATAATAAAACTTACCTCAAAACTAGATATTACTACCAAATTTATTTAGCTGTTTATCTGATTTTATTTATTATCTATAACTTTATTAAATAGAAATAGTTAAACTATTATGAAACAAGCGCTAATTAATTTATCATTTTCCCTCATCGCTTTTTGCATTACTTATAGTATTGCGCTATTAACTGGGCTACAGTTGATTCAGCAGGCGGTATTAATCGCCTTTGTTATTCAATGGCTTTTGTTTGTTCCTGCCTTTATTTTTCAAACAGAAAAGTTTTATGACCTAACAGGGAGTGCTACCTACATTTTCATTGTAAGTTATGTGAGCTTTCAAAGTTATTCTTCAATAAATGTCAATATAGGTAGTACCCTATTAGCTTCGTTTATCATACTATGGGCAACCCGTTTGGGCAGCTTCTTATTTACAAGAATTCAAAAAAGTGGTGAAGATAAAAGGTTTAAATCCATCAAACCCTCACTTACAAGGTTCTTTATGACATGGACTTTACAAGGGATGTGGGTTTCATTATGTTCAATGTGCGCCTTAACTGCCATTGCTAGTAAAAATGGTGTAATCCAAAATGGTTTATTTTATATTGGTATGCTGGTCTTTATTTCTGGTTTTATTGTAGAGATTATTGCTGATTGGCAAAAGTCTACATTCCGTAAAAATCCTGAAAATAAGGATCAATTTATTAGTAATGGTCTTTGGTATTATTCTAGACACCCAAACTACTTTGGTGAAATTATATTATGGTTGGGGATTTCTATTATGTCTTTTTCATCCTTATCAAGCTGGCAGTATATCACTTTAATCTCTCCTTTTTTTACATATATGCTACTAGTTTATATAAGTGGTGTTCGGATTTTAGAAATTGCAGGGATGGAGAAATGGGGTCATTTAGAGAACTATCAAGAATATATCCGCACAACATCTTCCTTATTCCCATATCCTAAGCTGTCTAAAAACAAAAAATAAAATTGACTTGTTAACAGAAAATTAAGCAGGATAAAATATAATTTTTATTTCTCATAATTTTTTTAATAATTCCTTTATTTCATTCACGCTAAATGAAATTCAATATTTTAGTTTAAATCCCGGGTTGTTTGTTGTTTTTGTATGAAATTTGCCAGATCTAATAAATATGCGCATCGAATGGAAAGAATAGACATAGATAGAATTATCGAAATGGCCTGGGAGGATCATACGCCTTTTGAAGCAATTACCATTCAGTTTGGTTTATCTGAAGCAGAAACCATTAAATTAATGCGCACCGAATTAAGGCGTAATAGCTTTAATCTTTGGCGTAAAAGAGTGAATAGTGGGGTAAGTCAAAAGCATTTGATGAAAAGAAGTGCTAATATGAAAAGATTTAAATGCTCAAGGCAGAAAGCTATTTCAATGAATAAAATTAGTAAGCGATAGGCCTATTAAGATATATATCTTTTTTTATCATCCTCTGAAGGAGTAGGGCATGCTTCTTTTTTACCAAATAAAAAATATCTATTTTTTGCAATTAGATTGTAAATGCCATCTCTTAAAAACTTTGGAATAAGGAAACCGTATTTTAAAATGTTTGGCCAACCATTTATCTGCTTTGCAATTTCAATAATGGCGTCTGATTTAAAGTAGGTAATACCTTCTTTTATTAATATAATTGATTTTATATTATCCGTAAGATTATACTCGTATATAATTTTTTCTCCAGCTTCTGTTTGCATTGCTGCAAAGTGGAAAATATTGTTTTTATCGTATTTAATTAAAAATGATACTAAGTGGTTACACAAATTACATACACCATCAAATAATATTATATTCATACCCTTTTATTAAATAGTTTTAATTTTCACTAGTTTAATAATTCTAATTTTATCAAATAACTTTATGATAGGATAAACGGGGTCAATCTCCCACCATTTAGCAGCAAAATTGGGCCTTGCGCCTGCATGATGATGATTATTTTGAAATAGTTCACCCAACATTAAAAAATCAAAAATGAGTGTGTTTTTTGATTGATCATTTTCGTCAGGAAAATTTCGATATCCGTATTTATGCCCTGCCCAATTAACTATTGCACCTTTTATTGGGCCAATTAAAAAATGAATTGGCAATAAAAGATACATCCACCAATGAGAAGCAAATACGATATAGAAACTAATATATAAACCTGCAAAAATTAATCTCGTAATTAAATGATCTGCTATCTTATCTATGGCGGGGTATTCCGGAAAATTTTTATCAAATTTTGATTCAACTTTAATTGAGCCAGTTAATACACCATTGTAAATTTTTCTTGTATGCATCATCATGGTGAAAACTTCTTTAAAAAAGTGTGGTGTATGAGGATCCTTTTCAGTATCACTATAGGCATGGTGCATCCGATGAAGAATGGCATAAGCTCGGGCATTTAAATATGAGGTACCCTGTGTAATCCAAGTGAACATATACCAGAATTTCTCCCAAAATGGAGACATGGTGAACATTTTATGAGCAGAATAACGATGAAGGTAAAAGGTTTGTCCGAATAATGAAAGGTACCAATGAAGTAGTAGAAAAAGTAGAATTATCATTTAATTTTTATTAAATCAAAAATAGGGCACTAACTCAATGATTTAATATTTTGTTTAAGATAATGGCATTACTATAAAAATTATCTTCTACCCACCAGCGGCAAAAACGTTTACTATTTGTTGCGTTAACTTAATCGCCCACTTAGTATATTCCAATTTAGAAGGGTGCAAGCCATCAGACGCTATATAATCAGTTTTAAATCCATCCAAACGATACGCATCGGTTATATTAATAAAATTTGCCCCATTGGCTTTTGTGTTTTTTTCACAAACTAAATTATAATTATCTATTTCATCTGCAATTGCTTTTCTGTCTCTTCCTGAAGCAAATGGTGTAATTCCCCAATCAGGGATACTTATAACAAAAACTCTTTTGGGTTTATTTCCTGTTAGGGTAATAGCGGAATTTAATATAGATAAAAAAGAAGTTTCAAACTCATTGATGGGCTTGCCTTGATATTGATTATTTACTCCAATCAAAATAGTTACAATATGATAAACACTTTTTTTATCGGCGCTTGCTAATGCATTTTTTAAATCATCTGCTGTCCAACCATTCTTGGCAATAATTTGAAGCGAATTCATTTTAAATTCTGCTCCTTTTAATAATTCAAAAGTTTGTTTTGGATAACCATCCACTATATCAATTGATGTTCCGATAGTATAAGAATCCCCCAGCGCTAAATAATTTACTGAATCGGTAAAACTGGTAACTTTATTTGGATTAATAATATTAACATTATTCCCATCGGATTTTGAACATGAAATTATTATGCATATATAAAGAGGTATTAAAATATATTTTTTCATCAATTTAAAATCGGAGCTTATTTTATAT
>Ga0194047_10000253_pt1 | contig 36382 bp, 14 predicted proteins | sample JunL225m_MetaG_2_FD_160070 | JGI IMG/M metagenome (GOLD analysis project Ga0194047, IMG submission 160070) | Anoxic zone freshwater microbial communities from boreal shield lake in IISD Experimental Lakes Area, Ontario, Canada - Jun2016-L221-5m | ecosystem: Environmental > Aquatic > Freshwater... | reverse complement strand
GGGGCTAGTGGGTGGTGCATCGCTTAAGGCCAACGATTTTATAACAATTGTAAATTCATTTTCTTAATTTTCTTCTGCTTTGTCAAATTATATTGAACTTACTGTTGAAGTACAACCTCGCGAACAAGGTAGTGATGTTCTTATTGCTCAGTTATCCGAACTCGGTTACGAAAGTTTTGTTGAATCATCAACAGGTTTTTTAGCTTATATTTTGGATGATTCCTTTGATGAAGGCTTGGTTAAGGCGATGTTCGAAGAATATATGTCTATTTTTCAAGTTCACTATTCCATAAAAATAATCCCTCAACAAAACTGGAACAAAGAATGGGAAAGTAATTTTCAACCCATCGATATAGAAGGAAAATGCTTTATCCATGCTCCGTTTCATGAACCTAAGAACGATTATCAATTCAACATAGTGATTGAACCCAAAATGTCTTTTGGTACAGGTCACCATGATACAACACAACTCATGATATCAAATTTGATGAATATGGATGTGTCTAATAAGTCATTGCTTGATATGGGATGTGGTACAGGCATATTAGCCATTTTGGCTTCGACATTAGGTGCGAATCCTATATTGGCTATTGATATTGACGAATGGAGTTTTCAGAACACCATCGAGAATCTTGAAAAAAACAATATTACCAATGTCACCACATTAAAAGGTGATGCCTCGTTTATTCATCTCAAAAAGTTTGATATCATTCTTGCTAACATCAACAAAAATATACTTCTTCGAGATTTGAAGTTTTATTGCCATTCGCTCGAAAAAAATGGACATTTATTGCTCTCTGGTTTTTTCATAACCGATGCCGAAGAGCTTACATTAAAGGCGACATCCTTAGGCCTTCACTTCATCAATTCTTCCATCAGTAATGGTTGGGCAGTCTTACATTTTGCTCTTTAAATATGTAAGGGTAACTAACTATGCATAGAGTCATCGTATTAATACTTCTTTTTGTGACATTTTTCACGCTATCATGTCAAAATAAAAGTCCAGTTTCATTGCTTAATCCGAACAATCCTCCTACAGTTGAGTATCGTGAACTCGATGCACCCATCGCTGAATCTAAAATATCGAAACTCATTAAGGGTTTTGACAAAAACGATCACTTTGGTGCTAGTGGGATATATGCAAATGGAAATTATTTCTACATTGTTTTTGACAACACTCATGAGATTGGAAAAGTTCTGAGTACTTTACCGAGTAATAGTAAGATGAATCAATTGATTGGTAAAAAACAAGGGAAGTCGAACTACGAGGGAATCACTTTTGATCCTTTTTCTAATCATTGGTATGTGGTGGAAGAAAGCCAGCCCAAGGATAGTTTGTATTCCCCTCGTATCAATCAATTCGACCAGTCATTTGTTCTTGAAAATGTTAATTGGTCCAACTCAATATTTACCGAAGTTAATGCGAACAAGGCATTTGAAGGTATTGCTTATGTAAATCGAGATAATATTAACTATTTACTTGGTCTTGTTGAAGGAACAGGTACAATTGTGGTAATGCAACTCATAGGGGAGACATGGGTAGGTGTTTCTGAATTCAATATTCCCGTCAAGTTCCGTGATTATTCAGATATTACCATTTTTCACGACCAAATTGCGGTTACATCACAAGAAGATGCAGAATTATATATTGGACTTCTTAGCCCAACAGTTTGGAAGACTGTTGGCAATAGTATTGTTTATAATTTTCCGAAAGGTGACAAAAATGGAAATGTTGGTGCGGGCAATCAACTAATCTATGCTAATGTTGAAGGTGTTTGTTTTATTGATGAAAATACCATCGTAACCTGTACTGACCGAGCGAACGAGCATCAACCAAAGTTCCACAAACACAAAGACCAATCCATTCAAATTTTTAAGCTTAACTAGTTTTCAGGAATTATGAAAATTCCTTCATGTGTCTACTCCTTATAGTAAGATAATTCCCAAAACAAGTTAGATTTGTCTCATCAACATTAATTGTAAGTAATAATAAAATTTTACTTGGTTGAGAAAAATTTTTCCAAAGCAAACATTTCGTCTCGAAGTCGAGCAGCCTCAACAAAATCGAAAGCTTTTGCAGCAGCGTCCATTGCTTTACGAGTTTTAGTAATAGCTTTTTGAAGTTCTTCCTTGCTCATGTATTGAAGTACAGGGTCGGCAGCATAGTTGATTGAGTCGTTTTCAACGTATGGTCTCACCAAGTTACCTTTAGCATCCACAATGACTGTGGTTTGTCCAAGGATGGAAGCGCGCGACTTATTAAGAGCTGTAGGTATAAGCCCGTTGTCGAAATTATAAGCAATTTGTTTTTTTCGTCTTCTTTCGGTTTCATCAATGGTTCGTTGCATCGAATCTGTGATTTTGTCGGCATACATGATTACTTTACCATTAATGTTTCGTGCTGCTCGACCTGCTGTTTGTGTAAGCGCTCTATCTGAACGAAGAAAGCCTTCTTTATCGGCATCAAGTATAGCAACCAACGAAACTTCTGGCAAATCCAAACCCTCTCGAAGTAAATTTATTCCTATCAGAACATCGAACTTTCCTAAGCGGAGATCACGTAAAATTTCAACGCGCTCAAGAGTGTCTACATCCGAATGGATGTATCGGCAACGAATACCAACATTGAGCATGTATTTTTGTAATTCTTCGCTCATACGTTTAGTAAGTGTGGTAACTAAGATTCTTTCATCACGCTTGGCAACTTTATCTATCTCTTCAAGTAAATCATCTATTTGATTAACGCTTGGTCGTATTTCGATAATTGGATCTAGAAGTCCAGTAGGGCGAATGACTTGTTCTGCAACTATGCCTTCGCTTTTTGCAAGTTCGTAATCTGCGGGAGTAGCACTCACATAGATAGTTTGATTTATCATCGTTTCGAATTCTTCAAACTTTAATGGGCGATTATCAAGGGCTGCTGGTAAACGAAATCCATAGTCAACTAAATTTACCTTTCGAGAACGATCTCCGCCATACATTGCTCTTATCTGAGGCAATGTCACATGGCTTTCGTCAATGACCATTAGGAAATCATTTGGGAAATAATCTATTAAGCAAAATGGTCTTGAGCCTGGCGAACGTTTGTCGAAATATCTTGAATAATTCTCTATCCCAGAACAATATCCGAGTTCGCGCATCATTTCTAAGTCATAAGTAACCCTATCTTCGAGGCGTTTAGCCTCGAGATGTTTACCAAGATCTTTGAGATAGTCCACTTGTCTAACCATATCTTCTTGAATTTGAAAAATAGCTGACTGCATAGTAGCTGGACTAGTTACAAAGATATTCGCGGGGTATATAATTACATTGTCTAGCTTTTCGAATGCTTTACCAGTGCTAGTTTCGAAATACTCAAGTTCCTCAATCTCATCGTCAAAGAAAGTAACACGTAAGGAATAATCAGTATAAGCTAAATTGATGTCAACGGTATCTCCTTTTACTCTGAAATTACCTCGAAGAAAATCTCCGTTGGTTCTAGAATAAAGGCCTTCAACCAATTGATGTAAAAATTTGTTTCGCGAAATAATTTCTCCTTTACGAAAAGTCTTTACGTTTTCCCTGAACTCAATGGGGTTTCCAATACCGTAAATACAAGATACAGAAGAAACCACAATCACATCTCTACGTCCGGAAAGCAGGGCAGAAGTTGTACTTAAACGTAGTTTCTCAATTTCGTCATTAATGGATAAATCCTTTTCGATATAAGTATTTGAGCTGGGTATGAATGCTTCAGGTTGATAATAGTCGTAATACGAAACAAAATATTCAACTGAATTTTCTGGAAAAAATTGTTTAAACTCTCCGTATAGTTGAGCAGCAAGGGTTTTGTTGTGCGAAAGAATGAGGGTTGGCTTCTTGGTTTCTGCGATTACATTAGCGATAGTAAACGTTTTTCCCGAACCAGTTACCCCAAGCAATGTTTGGGAAGGCATATTGGTATTTACACCTTCAACCAACTGTTTAATAGCTGTTGGTTGATCACCTGTTGGTTGAAATTCGGATATTATTTTAAACTCCATTTGAGACGAAGTAGCAAAAATTAGAAAGTTTGTAAACGAGAGAAAAGAAAAAATTCTGGCCAATTGTAAGAAATCAACTGACCAGAAAATGAATACGATAAAGGTTAAAACTAGATTAAGGTAGCTTTAACACTGATACTTGCATTAAATAGTTTTGATATTGGACAATTTAATTTAGCATCAGCAACAAGTTCGTTAAGTTTTTCTACTGTCAAACCTACAGCTTTTACAGTAGTTTCAAGTTGTATTTCAGGTATTGCACCATTTTCCAAAACAACGATTGCTTTTGTATCAATACTATCGGCAATGAAATTTGCAGCTTGAAGATTAAACGCAAGTTTCATGCTGAAACAACCTGAATGGGCTGCTGCTATTAATTCTTCTGGGTTAGTACCGATACCGTCTTCAAATCTTGATTTGAAACCATATTGAGCCTCATTTAATACTCCGCTTGCAGAGCTAAGCGTTCCTTTTCCATCTTTTCCTGAGCCTGCCCAATGAGCAGTAGCTGATCTTTTTATTTGCATTGTATTTTTTATTTAGTTCGAAACAAAGGTAACTAATACTTGTGAAACTAATTCAACACTTTTACAAATAAATCGAATAATTAATTTAAATAAATCTATATTTACCCTATCAAATATCGATATATTTAGGAATGACAAAATTTAAATTGATTATTTTTTCTATAACAGCTTTTGTGATGCAGGCTATGGCGCAGTTTCCAGCAAATAGTTATCAAACAAAAGAAAATATATATTATTGGAAAAATCGCAAACCCTTCGAAGGTTATTGGCAACAAGATGTGTATTATAAACTAGTCGCATCGCTTGATGATAAGACTGATATAATAAATGGTTCCGAAGAACTAACCTATTACAACAATTCTCCAGATGAATTATTGTATGTTTATTTTCACCTTTATAGTAATGCTCAAGCAAAAGGTTCTTATTTAGCCGATTTGTATAAAAACAATGGTAATAAACTCACCTTTGGAAAATATTCAGAACAAGGATTAGGGACAAACATTTCAAAAATTTCTAGTAATGGAGTGGAATTAAAAATGGAGCAAGATAATACCATCTTGAAAGTATTGCTTGCTCGACCATTGAAGGCAGGTGAGAGTGTGAGTTTTAGAATTGATTTCAAAACATATTTTAATGGAGGAACATTGCGTAACAGAATGAAAATGTTTAACGCCTGGGGAAACAAACATTACGATGTTGTGCATTGGTACCCTCGAATTTCTGTATACGACCGCAAACTAGGTTGGGACACGGATCAACACATGGATCATGAATTTTATGGCGACTTTGGAACGTATGATGTTGCCTTTACTTTTCCTAATAATTATATAGTGGATGGTACTGGGACATTACTTAACACAAAAGAGGTGATGCCTGATGATTTACGTGCTAAATTAAATATACGAAATTTCGCTAGTAAACCTTGGGGCGAACCACCATCCGTTATCATCAAACCTGATGGGACAACTAAAACATGGAATTTTCACGCAGAGAATGTTCATGATTTTGCGCTTACTGCAGACCCAACTTATCGCATTGGAGAGGCAGAATGGAATGGCATAAAATGTGTTTCATTGGCTGAGGAGCCTCATGCTTCTCGTTGGCAAAATGCAGCCGAATACGCTGCCAAAGTAATAAAAGTTAATTCGGAAAGTTGGGGTTTGTATGGTTATCCAAAGATGATAGTAGCTGATGCTCAGGATGGGATGGAATATCCAATGCTGACTTTGGATGGAGGCATGGATCCTGATTATAGAGATTTACTTGCGCACGAAATTAGTCATAACTGGTTTTTTGGAATGGTAGGAAGTAATGAAACATACCGTGCAGCTCTAGACGAGGGGTTCACCCAGTTCTTAACCAATTGGGATTATGAACTCATAGATGGAAAGGAACGAATTAAGCTTCCTCCTAAAAACAAATATGTAAATTATTTTCTTGAACCTGATGTCATGCGAAACTCACGTGTTTACAATGGATATATGAACGATGTATGCCGAGACAATGATGCGTATATGTGTGTGCATTCGGATATGTATAATGGTGCTGTGGCTAAGGGAGGAGGTTATCGTCAGGTGTATATGAAAACGGCAACCATGCTTTACAACTTACAATACACACTTGGCGACTCACTCTTCCTTGCTGCATTGAGTCATTATTTTAATCAATGGAAATTTGCTCATCCATATATTGAGGATTTTCGTACATCTATTATCCAATACTCACATGTCGATCTTAATTGGTTTTTTGATGAATGGATGGAAACTCCTAAAGTGATTGATTATGCTGTAAAAGGAGTAAAGAAAGGAAGAGGCAAGGATGAGTATGAGATTACTTTCAAAAGAAAAGGAATGCAAATGCCCCTTGACTTTTCAGTTACTGATAAAAAGGATAGTACTTTTAATTATCATATTCCGAATAATTGGTTTGTTAAAAAAACGGATGCGCAAGTGCTTCCAAGATGGATTGGTTGGGATAAAGTGAAACCAACATATACGGCCACCGTAAAAATTCCTGAGGGGATTGAAGATGTGGTAATTGATCCAAGTTTGAGGTTAGCTGATGCTTATATGGTTGACAATGCTAAGAGAATTCCGATTAAGTTTCGATTCGATTCAAAAATTTACAATCCCGCTGATTGGACCAAATATGAAATGTTCATTCGTCCTGACTTTTGGTATAATGGTTATGATGGGTTGAAAGTAGGACTCAATCTTAATGGGCATTATATGAATTACAAACATGTTTTTGATGCGACTATTTGGCTTAACAGTAGTGTTGGAAAAAATTATCTAGATACACTTACCGAGAATCATATTAAGAATTCTAATGATATTGTAAGTTATCGAATCAACTATCGCACAGCTACCGATCGTTTTATGAAAGGGTCATCAGTATATTTATCGGCCAAAAATTTAGATGGATTACAAGGATATTCTATCGGGTTTGATAGAAAAGATGTTTCTGGTAGAAATAAAGTCTATATGTCCTTTAAGTCAATGTATCGAGAAAATTTTACAGATTTACCCTATCTGCTCTTACCACAAGAGTGGGAACCTAACAAACTTAACAATACTATTAATATCGGATTGGAACACAGTTATTCTTATCGCAAGGGAACAGGAACAATTAACTTAGGAACAAGAACGTCCGCTTTGATGAGTGATTATGATTATCAGGCTATAAGCATCACAGTTATTAATCGTACCAATATTTGGAAGCTTAAGTTAAATAATCGTATATACGGGCAATTCGGGACAGGGTCAAATTGGGCGAGTGAATCCTCGTTATTCCTTGCAGGAGGAAACCCCGAAGAAATGATGGAGAACAAATACACTCGTTCTCAAGGAATATTTAACCCTGAATGGGCAAGTTTCGGGTCAACAACTAATTATTTCAATTATGGTGGAGGACTTAATTTGAGAGGGTATTCAGGTTATTTGGCGCCAGAGTTGTTAGCTGATGGAACTACCGTAACTACTTACAAAGGGCAAACAGGTGCAGCTATTAATGGTGAATTGGAATTTGATGGAATAATTAAAATTAAGAAACAAAATTGGCTTAATAAAACATTTAAACTTACTACGTATTTATTTGGTGATGCAGGTTTTATAAATTACAATACTCCCGACATAAAGGTATTGAAAATGGGAGGACTTAGGGCAGATGCAGGTATTGGTACTGCGCTTACAATTAAAAAATTCGCATTTTTGCAAACTGTAAACCCTTTAACAATTCGTTTTGATATGCCTTTTTGGTTGAACAAAATACCTTCAATAGACAAAGATTATCTTCAGTTTCGTTTCGTGATTGGAGTTAGTCGGGCATTTTAGTTTTTAATTCAATACTTTTTTTTAATGAAAAGAACAATACTCTCATTTCTAATAATATTTGTAAAACTAACAACATCGAGCATTGCACAGAACAATGAGGAATTGTTTTCAAAAGCACAAAAGTTTAAATCTGCTTACAATTATCGTGAAGCACTACCTCTTTATCAGTTATTACTGAAGGGAGATTCAAGTAATGTGAATTATTTGACTGGTGCAAGCTACTGTATGACTAAATTTTCATTTTATTATTCGCCTGAAACGGAGAAGATGAAGTATTATATTTCTGCCGGATATCTTGCACGAAAAGCAATAAAATTGAGTGAAACCAATGCTGAAGGGCATTATGTGTATGCACTTGCGTTGGGGAGAATATATGAAAACGCAAGCTCTAAGGTAAAGATAGCGAATGCTAAGGCAATAAAAACACAGTTAGATAGGAGTATTACTCTCAATCCAAAGATTGCGGGAGCACATCATATTCTTGGACGTTGGCATAGAGCAATTGCAGGTTTTAATGCGGTAGAAAAGTTGATGATCAATTCTTTTTTGGAGGAGTTCCTGAAGGAGGCTCTTATAAAGATGCGGTGAAGTCATTTATGACAGCCATTTCGATTGAGCCTAAATTTATGTTACATCAATATGAGTTAGCTGAAACGTATTATGAAATGGGAAAGTTCGTTGAAGCTAGGCTTTGGGCGCAGAAAGTTCTTGAAATAATTCCTTTATGCGAAGATGACAACAAAGCAAAAAAAGATGCAGAAGCACTATTAAAAAAACTCAAGTAAAATATATTTTGTAATTTTATACAATTAAAAATTAGTTAAAGACACCAAATGGAAAATCAAAATGAATTATCCGCCTTGCCGGAAGAGAACAAAAGTGTTGTAGAGCAAGTGATAAACAAGAACGAGATTATTGAAGAAATTTCCGAAAAAACAGAAAGAGCAATTTCAATTGATAATACAATGGATGATAAAATGGAAATCGATGTTCCCGATAATAATATAAGTCCTGTAAACGAAAGTGTTATTGAACGTGATGATCAAAAAGTGATTATAGAATCAGAAACTCCAATTGTTTTCCAAGATGAAGCAATAGAGGAGATAGAGATTGAACCATTAGAAAATTTCAATGGCTACACCAAAGAGGAGTTAACCAAAAGAATGGAGGAAATGTGTCAGGAAACTGATTTAATAGCCATTAGAAATAAGGTAACTCAAGCTCGTGAATCCTTCAACCATATCATTACTCAAGAAAAAGCCGCGGCACTTTCGAAGTTTTTGGAAGAAGGGAAAACAGTTGAGGAATTCGAATTTTTTGCTGATTCTACTGAAGAAAAATTTAGAAAGGCATATTCAAAATATAGTAAACTCAAAGCTGATTTCATCATTGGGCAAGAAAAACTTAGAGAAGAAAACCTGAAAACAAAACAGGAAATTCTTTCAAAGATGAAAAACATAATTCAGAACGAAGAAAACATGTCGAAAGCGTTCAATGAATTTCACGAACTTCAAGCACAATGGCGGAATATTGGTGCAGTGCCTCAAGCAAACGTAACCGAACTTTGGAACAACTATAAACTTTATATCGATCGATTCTACGACTTCATAAAAATTAATCGAGAGCTTCAGGTACTTGATCAAAAGAAGAACGTGGAAATGAAATTGCATCTTTGTGAACAAGCCGAAGAGTTAATTTTAGAAACGTCTTTAAATAAGGCCATTAATCAAGCCCAAGCCCTTCAAAACAAATGGAAGGAAATAGGCTTTGTAATGCGAGAACAGGGAAATGAATTATGGACCCGATTCCGAATCGCATTGGACAAAGTTTACGAAAATAAAAAGCAATACCTAGCGGAACTGCAAAAAAAGCACAACGATAATTATATTGCAAAGCTTGAACTGTGTGAACAAGCACAAACCATAGCCAATGCAGTATATGAGCAACACAATCAGTGGCAAGATGGAATGAAATCATTGTTAGAAATACAAGTTAAATGGAGAACTATTGGTCCAGCAGATAGGTTGAAAAATGAAGAAGTTTGGAAAAAATTCAAATCAATAGCAGACGGATTTTTCAAGCAGAAAGATGAATATTATAAAAAACGGAAGCAGGAATTTGCAACTAACCTTCAAGCTAAAACAGAAATTTGTATTCAAGCTGAGGGATTGCAGGAAAATTCGGACTGGAAGGCTACATCTGACGAGTTAATTCGCTTGCAACAAGAATGGAAAAAATATGGCCATGTGGGTTCGCAGGATAAAAATAACAAAATTTGGATTCGTTTTAAAGCAGCATGTGATGTGTTTTTTAATAGGAAGAAAGCTCATTATGCTAGTATAGATGATGAATATGAGAAAAATTACAGTAAAAAAGTAGATTTGATTTCAAGAATAGAGAAGTTTGTAGTTAACAAAGATGATGCGGCTGAAAGCCTTGATCAATTGAAACTTTTTCAACGAGAATGGAGTGAAATAGGGATGGTTCCTTTGAAAAAGAAAGATAAACTTTGGGAGCAGTTTCGTTCAGCTATTAAAGTGCATTTCGATGTTTTACAATTGCGCCCTGATTTTAAACAGGGTGGCACTGTTCAACTCGATAAAGGTATTTCATCCAAAAGCGTATCATCTTCTGATGAGCGAAATATTTTGAATAAAATGACCAAGTTAAAAGAAGAAGTTTCGCAATTAGAAAATAATATTGAGTTTTTTGCAAAATCTAAAGGAACAAGTGTTTTGAAACAACAGTTCGAGAAAAAAATTCAAGATACAAAGGATGAAATAGCCAAACTGAAAACAAGGTTGAAAGCAATTAAATCGGCTGAATGATAGTTTATTTCTTACTTTGAGAAAGTCGAAATACTAAAATAATTTGACCGAAATCTGTTGGCAAAAAATATTTTACAATAACTGATACTTTCGAATCACCTACTAATAGGGACAATTGTTTTTATTTTCTGAAAACTTTCAATGATTTGAAATTCATAATTAAATTTGTTGTATATTAGCCGTTGAATCTTAATTCTCGTGCCATGAAAAAATGTATCATTACTTCTTGTATTTCCCTTTTTCTAGTTATTTACTATCCACAAATTGGTAAATCTCAAATTTATAACGGTGAAGCTGCAGCAAAAATAGTAGATGGAGCTTCGCAATTAAAAATCAGTGAAACCAGAAAAACTATTGATTATGTTAAGCTTGCAACAGATGCAATTATTAGCACGAATGGAATGTTAAGTTGGCTGACCAAGGATGTGTTGAAACCAATAGATGATATTTCATTTCAGCTTGCGAAATCAGAAACAGATAATCAAAATTATACTCATTATAAATTCAATGAGTATTACAAATCTTTTTTAGTTGAATATGGCGTTTATACAGTTCATTCTAAAAATGGTTTTATTCTATCGGCTAATGGAGAGTTTTATAATCATATTTCAATAAATGAATTGCCAAATCTTTCGCGAGATGTTGCATTCATTCATGCTTTAAATGCTGTACCTTCAATGAAGTATAAAGATGCAAATATTGGTGGTATTCAAAAAATGAATAATGAAGGAAAACTCCTTGTTCTTCCAACAGATAAAGGCTTTTTCTTGGCTTATAAATTTGACATCTATAGTTTGGAACCCCTTAGACGCTCATATATCTACATCGATGCAAATTCGGGAAAAGTACTCAAGGAGGTGAATAGAATTGAAAATACGGATGCTCACGCTATTGCTAACACAGCGTACAGTGGCAATGTAAATATGACAACTGATAGTGTAAGTACAACAAGTTTTAGACTAAGAGCATCTAAAGGGTTCGGTGGGTTGCGTACTATGAATCTAAACACTGGTAGTGATTATACAACAGCTACAGATTTTACAGATGCAGATAATAATTGGAACTTAACTACGATAGATCAATATGCTTACGATGCACATTTTGGTTCGGAAGCTACGTATGATTTTTATTATTCTCATTATGGTCGTAACTCATACGATAATTTAGGTGCCCAAATTAATGCATATGTTCATTATAGCGTTGGTTATGTCAACGCGTTTTGGGATGGTACCGAAATGACGTATGGTGATGGCGATGGTACAAATTATACACCACTTACCTCACTTGAAGTTGTAGGGCATGAAATTACTCACGCAGTAACTGAGAATACAGCAGCATTGGTTTATTCTGACGAATCAGGAGCTTTGAATGAATCATTTAGTGACTGCTTTGGTGTTGCAATTGATTATTTCAAAAACCCATCAACAGCAAATTTTTTGATTGGAGATCAGATTAACATAAATGGTATTCCATTTCGAAACATGGGCAACCCCAATCAGTTTAGTAATCCTGATTGTTACAATGGTTTGTATTGGAATGCTCCAAATGAAGTACATAATAATAGCGGGGTGCAAAATTTTTGGTTTTACTTAATTTGCATGGGAGGAAGTGGAGTGAACGATTTGGGTGATACATATACAGTGAATCCTATAGGAATTAATGATGCAAGTGCGATTGCTTATCGTAGCTTATCTGTTTATTTAACTCCTAATAGTACTTATGCAGATGCTCGTTTCTACTCAATTCAAGCTGCTGTAGACTTGTTCGGAAGTTGTTCCAATCAAGTGATACAAATTACAAATGCTTGGTACGCAGTTGGTGTTGGGGGGATTTTTTCGAATGCTGTCATAGCAGGGTTTAATTCAACACAGAATTTTTTCTGTGTAGTACCTGCAACTGTAAATTTTATAAATACAAGCATGAACGCAACTAATTATCAATGGGATTTTGGAGACGGAAACACATCAACGGTTTCTTCACCAACACATCAATATACGGCTTCAGGTACTTATACAGTCAAACTTATCGCGAATGGAACTGCAAGTTGTTCAAGTACGGATACTTTAATTTTAAGTAATTATATTACATTAACGAATGGAGGAGGCCCTATTTCTCCTAGTTGCACGCCTACTACAGTTTCTTATTGTTGTGGAGTAGGAATTACCAATGTTTTGTTTGGAACCATAAACCATGCATCAGCTGATGCATCGGAGGGATACAAAGATTTTTCTTGTGGCAATGCAACAACACTTATCGCAGGTGATCCTGTACCCATTAGCATTACTACGGGAACATATACCAATGAAAATGTGAAAGTATGGATTGACTACAACAACGATGGAATTTTCAATAATTCAACAGAACAAGCATTCGCATCCTCCAATCATTTAGCTATTAATAGTGGCATTGTGAATACTTCTAGTTCTGCAGTTTTAAATACCGCTTTGAGGATGAGAGTGATGGATGATAATGCCACTAACACTATTACTGGACCCTGCAATAATCCTCAAAATGGGCAAGCGGAAGATTATACCATTACATTTATACCGAATACACTACCCCCTATTGCTGATTTTGTTGCTAATGTAACCACCATAAATGTAGGGGGAACAGTTTATTTTACCGATTTAACTCAGCATGCACCAACTGCATGGCAATGGTTAAGTCCAGGAGGCAGTCCATCAAGTTCTACAATTCAAAATCCCGCAATTACTTATAATACATTAGGTACATATTCAGTTACATTGCATGTAAGTAATAGCTTCGGACAAGATAGTATTGTGAAGGTGGCTTACATCAATGTGGTCAATTCTATTAATATGTGTACAGGTATTACCTCTACCACAGCGGCTAACGGACAACTATACGATTCGGGAGGTCCAGCTGGTAGCTATCAAAATAATGAAAACTGCTCGCTTTTAATCGATCCTGGATGTGCATTGAGCATTACTCTTTCATTCAGTCAATTTAATACAGAAGGAGGATTTGATTACTTAAGCGTTTATGATGGAACCAATGTTTCTGCACCTCTTCTCTACAATGGTGCAGGTTCTACTTTACCTCCAAACTTGACAGCATCTTCTGGAACAATGTTCATAAATTGGTACTCTGATGTTTCTGTTACATATTCTGGATGGGCTGCAACTTGGACTTCTGTGCTTGGTTCAGGAAATCCACCAGTTGCTGCATTTAGTATGAGTTCTACCAATCCTCCGTTAAACACACTTGTGCAGTTTAATGATGCTACAAACAACAATCCTAATTCATGGGCTTGGGATTTTGGTGATGGTCAAACTTCAATCCAGCAAAATCCTTCTCATGCTTTTGCTTCCTCAGGAACCTTCACTGTTACTTTGATTGCAAGCAACTGTTTCTTTTCGGATACAATTACAAATACTATTTCTGTGCAAAGTGCTCCTACCATTTTCCTTAATCCTAATTCGCTTATTGCTAATTTAAATTGTTCGGATACGGTTAGCCTTCCTGTCACTATCTATAATACCGGAACCGGAAGTTTGGTTTATTCGACTGGAGGTTTTGGCTCAAACAATGATACTGTTCATGTTCTTGCATTCATGTCGGGAACCGATACAGCTGAATTTTCGAATATGGTTTTAGGTATCAATCAATCGTTCAATAGATATACGATACAGACTTTGTATTCAACAGTACCTTCGGTTTTACAAACAGCTTTGCAGGGCAAAGATGTATTGTTATTTCCTGCTGATGAATACGGAGTGCTAGCAACGTATTCGCCATATTCATCAATTGTTCAAGCATTTGTTTCATCTGGAAAAAGAGTTATTCTTTGTGGTAATGGATATGGAATACCTGATAACCGAATGTTTGAAATGGGTTTGTTTACGGGTAATGATGTTGCTCTTGATTATGGTGGAGCTTCTCTAACAGTGCTTGATACCACAGATGATATTACCGATCAAGTTCCTCTTACTTTCCTTTCGCCTATGGTGACCAATTACAAAAACATTACTAATTCAGATAAAATAAAATTGATTGAATTGATGACAAACGATGTGGTTACTTATCGTACCATTGGCACTGGCAAAGCTATTTATATTGGATTTGATTATTATTCAACCGATCCAATAGCTTCTCGTATTTTAGCAAATGCTATTAAGGGTGGCTCAAGTGGGCCGTCATGGTTGAGTATGCCGTCTACATCGGTCACAGTTGCTCCTGGCGACTCCTCAATAATATATCTTACTTTTTATTCAAACGGACTTGCAGGAGGAACTTATACTACTCATGTTTCCATTAATTCTAACGACCCTTTACATCCTCATGATTCGATTGCAGTGACCTTAAATGTTGGTTTTAATCCGTGTGCCAATTTTACTTTCACTCCTCCATCAATTTGTAGTGGTATTGTTGCTTTTCAAAATAGTACTGTGAATGCAACTACAAGTTGGTCGTGGAACTTTGGTGATGCGAGCTCATCGACACTTCAAAATCCTGTGCATACCTACACTTCTGCAGGTACTTTTCAGGTGAGGCTTGTGGTATGCAACGGTTTTGTTTGCGATTCTATTACAAAATCTGTAACCATTACTTCTCTCTCTGGCCCAATCGCGTCTTCCTGTTCTCCGCAAACCACAAGCTATTGTTGCGGAATAGGAATCACTCAAGTAATGTTTAACTCGATTAACAATTCGAGTTCAGATGGCTCCGTTGGATACGAAGACTTTAGCTGTTCGAGTTCTACTAGTCTCACTGCAGGTCAAACATACCCTATCTCTGTTACCACAGGTACTTCTTATTCCGAAAATGTGAATGCTTGGATTGATTTTAATAATGATGGATTTTTTGATACCATCACTGAGGTTGTGTTTGTTTCGAGTTATGTAACCACCTATCATTCGGGAAATGTGTTTATACCAACAACGGCTGTTTTAAACACTCCGCTTCGTATGCGTATTGGTGACGATTATTCGGGAAACTATCCTCCATCTCCTTGTGTTGACGCTATGTACGGTCAGTTTGAAGACTACACAGTTGTGATCACCCCAAATACGTTACCACCAATATCTTTGTTTTCATCATCTCAAGCAAATATTTGTAGTGGCAATGTTCAATTTGTGGATAATTCCATCAACATTCCTACGTCTTGGTTGTGGTCATTTGGTGATGGCACTTATTCTTCAATCCAAAATCCATCTCACCAATATTTGAGTTCTGGAACATTTCTTGTCAACCTTCATGTAACTAATGCATTTGGTGTTAATGATTATTCTCAGTATGTTTCCATTAATGTATTAGCGTCAACAATTAATTATGTTGGTAACTTAATGGTTGGTCAATCCATTCAATTCTCAATACCTACTTCTGGTATTAATACCTATTTGTGGAATTTTGGTGATGGCTACCTTGCTAGTTTATCAACTCCGCAACATGTATTTAGTGCCCCAGGTACTTATTATGTGAGTGTACTTGTGAGTAATGGCTTTTGTTCTACCACTTTGTACGATACCTTGATAATTATGCCAATAGGAGTAAATGAATTGACCAATGGTGTGAATTTCGCTTTTTCACCTAACCCTTTTAACCAAGAGATTCAATTAACTTATGTATTAAACAATTCAAATAGAGTATCCTTAAAAGCTTACGATCCTTTAGGACAATTAATACAAACTTTTGTTGATGAGTCGATACAAACTCAAGGTAAATACGAATATGTGTTTAAACCTAAAACATCTGGTGTTTACTTTATTCATTGGATTGTAGATGGAAATGAGCGTTTGTATAAAATAGTGAAACTTGACTAAGGTGAGAAAAACATTTGTTGGTATTGCCATTTGGCTGTTTGAAGTTATTTGAAGGTTGGTTGTTATTCGAAATCGACTATTTAAGTATAGGTTTTTATGAATGCAAGAATGTCAAAAAAACAGCACCTAAATTCTAATATCTTAAAGTAACCAATTACCATTGATATAAAAAACACTAACCAAAACAACCGGGTTTTGGTTAGTGTTGCTTACTGTTATTGATTTCAAACAAATTTCGATTACTCTGGGGTAATTGGTTTCGAAACCACCCACGCAGAAGTGCCTCCTTTGCTTGTGGTGATGCGTTTGCGGAAAATAGTTGCCACTCCCACCACCATGTCTTTAGCTATTGTTTTTGCTTTGTTGATGGTTGTTGGCAAAGCTATCCAAGTAACACCATCATCGGTTGTATATTGCCACTCATAACTTGCATTCACGTACTTTCCATCTATTTTCGCTGAAGCCGATCGTAGAAGGATACTACCGGTAGCTTCCATTTGCTTCACAGTAAAGTCTTTTACCACTCTTGCACTTCGATGAATCACAACCATCAATGATGCTTCTATAATTGAATTGGCTTTTGCTTGGTTGAGCAGGGCCAATTCGTTAATGTAAGCCAACGCTAGTTTCAAAGTCACTCGCAAATTGGCCTTCGCATTTTTCTTTCTACCTTCCGCTCCTCTCACTCGATTAGTAACATCCGTAATGGCTTTGTCTAGGTTTTCGTTTTCGGTTTTCCATTGATTCAACCTTGCGAATGCAGGAGAAAAATATCCAAGAGTGTTCTTTTTAATTGCTTCTTGCATGTCTTCGGAGTGTTTAAGGAAATCAGTTTCGCGAGTGGGCATGCCAAGTTTCGCTTTGATAGTGATAATGCTTAGCGCAAACAAAATAATCAATTGTCGTTCTCGACTTGATGGTAGTTTTAATAAATTGTTCCAATACACTTGCACCTGTGCTTGGGTTTTAATTCGGTCGATCCTCTTTTTTTCTTTTTTAATCAGCCTGCGGTCTTTTGCCGAAAGGTGAAGATCTCTTACTGATTCTTTTTTTTCTTTCTTCATTTTTTTTAAAAATTAGTTAATAATTAGGTGTATACACTTTTACGGAAGTGTCAAGATTTAGCGATTGTCGGTAATGCATTAACAACATATAGCTGGTTTTCATTTTACTCACCGAAAACCAACTTTTTAGTAAGACAAATCGTTGATATTCTCATCATAAACTAATGTTGGAACATTCTAATATTAGATTAGTGTATTTTAATTTTAAAATACTATAATTTAAAATGATATTAGTTGATTTCAATATTAGATTAAGAGAATCTAATATTAAATTCGGTCAATATTGAATTACATTCGTGCATTTTAAAGTTAGATTAGCCTATTCTAATATTAGTTTAAGTGAATTGTAATTTGAATTAACCGAATATTACATTAAACTCGATTAATTCTAGTTTAGATTCATCAAGATTACCCTTTTTATACCCAAATGTTTATTGTTAATTCTTTGGTATCAGCTATATTTAATAGGGTGTTCGATAAAAACAAACCAATAACAGCACTTTTTAATCCAATACAAGGATCACCTTACCGACAATATTCAAAGAACGCATCAGAAAAGGAAGAAAGTTCACTAATTACTTCACTTCACTTTCCCGATGGTAAAGTTAAAGAATAAAACATTACGAAAATGGACAAAAAGTGTACCGTTTTATTTAGTTAAAAAAATGAGTAATGGCGAGGGTAATAGCCCAAATAGGTGGGTACACTTTTTTTCGGGCTGAAGCGAAAAAATGACTTTTTTGACCTTCGATTTCATAAGTAAGAGAAAGTTTCAAACCAATACAGGATTTTGATAAATGATCTTGATACGTCATGCAGAATATTAACAATTCATTGCAATTCTAACATATTGTTTACCCGATTTCCGTAATTATTGTTTTTAGTTAAATTCAAACGAAGTGTTTCGAAAGCCTTTTTATATGGGCTGTTTGCTTGTTTTCTTAATCAAGATGCATAGAAAAAACTACGTATAACTTTTAAAATGGTTTCACAAGTTGAAAAAAATAATTGTGTAACCTCCTTCTAAACTCCCCGTTAAATAAGTAGAGTGAAGTGTTTAGCGGTGAGGTATACTACTAAATAGATTTTGAATTATTGTCTAAGATGGTTCATGTTATTCGTTTGTTGAATATTCAGTGAAAAGATTTTTAGGTAATTCAAAATACGACTTGAATAAATATAAAGGAATGAAAATAAATTGTAAGTTTATGCCATAAATGCATTTGTCCTATTCTGTATTAAACATGTATGATAAACACATGTTATGTTTTTTGCTTGGCTGTTTCAGCATTGCCATTGTGAGAAGTCGCTATACGTATGCTTAGTATTTAATAGTATTGAAAAGTTGCGAATGAAAAGAAGGTGATATGAAGTTGAAATTAAAGCTAACGTCAAATTTGAGGTTAGGTTACACGATTTGGAAAAAATAAATTCGTAACCCAAATTATTTATTGCCGTTTAACATACAAAAGAAAGAATATAAACAAATCATAATTTAAAAAGTAAAAAAATGAAAACAACAAAACAAATTATCTTAATCGCTTTACTTGGTTTTGGTTCGATATCAAAAATAAGTGCAAATTACACGAAGTTCATTTGCGAAAAATTATTCGTAGCTCATTCTTGTTATTTTGTGCAGAATGTAGTTGATGAAGATCCTAATGTAGTTCTTCAAGCGACCAAAACAGGTTCTGAAGTAAGTTTAAAGATTTCATTCAATGGAAATGAAGGTAACAATGGCAGTTTGGCAATATATAACGAACGTCACAAACTTCTACAAGAGTTTCAAGTTGTTTTAAAACAAGCTCCAGGGTTTTCTATTATCAACCTTAGCGAATATGCAACGGGTAACTATACCTGCAAATTGATAACTGCTGCTGGGGTTCATAATAGTCACTTTACCATAAACTAACATATTATAAAGAAATAAAAACAAACAAACCCTCTTCCAAAATAATAAAAAATGAAAAAAATTGTACTTTCTCTCACATTATTATCAATTAGTTTAGCTTCGGTAGCTCAATTGGTAACACCTTTTACGGCACGTTACTCAGTAACACAAAAAGGTGGAATTGTTATGCTGGCAAATACAGCATCAGGTTGCGGAACAGGAACTACTAGTTGTGGTTCCAAAAACTGCGTTCAGGCACATGCGGAACTTCCACCAATGGGAACATCTGTTGACAATGATTTCGTTAACACTTATGTGGATATTGACAACGATGCAACTACTTTTATGTCGAGTAGCGATAGTTTAAATCTGCCTTCGTGCAGTAATGTAACCTTCGCAGGCTTGTATTGGGGTGCAGGAGGAACCATTGGCGATCCTAATGGAGCTCATTGGTCAACAAGAAACACACTTAAATTAAAATTAAACAATGGAAGTTATCAAACCTTGACCGCTGATGCTACCTTTTCTAATAACACAGGATATAAATCATATCATAATTTTAAGGATATTACTAGCATAGTAACTGCTGCAGGAGGAAAAGGAAGATATACCATTGCAAACATGCCAATGCTTAATGATAATGGAACCGGAAATAATGCTTCAAAAAATCGTTGGGGAGGTTGGGTAATTGTTATTGTTTATAAGAACGATTTAATGCCTTTAAAGAACTTAACTGTTTTTAATGGTTTAACGAATGTAGATGCGAATCACGATGTTACTGATTTACCTATATCTGGATTTTATACTCCACCAACTGGTCCTGTAAGTTTACAATTAGGATTAGTAACTTATGATGGTGACCGTGGTTATGGAGCATTGGGTGGTTCTTGTGCTCAAACTTATGTAGGCGATTCACTTTTATTTAGAAGTGCTGGAGGGTTTATTCCAGTATCTGATGCAATACATCCAGCAAATGATGTATTTAACAGTACCATATCGAATAACGGCTCATTAACTCCTTATAGAAATCCAGCTTACAATAATACATTAGGACACGATGCTAATATTTTTGTTCCTAATAACACATCGAAGAATTATATTGGAAATGGCGCATCATCTGCAACTCTGCGTCAAACAACTAGTGGTGAAACTTATTTAACTCAAGTTGTAACTACTGCAATCGATGTTTACGATGTTGATTTAAGAGGAGGATTAAGTGTGGTTGATTTGAATGGAGGCTTAGTACAACCAGGCGATACATTAGAGTACACTCTATCAGTCAAAAATATAGGTTCCGACCAATCCATTAATACATATATTACTGACACACTTGCTTCCAACGCAGTTTATGTTCCTGGATCAATAAGAATTACTTCAGGTGCCAATTCGGGAAATAAAACAGATTTATCAGGGGATGACCAAGCTGAATTTTTTGCCGCATCAAACTCATTGAAAGTTAGAGTGGGTGTAGGGGCGAATAGCACAACAGGAGGTTTTGTAAACAATTCGCCAATTGCAATTGATAGTACTCAAATTAAATTTAGGGTTACAGCAACCACAAATTGTACTGTACTGCTTTGCAATAATATTATACATAATAGATTTTGGGTTTATGGAACAGGTGTTCTTTCAACATTAACTAGAGTTGCCGGTAGTAACCCAATTATTTTTGACGCGAACGGATGTCCTGTTGCTGGAACTACCAATACCTTGGTAAGTGCAGCAACATGTGGAGGTCCATCAGCTACTAATAGTTCACCAGTTTGCGAAAGAGGAACATTTAATTTGAATGTGGGTACTGTTTCTGGAGCAACTTATCTTTGGAGTGGGCCAAATGGTTATACTTCTACTTCACAAAACCCAACAATAACAAATGCAACAACAGCAATGTCTGGAACATATACAGTAACAATAACTACAGGTGTGAATTGTTTTTATACCGCAATGACTACAGTGTTAGTAAATGGTTCTCCAACACCTACTGTGACAGGAAATACTCCTTTGTGTATTAATAATACTTTAAATTTATCAACTCCAACAGTAGCTGGCGTAACGTATAATTGGTCAGGACCAAACGGTTTCATTTCATCAAGTCAAAATCCAAGTTTATTAAATGTAACCCTTGCCGCAGCGGGAACTTATAGTTTAACTGAAACATATACTTCAACAGGATGTGTAACTTTAGCCGGAACTACCTCGATAGTTGTTGATAATATTGTTCAAACAACACCAACTGCAAGTAATAATTCGCCTTTTTGTGCAGGGAATACATTAAATTTATCAACACCAACAGTAGCAGGAGTAACTTATCATTGGACTGGTCCAAATGGTTTTTCTTCAACAAATCAAAATCCAAGTATCTCGAATGCTACACCAGCAATGTCTGGAACATATAGTGTGACGATAACAAATGTTTCTCCAGGATGTACAAGTGCTGTTGGAACAACCACTGTTGTGGTGAATGCGTTACCAGCAGTTTCTGTGAATGCTTCTTCTACTAGTGTGTGTAATGGTTCATCGGTAACTTTATCTGGTAACGGAGCCACAAATTATTCTTGGACAGGAGGAATATCAAATGGAGTTTCCTTCGTGCCTGTATCTTCTGGTAGTTATACTGTGACAGGTACAGATGGAAACGGTTGTATTAATAGTGCTTCTGTGCTTATCAACGTTAATCCAGTTCCTTCTAGTAATAGTGTTGTTTCTAATCCAATTCCATGTAATGGAGGAACAACCACAGTAGTAGTAACAGCAACAGGTGGAACAGCACCATATACAGGAGCAGGAAGCTACACCGTATCATCAGGCAACTATAGTTATACCGTAACCGATGCTAACGGATGTACAGCAACCACTGCAGGAAGCGTATCCGAACCAAGTGTATTAACAGCAAGTTCAACAACTGGAACCATATCATGTAATGGAGGAACAACCACAGTAGTAGTAACAGCAACAGGAGGAACAGCACCATATACAGGAGAAGGAACATTCACCGTATCATCAGGAAACTACAGTTATACCGTAACCGATGCAAACGGATGTTCAGCAACCACAACAGGAACTGTATCAGAACCTGTAGTATTAACTGCAAGTTCAGCAGCGGGAACAATAGCTTGTAACGGAGGAACAACCACAGTAGTAGTAACAGCAACAGGCGGAACAGCACCATATACAGGAGCAGGCAGCTACACCGTATCATCAGGCAACTATAGTTATACCGTAACCGATGCTAACGGATGTACAGCAACCACTGCAGGAAGCGTATCCGAACCAAGTGTATTAACAGCAAGTTCAACATCAGGAACCATATCATGTAATGGTGGAACAACCACAGTAGTAGTAACAGCCGCAGGAGGAACTGCACCTTACACAGGAGAAGGAACATTCACCGTATCATCAGGCAACTATAGTTATACAGTAACAGATGCCAATGGATGTACAGCAACCACAACAGGAAGCGTATCCGAACCAAGTGTATTAACAGCAAGTTCAACCTCAGGAACCATATCATGTAACGGAGGAACAACCACAGTAGTAGTAACAGCAACAGGCGGAACTGCACCATATACAGGAGCAGGCAGCTACACCGTATCATCAGGCAACTATAGTTATACAGTAACCGATGCTAATGGATGTACAGCAACAACAACAGGAAGCGTTTCAGAACCGACAGTATTAACTGCAACTTCAACTGCTGGAATTATTTCATGCGGTGGAGGAACTACAACAGTTGTAGTTACTGCTGCAGGCGGAACAGCTCCTTATTCAGGTGATGGTTCATTCACTGTATCTGCAGGAAACTATAGTTTTACAGTAACTGATGCTAACGGATGTACTGCAATTACAACAGGAACAATTATGGCAAATCCTGCTCCTACAGTTAATGCTATTTCTAACCAAGTATTGTGTAACGGTTCAAGTACGGTAGATGTTATATTTAGCGGAACGGTTGCAGGAACATCTTTTGACTGGACAAATAGTAATTCATCAATTGGTTTAGCTTCAAATGGAACTGGAAATATAGGTTCCTTTACGGTTACAAATTCAGGAACTACAGTTGTTACATCAACAATAATTGTTACTCCAAATGCTAATGGATGTGCAGGATCGGCTATCAGCTTTACAATAACTGTAAATCCTTCACCGGAAACACCAATTGTAAATAACAATACGCCAATTTGCGAAGGTGGAACAATCAACTTAACTTCTTCAGCTGCTTTTGGTGCAGTAATAACCTGGTCGGGTCCTAATAGTTTCTCATCAACAAGCCAAAACCCTATAATTGCACAAGCTACAATTGCTAATACAGGTACTTATAGTTTAACAGTTACAAATCCTTCAACAGGATGTGTAAGTAATGCAGGCACAACTAATGTAATAGTTAATGCACAGCCTGCTACACCTTCTGCAAGCAGTAACTCGCCAGTATGTGCTGGTAGCTCAATTGATTTTACAACCTCTACATTGGCTGGAGCAATTTATAACTGGTCAGGTCCTGGTTTTAATCCTTCTAGTACGTTCCAAAACCCAAGTATAACAGGCGCTACACTTAATATGGCTGGTACTTATACCTTAACTGTTACAAGTAATGGTTGTACCTCTAACCCTGCAACGGTAGCGGTAGTAGTTAATAATTGCGGTACTGTTGATTTAAGTGTAGTTAAAACAGTAAATAATAGTCACCCGATAGTAGGAACCAATGTAGTATTTACTATTGTTGTTACCAACAACGGAACTCTTGATGCAACAGGTGTGTATGTATCCGAAATGTTACAAAGCGGATATACTTATGTATCTTCAACTGTGACAGCAGGTGCTTATGACAATGTTACCGGAACTTGGACAATAGGTAACTTTATAAGTGGTGGAACGGAAACACTTACTTTAACAGCTACGGTAAATATGACGGGAAGTTATTCGAATACAGCTACTGTTACTTTTGATGGAGTAGATTCTAAACCATCTAATAACTCATCAACAATAGAAACAACACCCGAAGTATTAAACATACCTGAAGGATTCTCTCCAAATGGTGATGGAGTAAATGATGTGTTTGTTATCAGAGGAATGGAAAATTATCCAAATAATACATTCGTAGTATTTAACCGTTGGGGAGATAAAGTTTATGAAGCAGCTCCTTACCTTAATAATTGGGAAGGAAAAGCAATTGTTGGTGTAAGAGTTGGAGGAGATGATTTGCCTATCGGAACTTACTTCTATGTAATTGAATTAGGCGATGGAACACCTGCAATAAAAGGCACCATTTATTTGAATAGATAAACAATTTAAACACAACAAAAGTTCCAATACTGATTCAGTATTGGAACTTTTGTTGTGTTTATAATAATAGAACATTCTTAAATGAACATAAGAAAAATTCAATTGATTTGATTTTATTTAGTATTGTTTTCATGGAACTTAAGTCTTATGCGAATTAGATGGTCGTAATAATTGTATTGATTTTCAAGGATATTTTGTTGATAATTACTAGCGATGCTCTAAAAGTTGCAAACAATTATAAAAAAATGACTTTGGTCATAGTGATAATTAGAAAATTATGTTATATATTTGTACCCTCAAAGAAGATTATATTACAGACGAATATTGTTAATCAAATTATAAGTAAAAAACTAATAAAATACATAGTATGAAAATGAACATTGCCCAAAAACTGATTTTCGTTTCTTTAGTTTCATTGTTTGTATGCTCTAAAGCTTCGACAATAAATAGAAACGGCATTAACTTTAATAATTCAATTGGTTACTACTCTTTGCCAATAGACGATCCGAATCTACAATTTGCCGTTTTGAAAAATGATTGGGATATTAGGTTACATGTTTCATTTATTGGGAATGAAGGAGCAACTGGTACACTAAAAGTTTTCAATGCTTCGAACAATTTAGTAAATCAGTTTGATATTTCTTTAATAAATCCACCTAGTTTTTTTGAAATTAGCCTTCCTGAATGGGCTGCTGGTACTTACTCTGTAGAGTTAATCACCACGTCTGATATTCATACAACTCACTTCACTATACAATAACCAAAATATTAATATTTGAATATTTTTATACCAAGAAAATGAAAAAGTTATTATTCTCATTTGCATTTGTATCTTTTAGTCTGATTTCAATTGCGCAAGTTATCACCCCATTTACAGTAAGATACAATACCACGCAAAAAGGTGGCATCGTATTTCTTGCTAATACAGCTGCTGGCTGTGGAGCAGGAACAACTTCCTGTCTAAATAAAACATGTGTGCAAGCTCATGCAGAAGACCCAATTAGCGGAGTGGCTGTTGATAATGATTTTGTAGCAACTTATGTTGATGTTGATAATGACGCAACTACCTGGATGTCGAGTAGTGATAGCTTGAATTTGCCAAGTTGTAGTACAATCTCATTTGCCGGTCTGTTTTGGGGTGCTGGAGGAAGTACAAGTTCTGCAACAGATCCTGATGGGGTTCATTGGGCTACAAGAACTCACGTAAAAATAAAACTAAATAATGGGAATTACCAAGATTTGACCGCTGACTACTCTCAAGACAATACTACAGGATACCATTCTTATCATTGTTATAAAAATATTACAAATATAGTTGCTGCGGCTGGTGCAAACGGAAGATATACGTTAGCAAATATGCCATTGCTAAATGATAATGGGACAACAAAAAACAGATGGGGAGGATGGCAAATAGTCATTGTTTATAAAAACGAACTACAAACCTTGAGAAACCTTACCGTATTCAATGGTTTAGCAAATGTATCTACAGGCGCAACCGCCACCAATATTGCCATTTCTGGATTTTTAACACCACCTACTGGGCCTGTAAGTTTTGAATTAGGAGTGCTTGCATATGATGGAGATAGGGGATATAATACAGGGGCTGGAACTCCAAATACCACATGTGCAACCACATATAGAGGTGATTCCTTGAAATTTAAAGGAGCGGCTAGCTTTGTAGCAATTTCTGATGTAATTCACCCCTCAAACGATGTATTTAATAGCACAATTTCAAATAATGGGGTATTGACTCCCTTTCGGAATCCAAATTATAATAACACTCTGGGCCACGATGCTAACATATTTGTTCCAAACAATTCCATAAAAAATTATATTGGAAATAGTGCAACATCTGCATTAATTAGAGAGACAACTGGTGGAGAAACTATTTTAAGTCAAGTAATAACTTCCGCTATCGATGTATATGAACCAGATTTGCATGGATCCTTGGCTGTACGGGATATAAATGGGGGATCTGTTCTACCAGGAGATACCTTGGAGTATACTATGACTGTCGCAAATTATGGTTCAGATCCTTCGATCAATTCCTATCTTACTGATACTTTAGGGACTAATGCAGTATACGTGCCTAATTCAATTCGGATTTCTTATGGTCCAAATATCGGTAATAAAACAGATGCAACAGGAGATGATCAAGTGGATTATTTTTCTGTTGCGAATGCAATTAGAATTAGAGTAGGTACAGCTGCTTCATCCACATTAGGAGGAATTGTAGCTAATTCTTTCACAGGGTCAGATAGTACACAGATTCGATTTAGAGTCACTGCTACTTTAAATTGTACTTCATTATTGTGTAATAATACAATTAATAACAGATTTTGGATTTATGGCACAGGTCAAACATCAGGTGATCTTCTGAAGAGTGGAAGTAATCCTATATTAGTAGACTCTCATGGTTGTCCAATACCAGGAACTACCAAAACAATTATTAATGCGTCTACCTGTAGTGGTCCAACTATTTCAAGCAATTCTCCTATTTGCGCTGGAGAATCAATGAACTTAAATGTTTCAACGGTTGTCGGAGCAACATCTTACATTTGGACTGGACCCAATGGTTATTATTCAAACACACAGAACTCAATAATCACAAATTCTTCTATCGCACTGTCAGGAACGTATACTGTTACAATATATTCTAACCCTGGATGTGCATATTCATTAACAACCAATGTAATTGTGAATGCAGCTCCTGACGTTAATAGTGTCTCGAATCAAATAGTTTGTAATAATGGAGCTACAACACCAATTGCTTATTCAGGATCAATAGCTGGAACTAACTACAATTGGACAAATTCTAATACCGCTATTGGTTTGGCCGCGAGTGGTTCAGGAAACATTCCCTCATTTACTGCTTTAAATTCAGGCTCTTCTCCATTAATTTCAACAATATCAGTTATTCCAACCCTTTCAGGATGTATAGCAGGTGGTAGCACCAACTTCACTATTACAGTTAATCCTACACCAACGGCTTCAGCATCTTCAACATTACAGAACATTTGTTCAGGTTCAGCTCCATCAATTACTTTATCAAGTAATATTTCTGGTACCACTTTTAATTGGACAGTAGTTCAAAGCGGTGTTACAGGAGCAAGTGCGGGAAGCGGTTCCTTAATATTGCAAACATTGTCTACTACAAGTAATGTAGCTGGTACCGCTGTTTATACCATTACACCTACCTCTAATAATTGTAATGGTTCACCAATCATTGTAACAATCAATGTAAAACCATTACCGATTCTTACCACTACGGTCGCTTCACAGAGTTTATGTTCAGGCACTTCACCTAACATCTCACTTTCAAGTAATGTATCTGGCGCAAGTTTTGATTGGACAGTTTTACAAACAGGAGTTTCAGGTGCAGCACAGGGCACAGGAACAAGTATTAATCAAACATTAAGCACTAGTGGAAGTAATTCGGGAACTGCTATTTATACAATAACTCCTTCAGCAAACAATTGTGTTGGTTCTTCTGTTTCAGAAACTATCACGGTTAATCCAATACCTGTTGGTGTAGCTTCACCTTCGACACAATTTATTTGTTCAGGAACTTCAAACGCAATCACATTATCTAGTGATGTTTCTGGTTCCAGTTTCGCGTGGACGGTCTCTCAGTCAGGAGTTTCAGGTGCTTCAAATGGTAATGGATCCAGTATTTCACAAACATTATCTACTATTGGGACAACTTCAGGAACTGCGCAATATACGATTACTCCAACAGCAAATAATTGTGTTGGTTCTACAATCACAGCTTCTTCAACTGTAAATCCTATACCAAATGTAACAGCCACACCTGCTTCTCAAACGATTTGTTCAGGAACCGCCCCTTCTATTTCATTAACAAGCGGTGTTACTGGAACATCATTCACTTGGACTGTTGTTCAGAATGGTGTAACAGGTGCAACGTCAGGAAGTGGTACTGCAATTTCTCAAATATTAACAGCAAGTGGTAATGTCGCTGGCAATGTTGTTTATACTATCACTCCAACTGCAAATAATTGTTCTGGATCACCAATTATTGTAACAATCAATGTGAATCCAATACCTGTTGTTACAGCTACGCCTTCAACTCAGACCATTTGTTCTGGCGGTTCGACATCAATAAGCTTATCTAGTAATGTAACAGGTGCAAGTTTTTCTTGGACTGTTCTTCAAACAGGTGTTTCTGGTGCTACCACAGGTAGTGGAAATACCATAGCTCAATTATTATCAGCATCAGGTAATGTTCAAGGCTCTGCCATTTATACAATTGCTCCATTAGCGAATAGCTGCAATGGTGTTTCATTGCCTGTAACAATTTTAGTAAATCCGACACCTTCGGTAATAGCAACACCATCATCACAGTCGATTTGCTCTGGTTCTAATTCTTCCATTGCTTTATCTAGCAATGTGTCGGGAGCAGGTTTCAATTGGACTGTAGTACAATCAGGAGTTACTGGAGCTACTTCAGGCAGTGGTACAAGTATTTCACAAACATTAACAGCATCTTCTAATATTTCAGGAACAGCGATTTATACCATAACTCCTAGCTCAAATGGTTGTATTGGAAATACAGCTTCTGTTTCGATCACAGTAAAACCTATTCCTTCTATTACTGCATCACCTACTTCTCAAACAGTTTGTTCGGGAACAGCGCCCAATATTGTATTAACTAGTGATGTTTCTGGGGCGAGTTTCTCTTGGACCGTTTCTCAGTCAGGTGTAACAGGTGCATCTTCAGGTAATGGCTCTAATATTGGACAAGTATTATCAGCTATTGGCATTAGTTCAGGAACAGCTATTTATTCTGTCACTCCTTCTGCTAATAGCTGTAATGGTAGTATTTTAGGGGTAACTGTTTCAGTAAATCCTTTGCCAACTGTTTCTGCCACGCCTTCATCACAGTCAATTTGTTCAGGCACTTCACCTAACATCTCACTTTCAAGTAATGTATCTGGCGCAAGTTTTGATTGGTCTGTTGTTCAAACTGGAGTGACAGGCGCGACTTCTGGAAGTGGTTCAAATATTTCTCAGACATTAACGTCAAGTGGTAATACAGTAGGAACAGCAGTTTATACAATAACCCCTAGCGCAAACAATTGCACTGGAACTGCGTCAAACGTATCTGTTACTGTTAAACCTACGCCAATCGCAACTGCAACTACATCGTCTCAAATGATATGTTCTGGAACGGCTCCAAATGTTTCTCTTTCAAGTAATGTTTCTGGAACTAATTTTAGTTGGACAGTGATTCAAAATGGTGTGTCGGGAGCTTCGTCTGGAAATGGAAATAGTATTGGTCAGACATTAACATCAACAGGAAATACTGCTGGCACAGCAATTTATTCAATTATTCCTTCTTCGAATGGATGTAGCGGAAGCCCAATATCAGTTACGATTACGGTTAACCCTTCTATTACTGCTTCAGCAAGTCCAACATCACAAACTATTTGTTCTGCAACATCTTCAAACATTGCATTATCAAGTAATGTGTCAGGAACAAATTTTGATTGGACAGTTGTTCAATCAGGAGTGACAGGTGCAACGTCTGGAAATGGAAATAACATTAGTCAAATGATTGCAGCAACAGGAGCTGCTGTTGGGACGGCTGTTTATTCAATCACCCCAAGTGCAAATGGATGTATTAGTTCTCCAATCACTGTCTCAATTAATGTGAATCCAACCCCAACTATTAACAATGTTTCGAGTCAAACCCTTTGTAATGGACAAAATACATCTTTAATAGGATTGTCGGGATCTAGTGTAATTGGTACAACATATCATTGGTCGAATGACCAAACTTCAATTGGATTGCTTGGCAATGGAGTTGGAAATATTGGACAGTTTACTGCAATCAACACAAGTTCTTCGCAAGTTTTAGCAACAATTACTGTCACTCCAATTGCAAACAATTGTTCAGGATTAAGCACTAGTTTTACTATTGCTGTTAACCCCACTCCTTCAACTCCAAACGCAACGAGTAACTCACCTATTTGTTATACTTCAACAGTTAATTTAAGCACTTCTACTGTTGCAAATGCATCTTATTCTTGGACTGGTCCGAATGGCTTCACTTCTAATCTTCAATTGCCTAGTATAACAAACGCTACTTCACTCATGGGTGGTAATTATTCAGTTACAACCACTGTGGATGGTTGTGTTTCATTAGCGGGAACGGTTTCTGTGATTACAAATAATTGTGTGCCTTCAGCTAATTTTGATGCTTATATAATTAATGAAGACTCTAATAATAATTTTAGTGTTTTGCTAAATGATGTCGATCCTCAAAGTAATATTAACACGTCAAGTCTGAATATTACCGCTTCTGCAATTAATGGGACAGCAACAGTTGCAGCAGGAGGAGTAATTAATTATATACCAAATTACAATTTCAACGGAACTGACATGTTAGTTTATCAGATTTGTGATAATTCACTCCCTTCACCATTCTGCGATACAGCTATCGTTTATATTACTGTGTTGCCGGTAAATGACTCCCCAGTTGCTGATGATATTTCACTTACTACATTTATAAATACTCCAATAGGAATAAATGTGGGAGCAGCTGTCTCAGATCCTGAAAATGATCCGATTTTATTTTCATATTCTACTTCAGGTGTCCCTAACGGTACCTCCTTGATGCTTTCAGGAAATGGATCGATTGTAGTTACACCTCCAACTGGCTACATTGGCACTTTCACAATTCCTTATACTGCTTGTGATAATAGCCCATATATTGTTCATGTTCTATGTGATAATGGGGTTATTACGATTACTGTAATTGATACTTCAAGTACCATTAATCATCCACCAATAGCTAATAATGATTTAGCTTACACATTAATAAATATTCCATTAACGATAAATCCATTAGCAAATGATTTTGATGTTGACGGAAATGCATTAACTGTGAGTATTACTAGTGGACCTTCTTATGGTTCTGCTTCATTAAATCCAAATGGAACTGTTCATTATGTTCCAGCAATAGGATTTACAGGTAACGATACAATACATTACATGATATGTGACAATGGCTCACCTATTTTGTGTGCAAATGCGTTAATTGTTGTTTTTGTTAATCCAAACAAAGATTATCCAAATCTTCCTCCTTATGCAACTGACGACTTTGCAACAACACCTGAAAATACGTTAGTAAATATCAGTGTATTGTCTAATGACAGCGATCCAAATGGGGACTTACTAAATAATCCAACAATTCTTTCTTCGCCTCTAAATGGAACTTTGGTACTAAATGGCAACGGTAGCGTTTCCTATATTCCGAACCCAAACTTTAATGGAACAGACAGTTTCATTTATTCAGTGTGTGATTCAGGTACTCCAAGTTTGTGCGACACAGCCGTTGTTGCAATTCATATTCTACCTGTAAATAACGCTCCTACTGCGACTGACTTGTCTGTAACTACTTTTATAAATACTCCTATTGGAGTGAATGTTGGCTCTGCTGTTTCAGATCCTGAAAACGATCCAATATCCTTTAGTTACAACACATCTGGAATTCCATTAGGAACTATCGTAAGTATCACTGGTACAGGAGCAATAGTAGTAATTCCTCCAGCAGGATACCTTGGTGTGTTTATAATTCCTTATACTGCTTGTGATAGCAGCCCGTTCCCTATTAATACACTTTGTAGTACAGGTATAATTACCGTAAATGTGATTGACACAATCGGAAATCTTAATCATCCTCCGATTGCCAATAACGATTTAGCTTTCACTTTAGAAAACACTATAGTAACTATTAATCCTTTGGCGAATGATTTTGATGTTGATGGGAATTCACTTTCAATAAGTTTAATTTCCGGACCTTCTAATGGAACAGCGAGCTTAAATGCTAATGGAACCGTAACTTACTCTCCAGCTTATGGTTTTTATGGTAATGACACTATAACTTATACGGTTTGTGATAACGGAACATCTTCATTGTGTTCAAATGCACTTATAATAATCACTGTTGGTCCTGTTAAGGATTTCCCGAATTTACCACCATATGCTGTTGATGATTTTGCAACAGCATTAGAAAATACAATAATTACAATCAATGTGTTAGGAAATGATAGCGATCCAGATGGTAATGCGATTAGCAATCCAACAATTATTAGTTTACCAAACCACGGTAGTGCATCTGTGAATATAAATGGAACTATTTCATATATTCCTTTTACAAATTATAATGGATACGATACCTTAATTTATTCTATATGTGATAATGGTTCACCAAGTTTGTGCGACACAGCCGTTGTTATCATTCATATTGTTCCTGGTAACAATCCTCCAATCGCTGGGAACATTTCTGTTACAACATTTATTAATACAGCAATTGGTGTGAATGTTGGTTCTGTTGTCTCAGATCCTGAAAATGACCCAATATCTTATTCATATAACACTTCAAGCACTCCTACAGGCACTGTTGTTAACATGACTGGAAACGGAACATTAGTGGTGATACCTCCAATAGGATATTTGGGTACATTTATAATACCATTCACAGTTTGTGATAACAGCCCTTACCCTGTGTATGTTCTTTGCGATAATGGAATCATTACCGTTACAGTGATAGACACCGCAGGAAACTCAAATCATCCTCCTATAGCAAATGATGATTATCTGACAATTCTTGTTAATACCTCTGCAGTTGTAAATGCATTGGCAAATGATTTCGATGTAGATGGTAATTCATTATCTTTGAGCATAACAGGAGGTCCGACAAATGGAGCAGCTTCCTTAAATGCCAACGGCACTGTTACTTACTCAGCAAACTCTGGTTTTATTGGGAATGACACTATTTATTACACCGTTTGCGACAATGGAGTACCAAACTTGTGTGATAACGCAATTATTGTTATTACTGTTACTCCAGTTGTTGATGTTACAAACTTGCCGCCATTTGCAGTTGATGATTTCGCCACAACAGCAGAAAATACCTCAGTGGTTATAAGTGTATTAGGAAATGACAGTGATCCAAACGGAAACTCTTTGAATAATCCAACCTTATTAAACAATCCTCAGAATGGAACTGGTTCAATTAATGGTAATGGTACGTTAACTTACACTCCAAATACAGGTTTCTTTGGAAATGACACATTATCTTATTCGGTGTGTGATAATGGTACACCAAGTTTATGTGATACAGCTGTAGTTATTGTTCATATATCACCATCTTCTCCTGTAATTAACAGTAATTCTCCAGTTTGTGAATTCAATACAATAGATTTATTCACTCCTTCTTTGGTAAATGCTAGCTACAACTGGACAGGTCCAAATGGCTTCGTTTCTTCAAATCAAAATCCAAGCATTACAAATGCTTCGCTTGCGATGGCCGGAACTTATAGTTTGACTATTACAAGTACTGAAAATGGACTTACCAGTGGAATTGCGACAATCAATGTTGTCGTGTATCCTCAGCAGAGTGCTGCCTTTAGTTACTCTTCAGGTACTTTTTGCCAATCTGGAATAGATCCTGTTCCTGTTATTACAGGTACTCTTGGAGGAACATTCACCGCTTCACCCGTTGGATTAGAGATCAATTCCTCCGATGGTACAATTACAGCAGGTGCATCAATAGTCGGAACATATACGGTGACATACTATACTCCTGGTCCATGTGCAGATACTATGAATGTAAGTTTGTCAATTAGTAATCCTTTTAATGCAACATTTACTTATTCAGGAACTCAATACTGTCAAAATGCAAATCAGAATCCACAGCCTATTTTTGGTGGAACCCCTGGTATCTTTTTGGTGAGTCCATTAGGCCTCAATTTCGTTGATGTAAATACAGGAGAAATTAATTTGGCAACTAGTACACAAGGAACCTACACAGTTTACAATACGATTGCAGCTTCTGGGGGATGTGCCTCAGAAATAGATAGTGCGTTGGTTACCATCAATCCTACTCCAACAGTTAATTCTGTGGCTGATCAAATAGTTTGTAATAATACAAACATTGCTTCAATTTCCTTGAATGGTGAAGTTGCGGGTACTTCATTTGATTGGACAAATAATGATAATTCTATTGGTTTAATCGATAATGGAAATGGTGATATTCCAACTTTTGTTGCTGTTAATAATGGCACTTCAGCTATTGTTTCAACAATAACAATTACTCCAAGTGCAAATGGTTGTATTGGAGCAAACGGTAATTTTACCTTAACAGTAAATCCTACACCAAATACAAACATTGTTGCTAATCAGTTAGTTTGTAATAATACAACCACAACCGATGTGAATATATCAGGAGGAGTTGTTGGAACAAATTATTCATGGGTTAATAATAATAACTCAATCGGGCTGAATTCAAATGGCAGTGGTGATATTGCTTCATTTATTGCTACTAACGTAGGAACAAATCCTGAGGTAGCCACAATCACAATCTCTTCAGATGCAAACGGGTGCATTGGCAGTTCAAGTAATTTTACTATTACTGTTAATCCTACACCTTCAACATCAATATTAAATGACCAAATTGTGTGTAATAATTCCTATACAACTACTGTTAATTTAACAGGTGGTGTCACAGGAACCTCATTCGATTGGGTAAATGATAACAGTTCCATTGGATTGTCATCTTCAGGAAATGGTGATATTGGTTCATTTAGCGCTATTAATTTAGGTGCAAATTCTGAAATCGCAACCGTAATAGTTACCCCAAGTGTAGGTAACTGTTCCGGAACAAGTTCAAGCTTCACTATCACAGTAAATCCGACACCAATTGTTTCGATGAGTGCAAATCAAACATTATGTAATGGAGATTATACATTGCCTGTTATTTTCTCAGGCTCAACTAATGGTACCAATTATTCTTGGATTAACGATAATACCTCAATTGGTTTAGCTGCATTAGGAAATGGAGATATTTCGTCCTTTACTGCGGTTAATAATGGACTAGTAACTGAGAATGCAAATATTTCTGTTACTCCTGAAGCAAATGGTTGTTTTGGTGCTAATTCTAGTTTTACTTTAACAGTTAATCCATCTCAATTTGCAACATTCTCATATTCTTCAGGAACCTATTGTCAATCTGGAATTAACCCATCACCTTCAATTACGGGCACTCAAGGTGGAACATTCTCTTCATCGCCTTCCGGTTTGATCATTGATTCTTCGACAGGAACAATAACTGCTGCAGCTTCTGGGATTGGGACTTATGTTGTTACTTATTATACTACTGGACCTTGTGCTGATACTACATCTGAAAATGTAACAATTAGCAGCCCTTTTAATGCAACATTTAATTATTCAAGTGCGGTGTATTGTCAATTCGCTCCACAAAATCCAATGCCTATATTTGGCGGTAGTGCTGGGGTTTTCTCATCAACACCTTCAGGAATTAGTTTTGTTAATATCACTTCGGGAGAAATTGACTTGATGACAAGCCAACCAGGAACATATACTATTTATAACGCAATTTCTGCTTCAGGTGGTTGTTCTTATGAAATAGATAGTGCTGTAATTACTATTAATGCTGCTCCTATAGTTTCTTTTAGTGCTTCTGCGAATACTATATGTTCCGGCTCAAGTGTAACGTTAACAGGAACCGGAGCAAACAGCTATAGTTGGACAGGAGGGGTATCTGATGGCGTATCATTCATACCAACCACAACAGATGGTTATACAGTAACAGGCACAGACGGAAATGGC
>Ga0194047_10000252_pt1 | contig 36463 bp, 34 predicted proteins | sample JunL225m_MetaG_2_FD_160070 | JGI IMG/M metagenome (GOLD analysis project Ga0194047, IMG submission 160070) | Anoxic zone freshwater microbial communities from boreal shield lake in IISD Experimental Lakes Area, Ontario, Canada - Jun2016-L221-5m | ecosystem: Environmental > Aquatic > Freshwater... | reverse complement strand
ATATGTGGCGAGGCTGCTTAATCAACCGACTACATATAAAACAAGTGCAAACACCGGGTAAAGATACCAACCTATTGACAGACGGCACCTCATTCAAAGTAGCGTTTCGCGAGGCCGAGGCATTTAAAATTTGGTACTATTCCATCTCGCCCGATTAGCGCCACGCGTTTCGTTCAATCCTCATTTCCATTCTCGTTTCATACATCGCGTGTTTTTTACGCTCGTAGCAAAAAACCTACGCTCGTAGCATTTCGCTTGGTAGCGTTTTGGTTTCTCTCTACGTTTGCTCTCGCAATCCAAACTCAGTTGCTATTCATCGCATGCGAGAAAAGATGCAAACGTTCTAATAAAGGTTTAAAATAAGGAGAGAAGAAAGCCATCGACTCAGCGAAAAATCGTTCCGCTATAGCGAAAAGTGTCATCGCTATAGCGAAAGGTGTCAAAGCTATAGCGAAAGAGGTTATCGCTATAGCGAAAGGTGTCAAAGCTATAGCGAAAGAGGTCACCGCTATAGCGAAAGGTGTCATCGCTATAGCGAAAGGTGTCATCGCTATAGCGAAAGAGGTCATCGCTATAGCGAAAGGTGTCACCGCTATAGCGAAAGGAAATTTAAGGATTCGTAACTATATATAAAGAGTAAAAATTAATATCAACAAATAAAACAAAATACAAATGTCAAAAAAAACAGCAAAAGTGTTGTTCGACTTCATTGAAGTAACGCCAACCAAAAAAATTGAAGATTCGCAAATCCGCCACGACAAAATAGTGGCTGCAGTTTCCACCTTCGCTACACCCGATGTAGATATGATTACCTATCAAAAAGACATCGACAAGGCAGATGAACTCGTAAAGCTAGTGGATGGAGGCGACAAAAGCAAAACCGAAGACCGAAATGATGCCATCCGGTTGCTCGATTCCGACAATCGTATCTTAGCTAATTATGTTACACGCATTGCAAAAGGCTCCGAAGCCATTATTCAATTGGCGAGTTTTACACCTACCAAAACAGTTATTTCACCCGTTAAAATCCCTGAGCAAGCCGTACTTACAGGCACTCCCGGAAAAGTAATGGGCGATATAAAACTCGAAGTGGATAAACTCGAAGGAGCATCCACCTATACTTATATAGTAGGCAAAGACTTGAGCAATGTATCGTTCGACAATGGCACGGTTATCATGAACCCTCCACCAGCAGTAGAAGGCGTCATTCCTCCATCGTCACCCGTTATGGTGCGTACCTCACGTACCAATAAAGCAACCATTCATAATCTCGAATCGCGTACCGATTACCAATGCATCAGCTTTGGCACCTCCACAGCAGGTTCGGGAAAAGTGAGTCAAGTAATCATCGTAAAATCGTTTTAACAAGTACACCAAATTACAGGCATTAGCCAATCTACTCATCCCAAAAGCCCAGTGCAACCTACAATGCACTGGGCTTTTCATTTTCTATTGATGAGCAAACCAAGTCCAATTAATAGTAGAATGTATTAAGTACACTAATTAGAACCCGAATGGAATCGAAACGAACTCGAATGAAATGATAAAAAGACTACTTATCTAAGAACGCACGGATATTACCTTCCACACGGTCGGTAACATTGGTAGCATCGGCTTTTTGAAATTTCTCTCCAACAATATTTTCGTACAATTCAATGTATCTTTCTGAAATGGAAGCAATGATTTCATCGGTCATTTCAGGCACTTGCTGTCCATCCTTTCCTTGAAAACCATTTGCCATTAACCATTCGCGCACAAATTCTTTCGACAATTGTTTTTGAGCTTCTCCTTTTTCTTGTCGGGCTTGGTATCCTTCTTTATAAAAATACCGTGACGAATCGGGAGTATGTATTTCATCAATCAAGAAAATGGTATTGTCCTTTTTACCAAATTCGTACTTGGTATCTACCAATATCAATCCCATCTTATCGGCTATTTCAGTTCCTCGTTGATACACAGCACGTGTATATTGCTCCAGTTTTTCGTAATCATCGGCCGAAACAATACCTTGTCTTAAGATTTCTTCTTTCGATATATCTTCGTCATGCCCAACGGAAGCTTTGGTGGTCGGGGTGATGATGGGTGTTGGGAATTTATCATTCTCTTTCATGTTGTCGGGCATAGCAACACCGCACACCATGCGTTTTCCAGCCTTGTATTCGCGCCATGCATGACCCGATAGATAACCACGAATCACCATTTCCACTTTAAACGGTTCGCAAAACAAACCAACGGTAACCATTGGGTCGGGAACAGCCACTACCCAATTAGGTACAATGTCTTTGGTAGCCTGCAGAAACTTAGCAGCTATTTGATTTAACACTTGGCCTTTGTACGGAATTCCTTTTGGCAACACCACATCGAAAGCGGAGATGCGGTCGCTTACGACCATCACTAGCATTTCGTCATTGATATTGTACACATCGCGTACTTTGCCTTTATAAAAACTTTTTTGTTTCGGAAAATTAAATTTGGTTTCTGTTATTGCATTCATTGTTTTATGAGTTTAGGTTTATAAAAAATTACTTGTTATTTATTCTCGTATTGTTCTATTATTCGTTTCACTATTTTATGGCGTATCACATCCGTGCCATCTAATTCAATAAAGTCAATGCCTTCAACATTTTTTAATATGCGCTGTGCATGTGGTAATCCCGAAGGTTGATGTTTTGGCAAATCTATTTGAGTAACATCGCCCGTGATTACAAATTTAGCGGAAGTTCCCATTCGTGTGAGAAACATTTTCAACTGAGCTTCGGTAGCGTTTTGTGCTTCATCTAAAATCACAAAAGCATTGTCCAGTGTTCTTCCACGCATAAAGGCAAGCGGAGCAATTTGTATTACTCTGTTTTCAATATAGTAAGCAAGCTTTTCGGCAACAATCATATCACCTAAGGCATCGTACAAAGGTTGTAAATATGGATCTAATTTATCTTTGAGGTCGCCAGGTAAAAAACCAAGGTTTTCGCCTGCCTCCACCGCTGGCCGTGTTAGAATTATTTTTTTTACTTCTTTATTCTTTAATGCCCTCACTGCCAAAGCCACTGCCGTATAGGTTTTGCCAGTACCTGCAGGTCCGATTGCAAATAGCATATCATTTTTTGCAATGCTGTCAACCATTCTCCGTTGATTGGCTGTGCGTGCTTTTATTACTAAACCACTGTTGCCAAATACCAAAACATCATCTCCGTTGGTATCGTCCGCACTTTTGTCTTGGCCTGCTTTTCGGTTTGATGAACCACCCAATATTTGTTCCATAGCATTCTCAGTAAGGTTTCCAAACCGATTGTAATATGCTATGAGCACATTCACTATCATCTCCATTTGATTCACCTCTTCCTCCTCACCACTGACTTTAATTGTTTCGCCTCTACCTACAATTTTTAGTTGAGGAAAACGTTTTTTAATCAAATCCAATTTCGAATCGTTTACACCGTATAAATCAATAGGTGCAATATCTTCAAGAATTATCTTTCTTTCTACCAAGTTTTGAACCTTCAAGTTTGAATGAATACTTTATACTTTTTTAAAATTAATGCACGAAAATAACATATTTTTGCCATCCTAGATGGATAACAAGTCGTTAAAAAAAATAATTAATTACTAACAAATGTCAATCATTACCCTCACAACCGATTTTGGGTTAAAAGATCATTATGTGAGTTCTGTAAAAGGAGCAATACTTAAGCAATTACCAACGGCTTCTATTATTGACATTTCCCATCAAATAGAAAAATACAATATTCCTGAAACAGCATTTGTATTAAAAAACGCCTATATTAACTTCCCTAAAGGTAGTGTACATATTATAGGTGTAAAAACGGAACAGAGCAAACAAGCTCCACATGTAATAGTTTATTCGGATGGTCATTATTTCATTGGTAGCGACAATGGTATTTTTTACCTACTTCTCGAAAACCGTATTGATAAGATAATTGCATTGCCCGAAGATGCTTCTATATTTCCCACTCGCGACATTTTTGTAAATGCAGCTTGTCACCTCATCAGTGGTAAACCAATAGAAGAACTCGGCACCATTAAAACAGAATTGTTCCAAAGCATACCTTTCCGTGCAGCTTCTATAGGTGATATGATAAGAGGTACGGCTATTTATGTCGATACGTACGAAAATGTGGTGACTAATATCTCTCAAACATTATTTAATCAAGTAGGCAAAGGACGATCCTTTAAGATTGATTTGAAAAACAACGAAATTCGTCTAATAAGCAAGTCGTACAATGAAGCGCCAGAAGGGGAAATCGTTGCTTTATTCAATTCGTCTGGTTACTTAGAGATTGCCTTAAATACCGCGAAAGCTTCGTCTTTACTCTATTTAAAAGTTAATGACCAAATAACAATTCAATTCGAATGATCATTCGCATCGTTAAAATGACCTTTGAAAAAGAAAAGGTGGAGGAGTTTCTAACTGTTTTCAATGCTTCAAAACAACTAATCAGAAATATGGAAGGTTGCACTCACCTTGAGTTGTTATCGGATGTTCAGGCCCCGAATATTTATTTCACCTATAGTTATTGGAACAATGATTCAGACTTACAAAATTACAGAAACTCCGAATTATTTAAAATGGTATGGGGAAAAACGAAAGTTTTGTTTGCTGATAAAGCCCAAGCATGGACAGTTGTTCAAAAAGTAGTTTTGGAATAAATACTGAATTTACTTCACTACTAGTATTCCGAAAAAACGGCTTTCGAATTAGCATCCGAAATAATTAATTTATCCAATTCTAAGGTCTCCGAATTTGAAACAATTTTCAATATCGAAGTTTTCTCTTTTAAAAACACTTCTTTAGGAATCTCCATTTTTATTGAATTCCAGTTCTCGTTTTTTGCAGCTGTAAATGTCTTTTTGTAATCGTTGATTCTGATCTCACCTGAAACTGGCGAAGCGTTTTTGATAAACAAGGTTAACTGAACATTGCTACCCAATTGTTCCACATCGCGCGCACTAACAGCATATCCCACCCATTCGTTTTTATGAAGCGAAACAAAAGCCTCGTATGAAGAAAAATCCAATTTATCATTCTCCATTTTAAAACTCGATTGAATCAACAAGTTTGCCGATGCGGTATCTTTTACTTCCGCTTCGTAAATCAATTCTTTTCTCCATCTCGATGGATGTTCGTATTGATGCCATCTATCGAGTTGATAGAAGACATAGGGTTTGGTGGTTTTATCTAAAAAGTAAACGCTTCCTTGTCTTCTAGTTTTGATGATAAAGGTTTCACCATCTATCTTTACTTCTACATTTTTCTCCAATGCGAACTTTTGTCTATTCGATGAAGGTTGAACTGTAGTGGCAATGATGTACTGCTGTTTAGTATCATGTTTCCGAACGGTTACCAATACATCATTATCCGATACTGGATAGGTAACGATAGGGTTTCCCTTAGAATCAAAAATTACATTTCCATTCCTAAATACATCAGCAAAATGTGTAGTAACTGCTTGAGCGTAGGCAGGCATTGCCGCTTGCCAAATATAATTTTCAGGTTTTGAAACAGGTTTTCCCAAATTAAAATAACCAGTATAATAAAACTCAGCACCCACCACCGACAAGCATTTCAACAGACCTAACCATTGGGCTGGCCTCATATCTTCCTCAGGATTATATGCCCAACCGGGAGCTACATAAGGGGAGAAAAATTTATCCCCTGCTTTAATCTCCACTTTCCTTCCATCATTAATCCATTTCCAACCGTGCCAAGCACCTTTCCAGGCTTTCCAATTATCGGGAGTTCGAGTATAGAAGTCAGGGGTTGAATAATAATTACCTTTTATTCTACTATTGGTAGCTTTAGATGCATTCCAATCATAACAATCAATTGGGCCTCCTTCTATTTTATAAAAGGTAAAATAGGCGTTTTTTAATTCTGGAATTTTATCCATAAACTGAGATGAATACAATTGTCGAATATGTTTTTTCTTAGTGGCTATGTAGATATCCCAATTATCTATTTTCAATTTATTTTTATCATAAATCAACAAGGAATCATTCTTCAGCAACTGCTCCGAATAAGCTCGTGGAGGTTCTTCACCATTTTCGTTTATGAAATTAATTGGTCGTGTCAAATGTTTTATGAGAAGTGATAATTGTTTTTGCTGAACCATTCCATCCCTTATGAATAACGAATCAGGGGCTGCATAACTTATCACTCTCAACTTTTTATTTATTCTTGCTTCTTTCAGATAATATCGTTCTGGCAAATCTTGTCGATTGATATTGGGTAAACGAGAAGCACCAAAGTAGTTTGGATTCATTTGCCCCCAAAATATAGTAACACTCAAGGGAAGCTCTGGATGCCGATTGGCAAGATTTACAAACGAGGTTAACGGTGAGCTAGGGTCTCTGAACGCATTTTCTTTCGGATCAATTTTCGGGTTAGGTATCACCAAATAATAGTTCCAGTTTACCGCCAACTCTTCTTGTATCCTAGTTCCTCGTTCAATTGCAATTCCATTGCTAACTCCCTCCTGCCCTGCTCCACCGGCATAATACGGACTCATCCAATTGTACAACCTCATAAAATCATTGTGTGGTTGATACCTTGGTTGAGGATACGATTTTAATTGAACCAAGGCATCGCTTTTTAGTTTTGGATAACCCACTTGAAACTCCAATGAATCAATATCGGCTAGCTCTTTATAGGTGACACTTTCTGTTTGTGAGCAACTACTTATTGCAAAAAGCAAAAAGGAAAACAAAATTAAATCTACTTTTTTCATTATTATGAACCTATTCGTTTGATTACTTGGTGTTGTATTTTCTCGAACAATTGATAAGGAGTAGATGTCCGCCAAGCCACATCATTCAATTGACCGCCTGATACGATATAATAATCAATGTTTACCGATTGAAACTCATCCAATACATGTTGACGAAAATTCAAAAACGCTATCCAACCATCTTCCACTTCTTCAAACCACTCTTCGTAATAACAATCATCCGATGCGTGGAAATTAAGTATATTCTCACCTATCAAAATAAATTTATTAACGCCATATTCCATGATTCGTTCAATGATATCGCGTTTCAAGGTCATGATATCATTGTTGATGCAATCGTTCCATTCGCCTATCAATTCAATAATTGCGAAACCTATCTCGTAATCAACGGCAAGTATTTTTATGTATAATGTGGGGGAATCAATATCGTCCCATTGAGGATGAATTAAATAATTATAGATGGCATTGGTGTATTCGAACTCGCTGTATTCTCGTTCGAAAAAAGGAGAACGTTCATCTTCCGATGCAACGTATATATGTCGCCAATTGAAATAAGGCTCTATGTCTTGCATCGTTTTCTATTTGTGTTTTTATCTTTTGTTCGGAGGCTATTCAATCAACCTTGAAACGCATCAACGGCTTTTCTCACACTACCGTATTTCTTTAGCATTTTGTTGGCCTCATGATACGAAACGTTCAATTCTTCTGCTATCATCTTAGTGCCTCTATCTACCAGTTTATTATTGCTCAGCTGCATGTCGACCATTTTATTTCCTTTCACTCTGCCAAGCTTAATCATCACCGATGTCGAAATCATGTTCAAGATGAGTTTTTGTGCTGTGCCCGATTTCATTCGTGTGCTTCCTGTTACAAATTCTGGTCCCACTACGATTTCTATTTTATGCTTTGCAGCTTTGGCCACCAAACTTCCTTTGTTGCAAACAATACAACCCGTAGTAATTGCTCGTGCATTACATTCTTTCAATGCACCATACACATAAGGTGTAGCACCCGAAGCAGCAATGCCTATGACCACGTCTTTCGAATTGATTTTATGTGCCAACAAATCTTTCCAACCTTGTGCTTTATCATCCTCAGCAAACTCTATTGCTTTGCGTATGGCTCTGTCGCCACCAGCAATCAAACCAATCACCATACCTTGAGGAACACCGTAAGTGGGTGGACATTCGCTTGCATCTACTATTCCTAATCGTCCACTTGTGCCCGCACCTATGTAAAACAAACGACCACCTTGATTCATTTGTTTAACAATTACCTTAACAAGTTTTTCAATATTAGGAATTACTTTTTCGATGGCAGTTGGAACCGTTTTATCTTCGTTGTTGATGTTATTGAGCAAGTCCTTCACACTCATTTTTTCGAGCGATGAATAGTGAGAAGACGATTCGGTTGTTTTCATTTTAATAAGTTAAGTTTAATAAATCCTCGGAAAATTTCCCGGATTATCTTCTCTCATCAATTCATAAATAACATCAAACACATCTTCTGCCGAAGGTTTCGAAAAATAATCTCCATCCGTGCCATAAGCTGGTCGGTGCTCCTTAGCGGTAATGGTAGTAGGTTCGGAGTCGAGGTATTTATATCCTTTCTGTTCTTCCAAGATGCGTTGCATGATGAATGAACTTGCTCCTCCCGGAACATCTTCATCCAATACCACTAGTCTATTTGTTTTCTTCAACGACTCCACAATCTGATGAGTTAAATCGAATGGCAACAAGGTTTGCACATCTATTACCTCCACCGAAATATCTGTTTCGGCTAGTTGTTTCACCGCTTCGAGCGCCACTCGGCAGCACGAACCATAGGTAACCAAGGTAACATCTGTTCCCTCGTGAATGGTTTCCACCAAGCCTAAAGGTATTTTGTATTCGCCAATGTTAGAAGGCATTTGTTCCTTTATACGATATCCATTCAATGGCTCTATAATCAATGCTGGTTCATCAGCCGACAATAAAGTATTGTAAAAGCCCGATGCTTGTTGAAGGTTTCTGGGCACACATACATGTATTCCTCGCAATGCATTAATGATAACCCCTAGCGGTGAACCACTGTGCCAAATACCTTCTAAGCGATGCCCTCTGGTACGAATTATCACAGGTGCTTTCTGCGCTCCTTTGGTTCGGTATTGAAGTGTTGCAAGGTCGTCACTCATAATTTGCAATGCATAGAGCAAATAATCTAAGTATTGAATTTCGGCTATTGGACGCATACCACGCAGTGCCAAACCAATTGCTTGTCCCATGATAGTGGCCTCACGTATACCGGTGTCGAACACCCTCACTTCTCCATACTTTGCTTGTAGCCTCACTAGTCCTTGGTTCACTCCACCTATCTTCCCCGAATCTTCACCAAATATAATTACCTCTGGATATTTAGTCAGTATAGCATCAAAGTTTTCGCGAAGCAATTCTCTACCATCTACCATCTTCACTTCCCCTTCGAACTCAGGTTTCACAGGTTTTACTTTGAGGGCACCAAACTCCGATTCGCTGTGCAAATACGAACTGTATCTATCATGGTTGGCTAGTTTCGACTCGTTCAGCCATTGTACTAGTTTTGCTTTCGCTGCTATGTTTTCGGCACGTGTCAAGCGCATTACTGCTTTAGCAGCCACTATCACGTCCTTTCTGTTAGGTTCTAAAATGGAGTATAATTCATTTTTCAGTTGCCCTATCTTTGCAGCGTATGCCGAACTTGCGGCTACCTCATCCATCAAAGCGTTTACTTCTTTCAACTCATTTTTTATTGGAGTGAGGTAGGCGTTCCAAGCTGCTGTTTTTGCTGCTATCACTGCTTTCTTGGCTTCCTCCTCTATCTCTTTCAATCGCTCCTCGTTGGCCAATTTATTTTTGAGTATCCACTCGCGCATCATTTTTATTCCATCATAGTCGAGCTCCCATTGAAGGCGCTCTTTCGATTTATATCGTTCGTGCGAACCCGATGTACTATGCCCTTGTGGCTGTGTTACCTCTTCCACATGCACCAGCACAGGCACATGTTGTTCTCGGCACACTTTGGCAGCTTTCTCATACGTCTCGCAAAGGTGTACATAATCCCAACCTTTGGTTTTGAATATCTCGTAGCCATTGCCGCCATTCTCGCGTTGAAAACCTTTTAATATTTCTGAAATACTTTCTTTAGTAGTTTGATATTTCTTAGGCACCGATATTCCATGTCCATCATCCCAAACCGAAATCAACATGGGTATTTGCATTACACCTGCTGCATTTATTGCCTCCCAAAACAAACCTTCCGAAGTACTTGCATCGCCTATCGTACCAAAAGCTATCTCATTGCCCTTGTTCGAAAACTTCTGAAACTTCTCCGTTTGCAATTCCTCATTGTTTTTATAATACTTCGAAGCCATGGCCAAACCTATCAAACGAGGCATTTGCGATGCAGTTGGCGAAATATCCGAAGAAGAATTTTTTTGTTTAGTAAGGTTTTTCCAAGTACCATCGGCATTCAAACTTCGGGTCGAAAAATGTCCACCCATCTGCCTTCCAGCACTCATAGGCTCGGCATCAGCATCCGTATGGCCATAAAGGCCAGCAAACCATTCTTGCAAACTCAAGTTCTCTATCGCAAACATAAAAGTTTGGTCGCGGTAATAGCCCGACCTAAAATCACCATCCCTAAAAACCTTGGCCATAGCCAACTGTGGTATTTCTTTACCATCGCCAAATATCCCAAACTTCGCTTTTCCAGTAAGCACTTCTCTGCGGCCCATCAAACTGGCTTCGCGGCTTTCGCAGGCTATACGGTAGTCGTTGAGCACTATTTTAATATAATCCGTAACTTTTACTGATGCCAATGATGTTGAATCTTCTTGTTTCGACATGCTTACTTTTTTTAGTTTTCGAGTTCACAAAGATAATGATTTAGATTTGCAGATTACATATTGAAGATTGGCAAATTGCAAATTGACAGATTACATATTGCCCAAACATCCAACAACAACTAAATCTCACATCTCAAATCTCATATCTCATATCTCATATCTCATATCTCAAATCTCAAATCTAAATCAGGGCAGGCAGTTCATCACACTTCGTTTCCTTTCGTCCTGCTTTCCGTTCCAATCTTTTTCTTTGCCCGAAAAGGACAAAGAAAAAGGATTTCCACTACAATCAGGTGCAGTTAGTCAGTCCATCACTCTTCGGCACCTGTCCCGACTCTTCGGGATTCGTAATCCTTCTAATTCTCTAGTAAGTCCCACTCCGTCACCCCTCTCCTTTGGAGAGGGGCAGGGGGTGAGGTCTACGAAAAATCGTCACCTTTCGCCCCCTCTCTTGGGAGAGGAGGGCAAACAGCCACTGGCTGTTTGAGCCAGCTCGGACGCCTGCGGGGAGAGGTGACCACCAAAACCAAACAATCCCCGTTTTTGTCACAATTATGTCATCATTTGCAAATCGTATTAAAATATTTTATATTTTTGCTACCACAATGCAACAAACAAATAACATACAACCCACACCATCACATCCATTAGCCCATTCATCATGGCCTTTCCGCCATTTTTCCGTATCCATTGCCACACATCACACACACATATATAATACACTCTATAATTTAGCATCCCATCAAAAACACCTAGTATCTCACACTCCGTCACCCCTCTCCGAAGGAGAGGGGCTGGGGGTGAGGTCATTACCATACATTTCCAACAATTACGTCTTTCTTAAACATTGCAACATAGATGTCAAACATTGCAACATAGATATCAAACATTGCAACATAGATATCAAACATTGCAACATAGATGTCAAACATTGCAACATAGATGTCAAACATTGCAACATAGATATCAAACATTGCAACATAGATATCAAACATTGCAACATAGATATCAAACATTGCAACATAGATGTCAAACATTGCAACATAGATGTCAAACATTGCACATTTGCCGCAGCAATTGCGTTTTTAGAACACCATTTTCATATAATACAAACATCAAATATCAATAATCAATCAATAGTAACAAATTAAAATTCAACACCATGAACAAAAATCAAATCTCAAAAAACAACATGTACGACAAAATGAAGGTATTTTTCGTAAACCCCGATTTTTCACCCATCTGGTCCCCATTCGCCAAATTAGATGACAAAATCACCCTATTCGGAACCAAAAAAGATAGCCTCGATAAGTACATCATCCAACAACAACTAACCACCACCGGCATCACACAAGACAAAAGTGCAGAACTCAAAAAAGCCGAAAAACTAACCGTCAAACTAGCACGCAAAGCACGCGTTTGGGCCAAATCAGTCTCCAACGACACCCTTGCCACACTCTTCGACATCACCAAATCAACACTCTCAAGGCTTGTCGAAACCGAATCAATCGCCAAAATGACCGAAATCCACACAGCACTCAACGCCAACGCCACACCATTAGCCGACTACAACATCACCGTACTCAACATATCCGACCTCTTTGCAGCCATCAAAGCCGCCAAACTACTACTCTCCACACCAGGAACTGCCAAAGCCACCACCAAAGCCGGAACACAAGCCATCACAGAATATATGAAAGAAATCGATGACATATTAAAAGACATTGACGACCTACTCATCCCCGAATACGAAGACACCGAACCCGACATGGTAAAAGAATACCGCAACAACCGCAAAATCGACAACATCGGCCACTACCTCACCCAACTCATCGCGCACATCACACCACTCGGAGCCACCACACCCATCCAAAACGTCATCATGACCATCATCGAACTCAACCGTTCAAACCCTTCCGACATCAACGGAATCGCCCTCATCGAGAAATTCCGAGCCGGAACCTACCACATCAAATTCACCGCCCTCGGATACCAAACCCACATCATCATCATCAAAACCATCCGCGGCAAAAAAGTAGAAATAACCGTAGAACTCACACCAAACCCCTAACTCGCTCACCCGAGTTCCCTCCGAAAAACTTTCGCAAGTAACTTTTAAACCCAACAACTTGCGAAAGTTTTTCTTATTTTTACTTCGAATAACCGCGAACACAAAACAAAAAACAAATGAAAAAAATAATTCTACTTCTACTTTTGCTAAACTTTGTTTTGCAAACAGAACTTAAAGCGCAAACAACTCCCTTTCGTGGTGTTTTATTAGAACACTTTGGAGGACATACTTGTCCGAATTGTACGAGAGCAGATAGTAAATCTGAACAAATAAAAGCAATGTATCATGACAGTGTTGCAATTATAAATATTCAATCAGGAACATTTGCACTACCCAGTACATATATGTCTTACCCTTTTCCTGACGATTTATCTTGTAGTACTGGTGAATCCCTTGATACATTCTCTCTTGTATACTCAACTGGTTATCCCGAAGGAATGATTAGTAGAACAGATTATAATACTACAACGTTAACGCATCTAAAATTTTATTCGAATTGGGAGGTTGAGGTTAATTCATTAGTCCATCAGACACCACTTGTACTTATTGACCATTCAAACAGTTTTAACAGTACAACCCGTATGTTAAATACAACGGTATATACGGAAGTGTTAACGAGCTTAGCTGGAAATTATTATTTATCGGTTTATCTGACAGAAGACAGTATTATCAGTCCAGTTGCAGATATTGACAATACAACCAGTATAGATACAGACCACGTTAATAATAATTTATTAAGGGCAGGTATTAATGGAACTTGGGGGACTTTAATCAGTTCTGGAACATTTACATCAGGTTCAATACTCACAAACAATTTTAATTTTCATTTAGACACTCTTTGGAAAGCGCATCATTGCAAAGTAGTTTGTTTCGTTTACGACAATGCAACGAAAGAGGTTTTACAAATCAGTCAAAAATCATTGCTTGACAATTCTCCTTCTCCGCTCTCCATAAATGAAATTAGGAATAATAGTTCTGTTACCATTTCCCCCAACCCATTCACCACCCAAACCACCATTACATTTTCAGAAGATGAGCCACACATCCTAAAACTCACCGACCTGCTTGGAAAAGACCTAAAAACCTGGCACTTTACAGGCAAAGAACTAAAATTAGAAAGAGGCAATTTGAAATCAGGAATTTATTTTTTACAAATAATAGACGAAAAAAACAAGGTGGTAAATAAGAAGATAGTGATAGAGTAAGAATGAATTAAAAAATAAAAGAGATGAAAAAAATAACATTGTTTTTGATAGGAGTTTTGCAGTGTGTAAATATTTTTGCACAAGCACCGCAATGGGCATGGGCTGAGGGGGCAGGTGGTACAAATGATGATAGGGCATATTCAGTTGTAGTGGATGCAAGCGGAAATGCTATTGTTGCAGGAAGTTTTAGGAGTGCTACTATAACATTTGGCTCAACTACATTAACAAACGCAAATAATAATGGAAGTTTTTCTGATTTTTTTCTTGCAAAATATGATGCTTCCGGAAATGTAATATGGGCAAAAAGTAATGGAGATGTGTTGGATGAAGTTGTAAGGTCTGTTGACGTTGATAACGCAGGAAACATTTATATTGCTGGATATTTTGGCAGTGCTACTTTAACATTAGGTTCTATCACATTGACAAATTCAAGCGCAAACTATTATGATGTATTCTTTGCAAAATACGATTCGAATGGAAATATTATTTGGGCAAAAAGTGCAACAGGAACAAATGGAGATTTGGCTCAATCTGTTGCAATTGATGCTTCGGGGCATATATATTTAGCTGGTAATTTTAATAGTCCCACACTCAGTTTTGGCTCCACTGTATTAACAAACAATGATAATACTGGCAATACAACTAATTTTTTTCTTGCAAAATTTGACAACAATGGAAATATCCTTTGGGCAAAAAGTGGTGGTGGCTCAACTGGGCCTTCAAGTGGTGGACCATTTTCTGTTGCTTTAGATGCAAATGGTCATGCCTATTTGGCCGGAGAGTTCTCGATACAGAGTATAGTTTTAGGAACAACTACTTTAACAAATGCTAGTGTAGGAACTCGTGATATTTTTCTAGAGAAATTCGATACCAATGGCAATGTGCTTTGGGCAAAAAGTGCAGGAGGTAATAGTCAGGATCTCGCAAATTCACTTGCCGTTGATGCCTCTGGCAATATATTCATGGCAGGTAATTTTTACAGTACTACAATAACTTTTGGTACTTCCACTTTTACAAATGCTGGCTCAGATGATGTTTTCCTTACTAAATATGATAATAATGGGAATGTAATTTGGGCAAGAAATGCTGGAGGTCCAGGTGACGATTGGGCAACTTCCGTTGCATTGGATGTTAATGGGAATCCATATTTGGCAGGCTATTTTCCAAGTCCAACAATCACATTTGGTTCATCTACTTTGACAAACATTAATGTTGCTTATCCTGATATATTTGTTGTTAAATATACAACAAATGGAAATGTAACATGGGCGAAAAGTGCAGGAGGAATGAATGAAGAGTATGCAAATTCTATTGCAATAAATGCTAATCATGAAGCAATAGTTACCGGAGCTTTTTGGAGTTCCCCAATAAACTTTGACTCTTACTCTTTAACCAAAGTAGGTTCTTATGATGTATTTGTTGCTAAACTTAATTCCATAGTTGGGATTGATGAAAGAAGTAATAATGTTTCATTTACCATCGCCCCTAATCCATTTACTTCTGAAACAACCATTACTTTTTCAGAAGATGAGCCACACAGCCTAAAACTCACCGACCTGCTTGGAAAAGACCTTAAAACATGGCACTTTACAGGCAAAGAACTAAAATTAGAAAGAGGCAATTTGAAATCAGGAATTTATTTTCTACAAATAACTGATGAAAAAAATAAGGTGACAAATAAGAAGATAGTGATAGAGTAAGAAACAATTAAAAACAAAAAATAAATGAAAAAAATAATTCTACCCCCGCTGGCGCAGGCGTGTTTCGCCTGTGCCGCATAGTTGGTGGTGTCCTCACCACCACATCTTGTGCTTAAAAACAAAATCCGCCTTTGTTGGTATTTTTTCACCAACAAACCAATAGAATAAAAAAACAAAAAAAACACACTAAATCCATCCTTCATAACTAATCACTTTTGGCTATTTTCTTCGCGTCTTTCTGCCTTAGCGGTAAAAAACTCACATTTCCCCCTTCATCACCTCCCAAACCACAGAAGCTTTTTTATTATTTTATAGCTTAAATTCCACAGTTATTTTTGATTTGGTTAACTCCACTAATAACCTTAATTTTGCGCTGCTTAGAAAAAATAAAATGAAAGAAGTAGAGCCATACAAGGCAAAAAATAAAATACGCATAGTAACAGCAGCATCTTTGTTCGATGGGCACGATGCTGCCATCAATGTAATGCGAAGAATCATTCAGGCGAGTGGCGTGGAAGTAATACATCTTGGTCACGACCGTAGTGTGGAGGAGATTGTAAATTGCGCCATACAAGAAGATGCCAATGCCATAGCCCTTACCTCGTATCAAGGTGGACATACCGAGTTTTTTAAATACATGTACGACCTCTTGAAAGAACGAAATTGTAATGGAATAAAAATATTTGGCGGAGGTGGTGGTACCATCTTACCTACCGAAATAGAAGAATTGCAACGCTATGGCATCTGCCGTATCTATTCGCCTGACGATGGTCGCTCCATGGGTTTACAAGGAATGATTAATGATATGCTCGAAAAATGCGACTTCCCATCGGGTGCCAATTTAAATGGCGAAGTGTCTCATCTCAAAGAAAAAGATGTGAAGTCCATTGCACGTTTAATATCCGCAGCCGAAAATTTTCCTGAAGAGTTTTCGAAATTCCACACCGAAATAGCCAACATCAATAAAACAAAAGTAGTCCCAGTACTTGGTATTACAGGTACCGGAGGAGCTGGTAAATCCTCATTGGTGGACGAATTGGTACGTAGGTTTTTAATTGATTTCAAAGAAAAAACCATCGCCATCATTTCTGTCGACCCTTCAAAACGTAAAACTGGCGGTGCATTGCTTGGCGACAGAATACGTATGAACGCGATTAAAAACAATCGAGTGTACATGCGTTCGTTAGCAACAAGGCAAAGCAACCTCGCACTTTCGAAATATGTGAAAGAAGCGGTAGAGATAGTGAAAGCCGCTAATTACGATTTAATCATTCTCGAAACATCAGGCATCGGTCAATCCGACACCGAAATCACCGAGCATAGCAGCATGAGTTTATATGTGATGACTCCAGAATATGGAGCAGCCACACAACTCGAAAAGATAGATATGCTTGATTTTGCCGACATCATTGCCTTGAACAAATTCGACAAACGTGGTGCATTGGATGCATTGCGCGATGTAAAAAAACAATACAAACGCAATCATCAACTTTGGGAAACGGATGATGATGCATTGCCTGTTTATGGCACCATTGCTTCTCAGTTCAACGACCCAGGCATGAACAAACTGTACAAAGCAGTGATGGATAAGTTGGCCGAAAAAACTGGTGCCGATTTGAAATCCAACTTTCAAGTAACCGATGAGATGAGTGAGAAAATATACATCATTCCTCCTCAGCGAACCCGCTATTTATCCGAGATTGCAGAAAACAATCGGAATTACGATAAATGGGTGGATGAGCAAAAAGAAATTGCTCAACAATTGTTTTCAATAAAAAAATCAATCGCTTCTATCAAGGCTTCGAAGATAGCCGATAAGGATAGAATCATTAAAGGACTTGACGAAACCTATGCCGAATTGGAACTTTGTTTTGATGGTAGAAACAAAAAAATAATAGAAGGTTGGGCCGAAAAGGTGCAGCAATACAAAAACGAATACTTTGTTTTTAAAGTTCGCGATAAGGAACTTAAAATTCTTACACATTACGAATCGCTTGCCCATAGCAAGATACCAAAGGTGGTAACACCTAAATACGAAGCTTGGGGCGATATATTGAAATGGAATTTGCAAGAAAATGTTCCAGGCGAATTTCCATACACTGCAGGTGTATTCCCCTTCAAACGCGAAGGAGAAGACCCAACTAGAATGTTTGCAGGTGAAGGTGGTCCCGAGCGTACCAATCGAAGATTTCACTACGTAAGTTTAGGAATGCCTGCTCACCGCTTAAGTACAGCATTCGATAGCGTTACGCTTTACGGACAAGACCCAGCCATTCGCCCTGATATCTATGGAAAGATAGGTAACTCAGGAGTTTCCATTTGTTGTTTGGATGATGCCAAAAAACTTTATAGTGGTTTTAATCTCACTGACCCTAAGACGTCTGTATCAATGACCATCAATGGTCCAGCTGCTATCGTAACAGGTTTCTTTATGAATGCCGCCATCGACCAACAATGCGAATTGTACATAAAAGCAAACGGCTTAGAAGCAGATGTAAAAAAGAAGATAGAAGCCATTTATAAAAAGAAAGGAGTAAAACGACCAGAGTACCAAGGTGAATTGCCAAAAGGAAATGATGGTTTAGGACTAATGTTATTGGGCACAACAGGTGACGCGGTATTACCGAAGGATGTATACGAAAAAATAAAAACGGAAACCATAGCAGCCGTTCGTGGTACTGTGCAAGCGGATATATTGAAAGAAGATCAAGCGCAAAACACCTGTATCTTCTCAACAGAATTCGCACTTCGATTAATGGGAGATATGCAAGAGTATTTTATCAATCAAAATATTCGAAACTTTTATTCTGTATCTATATCAGGTTATCACATTGCCGAAGCAGGTGCCAATCCTATCACACAGCTGGCGTTAACCTTGTCGAATGGTTTTACTTATGTCGAATATTATGTGAGCAGAGGAATGGACATTAATAAATTTGCTCCTAATTTGTCATTCTTTTTTAGCAATGGAATCGACCCTGAATACGCAGTAATAGGTCGAGTAGCTCGTAGAATATGGGCCAAAGCAATGAAGTTGAAATATGGAGCCAATGAACGTTCGCAAATGTTGAAATATCATATTCAAACATCTGGTCGTTCGTTACATGCCCAAGAAATAGACTTTAACGATATTCGCACTACTTTGCAAGCGCTGTATGCCATTTACGATAATTGTAATTCGTTGCATACAAACGCTTATGACGAAGCAATAACAACTCCTACAGAAGAATCGGTAAGACGTGCAATGGCCATACAGTTAATTATCAACCGTGAATTAGGCTTAGCCAAGAACGAAAATCCATTACAAGGTTCGTTTATTATTGAGGAACTAACCGACTTGGTGGAAGAAGCTGTATTGTTAGAGTTTGAGCGCATTAACGAAAGAGGAGGAGTATTAGGAGCCATGGAAACCATGTATCAACGAGGAAAGATACAAGAAGAAAGTTTGTATTACGAAACATTGAAACATACAGGTGCTTATCCAATCATTGGAGTTAATACATTCTTATCATCCAAAGGTTCGCCAACCATAACGCCAACAGAGGTAATTCGTGCAACGGAAGAAGAGAAGCAATATCAAATCACTATGTTAACAGAATTGCAGAATGGGAATGCTGACCTTTCATCAGCTAAGCTCCGCGATTTACAAACACTAGCCATTCAGAACAAAAATATTTTTGAAGGCATGATGGAAGCAGTTAAATATTGTTCCCTTGGTCAAATAACAAATGCACTGTTTGAAGTTGGAGGACAGTACAGAAGAAATATGTAAAAATAATTTAAAACAATTACCATGAGATCGAATCACGAAATTGACTATAAAATACTAGGAGAGGAATTACAGGCAGTAGAAATAGAACTAGATCCAAACGAAACAGTAGTTGCCGAAGCAGGCAATTTTATGATGATGGATGATGGAATCCGCATGGATACAATCTTTGGCGATGGTTCGAAACAACAAAGTAGTATCATGGATAAACTATTTTCGGCAGGTAAACGTTTATTAGTTGGCGAGAGTTTATTCATGACCGCATTTACCAATATTGGTAACTTTAAGAAACATGTAACATTCGCTGCGCCTTATCCTGGAAAAATAATACCAATGGATTTGAGTAAACTGGATGGGAAAATTATTTGTCAGAAAGACGCTTTTCTTTGTTCTGCAAAAGGAGTGAGTATTGGAATTGAGTTTCAGAAAAAACTAGGGACTGGATTATTTGGTGGCGAAGGTTTTATTATGGAGAAATTAGAAGGAGATGGAATGGCCTTTGTTCACTCAGGGGGAATGATTATAGAGCGGGAGTTAATGCATGGTGAATTACTGAAAGTGGATACAGGTTGTATTGTTGCATTTACTCAAACTGTGCATTACGATATTCAATTCATTGGCGGAATTCGCAATTCAATATTTGGTGGTGAAGGTTTATTTTATGCCACTCTTCAAGGCCCTGGTAAAGTTTGGATACAGTCTTTACCTGTAAGTAGATTAGCTGGTAGAATGATGGCTTATGCTAAGAGTGGTAAAGAAGAAGGGAGTGTTTTAGGTGGATTGGGAAGGATGTTGAATGGAGATAACGAATAATCGGTGTTGAAAGATGTCACCTTAAGCTCTGCATTGTAGGGCTTTTTTTATTAATAAATATGAGTATTCCTTTTGTTGATATACATACGCATCACCTTCGTTCGGATGCACTTTCAATATTCAATGCTACAAACATGGAGGATGTAATGGTAGCGAATTCAAAAGTGTCAGTAGGAATACATCCATGGTATATTGATTTGAACAGCGTTGAAGACTCACTTTTAAAACTAAAAAGATTAGTAAGAAATGAAAAGGTTGTTGCTATTGGCGAATGTGGGTTAGATAGATTAACAAATGTGGATATGAAGCTTCAAAAAGAAATTCTAAAGAAACAGATGGAACTTTCTTTAGAAGAAAATATACCTATGATAGTTCATTGTGTGAGAGCATTTGATGAAATAATACAAATGAAGCAGGAGTTGAATTATACAATTCCGATTATCATTCATGGATATAACAACAATGCTATAATTGCAAATCAGTTATTAAAAAATGGATTCTACTTTTCATTTGGAAAAGCGATTATGAATGAAAACTCTAACGCTTCCAAAATAATTTCTACGATTCCTATTGAGAAGTTATTTTTAGAAACAGATGATTCGGAAATTAACATCGAGGAAATCTATAGTGCGGCAGCAAAATGTATCAATGTTGAACTTGAATTATTGAAAATTAAAATTTATAAAAATTATATAAGAGTATTTACGCATGAGTGATTTGAGATGGTTGTCGCGCACAGAGTTGTTGATAGGCAATGAGAATTTAATGAAACTTCAGCGTTCTCATGTGCTAGTTGTGGGGATGGGCGGTGTGGGTTCGTTTGCTGCCGAATTTATTAGTAGAGCAGGAGTAGGCACTATGACTATTGTGGATGGAGATGTAGTAGACCCAAGTAACCGTAACAGACAACTGCCTGCGCTTGCTACAACACATGGACTATCGAAGGCTGAGGTTATGGCTGAACGATTACTTGCAATCAATCCCGAATTAAAATTGAATGTTATTAAAGAGTTTCTTTCTCCGGATCAGGCAGAACAAATACTTTCTAATAAATACGATTACGTGGTGGATGCTATTGATAGCATTACTCCGAAAATTTATTTCATGAAAACTGCTTACGAAAAGGGAATCAGGATGGTGAGTTCGATGGGAGCGGGTGCAAAACTTGACCCAACACTTTTGAAAGTGGTTGACATTTCGGAAACTTATATTTGTCCATTCGCCCAGTACGTAAGAAAACGATTGAAAGATTATAAAATATATAAAGGGATAAAAACTGTTTTTTCTCCCGAAAAACCAATCAAGGAATCGCTCATGTTGACTGAAGGGACTAGTTTCAAAAAGTCAGCTTATGGCACCATTTCCTATTTGCCAGCTACGTTTGGCAGTGTATGCGCATCAGTAGTTATAAGAGATTTGATAGAAAGCGAATGAAAATAAGAATTGAAACAGAGCGATTATATTTAAGAGAATTTATAATGGAGGATGCTCAATTATTAATTGATTTGAATTCATCTATTGATGTGTATCGATACACTGGCGATGGTCCTGTGAAAGATGTTCAGGAGGCAGAACGGATTATTACTGAAATTATTTTGCCTCAATACAAAAACAACATAGGCCGCTGGGCGGTTCATTTAAAATCGAATCACGAATTCATTGGTTGGTGTGGTTTAAAGTATTTGGCTGAAACCAATGAAACTGATTTAGGTTATCGTTTCTTCAAAAAACATTGGGGAAAGGGGTATGCCACCGAATCTGCAAAAGCTGTACTTGATTTTGGTGTTAATACTTTGAAATTAAAAAACATTATTGCCCGTGCTGCCAAAGCAAATACAGCCTCACTACATGTGATAAAAAAACTAGGAATGGTGTTTTTGAAAGACGATTTTTGTTTGCACGATCCGGCAGAGGTTTATGTATTAAAACAATTCCATTTGCTTGTTATTGTTTGGTCGCTGAAAAGCGGTTAAGTTGAATTCAAAATTATCCTTTCCTGATAGATGTTTTTTTACTGACATTTTGAAAAGTTGATTGATAGATTGAGCAATATTTCCTTCGCCACGCATTCGAGTGCCAAAGCGACTGTCATTCATTTTTCCTCCATGCAATTCGGCAATTTGATGTAGCACTTTTTCTGCCCTGTCAGGATAGTTTTTAAATATCCAATCCTTGAAAAGCTCACCAATAGCGCCATTTAGCCTTACTATTTCGTAACCCGCTGTAATGGCTTGATGATTTGCTGCTGTTTCGATGAGCATAGGAATTTCCTCACTATTTAATCCAGGGATAATAGGTGCTGTCATAATTCCTGTTGGTATACCTGCTTTGTTGAGTTCTTCAATCACTTTCATTCGGTTCAATGCAGTAACAGTGCGAGGTTCCATTTTTACTCTCAGTTCTTCACGCAAAGTGGTTATCGACACCATTACATGTACAAGCCGATGCGAGGCCATTTCTTGAAGAATATCAATGTCGCGCAATATCAAGTTATTCTTAGTAATGATACCAACAGGGTGTTTGAATTTTAGTAGCACTTCCAACAATTGTCGAGTGATCTTTAATTTGCGTTCTTGCGGTTGATAGCAATCTGTATTTCCCGAAAGCAAGATGGCAGAAACCTCCCAGTTTTTATTCATCAACTGTTTTTCGAGCAGTCTCGGAGCATCGGGCTTTGCAATAATTTTTCTCTCGAAGTCCAATCCAGCACTATATCCCCAATACTCGTGAGTATTTCTTGCATAACAATAAATACATCCATGTTCACAGCCTTGATAAGGGTTCATCGAATATTTTCCAGGAACATCAGGGCTTTTAATAGGGTTTACAATTTTCTTTGGATATTCGAATAGTACCTGAGTCCTCGAATCACTCAATAAAGGCTCATCAAGCATTTCATCGTGTTCTTCTCTATATACATTTTTAGAAAATCGATTGTCAGTATTTAGCTGTGCACCTCTACCTTTAAAATAATTAGGATTCGCCTCTTCATTAATCATAGTTAAAGATAAAAACTATTTCTGGAATGAGTGATGTAATATCAATTTAACATATTTTTAAGAAAAAAAACTCGTTCAGAGATTTAATAAATAAAATCACCTGATAACTTTTGTACATTTGTCACTTACTTAAACAAACGAATAATTGAAAAATAGTATTTTAAAATTTGTAGCAACTGTATTACTAATACATGTTTTATTTAACGAGCAAGCAAAAGCTCAAACACAAATATTTCATCAAGGTTTCGATTCTTTAAACGTTAGTCTTCTCAATGGATGGAAAGCAATTAACAAAAGTAATCCTCTTGGATTAGGAACATGGACTCAAGGACATTCCTTTACCAACGCTGCAATTGGAGTAAATACTTCTTATGCTCAAGTAGATTTCACAAGTACCGATTCCATTGGAACCATTAGCAATTGGTTGCTTTCTGATACCATGACATTGCAAAATAATGATACAGTTACTTTTTATACACTCTCCTATAACGGATATCAATATCGTGATAATATGGAATGTAGATTGAGTATGATGGATACGAGTAGTAATGTAGGTGCGAATGACACTTCCAAAGGTGATTTCTCTACGTTAATAATTGCTGTAAATCCTAATTACGACAGTATTTCATATCCTTCGGTGCTTGGTGCTGGAAATATACATACTTGGAAACTTTTTAAAGGAGCCATTACAGGACTCAGTGGTCCTACAAAATGCAGAATCGGTTTTAGATATTATGTTCCTAATGGTGGATACGCAGGACTTTTTTCATCAACAATAGGATTAGATGAATTAACTGTGACACGTTATTTACCAGCAGGTATAGATGAAAATAATGTTTCAATAAAAATGAACTTGTCACCTAATCCAGCGAACGAGCGTATCAATTTAAAAATTGATTCAAGAGGAAATTATTTGGTTAAGGTGTTTAATTTAATTGGTGATGAAGTGTTATCTTTTAGAACGGAATCGAGTAAGACTATTGATATCTCCACCTATCCATCTTCTGTATATACTCTGAAGGTGCTTGATACCAATAATGGGGCTTGTTTGACAAAGCTTTTTATCAAACAATAATATTTTCTTTAGCATCAACCTTAATGGCGATTTAACTAACAAGGCTTAGTATTTCTTTTTTCCATTTTGCGTTGGCCGTTTCTATTTTAATTTTATCACATCCGTTGAAAAGTGCAAAAGCTTTTAATTCATTTGCGAAAGCAGAATTGAAATTATCATCTGTACGAAACTTGTTTTCGAAATGAATCGATTTGATATGGAAAATGCCTGAGGCTCTGTCTGCTTTTGGATCTAGTCGCCCAACTAGACAAGTGTTGTATAAAATAGGTAGACAATAATATCCAAATTTACGTTTCGACTCGGGCAAATAACATTCAATCTGATAATCATAATCGAAGAACAGAGCCAATCTTTTTCTTTGAATCATTGAATTATCGAAAGGAGAAAGGAAATGAATATTGTCCTTCGTAACAGCTTTTTTTAAGGACTTTAACTTTTTCTCATCTGTATAATACGAAGTGTTTGCAATGCCGTCAACTATAACCTGCTTGATTTTCTCTTCTTCTAGTAGTCTTTTAATAGACTTATTCACTTGCATTTTGAGTCCTGTTCTCAAGTAAGAAATCTCCGCCTCATTCACCAATCCATTTGCCTGAATTGCTTTTAAGATTAAATGTTCTGAGTAGTCTTTTTCATTTGGGAAAGAGGTGTCTACCGTTGAGGGTAGAACTCGTTCAGTTAAATCATAAACTTTTTGAAATCCTTTGCGAGTGGCAATCATTAGTTTGCCTTCCATGAAAAGTTGTTCTAATGCTTGTTTAGCTGGTTTCCATTCATACCACTGTGCGAGGTTGTTTCTTTTGTGTTCAAAGTCTTTTGATTGTAATGGACCCTCTGCTTTAATTTTATCCAATACATATTTGTTCATTTTTTTATCTTGAGCAAACCAATGCGATTTTCCTTCTGAATACAATTTTTTTCTTGGCAAAGAAAATCGGTAATCACACATGGGTAAATAAGCAGCAGCGTGACTCCAGTATTCAAATATGGTTTTATCTTTTGATAATAATTCATTAAGGAAAGTATCATTGTAATTTGATACCCGATTCCAAAGTGTGTGCTGGTGTGCTCTTGCAATTACTGATATAGTATCAATCTGAACGTATCCAAGATGGTCAATAACATTAAGAGTTGCCTTTTTCCCAACTCCAAACTTGGGATTTATTAATCCTTGACTTTGCAGAAATAAAGTACGAGCTTCTTCTTGTGATATAACAGTGGTTTGTTTTTTCATTTTTTAGGATTGACCAGAATTCAAAAAAAGTTTACCTCACTAAATTAAGAAATAATAATAACTTTGAACAATAAATTTAAACAGTTTTATGTACAAAACACTTGCATTTGTTTTTTCATTACTTTGTTCATTCGCTTGTATAGGACAAGAAGTAACCGCTTCCCAAAAATTACCAACAAAGATTCAACTCAACACGAATTATACCATTGAAACCACTATTAATAAGGGCAAATCAAAGAGTTTTCTAATGTTTTCACAACCTATCCCCAAAGGTATTCAGGTTTCTGAAATGGATAGCAAAGGTGGTCGTTTTAAGTTTGCTGATAGTATTCTGAAAATTACTTGGATTATTCCACCTGCTGAAGATGTTTTTAATATTAGTTATCAGTTAGTAGCAAATAAATGCGATGCAGATGAGGTTAATTTTGATGGCAGTGTTTACTTCATAGTTGATAGTACTAAGAAGGAATTTAAATTAAATCGAAAAAAAGTTATCTGTGAAAGAGCAAAGCCCTCGGTGAAGGAAGAGAAGGTTGTAATTCAAACTAATTCGTCAGTTATAAAAAGCCCCAAGGAACCAATGGAGATTGAAAAGAAAACAGAGAGCAAAAGTAATAGCGCTTCTGTTTCAAAGGAAATAGAGAAATCTAAAGGTGTTACGTTTAGAATTCAGATCGGGGCTTTTAAAACAAAGCCTTCTTTATCTAATGTTCCTGAATTAAGTTCTGTTGATTTAGGGAATGGAATCACTAAGTATTTTAGCGGCAATTATTCAACCCGCGAAGAGGCAGAGGTTCATCGTCCAGCATTACTTTCAAACGGATTCAAGGGGGCATTTATCGTTAGATTTGAAAATGGTCAGATTGCAAAATAGTTTGACAATTGATTTCTTTAAATCAACTAATATTATTCCATTGAGTTATTAGATTTGCAAATTCAATTTCGAATGAAAGCCCCTTATCTTGCGCATATAGTAAGTGAAGGTTTCTTATAAAATCTTCGTGTGAAGCATTAGGGTTAGTTGTTTTAAACTCTTTGGCTTTTTCAATTATACGCGATGGTCGAGGTCCCCATTCGCCTATATATTCTTTGTTTTGACCTAAGCAAATTAGTTTTGGAATCGATTTTGAACCATTTGTTAGATGGAGATTCATGATTGTTTCATTCTCATCACGAAAAATGAATTTAAGCTGGATGAGATTATTCAGTTCAGCAATCTTAGTAATGATAGGAATCAATTGAGCTCCATCGCCACACCACGATTCTGTGATTACTATCCATTCCCAATTTTGCTTTAATGAACCAATGATACGTTTCGTTTCGGCACTCGGCTCGAATGTTTTATATATCCTATTGAGTCTTTGTGCATTTATTTTAGTTGCATCAATTCTTTCTTGCGTTTCTACACCTGAACTTTTACCTGCTATAGCTAAGTTGTTTGCAATCTCCTTGTACTCAATGAATGAATAATGTTTCTGAATATTATATACTGAATTATGTGCGCTCATTATAACTGATTTGTTTGTTTGTAGCAATTCGCGAACGAATTAGATTTTCATTTAATTCTAAATGGTTCGAATATTACCTAGTTTTTCACGAAGACGTTCTTTATTGTTTTCTCCTAATTCTAGGTCAATATCTTTGAATCTGAAAAATATATTTTCAAGTTCCTTTTCATTGAATAATGTTGTAGCAATTTCGAATACTTCTTCATTCTCCACAGCAATGTGATCAGAAAGGGCTTCAACATAAGCTTCCAGTGTGTTTTGTGCTTGTTCATAGTTTTTTGAATTTGTAAACGATTCTACTTCACGAATCATCTCTCTGAAATCAACATGGTTGTCGAGCATTTCTTTAACAACACCAGACTCAAGCAATTCGTTAGCCTTAATCATTTCAGGGAACAAAACTTCTTCCTCCTTGTAGTGATGGTATTTGTCAGCATATTCTCGAAAAAACGAAATTAGTTCGCTTGTTTTTCTTTCATAAGCTTCAGGTTTTTCAATGGAATCTCTTAGCCCTTTTGCAATTTCAATCGCTTCAAGAATAATTTCATGTTCGTCAAAAAGTAGTGTTACTGCTTTATTCATAATTTCCGTGTTAATTTAGTATTGTATTTAGTTTGTACATGTATACATGGTATTAAGTTGTAAAGAAATACCTTTTCATGCCTTTAAGTCATGATTTGAATCATAAGGGTATACATTGTTTTCAGGATACATTAATGAGCTGCGTTTTCTTTCTTACAACAAGAGCTAAGTTTTTCGTATGCTTTTGGATCAGCGGGAATTTCATCTGCATCATAACCTAGTTTTGAAATAGCTTTTCTGATTTTTTCTGGAGTGATTTTTTGTGGATTATAAGTAACGGTGATGATTGATGATTTCACTTCAAGTTCAGATTTCTTTATTCCTTTTTCAAAAGCAAGATTGCTTTCTAATGTTTCTTTACACATGTTGCATACTGCAGAAGTTTTTATTTTTATTTCTGCTATCTTCTGATTTTCTTGAGCATTAATTGTAAAAGCGAAAATCACAAGGATGTTTACTAGAACTGTTTTTTTTAAGTTTTTCATTTTTTCTGTTTTTAATTATTATTTAATACTAAGTCTAATTCCAAAATAGATGGTGCGTCCTTCGAGAGGTGCATATACCATAGATGCATCAAAGTTTGGTCCAAAAGGATTATCAGCTGCAACTATTGGGTTTCTTTGAACATAATCTAGAATGTTTTCACATCCTAGATAAAGCTCGAATAGTTTAAATTTTTTAGTGATTTGTGCTTGCAATAAAAAATAATCATTCGACTCTTTTGGAAGTTGATATTCAACAGGACTCAACACGGTGCTTGGCAATCTGCATTGTCCGAACCAATTTGTAGTGAAGTCAAATTTCCAGATTTCTCTATAAGTTGAATAGGATAAATTAGCCATTATTCTGTGTTTAGGAATAAATGGTTTGTCTAATAATTCATAATTATAAGTAGTTTTTACTTCATACCATTTGTATGCTAATTTAACTGCTAAGTCTCTTATTGGTTCAAATCCAAAGTCAGCTTGAAAACTATTGGAATACGACTTCCCATTCAGATTATAAAAAACGACTTTGTTCACGTGTTGATCTAAATCCATGATGATTTGGTTTTCAAAATCTGTTCTGAAGAAATCGAAATTTACAAAAGCCTCATTGTCCATAATTTTGAATTTTTGATTGAGGGTTACTCCATAGTTCCACGCAATCTCAGGTTTGAAAGTTTCTTTAATTTCTATTACCCTTGAACTCGCAAAGACAGATTGATTCTCAACAAAGATATTCGAGGTTCTAAATCCTCTACCTCCTGATAATCTCAAAGTAGTCGATTTTGTTGGGTTAAATCGAATATGAAGTCGAGGGGTATATTGTAATCCATACAGATTATGATTGTCGGCCCTTATACCAGCCACTAATGAAAAATTCTCAGCATGTGTATAGGTGTATTCTCCGAATACTCCTGGTACTTGTTCTGTTCTCTTAAAGGTTGAATCGTTGAATTTTTCGTTATAATTATCATATATGTAATTCAAGCCCAATTTGTATTTGTGGTCGGTTGTTTTTAAAATGTCGGCAAATATTAAATTGGAATAAAAATACTTTTCTTCACCATTGTATCTTCTCAACCCAAAATACATGTCTTGCATCTGCCATTTACCGCTTGTTTGAAGTCCAATGCTGCGTCCAGGCTTTTCGAATAAATAACCAGTTTTTGAAAAGTAATCCATAGAATTAGTGTTAATTCCTATACCATAACTCCTATTCGTTTTATAATCGGTATTGTAATTAAAATTCGACTGTCCGCCTCTTCTGTTTTCCATCAATGCTTTTATTCCAAATTGAGCGGTTAGTTTTTTACCACTTTTATAATCCCATCGGTTGAAGATGTTGTACTGCCTTGTTAATGGCATGTCCAAAAATGAATCATTGTTTCTATCTTGTTTATGACTCATATCACTCACACTGGTGAACAACAGGGTACTCCATTTGGCATTGTATTTTTTATTGAAATAAAGATTTACCTCACTTCGTCCTTTATCACTTGCATATACATTCACATAAAATCGATTTTTAATTGTTTCCGGTTTCAAAAATTCAAGATTGATTTGGCCCGAAATGCTTTCATATCCATTGACTACAGAGCCTGTTCCTTTTGTAACCATAATTTTTTCAATCCAAGTTCCAGGAATATAATTGAGTCCATACGCTGCTGATAGCCCTCTAAGCAATGGCATGTTTTCGGAAAGAATTTGAGTGTATACTCCATCAAGACCTAGCATCTGTATTTTTTTTGCTCCTGATACTGCATCGGTGAAAGCTACATCAACAGAGGCGTTTGTAGTAAAGCTTTCGGAAAGATTGCAACATGCAGCTTTCAAAAGTTCCTTTCCTCCAATCACCTCCGTGTTTATTAAATTGACAGAGGAATATAAGGTAGAACCTTGTTTAGCAACTACGTTTACCTCTTTCAAAGTGAGCATATTTTTAAGAACGATTTTTAATTCCTTTTGCTCTGGTTTATCAATTGTTATTGTATCGCTGATGTAACCCACTAGGCTGATAATTAGTTTTGCAGGAAGTGTCTCTGGACTTGCAATTTTAAAACTTCCAACAGAGTCGGTAAAAGTACCAATGGTGGTTGACTGATAATAAACACTTGCTCCTGTTAACACATCCGTACTCCCTTTATCGTTTTTGCCAGCAACCTTTCCTGTTATTTGCTGAGCCTTGCTCGAATGAAAGCAAAAGAGTAATAATAGTATGTAGAAATAATTTTTCACGATTTTAGTTTTTTAATTTGAATTGTTATTCTTCTCCATTTGCCGATTGCAAAAATTCTTTAATCAATTTTATTTCTTTATCCGAAATGTTAGCTCTCACCTTCATGTGCATCGCTACCGTTTCCCACTTATCATCTTGATACGCGGTAGGGTCGGGCATGTTGTGACATCTGCTGCATTGTTCACTCCAAAGTTCGGCCCCACTTTTTTCAGTTACCATTTTCTCAGTGGCTTTGCAACTGTATAACCAAAAAGCAATAGTCAAGAAGATGCCTGCAATTACTATCGATTTATTCCTTATTAAAACCCTGCTGCCCATTGTATCATGATAGAATTTGTGTATCCTTTTTTTGCACTCAATATTTCTTGGTATCCCAATTTAATGGTGTTGTGCCAATTAAATGAATAATTCAATCCTGCCGAAACTTCCTGAGTGTTCTCGTACCACAATGAACCAAGAGGAGTTTCCATGCTTCCAACACGAACATAAATTCCTGATTTTTTTATGAGTTCTTTGTTAGCGAATATTGGTTTATAAGTAAGCAATGCATATCCAATTTTTGTAGTGTTCTGAAAAGCATAACTCACTTCAGTTTTGCCAGAAGGACTTAATTTTAAAAATGTTTTGAATCCAGCATCAGAATATTGTACCTGTGCTTTTATATCAATTCTACCTTTGATGGATGGCATAATTTTTTGAAGAGAAAGATCAATAGCATATACACTTCCTGTTTGAATGGTAGTTAGGTCTTCGCCTGTGGCATGTGTATGCGCCACTGTACCATGATAATGATCTCCTGGCATCAATTGCATCCATTTGTAAGAAGCTCCAATTTCGAGAAACGAATTTTTGAATGGCAATGCCCCTAATCTTCCTCCAAATCCAAGGTTTTCATTAATTGGTGTCCCAATATCAGTTGAGTAAGTTATCTTGCCAGCATCATTGTAATTGGTTGCTCCAGCATTCATCAGAGGACTAGAGGATACATACACCGCATAATTAAAATGTGTTGAGCCATTTCGGACACAAATTCCTATTTCAGTTTGAGGAGAATAACCAGTATGACTGAACCCCAACGGCTCGTTAGGCGCAGCGTTCACCCAAAAAGGATGATAGCGTTCGGAAAACAAACCAAAAGGCGTAAGGAATTTACCCACTTGAATGGTTCCAAATTTCTTAATCGAATAATTAATGTTAGCATAACCAAGTTCTGCTGTCACCATTCCATGTTCCATCATCAAATCTAGCTCACCTTCAAAAAACAAATGCGATGTCATTTTCCAAAGTAAGATGGGAGCAAGGCCAACTGAAACGGATGTCGACTTCATACCCGTTGTATCAATTAGTTCATTACTCAAACCTAAATCGAATCCGCAATATCCATTTCCGGTGAAAACAATTCTTGATAATTTGAAGTTCTTAAATTTCTGAACACTGTCATTCTCTTGAGCCATTCCTCGCTCTATTATTGAAGTCAGGAGAAGCAGTAATGATAAGTATTTTATTAGCTTATTCATTGATGTCTTATTTTGTTTTGTTCTTGCCCAATTCCCTCACATATAGAAGGAGTAATTGGCGCGACTCAAAAGGAAGTGTTTTAAAAGTCGGCATGGGTGCTTTGCCTAAAGTTACTTTAAAGAATAAGGTAGAGTCGCTTTGCGACTGAACTTTATCCGATGAAATATCGAAAGGACGAGGATTTAGAAACAAGCCTGCTGCACCATCTCCTTTTCCGGCATTGCCATGGCACATGATGCAGTTCTTTTCGTAGAGCGCTTTCCCTTTCTTAATGTTTTCTAATGATATTTCTTTTTTATTCAAGGTGCTATCATTCGCTGCTACATAGTTTACAGGGTATGCATGCGATCTTCGGAAAGATAAGAAACTAAGAATTAAAATGGTAAAAAGTAAAAAACGATATGGCATTATTTAAAAATTAATTATTGTTATCAACTAAATTAAGTATAGCTTTTTTCAAAGCTACGAATTCAAATTTAGAAACAAAAATTAATTCTAAATGATAAAGGTAGAAATAAAGGTAAGTAGGTGTCTGCCGTGAAGTGGCGGAGGCAAATCGCAGTATTGAAAGTTCTGGTTTTGTATAGCCGAAACTTTTGTTTCAACGGTTTTCGAATCGAGATAAAATAATTGATGACAAGCAGAATTTGATATGGATACTTTTTCGCTGCTTTGATAATTGCCTAGATTAAATGAGGTATTGGTGATGTCGCAACATTTTTTTCGAACGACAGGAAGTGTCGATTTTTTTTCTTTGCAACATTGTTTTAAGGCTGTAAACGAAAATTTTGTTTTCCCGCTTTTTCCACAAACCATTTTATTCACCGTGAGTCCCAAGCTAGAAGCAAGGAAAACAAGTGCTAGAAAAATGGATGTTATTTTTTTTACGGTGTTCATTTCGTTTTTACAGATACAAAATTACATATTATTTTTTAATTAAGTCCATTCCGCACTCTTTACATTTTCCGGGCACCGAACTTTCGCTGCCAATGCATTTCATCGGACAAATGTAAATGGCATCTCCGCTTGTGCTTTTGATTACACTTTTATAAGTCATGAATCGATAGGAAATACCAACTGTAGCTTGATATTTTGAAACCACTTGAGTTCTGTTCACATATTGATAAATGGGAACTTCGGAAAGGGCATAGATGGTGAAATTGTTTTGAGTAAAACTTATTTGAGGAACCACAAACACTTTTTTGCCACCTGTAGAAAGTGGGTCGATGTTGTAGGTCGCTGTCATATCCACGTTTTTGTCGTACTTCATTTTGGCTACCCATTCACCTTTTAGTTGTAAGGTAAGTCCAAGTTTCTTGAAAAATGTTTTGCCTGCAAACAAACCTACACTGGCGTAGTCGCCAAATTTCTGTCCTAACGGATTGTACCCTTTATGTATGTAAAGGGCGTTGGCAAATAGTCGGAAATTTTTTAATGGATATCCTCTGAAGAAAAATCCATAGAAAATAAAATCGTTTGAACCATTGGTAGGCTGCACAGTAGGTGGCGAAGTAGTATAATGTTTCTTCCCTCTGTAATCGGTATAGGTATAGGTCGAATCATCGTACATACCTAGTGGTATTTTTAAGCCAAGACCAAGTGTTAATTCGGTACGTCTGGTTTCGGTAGTTCGGTTCAATACATCGTATCTTGGAAATAAAATCAAATCGGCAATACCTTTTGATTTGATGGTGTCGTCTTGTGTTTTATTTATAAAATATCCCGTTTCTACCGACATGGTTAGGTTTTTTGTTAAACCATAAGCCAACCGAAAATAAAGGTAGTTGCTATTATAATCTTTAATTGTAGATGTTGTATCTCTGTCTTGCGATTTGAAACGATTGGTATTAATGTATTGATAATTGGCACCTAATTCCATTTGCCTATCTTGAAGTACTCCTTGCGAAGCACCTCCTGCAATGGGGCTGCCACTAACACCCGAACAACAGCCTTGAGCCGTGACTCGGTGATTCACAAGGAACAAACTCAGTGCTATTAATAATCGATACTTCATTTTCTGACGAACAAGATTTCGTTTGTTATTTTGCTATGGTGAAGTTTTTGTATTCCGAAAAACTACCCGAAGTTATTTTCAACACATACACTCCGTTGGTTAAACCTTCGGTAGATAGTGATGTTTCGTTTGTTCCAAAGGTGGCATTATCCAAAGCTATTGATTTTATTTTTTCGCCTATCAAGTTGTATATGTCAACATTGGTTTTTGTATTTTCTTTCAAAGTGTATTTTATGTTGATAGCAGTAGTAGCAGGATTTGGATAAAGGTTCAAATCGAAATGAATGTTGGAGACCTCATCAATACCAGTTTGTAAGCCCAGTTGAATAGCCGCTGTAAAGTTAGCCGAATTCAATCCATTGTTTTGGGTGAATAATACAGCATGGTTGTAACCTCCCAATACCACTATTTTCGGCATTGCTGGTCCGCCATAATCGGACATAAGGACGGAGGTGCTTGAAAACACGGGTACGCCTGTGATGCCATTGGTATTGCCCCAACTTGTCAAGGTGGCGCAACTGGTGTTTGCTACATCGTCAGATAAGTAATAAAGCACACGACCAGGATACGAAGAAGCAAAGCTCTGAACGATACCTAACGCTGTGCCACTTGGAGCTATGCACGATGCACATGGGTCGACAAAAGCAATAACCACTACTTTGCCAGCATCTAATTCACCGAACAAATGGTGCGAGGTACCTGCACAATCGTTCACTGTAAAATCAACGGCTGTTTGTCCGTTCATTATCATTGCGCTTGCAAGAAGCGCCACACTCAAGAGTAATTTTCTTTTCATAGTGTTTAGTTTTTAATTGTTCGTTATTAATTGTTGGCGATTATCGAATCACCAGAAATTTCTTTTTTACTTCCATGTTGTTGCTACTAAGCTTTACGAAATAAATGCCCGATTTTAAATCGAAACCTTCTATTCGTGCTTCATTGCTTTCTGGTTTTATGTCGGTGGTTTTTAAAAGTGTTCCTACCATATTATAGAGTTCCAGTTTTAGGTTAATAGCCGAAACATAATTCACCACCACTTGGTTGGTAATGCTTTGGTAATGCACATCCATTTTGATGGGTGTTTCGCTAATTTCGTTGATGCCAGTAGCAGCCAATGCCTGACCAAGTGCGGTGTAAAACGCAGTGGAATCGATGCTTCCGTTTTGATTAAAAAACACAGTATGGTTAGTACCTGCAAACACCACTATCTTGGGCATTCCGCCAGGGCCATAATCGCCTTGCGACACATTGGTATCAGAAAAGTTGGTAGAATGGCTTATGCCAATAGAAGCTGTCCAAGTGTTTAAAGTGGCGCAATCGGTATTGGCAAAATCATCGGCTACATAGGACTTTATTCGTCCGGGAAAAGATGCGCTATAGCTTTGTGCGGTAGCAAAGGCAGTGAGTGTAGGTGCTACACAAGCACTGCAAGGGTCGACAAAGGAGATGATGACCACCTTGCCTGCATTGAGTTCGGCAAACAAATGATGCATGTTGCCCAAACAATCGGGAGCTGTGAAATCGACTGCTGGTTGGGCTTTTGCAAGCCAACTAGTAATGGTGATGAAAAAAAAGAGAAGTAATTTTAGTTTCATTTTTTTGTTTTTATTTATCTGTATTGCGTGCAATTCAATACTTCATTATTTATTTTCAATGGGTAAATGTTTCGAAATTAAAATTAATAATCCAATGATATGACGACTTTATTTCTATTTTTTCGACTAAAATAAGGTAAGCAACGTTTGCTACCATATCTTCGAAATCAAATAATTGCCTGCTGTATTTACCTTTTATTTTACTATCACCAATTTTTCTCGTTTCTGCTTTATTTTTGTTTTAAAAAGAGGGTTGTGCAACGGCTACTTATGTTAGCTGTAGTTTTGTCTTTCGTGTCGCGTGTTTCAGAGTGTTTGTTAGTTATGTTCTTCTGTTGTCTATGCAGGTCTGTTCTGTTGTAGTTTTACTTTAAATCCATTTATTTTCACCCAATAAATAATCCAACAAACTAGTCCAGCGATTCCAGTTAGAAAACCTAATAATGGAATAATACTGCAAGCAAATAAAATGCAAAAGGTCAAACCTAAACTTATTCCAGGTCGGTCTTCTACCTCTTTAATGTTTCGTTTCGCAAACTCAAGTTTCAATGAGTCCGCCATTCTGTTTACAATAATGAATTGCCAAACTAAACCAAACAATGGTATTAGTGTCAGCCACACAAGTCCCGCCTCCATCTTTCTGTTTTCAGGACTAATTTCGTTAAATGTGTTTTGCATAGTTATTAAGTAAAATATCATTGGAATAATACTCAATAGTAATGGAAGAGTTAGAATTGTCATTTCAGCACCTCCAAGTCCTAAAAATCCAATTAATACAGAAGCTAATGTTGTCGTCATATTATTTATAATTTATTTTTTTTCCTACTCGTTTGGCTTTTCGGTGTCGCCCCGTTTTTTAAAGTGGTGTCTGGTCTCCACTGTTTCAAAGGTGTCTGCTGTCGGTTACGTTCGTTCGTAAAATTACAGCTAACCTTTAGACTTGCACTCTGAATCTAAAAGTAAATTATATTTGTTTACAAATAACAAAAAAAAGAAATTAACCGAAAGCAGGGCGACCTATGCGCTAACAAGGTATTAAGGCCTATCAAACGAT
>Ga0194047_10000251_pt1 | contig 36595 bp, 40 predicted proteins | sample JunL225m_MetaG_2_FD_160070 | JGI IMG/M metagenome (GOLD analysis project Ga0194047, IMG submission 160070) | Anoxic zone freshwater microbial communities from boreal shield lake in IISD Experimental Lakes Area, Ontario, Canada - Jun2016-L221-5m | ecosystem: Environmental > Aquatic > Freshwater... | reverse complement strand
GCTTAACATCAGAAAAACAGTTGGTTTTTCCTGCGCAATCCTAGCGCTCACTGGACTTGCGTTAAGTTAATTGTGATTGAAGTCATCCAAATTACAATACAGTTGTGGTTCTATAAAATTGTGTAGTATGGAGATGAGGACATCTGAATCGACTATAGTTGTCAGAACAACAAAAATTAATTGAGGAGAAATTTATGGTGAGACTTGCTGATTTATCTTTAGGGGAACAAAAGCTTCACCTAGATAGGATTGCGACTTTGCCAAATTTTCCGGATCCAGTTTTAACGCCTTGTAAGCCATTGAACCAAATGCGGATAGCTTTGATTACAACAGCAGGAATACATACGCAACAGGACCAAGCTTTTGATACGATGGGTTCAGGTATGGATTACAGAGTTATACCTGTTGATACTGAAGAAAAAGATTATGTCATGAGTCATTTGTCAGTGAACTTTGATAGAACTGGTTTTCAATCGGATACAAATGTAGTTTTTCCTTTGCAACGATTAAAAGAGTTAGTCAAAGATTCTGTTATTGGATCGTTGGCAAAGTTTCACTATTCCTTTATGGGGGCGATAGCACCTGTGACTCGCTATGAAGCAAAAGTTAAAGAATTGGCTAACTTACTGAAGCAAGATCAGGTAGACGCGGTCATACTTACCCCGGTATGACCATTATGCACTTGCGCCGTGAGCGCAATCGGCATGTACCTTGAAGAACAAGGGATATCAACTGTATCAATTAGTTTAATTCGTGAGCATACTGTTGCACTTAAAGCACCGAGAGCACTATGGGTGCCATTTATTCTAGGTAGACCTCTTGGAGCTCCTAATCGGCCTGATTTTCAGAGAAAAGTTTTATTAGAAGCTTTAGAGTTGTTACAAGAGACGCAGTGGCCTGTCTTAAAGGATTTTACTGAAGAAGCTCCCCAGGATGAGCTCGGGTTTTATACTGAGGCTCTTGTTTGCCCAGTTAGTTTTCCAGGTAAAACGCTTGAAGGTTCCCTCCAAAATCGGCTACACAACGAGATTTTGCAATTAAAGGCTTGGTATTCATTGGCAGTTCAAGTCAAGGGTAGAACTACGACGGGCATTACGGGGTCTTCTGCTGAGGAACTAGGAAAATTCATTGCCTCATGGACAACCAATCAAGAGCAACAAAAATTAAATAATTTAGATGACTTGCCAGCGGCTACTTTAAAGTTAGCCACTGATGAGCTTAAGGCTTTTTATTACGAAGCTAAATCTGTGCAACCTGGAAAACATTCATTTGTCAGTATTGGGGATTGGTTTTGGTTTGAGACAACTGCAGGTGAAGTATTTTTAGCGATTAAAGATAAAGTATCTCAGCTTGATGATCCAACATTTAAAGGGTTAGCAACCACAAGTCTTGTGCCAAGAGTTATTCAGCAACGAGTGGCAGAAAGGTCAGCAAAAACTTAATTGGTTGGCACACATGGCCTCATTGACCAAATAGTAAGGTTTGTCACATATACGTAATAAAATGATTGCTAGTTAACTTTTTTCATTTGAGCGCAATTAATGTCTAAAAAATATCTGCTAGCAGCTTTTTTAACCTATGTACTGTTATTCAGTAACACGGTTGGTGCTCATGAAGGAGATGCTTATTCTTCCGGGAAGTCAGGAGGACTCAGTGTTCCAGTTACAGATGGTCCTGCAGAACTTAGTGACGAGGAAATTGCTAAAAGATTTAATGTGTTTTATCAAACTACATTTATAGGTCAAACTAAGCCTGGAATGTCTCAATTATATAGTGGCCCGAACAGTCTTCAAGCTACTTATGAAACTGGCTTTACATGGACTACAACTTCACATATTGGATGGAAGATTGCCCCTCACACAGAAGCATTTTTAAATATTGAGGCAGTATCAGGAGTACCATTTTCTAATTTAAATGGTCAAGGGGGTTTTACAAATGGTGAGGCAACCAGAGCTCAGGGTGCAGACTTAAAGTTTTATAGACAGCGCGCTTTTATTCGCCATACTGAAAATTTTTCTGATGATCTTAATAAGCTAGAAGAGGAAGCGAATCAATTTCCCATGTTGGTTTCAAAAAATCGTCTAGTAGTGACAACAGGTAATTTTTCATTGCTTGATGTCATGGATGACAATTCTTTTGCAAAAGACCCACGAACTCAATTTTTAAATTGGGGCAATATGACTTATGCCGCATATGACTATGCGGCAGATGCAAGAGGATTTGGATGGGGAATTGCTTTTGAATGGTACAAAGATAATTGGGCTTATCGTTATGCAAGGTTAACAGTTCCGAGGACTCCAAATGAATTAGTTGTTGATAGCCAATTTTTTTCTCACTATGGGGATAATTTCGAAATTGAAAGAGGTCATGAGATTAATGGGCTTCCAGGAAAAATTCGAATACTAGCGTATCGTGATCGTCAGATCATGGCTCGATACGATGATGCATTAGCTTTGATTAAGGCGGATCCTACTCTTACTGGAACGCAGACCATATTAAATTCTCGCTACAGTGAACAGGTAAAGATAGGGCTAGGGGTTAACTTAGAGCAAAATATTACTAAAAATATTGGTGTGTACTTTAGGGGAATGATTTCCGACGGACAGACGGAGACACTAGCTTTTACTGAAGCTGATAATTCAATAGCAACGGGTGTGAGTTTTAGTGGGGCCATTTGGAAAAGACCTACAGATACTTTCGGAATTTCCGTTTTACAAAATGGACTCTCTGACGCACGTAAAAGTTATTTGGCAGCAGGTGGGATCTCCTTCTTTATTGGAGATTACTCTGCTCCAGGGCAATCTCTTAATTACTCCCCTGAGAAAATCGTTGAAACTTATTATAGTTGGGGAGTATATAAAGGTACGTGGTTAACAGCAAACTACCAACATATCAATAATCCGGCATACAATGCGGATCGTGGGCCTGCTAATTTCTTCGGTGTTAGATTTCACGCGGAGTACTGATCTTTGATAGAAGATTTTTATTTATTTTAAGATTGAGCAATTCTCTGCTTCAAGATGCCGATATTGTGATTATATAAATAGAATGATACAAACTAAACAATTTACAAGTGGGGTCATTAGAGTGGCTGAGTATGATTCAGCTTCGCGCCAGTTAGAGCTAACGTTTGATAACAAAACAAGGTTAGCTTATATTCAAGTTCCCCAGTGGATTTTTGATCGGATCAGTCGTGATCCAAGTCCAAAGGCATTTTGGGAGGACAATATAGCTCAAGAGTATTCCAAAGGAGAAGTAAAAGCGACTCCAACTGATTTAAATCTTAAACAACAGCTTAATGACTTATTTAGAAAAAGTTAATTCAGCCTGAAAATAATCTTATGCAAATTTCTTATCAGATCATTAATAAAGTTACCACCTTACTATTAAGTTCTGTATTGAGTTGCTCTTGTTTTGCAGCATATCCAGATAAACCGATTACATTGGTAGTCCCATTTGCTCCTGGTGGAGGAACGGATAGTATTGCACGTGATCTTGCAAAGAGCTTAACTGAGAGCCTTGGACAAACTATCATTGTAGATAATCGTGGCGGAGGGGGTGGTGCTATAGGAGCAGGTTTGGTTTCAAAGGCGCCGGCGGATGGGTATACCTTATTATTTGTAACTTCCACATTTGTTACCCATGCTGCAACCGATACAAGCTTGTCATATAAAGTAGATAAAGATTTCTCACCAATTGCTATGATTGGCAGAGGGCCGTTAATGATTGTTAGTAGTAATACTCTTCATGTGAAATCAATCGCTGATTTAATCAAAGTAGCCAATGAAAACCCTGAAGGTATTAATTATTGCTCGGCAGGTTCTGGGAGTATCAATCACTTAGCAGGTGAGCTATTTAAGCAAAAAACTAACATTAAAATGACGCATATTCCTTACAAGGGAAGTGGTCCAGCTGTTGTTGATTTGTTGGGGGGGAGAGTACAGGTCTTTTTTGCAACGGTCCCGACTATGCTTCAGTACGTTGAATCTGGAAGGGTGACATTGCTTGCCATGACAAGCGAGAAAAGATCACCGCTATTTCCAGCAACTCCAACAGCGATAGAATCCGGCCTTCCTGGATTTGCAATATCGACATGGTGGGGGGTTGTAGCTCCGCCTGGGACCCCTTTAGAAATTGTGAACAGATTAAACGCGGAAATACAGCTTGCTTCAAGAAAAGATCCTTTAAAGAGCCGACTCAGTAATGAAGGGGCGCAACCTTATTCCTCTTCCCCACAGGAAACTCAGAAGCTCATAAGTACCGAATTAAAAATGTGGCAAGATGTTGCCAAATCCGGCGGCATTAAAATCGACTAGATCCTCTCGATCGTTTAGATGAGTTCAGACAAGCCGAGTAAGGGTTGGTATCAATAGGGAATTTGCTAGTATGCACTAGATAAAATTCGAGTTAACTTAGAAAGTATCTATTTTTTAAGGAAATTAACAAGATGATTAATATTAAAAAAATTCGCCAAAGTGGCGTTCAGTTTTTATTAGTGTTGGCTTCTTTGACAGCTATGCTTGGAGTTTCAAGTGTATTTGCTCAGTCTAAGCCTCCCATCAAGATTGGTTTTACGATGCCATTGACAGGTGGTTTAGCGGGTAATGGTAAAGCTGCACTTTTAGCAATGAATATTTGGAAAGATGATATTAATGCTAAGGGTGGACTATTAGGCCGTCCGGTTGACTTCGTATACTACGACGATCAAACCAATCCCTCCCTCGTTTTAGGTTTATACACAAAGCTTCTTGAGTCTGACAAGGTAGACCTGATTGTTTCAAGTTATGGGACCAATATGCAAGTACCACCATTGCCTATGGTGATGCAACGTAAGTTGTATTACTTGTGCTTATTTGGACTAAATAGTAATGCTAATTTTGGTTATAACGGTTACTTCCAAATGCAGCCGAATGGACCAGATCCAGCAGTAGATAACACAGGAACCTTCTTTGAAGCAGCAATGCAAGCAAGTCCAAGACCAAAAACTGTTGCTATTGTCGGTGGTGACGCAGAGTATCCAGCCATGGCAATGGAAGGTGCTAGGACGAATATTCAGAGGCTGGGTCTGAAAATTGTGTACGACAAAACTTATGCACCGTCAACAACTGACTATGCTCCGATCATGAGAGCGATACAAGCCACTAAACCTGACATTGTCATGGTTGCTTCATATCCGCCAGATTCAGTTGGTATGATTCGTGCTGCAAACGAGGTTGGGTTAAAAGCACAAGTGTTTGGAGGCCCAATGATTGGAACAGCGTATGCTTCAGTTAAAAAGCAATTAGGCCCTTTGTTGAACGGTGTTGTTGGTTTTGAAGAGTATGTTCCGGAGCCTACGATAAAATTTGGTGGTGTTGAGAAATTCTTAGAGCGCTATCAAGTTGCTGCTGTTAAAGAAGGTGTTGATCCACTTGGTTTTTACATTCCACCATTTGCTTATGCCATGATGCAAATTTTATCTGAAGCCGTTGAGAAAACTCAGGGCTTAGATCATCAAAAGCTCATTGCATATACTCATGCCACCACATTTAAAACATATGCGGGCGATATTAAGTTTGGAGCTAATGGCGAGTGGGCATATCCTAGGTCACTCTATGTTCAGTATCGTAATATTGAAGGTAATGATACTGACCAGTTTAAAAAAGCAGGTAAGCAAATTATTCTTGCACCTGCACAATTTAAGTCTGGCAACATCATTTCACCATACGACCCAGCTGCAAGTAAAAAATAACAATCCTTAATTAAAACCTTAAACCCCCGTTTCAAAACTGATTTGAAACGGGGGTTTTCCTTTGGTGGAATACTTTGAAAGTGACAGAGTCCCTAGTTTTGTAAAAAAATCTTAATCAGTCAACCTAAAAAACAAAATTCCCAGGATTGTTTAAAATATAGGCATGTAATGATATAGATATGTTTTTTTGACCTGATTTGCGTTTAAATACCTCAAATCTGTTTATAAGAATTGCCCCAATAGACCCTATAAGCAAATTAAATAACTGAAGAAACTAATGAGAATCGAAGATAAAGATCCCTCTAGACATGCAGGAATAGAGTATCCGATGGAAGTTGGTGCGCCTGTATTTGCACCAATTCCTGTAGTACAAGAAAAAGATAAAGCGGTTAATATCGCACGTTTAAATGCTCAGCAAGAGTATGACCGAATCATGGAGCAAGCTGAAGTTCTTGTAAAGCAAGCTAAGGCTTTGCAGTCAAGATTAGATGCAACAGAGCTTGTCCACCAAGCAAAGTTCGGCTTTAATCCTTTGCATGGGAAGATTTACTATCTTTACTTAGATTGTAAAAATAATCAGCACGTTTTGATACAAAATGCTCCTAATGAATGGTCCTGCGGTATTCCTGAGCAGTGGACTTTTGTCATGGCTGTTAAAAAGCTAGGGGACAGTACTTGGCAGGTGTTAGATCAGGAATAATCAAGGAGGGGCTATGTAAAAGCCCCTCGCTAACAGACCCTAGATAGGTTTAATCAATACTTTTTTGATCTTTACAATACCACTACCGTATTGAAGGCCAATCACCCCACCTTGAGCATGTTTCTTATCAACAGCAGATGATGTCACTTGACCATTCATTTTAAATATAAGTTGATCACCTTTAACTGAAATTTCAAACGTATTCCAGCGGCCGCCTGCAAGCGGCATAGGTGATACTTTAGCGGTATTTACAATAGCACCTGTGCCATACGTTGGATCAGGACGAGCATCCCATATATTAAATTCATAGCAGGTATCTGCTCCAATATTGGAAGGACTATCACAGCGAACAAAAAATCCAGAATTAGTGTCTGAGTCTACCCAAACTTCAGCATAAAGTTCAAAATCTTTATAGGTTTTTTGTGTCGTCAGAAAGGCTGCATTTTTTCCTTTCAAGAGGTCTGCTGTCAGGATGCCATTTTCGATTCGCCAGTTAGCTTCCCCAACCTGACTAAATTGATTAAGGTTAGAATTCGAATCAAATAAGGTTTGCCAATTAGCTTGTGAATTATTTAAATTCGCACAAGAAATCAGGCAAATCGATACAACTAGGGCTGTAAAAAAACGATATATGTATTTCATCATCAATCTCCTTGGTTAAATCAATTTAAATTCAAGAATGTAACTGTTTGTAAATAAAATTCTTAACGGTGAGTCGCGCCAAATCAGTTTGTAAGCTTTCTTCAGCGACCCACTCATGTTCGCTGTTAGCAAATATTTTTAACTCACAATCACCACCGGCAGCTTGATAACTTTTAGCAAATCGTTCTTGTATAGCGGGTAAAACATTATCGTCAAGTGCTCCGGCCATGATAAGAAGAGGCGGTAAGGAAACCTTTTCATGGCGATCTAGGATTTGTTGTGGATTAGCTTCATATATTTTTTCCCAGGGATGGAAAAATATATGATGGTTCTTAATCATGTCTGGTCTAGCGCGGGCCACAGCATTTTGGTATCTGGCAAATGGATCACTAATAGGCGCGCGGCTAGCAACATACCTTACAGTCGCATCTAAGTTTGGATTTTCGGGAAATGGGATAGCACTAAATACAGGATCAAAAGGTTTCATACCAATGAGCTCGGCGGCATGTCCGCCACTTGAGCTTCCATAAATACCGATTGTACTGGGGTCACCTTGCCAACGATGCGCATTAAATTTTAGCCACCTAACGCCATAGTGAGCATCTTGAAAGCAGGCTGGATAGGGCATATCTCCTGCAAGCGACATATCAATAGCTACGACCAATATGCCACTACTTGCTAAAGAGCGGTTCATAGGTTGTTCAGCGGTACGATTCTTTCTATTCCAAGCTCCCCCATGTAAGTCCAAAAGAACGGGGAAGGGGCCAGAACCCTTAGGTTGATAAATTCTTGCCATGAGTTGACGACCATTAGCATTTTTTCGGAACTCAAGCTCTTTGATATCAATTTCAAATTTAGCTTTTGGATCATAATTCTTCGCCGCTATTGAATCTTTTAAGCTTCCTCCTTGCGCCAGAGCATCATTAGGAAAAAACCCGATCGTACTGAGGCCTAGAATAGTGAGGCTTGAACTTTGAGCTAAAAACTCACGACGACTCTTTTTTAAAATCTGATTTTGGCTTTTATTCTGCATGGTCTCTCTTTATAGGATTTTTTAAATCATACTACCAATTAAGGAGCAATTGAGTAGTTTTTAATGGGTTTTAAAGGGGGCTTCACATCAGTTAAATCTGCAATGTCAGGGTTTACTCTTCTTGTATCAATCGCGCTAGCTAATTAGGATCAAAGAAGAATAAACAAAAAGGAGATAAAAATGAAGAAAGTTTCAACAATATTGAGTCGATCGGTTATTGCACTTGTGGCAGGGGTTGCTGTTTCAAATGCATCTGCACAGTTATTAACTCATAAAGATATTACGGCAGCAATTGCAATGACTATGGCTCAGACTGCAATAGCGACCTGCAAAGATAATGGTTATTCTGTGTCTATCAGTGTTGTTGGAAGAAATGGCGAACCTATTCTTCAGGTACGCGGAGATAACACTAATCCGCATACCTTAGAAAATAGTTTTCGTAAGGCGTACACTGCAAGGACATTTCGTGTTGCTTCAGGGGAAATTGAGACTCGTCTAAAAGCTGATCCGGCTTTTGCATTAATTCATTTAAGTAATGTGATTGCTAACCGTGGCGCTTTACCAATTAAATTCGGAGAAGAGACTATTGGTGGATTGGGAGCTTCGGGTGCGCCGGGCGGTGATAAAGATGAGGCTTGTGTAAAGGCGGCTTTGGATAAAGTAGCTGATCAATTGAAATAAAGTTTTAGCAAATGATGTACTGATTTTCTTCATTTAAAAAATCGCAGGCTAAGAACAGTCTGCGATTTTTTTATCGAATGAAATAGTTTTTATCTAAGGGATGACATTTTAGAGCTCACAGGAGTTACTTTTCAGGGCAAAGTAATTTTTTATTTTGGAAAGGAAGCAGACCCCATTCGTGTGGCGAGTAATGAAGCTCTATTTTCAACCCATGGGGTATCACGAAACCGGTCTGAACGTTTCGGAGCCGGTAATATGGTGGCAAGCCAAGCTGCTTGGTATTCAGAAAGTTCTGAGGCATGAATCCCAAAATAATGATTAGCTGCAGCCTCAATTCCAAATATTCCCACTCCCCATTCAGCCACATTAAGGTAGATTTCAAATATTCTTCTTTTGCTTAAAGTTAACTCGAGCATTCCCGTAATAATTAACTCTTCTGACTTACGTAAATAACTTTGTTTTGGGGAAAGAAATAGATTCTTGCTCAGTTGCATTGAAATAGTTGATCCACCTCGCATAATCTTTCTTTTATGTATATTTTCTTTGGCGGCATTTTCGAGAGCTTTCCAATCTACACCATGGTGTTGCATAAATCCTGAATCTTCAGCCGTAATCACTGCTTGCTTGATTGATGTTGGCATTTGTCGATAGTCGAGCCAAGTGTGTTTTAAAGTGATTGTAGGTTTTTGCTGTTTTAGGCGGGCTTGTTCTAGACTCATAAAAGAAGTCATGTGAGGATTGAACTTGATATACCAGAGTAATTGAGCAGCAAAGAAACATTGTAGAAGGATAAATAAAATCAAAAAACAGGTGAAAGTACGATAAATAAAAGTCTTCATATGATCTATCGCACCCCATTGTGCATGTTAAATAGCCGCTTATTCTTCTTAAAGAAATTGGTATCTAGAGATTATTGATTTATATCTATATCCTGAAGTAATTGACTGAGAGCCACGGGGCTATTGACCAACATTTTTTCAAAAACGCGAGCTTTATGAACTTTGACTGTGGCGTCAGATATATGGAGTAGTTCACCTATTTCAATATTCATTAAGCCTTTTGCAACTAATTTAGCAACCTCAATTTCTCTTGGGGTTAATTCTTTAAATTTAATTAAAGAGGTTTCGTACGATTTTTTATCCCGCATTCGTTTTTCAGCTTCTAGCATTGCAATGGATATTGACTCCAAAAGTTTATCAAATGCAAAAGGCTTTAGAAGAAAATCAATTGCTCCAGCTTTTAGTCCTTTGATGATTTGTTCGTTGGTTGATTCCCCGCTAATAAAAATAATTGGAATATTTATTTTTAGACGATCCAGTTTCGATTGAATTTCTATGCCCGTGATTCTTGGCATTCTCATATCTAGGAGCAAGATGCTTGGGCTTAAAACTTGTGGATCTTTCAAAAATTCATTGAATCCCTCAAAGGTCGAAACCGTATATCCATAGCTTGATAGAGACCGATCTAGCGCTCTGCGCATCGAGTGGTCGTCGTCAATAATATAGATATGCCCCTGTGCCTTTTGCATCATTACTCAATATATTTGATTCGAAATCATCGTAGGATAAAGAATATCACGCTTGACTACCTTATCAAAAGTAAATAAGGACACGAAATACGAGTTTGCCAAACAGGTCAATAGATATTGGAAGAGATTTGTCTTTGAATAATAAGAAACTATAGTGAGTGACGAGTAAAAGCAGGGCTACTTGAGAGCTTTTAGAGCTTTAGACTGATGACGATGACTAAATGAGATATTAGAGCGAGATGCAAGAGGCTCAGTTTATTAAAGGGTTATTTTGCGAGTGTGAATCAAAGCCTAAATAAATGCCCCAAATAATAATCATGCTAAGTAGAAGGATAAAAATCAAAAGAAGTTGTTTTAATAGGTCCATGTTGAATTTTCCTCGTCTAATTTCTTTTAGATCGAGAGAAAGTCCAATAACTTACGTTTTATAGGCTTTTTTATTCATTGACTACTCATGTCAATAATTTCCCACTTAAATTAGCTCCTCGATTAAATTTTATTGTCTAATCAAAGAGATAACTGATGAGTTGTTAACTGGGTATTATTTTTATTGGGCGGTCCATCCCCCGTCAATGGGGATAATTGCCCCGGTAATTGATGCGGCATCATCTGAAATCAAATAGTTGGCTAGTGCAGCCACTTCTTCAATGGTTACAAATTTTTTGCTAGGCTGAGCTGCTAGTAAAACATCCTTAATCACCTGCTCTTCAGTCAGACCACGCGCTTTGGCAGTATCAGGGATCTGTTTTTGTACTAGAGGTGTCCACACATATCCAGGGCAGATGGCATTCATGGTGATGCCAAAGGTAGCTGTTTCTAGGGCAACAGTTTTAGTAAGGCCAGCAATGCCATGCTTAGCTGCAACATAAGCGGATTTAAAGGGTGAAGCTACGAGTGCATGGGCAGAGGCGATATTAATAATTCTGCCCCAACCTTTTTCTTTCATTTTGGGCAATGCGCAGTGGATCGTATGGAAACTTCCGCTGAGGTTAATGGCTAAAATGGCATTCCACTTTTCAATTGGAAAATCTTCAATGGGGCTAACGAATTGGATGCCGGCATTATTTACAATAATATCAATGGCTCCAAATTCCGTTTCAACATCGCGAACCATCTTTTCGATTTGCTCAGGCATTGATATATCAGCATTGCTATAGCGGACTTCAATTCCAAATTCTTTGGCTAGACTCGTTTGAATTTTTAATATATCCGAGGGGTCTCCAAAGCCATTAAGAATGATGTTATGACCTTGTGAAGCTAATTTCTTTGCGATTCCCAACCCAATGCCGCTTGTGGAACCAGTAATAAGCGCTACTTTTGCTGATGTCATAAATGCTCCTAAATAAGTAAGATTAAATCAAATTTGTTTTGTCTATTGTGAATAGTTTATGGGTCAATTCTAAGCAGAAAGTATTTTTTGAATGATATTTCATCTAAATGACATATGTTGTTGAGAAACTGGACAAATTATTCTAGGTGTATTGTTTTTTAACTTTATTGTAGGTGAACAAATGGATCAATCAGACTTAAATTACCGTAGTCATCAAGAAATTATGGATAGTTTAGATGAAGAGCTTGAACTTGAAATTGATGATGATCGCCTTGGTGGTGCATTGGGCCTTGAGGGGCAAAAAGCTGAGAGACAAAAGTACTTTTCAGAGTTACTCCGTTTGCAGGGGGAGTTAGTGAAGTTACAAGATTGGGTATCGCATAAAAAGCTTAAAGTAGTTGTTTTATTTGAAGGTCGGGATTCGGCGGGCAAAGGTGGGGCCATTAAAAGGATCACCCAACGTTTAAATCCTCGGGTATGTCGAGTCGCGGCCTTGCCAGCGCCTAATGAGCGTGAGCGCACACAATGGTACTTTCAACGTTATATTTCTCATTTGCCAGCGGGTGGAGAAATTGTCTTATTCGATCGAAGTTGGTATAACCGTGCCGGCGTAGAGAAGGTGATGGAGTTTTGCAATGATGAACAGTATGAAGAATTCTTTCGAGACGTTCCTGAATTTGAAAATATGCTCATACGTTCGGGAATCATACTCGTCAAATATTGGTTTTCTATTACAGATGATGAACAACATCTTCGGTTCATGATGCGGATTAATGACCCGCTAAAACAATGGAAACTTTCCCCTATGGATCTTGAATCGAGAAGAAATTGGGAAAAGTACACTAAAGCTAAAGAATATATGTTGGAAAAAACTTCAACACAATCATCACCCTGGTGGATAGTTGCCGCAAATGATAAGAAAAGAGCTCGAATTAATTGCATTAGTCATTTACTAGAGCAGATTCCCTATGAAACTGTTGATCACCCCATGGTTGATTTACCTGCAAGGGTTCATAATCCAGACTATATACGCGGACCAATTCCGCCAGAGATGTATGTACCTGATGTGTTTAGTTAAACATGAGTAAGGTGCTAGAAGGCTGAAATAGTTGAGTATTTTCAGTAGTATCTCTTTGTTCGTATATATCCCAACTTGAATAAATTCCCAAAAAGCATTAAAAATACAGTTGAAGAAAATAACATTGAGGAGAAAGAATGACGCAATTGATGACGATGGCTCAAACTCGTAGAGCTGATACCTTAGCGGTGCATTCTTTAGACGAGTATGTTATTTCAGTTCCTAATTTAGATGAAGCTTATGAGTTTTATGACTTATTTGGGTTAAAGCCTGTGCGTATGGGAAATGAATTGCACTTGTATGCCCATAATAATCCGCATCGCTATGCAAGAATAAAGCAAGGATCCAAAAAGAGGCTTTTATGGCTCAGCTTCGGAGTGTATGCGCAGGATTACGATGCAATGGTTACTCATATTAAAGCTTCTAAGGTAGAAATTATTTCTGCGCCAGAAGGTGAAGATGAAAAGGGAATTTGGATTAAGAGTTCAGATGGTTTTCCTGTGCAAGTCAAAATTGCCGAGAAATCATCACCTTCCATGTCTCCACCGAGGAAAATAGAGCCAGAATCCAATGGCCAAGGCCGATCACCAAATAAGTCAAAGGTTTTAAAGGTTCATCCGCTCTATATGTCCCATGTTTTGATTTTTACTAAAAGCGTAAACGGTGCTTTGGAGTTTTATGGGAAATTGCTAGGTCTTCGCCTTTCTGATTCCGCTGGAGATGATTTGATTGGATTTGTCCACAGTCCTCATGGAAGTGACCACCATTTATTGGCATTTTTAAAAGCGGATGACTATGGTTTTCACCATAGTAGTTGGACTGTGCAGTCGATTGATGAAGTTGGGTTGGGGTCAATGCAAATGAATGCTGCTGGTTTTAAAGAAGGTTGGGGGGTAGGTCGTCATGTTTTAGGCTCAAATTACTTTAGGTATATTCAGGATCCTTGGGGAAGTTTTATTGAGTACTCTTATGACATTGACTTTGTTCCTCATGATTTAGATTGGCCCGCTGCAAATCATCCACCTGATGACTCGTTATATGCCTGGGGGCCTGATGTATATGAAGAATTTGGGGTTAACTTCGAAGTGGTAGGGCAACAATTTAAGCCCAAGAGAATTCATCCTGAGCAGGTTACTTAATTCGTAGGGTGCTTTTTCTATTGATGATAGGGATCTTTCCTGAGTTCTTTGTTTAGTTTTGTGTTTGTTCAAATGAAGTCTAGAGTTGCTTTGGGTTAAGATACGAGTTACAAAAAGTATATTGTTAGGAGATTTTTATGATTTTTGCATTTTTTTTGTTAGACCGCCCAGGAGCTCGTGAATTACGTCTAGAAAAAAGGCCTGAACACAAAGAGTACCTTGCTAAGGTAGGTGATCAAATATCCTTTGCAGGTCCGCTTAAAAATGATGATGATAGTGAAATGGTGGGTAGTTTGTTAGTGATTGACTTTCCTAATCGTGAAGAAGCTCAAAAGTGGATGCATAATGAGCCTTTTTATCGTTATGGAGTCTATGCTAGTGCATCAATTTACCCATTTGAGAATCTCTGGCACCCCAAAAAGTAGGAACTGCCACTAAATAACTTATTCATGAGTCATGTTTTGTCTTTAGTTGGGATTACACTCAAGTAAAGACAAATTTAAACTAACCCACTTTTAATTTTTTAAGGAACTTAATATGCGCTTATTACGATTTAAAACTGCTGATGGCCATCCTGCTTTAGGTGCTAGAGTCGGAAATGAAGTCATTAATTTGACTGAACTTGGATTACCTGGAACCCTGGATGAGTTATTGCGCCATGGTCACGCTGGGATGGCTTCTGCGAAAGCTGCCATTGAAAAAGCGACAAAGAAGATTCCGTTAGCTGGTTTGCAATATTTGCCACCTTTGCATCATCCTCATAAGGCGTTTGCGATTGGTCTGAATTATGCTGATCATGCTGCAGAAGGTAATTTTGCTAAGCCAACGATGCCTGTCTTATTTCAGAGATATCCAACATCGTGGGTTGCACATGGTGAGGCCATTGTTCGTCCAAAAGTTTCTACTCAATTTGATTACGAGGGCGAATTTGTCATTGTGATTGGCAAATCAGGAAAATATATTAAAAAAGAAAATGCCTTAGAGCACATTGCTGGTTACAGTTTGTTTAATGATGGGTCAATTCGTGATTATCAATTTAAATCCAGTCAGTGGTTATGGGGTAAAAACTTTGATAAGAGTGGAAGTTTTGGTCCGGAGTTTGTTACAGCAGACGAGTTGCCAGCTGGCATGAAGGGCTTAAAAATTGAGACTCGTTTAAATGGTCAAGTACTGCAATCTGCCAATACAAATGACATGATTTTTGATGTGCCAACTTTAATTGAGGCCTGCTCTGATGGTATGGAACTTCATCCTGGAGATATGATTATTTCTGGAACGCCCTCAGGTGTTGGATTTGCTCGCAAACCCCCAATTTTTATGAAACATGGGGATGTGTGTGAAGTTGAAGTTGAGCATTTAGGGATTTTAAGTAATCCAGTCGTTGACGAAGCATAATTCAAGATTACAAGCTAACCCATAAACAACCACTCTTCGGAGTGGTTGTTTGTATAAGGAAGTAGGCTAATGTATAAAGTTGTTGTTTTTGATGCTTATGGAACGCTCTTTGATGTGTACTCAATGAGTGAGTTAGCTGATACATTGTTTCCTGGTCATGGTGCTGCATTGTCGACGATGTGGCGAGATAAGCAAATTGAATATACTCGCTTAGTCAGTATGGCTGACCCCATAGCCTCTGAAGGTACAAAACACTATCTCCCATTTTGGGAGATCACCATCTTGGCTCTACGCTACACTTGTGAGCGACTAAAGCTAGAATTATCTGAATATCAAGAAATGGCCCTAATGGAGCAGTATGCCAAGCTCAGAGTTTTTGATGACTGTCTAGGGACTTTGTCTGGATTAAAAGACAGGGGTATTTCTTTGTCCATCCTCTCCAATGGTAGTCAAGAGATGCTTAATAAAGTGGTTAAAAATAATCACATGTCACATTTATTTGACAAGTTAATATCTGTAGATGAAGTTTGTCAATTCAAAATCTTGCCTGTGACATACCAACTTGTTTTAGATGAATATAAATGTTTAAAAAATGAGGTACTATTTGTATCTTGTAATGCCTGGGATGTTGTTGGGGCAGCGTGGTTTGGATTTGACACCTATTGGGTCAATCGTCAGTCCTGGCCATATGAAAAGATTGGATTCAAGCCAACGATTGAAGCCGCTAATTTATTGCAGCTCACTCATATCGTTAAGTAGTTTAATTGCATTTAATATTATTTATCAGGAGATTACATGATTAAGTTTTACTATCACACCTCACCCAACCCAGTTAAAGTCGCACTGATGCTAGAAGAGTCGGGATTAGCTTATGAATTAGTACCTGTAGACACGCGCAAGGGTGAACAACATTCACCAGAGTATAAAAAAATTAATCCTAATGCTAAAACACCAGCAATTGTTGATGGCGGTATTCGGGTCTTTGATAGTAATGCCATTATGCTTTATTTAGGAGAAAAAACTGGGCAATTTATACCTCCAAATACTCCTGAAAATCATGCAGAGATGTATTCTTGGTTGATGTTTATTGCTTCAGGAATTGGCCCATACTGTGGACAGGCAGTTCACTTTAAGCATTTTGCCCCAGAGCCAAAAGAGTATGCGGTGAATCGCTATGATTTTGAAGCTTGGCGTCACTGGTCGATTATCAACGACCATTTGGCAGAACAAACATATATGCTCAAAGCTGGATACAGCATTGTTGATATGTCAGTATGGGGATGGGCGCGCATGATTCCATTTATTTTAGGAGCAGATGCTTGGGAAAAGTTACCGCACATTAAACGTCTAATGGATGAGATTAATGCTAGACCAGCGGCAGTTAGAGCTGAGGCGTTAAAAACAAAGCATCAATTTAAAACTGAAATCGACGCTGATGCTAGAAAAAATCTTTTTCCAGCAAACGAGAGAATCGGTGTTTAATTAAATTAATTGATATAGGAGAGCACAATGGCATCAACACATAAGACTAAAGAAAAAGCCCTTATTGAGGTTTACTCTTGGGCAACGCCTAATGGGCATAAAGTTCACATCATGTTAGAAGAGTGTGGTTTTAAATTGGGTAAAGATTGGAAAGCCATTCCAGTGAATATTGGTGAGGGTGATCAGTTTAAAGAAGAGTTTTTAAAGATTAGCCCTAATAATAAAATCCCTGCTCTCATTGATCCTCATGGGCCAGATGGTAAACCGATGAGTGTTTTTGAAACCGGCGCAATTTTGTTATATCTTGCTGGTAAAACGGGTAAATTTTTGCCTAAGTCAACACGTGAGAAGTATGAAGTCTTGCAATGGTTAATGTTTCAGATGGGAGGGGTTGGACCGATGTTAGGCCAAACGCATCACTTTCGTCTCTACGCCCCTGAGAAAATTGAATATGCAATTAACCGCTATACCAATGAGACTAAAAGAATTTATGGAGTGATAGAAAAACAGCTTTCTAAGAATGCATATATCGCCGGAAAAGCCTACAGTATCGCTGATATTGCAATTTTTCCTTGGTTAAGAAACTGGAAAAATCAAGGGGTTGAGATTAGCGACTTTCCTCATTTAGAGAAATGGTTTAATCAAATTAGTGAACGTCCTGCAGTCATTAGAGGGGTTGAGGTATTAACTAATTTAAGAAAACCATTTATGGATGATAAATCTAAAGAAACTCTCTTCGGGACGACACAGTACGCTAAGCGATAAGATGTTTGACTAGGGTTTTGTAAGAAACCCTAGTCTTCGTTCATGTCTAATTCATTTGACCAAATCATATCGCGTAAAAATACGCAATCCATTCGTTGGGACAAGTATCCTGCTGATGTAATACCGTTGTGGGTTGCTGATATGGATTTTGTATGTCCGCAGTTTATTTTGGATGGATTACAAAAACGTTTGCAGCATGGAATCTTAGGATACACGTATGCTAGCGAAACTTTTAAACAAAAGATCGTTGATTATATTGATCGACAATATGGTTGCTTGATTGAAAAAGAATGGATCACATTTTTACCAAGTGTAGTTTCTGGACTTCATCTTGCTGCGCAGCATTTATTGGGATCATCTGATCACGCATTAGTTCCTTCTCCTGCTTATCACCATTTCTATGATTCGGTTAATCAAGCAGGAAAACAATTTTCAGAGTTCCATATGACTCTTAAAGATGGACGATGGGTCTTTTCCATTGATGAATTAGAAGCTCTTGTAAAACCTAATACGCGTTTACTCATGCTTTGTAATCCTCACAATCCAGGCGGTACGGTATTTAGGAAAGAAGAGTTAATTGAGTTAAGTGATTTTTGTCTCAAACATCAAATCATTTTATGCTCTGATGAGATTCATGCTGATTTGATTTTAGATGAAGGGTTGAGACATACACCACTTGTAGGTCTAAATCACCTCATTACGGAAAATAGCTTTAGTTTGATGTCCTTAAATAAGGTATTTAATTTTCCGGGGATTGGACTTGCTTGGATGGTCACAAAGAATGTTGAGATTAGAAGAAAAATGACTGCCCAAATTCATGCATCTGTTCCTGAGCCTAATTTATTTGCATATCTTGCGACTGAACTTGCTATGACGCCAGATAGTCCGAGTTCAGACTGGTACAAAGAATTAATTATCTATTTACGTCACAATAGAGACTTAGTAGAAGAGCGAATTAAGACTATTCCTCAACTCAGTATGGCTCATCTTGAATCGACTTATCTTGCGTGGATTGATGCTAGTCAATTGCAGCTCACGGATCCACAGGAGTATTTTTTAAAGGCTGGTGTAGCGCTCTCACCAGGAACTCAATTTAGAGCACCTCAATTCTTGAGATTAAATTTTGGTGTGCCTAAGACCATCTTAAGTCAAGCCTTGGACCGAATAGAGAAAGCGTGTCAGTTAATCTAATGGAAGATTCCAAAAAAGGATATTTAAGCGCTATTTTTGCTTTCTTATTATGGGGGTCAATGCCCTTATATATGAATATGTTGAGTAATGTATCAACTTCGCAAATTGTGGTTCATCGTATTATTTGGTCTGTTGGTCTTTTGATTCCCATGTTGTATTTGAGTAAGGAGTTAAAGAGTTTTTATCAAAATATAACGCCAAAGAATATTGCTATTTATGCTTTTACGGCACTTTGTGTAGGATCTAACTGGGTTTTATATATTCTTACTGTGAAGAATGGTAGGGTGCTAGAAGCAAGTCTAGGATATTTTATTAATCCACTAGCTAGTGTCTTATTAGGGATTTTTATTCTTAAAGAAAAACTCAGGCCCTGGCAAATTGTGTCTGTTAGTTTGGCTGCATTTGGAGTAGCATACTTAAGTTTTGATTATGGGCGTATTCCTTGGTTTGCTTTAGGATTAGCTATTACCTTTGCAGTATATGGTTTGGTGCGTAAACTCTCCCCATTGGGTGCTACCCAGGGCTTGACACTGGAGACATTGATTCTTTTGCCAGTTGCTCTTTCGTTCTTAATTTACTATATTTGGATTGGAGAAAGTTCATTTGGTCACGCAGGGGTGAGTACTGATCTATGGTTACTCAGCACAGGTGTCATGACTACGATCCCATTGCTTCTATTCAATATTGCTGCACAACGTATCTCTTTGACGCATATTGGGATCATTCAATATATTGGACCTAGCTTGCAATTCATTACTGGTGTGTTTTTATTTCATGAGGCCATATCAACGCATCGTTTAATTGGTTTTATCTTTGTATGGCTTGGACTATTAGTATTTTGTTCAGAGGGACTTATACGAAATGCTCAGAAAACTTCGGTTTTAAAAACTTCAAGTTGAGTATTAACTTAATTCAATTAAGTTGACTAGGGTAAGTAGTGTTTGATTAACTGGCGTGGGTATACCTAAGGCTATACCTTTAGACACAATGGCTCCATTGATTTCACTTATTTCCGTATGACGTTTTTTCTGAAGGTCTTGTGCCGTAGAGGAATATTGAAGTGCCATTGATTCTGGGATTCCAAGAATTAATTTTCTAATCGCATTTTCATTTAAATAAATACCCTCCGCTTTAGCAACTAAAAGACATTCTTGAAGAATGAGCTCAATCAAATCAGAAGCACCTGCACTTTTAAATAAGTTGGCATAATTCCAATTAACGATTGCAGACATTGCGTTAAAAGCGCAATTAATAATGAGCTTAGTCCAAAGTGCCTCGTTGATATTAGTTGCTTCTTGACAATCAATTTGTGCGGAATTAAAAAAGGAGATGAGATTCTTAAGTGCACTTCTGTCGGATTCGTTAAGAGCGTTGCCACCTAGAAATATTTCTCCTCCGCCTAGATGAGAAACTTCATTAGGTGCATTAACAGTGACTGCTGTATAAATGAGTGCAGAAAAACATGTGTTTGGGATATATCTTTTGATTTCTGTTAGATTATTTAAGCCGTTTTGTAGACTAACTAAGACGGCGTTTTGACTGATCCAGGGTTGAATTAATTTGGCAATATCTTTGGTATGGGTTGCTTTGACACATATTAAGATGAGGTCACTATATTTGATGTCTTCAATTTGGTGAGTCAGCTTGATTGAAACGTGCGTTGTTTTCTCTCTCCAAAGGATATGTAGTCCTTCAGAAATTAGGGTTTGATTAGTAGGGTCGTGAATATCCTTGACTAAGAAAGTGACATCGGGATGGGCGTTAGCTAAAAGACCTCCAAAATACCTTCCGATACCTCCGGCTCCTATCACAGTGATTTTTTGGAATGGACTCATCAATCACGTTAAGGTAAGAACAGCTCTTGGAGATTATTGAGAAATCTTAAGCCCAGTGGTGTTGCTTGTAATTGATTGATGTCATTAATTAGCAGACCTTTTTCTTGAGCGAGTGATAATTGCTTTGATATTTGTAGCAAAGTGATGCCTGTTCTATTTTCAAATTCAGGTGCAGGAACGCCATGAATAAGCCTTAAGGCATTGAGCATAAACTCAAAGGGTAATTCTTTCGAGGCGACAATTTTTTCTTCTATGACAGCTTGACCATCATCAGTCATTTTACGAATGTAGGTTTCAGGATGTTTTTCTTTAACGGTACGCATTATTTTTTCTGGAAATGATATTTTTCCATGCGCTCCAGCTCCAATACCAACATAATCGCCAAAGGACCAATAGTTCTGATTATGCCAACAGCTATGTTTCTTTTTAGCAAATGCTGAAATTTCGTAGCGATCATATCCATTCTTTTGAAGAAGGCTTAGTAAAGCTTCTTGCATATCATCAATCAAATCTTCATCAGGAAGAGTCGGTGGGTTTGAAGAGAAGAGTGTATTGGGCTCTAGGGTTAATTGGTAAAGTGAAATATGGCCTGTATCAAATGCTAATGCTTGTTGAAGGTCGTCTATTGCTTCAGAAAGTGTTTGCTGAGGTAGTCCATACATCAAGTCTATGTTGATCAACTTGAAATACTTTTGGGCAGTTAAGACGGCAAGTTTAGCTTCATCGGCGTTATGGATGCGTCCAAGACTTTCGAGTTTTGAAGTTTGAAAACTTTGAACCCCTATTGAAATCCTGTTCACGCCACTTGCTGCGTAACTCTCAAATTTTCCTGATTCGACCGAGCTTGGGTTGGCTTCTAATGTGATTTCAATATCTGGAGCCATAGGAAGACGTGCCCGGATATCTGCCAAGATCTGATCAAGCCCTGCGGCAGACAATAAGCTTGGAGTGCCACCACCGATAAAAATAGAATGGATTGGGCGCCCCCAAATGAGAGGTAACGTAGACTCTAAATCTTTTCTTAGGGCTTCTATGTATGCGTTTTCGTTAAAAGATTTTTTATTTTCATGGGAATTGAAGTCACAATAAGGACACTTTTTAACACACCATGGAAAGTGAACATAAAGTGAAAGGGGCGGTAGTGTAGTTAAATTAATTCCGCTTAATTTCTTTGAGGTATTTAAGCCACTATGAGGCTTAAATTTTAAAATCGATGTGTTCATCTTTTGAAGTCGAACTTGATTTGCTGAAGTAATTCAGCCATCGCGATACTTCTATGACTGATCTTATTTTTTTCCACTAATGAAATTTCTGCAGCTGTTAAGCCAAGTGACGGGAGAAAAAAATAAGGATCATAACCAAAGCCGAATTTTCCGCGAGGGGTATCTATGACTTCACCATGCCATCTTCCAATTGCAATCAACGGTTCAGGATCGAGACTATGTCTTACTAGAGTAATTGCGCAAACATAATGAGCTTTTTTATTGGGCTCATTTTTTAATAGGCTAATGAGTTTTTGATTATTTAGCTCATCAGTGGCATCCTTTCCGGAAAATCGTGCTGAAAGGATGCCAGGAGCACCTTGCAAAGCTTCGACACAAATACCAGAGTCATCGGCTAAGGCTGGCATCCCACTAGCTTTGCTTGCATGTCTGGCCTTAGTCAACGAGTTTTCTACAAATGTGAAGAAAGGTTCTTCCGCAGGTGTAATGTTTAGGCTTTCTTGAGAAATTAATTCAATACCTAATGGCGACAAAAGCGCATGAAATTCCAGAAGCTTTCCAGCATTACTTGAAGCAAGAACTATATTTTTTAACATATCAGTAGGGTAGATTAGTGGCTATTTAATGCTTCTATCTGTTTTTGTTTTAATAGAGTAATTGCTTGGTGACCCAGGTCAAGTAGTTGTACAAGTTCTTCGCGAGAAAAGCTTGCGCCTTCTGCAGTACCTTGTATTTCGACAATACCGCCTTGACCAGTCATCACTATATTCATATCTGTATCACAGGCAGAATCTTCTGCATAGTCCAAATCAGCGACTGGTTTACCTTGGAAAATGCCAACAGAAATAGCGGCAATCGAATCGATTAAAGGGTCTTCTTTGATTGAGCCCTTTTTTAGAAGGGTATTAACAGCATCACGCACAGCGATATATGAGCCTGTAATCGCTGCAGTTCTTGTACCTCCATCGGCCTGAATGACATCACAATCCACATGGATGGTTCTTTCCCCTAATTTTTTAAGATCAAACACACTGCGAAGCGATCTTCCGATAAGACGTTGGATTTCTTGTGTACGTCCTGATTGCTTACCTCTAGCAGCTTCACGATCACTTCTTGTGTGGGTTGAGCGCGGTAGCATGCCGTATTCTGCGGTCACCCAGCCTTCACCTGTACCTTTTTGATGAGGCGGAACTTTATCCAGAATACTTGCGGTACATAGCACTTGTGTATCACCACAGCAAATTAAAACCGATCCTTCTGCATGTTTTGTAAAGTGCCGTTTAATCGTTATTTCACGTATTTCGTGGGGTTTGCGAAGGCTTGGTCGGATAAATGAGGTCATAATGGTTTGCTTATTCAAATTGAAGGATTAAAACATGATTTTGCCAGTGATTTGGCTTACTGCATCAGACACTTTACAATGAAGCCATGATATATAGTATGACAGGCTACGGGGCGGCCAGTTCCCCAATGATTTTGAATCACACCACGACGGCGATAGTGTATGCCGAGTGCAGGACCGTTAATGGACGTTTCTTAGACTTAAGTCTTCGAGTTCCTGAGGAATTAAGAGGTCTCGAGGGGGCTTTGCGTGAGCTTGTTGGAAAAAAAGTCAATCGAGGTAAGGTTGAGCTCAAGATCTATATTCAAAAGGAAAGCTCTGATGAGGGGGGTAGTTCCTCTGATACCAAGTTTTTGCATTCATTTGACCAGAAAGTGATTGAAGAGTTGCAGAGCAAGCAGAAGATCATTCAACTCCACTTTCCTTTAGCAAGCCTACTCAGTGTTAAAGATATCTTAACTTGGCCGGGTATTCTTAAAGATGAAAATTCTAATACAGAGCTTCTGACGCAAGTTGTGACTCAAACAGCAGGTCAGGCAATGGATGCGCTACTTGATAGCAGGGGTGTTGAGGGTTTGGCCTTATCTCAGGTGATCACGCAATGTGTTGATCAAATGGAAGGCATTGTGAATAAGCTGGAGCCGATGCTTCCCTTGATGATTCAAAATTATCAAAATAAACTTTTTGATAAATTACATAATCTCTTGATGAGTGTTAATGAACAGGGACAGACCCTAACAAGAGATGAAGTTTCAGACCGGATTAAACAAGAGGTGGTTTTATATGGCGTCAAAATTGATGTTGCCGAAGAAATAGCGCGTCTTAAAACCCATTTTAAGGCTGTCAAAGCAGCTTTAACCAAAGGAAGTCCTGTTGGTAAGCGCCTGGATTTCTTGATGCAAGAATTGCAACGTGAAAGTAATACGCTAGGCTCTAAATCGGTTACCCAAGAGGCGAGTGATGCCTCAATGGAGCTAAAACTCATTGTTGAGCAAATTCGAGAGCAGGTGCAAAATCTTGAGTAAGTTAATATTTTCTATGAGGAGATATGATGGCCTATAGTGGGAGTATGTTGATGGTTGTTGCGCCATCTGGCGCAGGCAAATCCTCGTTAGTGAATGCTCTATTAAAAGATGACTCTAGCTTGATGCTGTCGGTATCATTTACGACAAGAAGTCCAAGGCCTGGCGAAGAGAATGGACGGGAATACCACTTTGTTTCTCAGGAGGAGTTTAATCGTCGGAAAAATGACGGTGATCTTTTAGAGTGGGCGTTAGTGCATTCTAATTATTATGGCACTTCCAAATCATGGTTAGAGGCTCAAGTTAAAGAAGGAAGGGATGTTATTTTAGAAATTGATTGGCAGGGTGCTCAGCAAATTAAGCGGCTCATCCCTGAAGCTATTTGGGTCTTTATATTGCCACCATCATTGGGCATCCTAGAAGATCGCTTAAGGAATAGGGGGCAGGATGACGAAGAGACTATTCAGCGTCGTTTAAATGCTGCAAATCAAGAAATTAGCCATATTTCCGAATCTGACTACTGTATTGTGAATGATGACTTTGACACTGCTTTAACCCAACTTCGGCAAATTACGATGGCAAGTAGGCTCAAAACCCAGAATCAACTTTCGAGATATTCAACATTAGTGCACTCATTTCAAGCTAATAAATAGACTAAAGCATCAGTTAGGGACTTTCTTGGGTACTTTGCTGTAAAATAGTCCAATAAATCTATCCTATCGGTTAGATAAGCAAATTGACTTGAGAGAATAACCATGGCAAGAATTACCGTTGAAGATTGTTTAAAGACCATCCCTAATCGTTTTGAACTCGTTTTAGCTGCTACTTATCGTGCGCGCCAATTGGTTCAAGGGCATACTCCTCGCGTAGAATCCAAGAACAAACCTACGGTAACGGCATTGCGTGAAGTAGCTGCTGGAATGACGGATCGTGATATGTTGTCAAAGGTACCTCTTTAATTGAGAGACTCTCATGGCCCTTCAGACGACACCCTCGGGCAATGAGTTTTCATTAAATCAATCACTGAATTCAGCGGTAGTAGACCCAGATGCAAAAGGGATTTTAGCGGCGTTATTAGAGAAATCCGGAAGACACCTTTTTGGCCCAACATTGGCGCCAGTTCAAGCCCCAAAGCTGCAAGTTGTAAGTATTGCTGTATTAACTGATAAGCTCAGCTACCTCAAATCTTCTGAAATAAAGCTCATCAAAAAAGCATTTCATTATGCAGATGAGGCGCATCTTGGGCAATATCGCCATAGTGGCGAGCCCTATATTACCCATCCACTTGCGGTAGCTGAGTTGTGTGCAGAATGGAAATTAGATGCTTTTGCGATTATGTCCGCTTTATTACATGATGTAGTTGAAGATACGGGAAGAACCCATACTGAAATTAATGAAATTTTTGGTAGTAAGGTTGGGGAGCTTGTTGATGGCCTGACTAAACTGGATAAATTAGAGTTTCAGAGTCATGCAGAGGCGCAGGCAGAAAGTTTTAGAAAAATGTTTATGGCGATGGCGCGAGATATTCGGGTCATTTTGGTCAAACTGGCTGACCGCATGCACAATATGCGTACTTTAGAATCTGTGACGCAACATAAGCGTCATCGTATTGCACTTGAGACTTCAGAAATATTTGCACCGATTGCTCACCGATTAGGATTAAATTTAATTTACCGTGAGCTTGAAGATTTAAGTTTTCAAAACGCCTGGCCGATGAGGTATCAGACTTTAGATAAAGCGGTAAAAAAAGCTCGAGGAAATCGCAAAGAGACCATTAATCGCATATTGGATGATGTTAGAAAATCATTTTCTAAGGTTAATTTAGAAGTAGATATTCGCGGACGTGAAAAAAGTCTTGCTAGTATTTATCACAAAATGAAAACTAAACATTTAAGCTTTAATGAAGTTTTAGATGTTTATGGATTTCGAGTAACTGTTAAGACTCATGATGAATGTTATCGTGCTCTAGGAATTTTGCATGCCTTATACAAACCCATGCCTGGAAAGTTTAAGGACTATATTGCAATACCTAAGCTCAATGGCTATCAATCCTTGCATACGACAATGATTGGCCCTTTTGGGATGCCTGTGGAGTTTCAAATAAGAACCTTGTTGATGCACCAAGTTGCCGAAGCGGGTGTTGCTGCTCATTGGGTGTACAAGGATGGTCGCGAAGAAATGACTGATGTTCGGGAGAGGGCGCATCAGTGGTTGCAATCATTGATTGACCTTGAAGATGCAAGTCAGGATCCGCAGGAATTTTTAGAGCATGTCAAAATTGATCTGTTCCCAGATTCGGTTTATGTCTTTACGCCAAAAGGTCATATTAGAGCTTTGCCACGAGGAGCTACAGCCCTTGATTTTGCATATTCAGTTCATAGTGACTTAGGTAATAATTGTATTGCTGTCAAGATCAATGGCAATCAACTTCCGCTCAGAACTGAAATTAAGAATGGTGACATTGTTGAAATAATTACAGCTCCTTACTCACAACCAAATCCTGCTTGGTTAAGTTTTATTAGAACGGGTCGTGCACGAGCTTCAATTCGGCATGCATTAAAAACCAAGAGTTTTGAAGAGTCATTGCAATTAGGGGAGCGACTCTTGTTGCAATCTTTGCGTCATCAAGAAGTAGATATTGCTTTAGTCACGGTTGAAATATGGAATAAATTAATTAACTGGACGGGGACAAAAACTCGTCAAGAAATTATGGCTGATATTGCTTTGGGTAGACGCTCTGCACAAGTCATCGCTAAAAGAATACAGCTATATATTGAAGAAGAGGGAACACATTCTCAGTTAAAAATGGATCATGCTGAATGGCAAGATAAGTCTGAATCCTTTTTGAAAAATCGTAATCATCATCCCGCATTAATTGTTAATGGAAGTGAGGGGATGTCGGTTGTATTTTCACCTTGTTGTCATCCAATTCCGGGTGATGACATTATTGGTTACATTGGGAAGGGCGAAGGCTTGCATATTCACACAGGAGATTGCCTTTATGTTCGTAAGAATCATCCTAAAGATCCAGACAATTGGATAGAAGTTATTTGGGGGAACCATATTGAAAGAGTGTTTGAAGTTCCTTTAAAAATTGATGTCAATAACTCAAAAGGGATTCTAGCCAAAGTTGCAAACAGTATTACTTCAGCTGATGTCAATATTAGTTATGTCAACATGGATGGTGAACCAACTGAAATTTCTGCCTCTATTCATTTGGGTATTCAGGTGAAAGACCGTGTGCATCTTGCAAGAGTGATTAGGAACCTTCGTCAGAACTCTGATGTGGTCAGGGTACTGCGAACTAAAACCCATCCCCATTAATTACCCAGGAATGTCTACCATTCCTACTCATAAGACACTTTTGTAATTTCTAAAATTTCGACTCCATTAGGGGTTTCTAAAGTAATTTCATCACCCTCACGTTTTTTTATAATAGCTTTAGCAATAGGCGATACCCAACTCACATCTCCTTGATCAAGATTAACTTCATCTACTCCGACGATACGAATTGTTTGTAGAAGATGTTGACCATCAAGATAAGTGACTGTTGCGCCGAAAAATATTTGATCAGTGGCTTCACGAGTTGAGGGGTCAACAACAACTGCGAATTCGAGCCGTTGATTTAGAAAGCGGATGCGTCGATCAATCTCACGCAATCTTTTTTTGCCATAAATATAGTCGCCATTTTCAGAGCGATCACCATTGGACGCCGCCCAATGAACAATATTGACGATTTCTGGCCGCTCAATATCTAGCAAATGGAGTAGTTCATCTTTAAGGCGTTGATGGCCTTGAGGGGTGATATAGTTTTTTGTATCCATTTATGGCATAATCTAGGGCTAATGCGGCTGTAGCTCAGTTGGATAGAGTACTTGGCTACGAACCAAGGGGTCGTGGGTTCAATTCCTGCCAGCCGCACCATTTTATTATAAAGGATCCAGTGATAACTGGATCCTTTTTTTTGGCAAAGTACAGCCTATCAAGACATTGTTTATATAGCTAGCGTTAGTGAAAGTTTCAGGTAAATAGACCATAATGTAGAGCTCAGCAATTATTTCACGAAATAACAGATTAGGGCTTAAATGTGTTGCCAATTGAGTAGTTGGTGGGCAGCAAAAAAGGTAGAAAATTGAAATTATTAAGTCATGGTATTGAAATCGAAGTAGAAATAAGTGGTCCAGAGACTGGGCCTGTTGTACTGATGATTGCAGGTTTAGGACAACAACTGATTGACTGGCCTGCTGCGCTTATAAAAGCCTTGGTTAATGCTGGATACAAAGTGATTTGTTTTGATAATCGAGACATCGGGTATTCACAAAGTTTTAGATCTACAGGTGCCCCACCGATGGCTTGGGAACTTCTTAAAGCTAGATTTGGTATGGGGGTCAACGCACCCTATTCAATTGCCGATATGGCACAAGATGCCAAAGGAATTTTAGATGCCCTTGGTATTCCTGCTGCGCATGTCATCGGGTGGAGTATGGGGGGGATGATAGCCCAGAGATTTGCTTTAAGCTATCCGGATGCCACTCTCACCTTAACTTGCATCATGACATCAAGTGGCATACCTGTGACCCAAATGCAGGTGTTCCAAGCGATGGGGGTGCCGCAGTTTACTCATACTGTAGAGGCAAAGATTGAAAAAACGCTTACTATTTATCGTTTGTTAATGAGTCCTAGTTACCCAGAGCCAGAAAAAGACATGAGGGCTCGCGTAGCAGCGAGTGTCGAGCGGGCGGAAGCTGCTAAATCGTCAGAGAGTGGTCTAATGCGACAGATGTTAGCCATTATGGCTGATGGTAAACGGGTATATGAGATTAGTGCGATCAAAGCGCCTACTTTAGTGATTCATGGCGCAGCTGATCCTATGGTGGCTTTAAAAGGGGGGCAAGATATCGCCAAGAAAATTCGTGGATCAAAAATGGTGATCTATGAAGGTATGGGCCACGATTTTCCTAAAAAACTCATTCCTCAGATTGCTGCTGAAATTATGTTGCACATAAAATCATAGCAATTGATGAGATCTTTGGGCTTACAGACAATTTTCTTGAATAATTTTTTTAAGTAATTGTTGAGAAATCTTTAAGCTATCAGGTAACCTCATAAAGCGAACTTCATGATGAAGCCCAAGGACAAGGCTATAAATTTGGAATAGTATCTCACTGGGATTACAATCTTTTCTAAAATGTTTTTCTTGTATAGCTTGTTCAATTGCAAATAGTAATGCTGAGCGCCACATTTGTACGCTATAAACTAAAGCATCTCTAACTGGACCAGGTCTATCATCGAATTCCATAGCGCCTGAAATAAAAATACACCCTGAGTGCAACTCATCCTTTGTTTTTTCCATCCAACCCGTCAACATTTTCTCAAGTCGAGGAAGGCCTTTTGGTTTTTGTAGGCTGGGTAAGAATACTTTTTCTTGAAAACGTCGGTGATATTCAGTAATGACTGCAATTTGTAAATCTTCTCGAGAGCCAAAATGAGAAAAAACGCCACTTTTGCTCATTTGCATACGTTCTGCAATTAAGCCGATTGTTAATCCTTCGAGTCCATTGCTACCGGCGAGCAAGAGGGCCACATCTAAAATAGCGGATCGAGTTTGAGTTCCTTTAGAGGGAATGTGTTCGTTAATTAAAAGAGCGATCGCCATTGAAATCCTATTAATAGTACGGTCGTACTATTAATAATGCACTACTTACCTTTATAAATCAAGTTCTTAAGTAAATTCATTTTCACAATAAGTGATGAAGATTTATACTATAAGTCTCTATACCGGTGGATTTATGAACTTAATTCGTTTTAGAAACCTACTTTTTTTTCTTGTCATTTCCAGTTGCTGGGCATCATGGGGGGCAAGTATGGATTGCCGCTCTGGAAAAAGCTTGACTGGATCTGAGGAGTTTGTGTGTGCCAATCCTTCGATTTCAAAGCTTGATGATGATATGGTGCAGGCTTACTTTAATTCAAAATCAAAACTTTCAGCTAAGAATCAAGAACTTTTTCAGCAGTCTCAACGCGCTTGGCTTGAATATTGGCCTAAGGTTTGTAGTGAAGATGGCAAAGGTAATAGTCTGGAAAGTTTACAAACACAAAATGGGGTAAGTTGCGCTGAGCAAGAATATCGTGAACGCGTGAGAGTTTTACAGTTAAAAAAGATGACTGATGATTTTGTTATGTTTTATTCCAGCACATATAAAACGCTGGCGCCTGCAAAAAAAGGAATTCCTGACTCAGTTAATTTGACCTACCATAAGGTGATATATCCACAAATTGAAACTCAAAAGTTGAAGGGTGAAGTATTAAGTAAAGCTAATATTTTTAATCAGTGGGTGAGTACAACGATGACTGAATTTGGAAAAACTAATAATACGAATTTTAATGAAAACGATGCTAATTCAGTATTAGTTCTTTTTTTAGATGCATCGACTACTGATCTTATTTCATTTGTAGCAAATTTTAGTTTTGATGGATTTACATCTAACCCCAAACAAATTGTAGAGCGTCATCACTTTGTCGTATCGAAAAGTAGACCGTTAAGAGATTTTGATCTTTTTGATAATCCCGAATGGTTAAGAATGTCGATGCCCGCATTATTTCAGAGTTTAAGAGCCCAACTTGCAGGAAAGTTTTCGCTTAAAAGTAGTGAGGAGCTAGGTGGGTTAGTGAAGAATCCTACGCATTGGGAATTTACTAAAGAAGGCATCTTATTCCATTTTAGCCCTGGAGAGGTCGCTCCAGCTTCATTAGGTTACCCTAAGGCGCTAATTCGTTGGAAGGGTTTAAAGGGGTATATCGGATCGTCTGGGAAAAAATTTGTTCGCGAAATTACCCAAGCTGAGTATTGAATTGTTATATTGTTGAGGGTTTGATTTTAGCTTGCGCAGATCTTTCTTGAATAGGTAAGTGAATAAGGGCAGCAAATACGGCTAACATAATATCCATATACCAAACCCAGTTATAAGAGCCGGTGAGATCAAATATCTTGCCACCAAGATACGCACCCAAAAACCCACCAATTTGGTGTGTAAACAAAACTACGCCAAATAAGGTTCCCATGTGGGTTCTGCCAAACATTTTTGCAACTAAGCCCGCCGTGGGTGGAACGGTTGATAAATAAGTTAAACCTAAAGATGCTGCAAATAATAAAACTGTGAGTTCGGTTTTAGGTGTAAATATAAAGATAAGTACGATGATTCCCCGAGCGGCATAGATCGCGGATAGAACGTATTTCATTGGAAATTTAGTCGTGATCCATCCAGCGCTAAGGCTACCTATGATATTGAATAAGCCAATGACTGCTAAAGCCCAACCAGTGAATGTTGTGGGTAACCCACAGATTGCGATGACTCCAGGTAAATGCGTTGCAATGAAGGCGATATGAAAACCGCAGACGAAAAAACCGGCATTCAGCATTAAGTAACTCGGTGTTTGGAATGCAAATTTTAGACTTTGGCCAATGGATAAGTTTTGACTTGGAAGTGTGTCTCCAAGTGGAGTGTCAATGGGGGAAGATTTTTTTCCGCGTAACATGAATGCTAAGGGTATAGTGATCATGCAAGATAGGGCTAGGTACTCTAGGCTATCGACCCAACCAACTGAAATAATGAGCCATGCAGCAATTGGTGTCATGATAAATTGTCCGATTGAACCGCCAGCATTAACGAGCCCAGAATAAAATCCAACTTTCTCTTTGGGGACCACTCTTGAAACAGAGGACATCAACACAGAGATTCCTGCAAAGCCAGCACCACCAGCAGAAAGGATCCCAACTGAGAGAATTAGGGCCAAGGTTGAGCTTGAGAAGGGAATCAATAAAGTCCCGAGGATACACATCAATATGCCAATTAAAAGTGCTTTTTCAGTACCATATTTGTCCGAAATCGCACCAGAAATTGGCTGAAATAACCCCCACGCCAGTTGCCCCACAGCAAAAGCAAGGCTGAGATTTACAATGCCCAGTCCTGTTGCTCCGTTAATAGAGCTCATAAACATAGGGATTGTTTGGCGCAGTCCAAAAATGATCGCGCAGATAATCACTGCACTATACACTTGGGCTAGGTATTTTGTCTGTCTTGGAGGTGCGATAGCGCTCAAGGTAATCAACAATCAATATTTAAAGAGATCAATTTTCTTTAATTTTATTGTCGATAACAAACTTACCCCAGATGCTCATTTGTTTTTCAAGAAATGGGTTAAAGACTTCTGGACCACCGGCAATGATATCGATACCTTGTTCATCCATTTTCTTTGCAATTTCAGGAGTTTTAAGAACATGAATCACTGCCTCATTCATTTTCTTTAAGATATCAGGAGGGGTCTTAGCTGATCCAATCACTCCCCACCAAGCGGGGGCATCAAAGCCTGGAAATCCATTTTCAGCAATGGTAGGGACATTAGGCATATCTTTATTTCTCTTTGGACTTGTAACTGCTAGGGGTATGACTCTGCCTGAATCAGCATGAGGCTTGATTAAGTATATCGATCCCACGGCTAGCGGAATGTGACCTGCGAGGGCATCTTGCATCATTGGACCGCCCCCTTTATAGGGGATATGGGTCCATGGGAAGCCTTGCTTGAGTGCGAGTGATGCCATCGCGAGGTGACCTAAGCTACCTGCACCTATTGATCCATAACTTGAGGCTTTCCCTGATTTTGATTCTTCAATAACTTGTTTAAAGGTAGTAATACCAGAAGCTTTAGAGGCTGCAAGGACCATAGGTGAAGTACCAATGAGGGTAATATTCGCTAAATCCTTTTTATAGTCGTAGGGGAGTTTCTCTTTAAGACTTGGATTAACTCCGTGAGTATCAAAGACAACTGCAAAGGTATATCCATCGGGATCGGCGTTGACTAATGCATTTGTTCCAATCACACCTGAGGCACCACCAATATTTTCTACAATGATATTTTGACCGAGATAGCTTTGAAGAGCCGGTGCCAGGACTCGGGCGACTGCGTCAACTGAACCACCAGCTGGAAATACAGCAATGAGACGAATGGGTTTCTTGGTTGGCCAATCGGTGGCGCCAAAGACTAGCGTAGACGATAAATTAAGAAAAGCAAAGAGGGAGATAAGAATTTTTTTTAACATAAATGCCTTCGATTAAAAGATAAATTTGTAATAGGTTATCAGACATTGTAAATGGAATGGCATTCTTCCCAAATTGGTTTGGAAGGGGTAATCTGATCTTTCAGAGGATAATGGGCGCATGGCAATTAAATCAACAATTTTTAAAGCAAATTTGGCGATAGCCAATATTGATCATAGTTATTATTCTGACCATTCATTGACTTTAGCGCGGCACCCTAGTGAGACTGATGAGCGGATGATGGTGCGTTTGGTAGCTTTAGCATTTAATGCTTATTTGTTACAGAAGGTTTGTAAAGGTGATGGTGTGATGGCTTTTGGTGCTGGCTTAGCTGATCCTAATGAACCAGATGTTTGGTTAAAGGACTTTACAGATCGAATACGACTTTGGATTGAGGTAGGTCAACCAGAAGATCGCGCAATTATTCGTGCTGGCCACAAATCAGATCAAGTGATTGTTTATGCCTATCACCACGCAGCTGAAGTATGGTTTAAGGCTATTCAGAGTAAATTAACGCGATTAAAGAACTTAACTATCTACAGAATACCCTCAGAGATTTCAGGGGAATTATCGCAATTCGCAACACGATCAATGCAGCTTCAGGCGACGATTCAAGAGGGGCAACTGATGTTAGGTGATGGACAGAAAACTATTCAGGTTTATGTGGAACCTTGGTTGGTTCAGAAAGAATAATTTTTTGGGAGTAGTTGATGAAAAATGGAAAAAATAATACATAAAACAGTCCAATGACGATTGCACTCGTTGGTGTAAATAGGGTTAGGGCATCCATCTTTAAGCCTGCATAATAAGACGCAGGACCAGCAATAAGCCCAAGAAATTGACTCAGTCGACGTCGCTCAATCAACCAGCTAAAAGACTTTTGGCATGAGGCGGCAAAACTAATCCATAACAAAGTCATCCACCAAGGTTGAAACTTGTCCATTGGAGTGGGATTAGGATTAGGAAAATCAAGATGATGAAAAAAGATCAGTCCGCTATCAAGGCAAAATCCTAAGGCAGTGACAAATAATAAAAATTTAAGGGATTTTAAGATTGAATTGTGTTGTAGTAAAAAATGAGTCAGATAGATGCAGCTTGTGACGGCTGCAAGCCATAGCTGGTCATGAGCTGCGCCCCAAGCACAAGCAAACCATACCACCTGAAATCCAAGGATTGCAAAGATCATTTTTAGAAGTAATTACAGAGTATTAATTTTTATAAAAAGACAATGTGACTTCACCCAAGTAAATGCCAAACTTGGACATCACTGCTTTATTGAGCATCACTTTTTGATCAACGAGATACATCCAGTCATTAAATTGAACTTCGTAAGTGCTTCCACTTACAGGTAAGTTAAGTGTGTAGCTCCAGTTCAATGCATTACCTGAAGCCACTCCGATTGCTTTTCCAACAACATCACTTGCTGTTCCTTCATAGTGATTAGGGGAGGTTTCAACAATAGACCAAACTCGGTGTTGGGTAGACCCGTCAGAGTACGTAAAGGACTCATCTAAAGTACCTTTATTTATTCCGTCAGTCATTTGCCACGATGATTTAATGACAACGGTAAAACGTTTAACTACAGATCCGTTACGATCTGTAAAAATTCCATAGGCATTCATTGTCCCATTGAAAAAATCAGAGAGCTTTAAGACGGGAGTTTCTTTCGCGTATTGTTCAATTTTTGGCGAGGCGCAAGAACTAATTAAAAAAATAGTTATGGCAGCTAGAAAGGTAAAAAAAAGACGCGGAAGATATTTCATAGAGTTTCCTTGGGTAATGATTCTCAATTATGGGGCTTATTTATTTTAAATATTTAGCAACATATGAGATAGCTGTTGGGTATTAAGACGATTCGATGACTTGAATGTGTTCTAATTTATGAGGGCTCAATGTTGGAGGTGATTGGATATATCTTGCGATATAAGCTGCAGGTGTTTTGCACGGTATCTTTGCCCAAACCACGTGACCAGATCCGGGTGCTACCAGAATTTCTTGACCATCCAAATTCCACATCTCTTTTAAGATGTGATCGGTATTTCCTGAGGGTTCAATAATTTCTAAGCGATCGCCAACCGCGAAACGATTTTTAACTTCAATTTTGACGCGTTCATCTTGGCCGATTTCCAAAATATTTCCGACGTACATACTGCGTCCAGAAATTGAGAAGCCTTTAAGATAATTTTGATACTCGTTGTCATGATGGCGTTGATAAAAACCATCGGTATATCCTCGGTTAGCTAGGCCTTCAAGATGGCCGAGCAATAGTGGATTAAATGGTCGACCAGCGACAGCATCGTCAATCGCGCTGCGGTAGGATTGACACGTTCTTGCAACGTAATAAGGTGACTTGGTGCGACCTTCAATTTTAAGAGAGTCGATACCCATCTCTGTTAATTTTTGAACATGTTCAATTGCTCTTAAGTCTTTTGAGTTGAGAATATAAGTGCCGTGCATATCTTCTTCGATGGGCATCATAGCATCGGGCCGATTACCTTCTTCAAGAAGATAAATATCTCCAGTTGCATCTTCTGAACCAGGATAAATCTTATAGTCCCAGCGGCAAGAATTTGTACAAGCGCCTTGATTAGGGTCGCGATGACTAAAATAACCAGAAAGAAGACAGCGCCCAGAATATGCGATACACAATGCTCCGTGTACAAAAACTTCCAATTCCATTTCGGGACAATCTTGTCGAACTGCGGCGATTTCATCGAGAGATAATTCGCGTGACAAAATGACGCGAGACACACCCACTTGGCGCCAAAATTTAGCGGCTGCGCCATTTACTGTATTGGCTTGTACTGATAAATGAATTGGCATTTCTGGCCAAGTTTCACGCACCATCATGATAAGACCTGGATCAGACATAATGAGAGCATCAGGGCCTAACTCGATGACAGGGCGCATATCCTCTATAAAAGTTCTCGTTTTACTGCCGTGAGGCAGGATGTTTGATACGAGATAAAATTTATTACCTAGTGCATGCGCAGTATCAATACCTTCCTTCAGAACAGCGATATCTCCAAAGTCGTTGTTTCTAACTCGAAGCGAGTATCTTGGTTGACCAGCATAAATTGCTGTTGCGCCAAAATCAAAAGCAGTCTTGAGCATATTAAGACTACCAGCTGGAGCGAGGAGTTCAGGAGTTTTCATTTAGGTATTTTAGATCTTTTGGTCTAAAAGGACAATATTTTTGATCGGATGCGCGACAAACCTCGCCATTCATGGCGGGGAAGAATAGCGCGGATGGCGTAGCCGTCCTAGAACTTAATGTGGTGTTTGTTGTTGTTCGATGTACTGCCGAATAATCGCTATTGGCGCTCCGCCGCAACTCCCCATATGTCTAAGTCGAGCAAAGGCACTATCGAAAACCCCGGCAA
>Ga0194047_10000250_pt1 | contig 36597 bp, 33 predicted proteins | sample JunL225m_MetaG_2_FD_160070 | JGI IMG/M metagenome (GOLD analysis project Ga0194047, IMG submission 160070) | Anoxic zone freshwater microbial communities from boreal shield lake in IISD Experimental Lakes Area, Ontario, Canada - Jun2016-L221-5m | ecosystem: Environmental > Aquatic > Freshwater... | reverse complement strand
CTCATAAATGTATCATTTGATGTTTTGCAGATTAGGAGATTTTGATAATAAATCAATAATTATTTTTCTATTATTAATTCAGTAAAATACATTTATGGATGAAAAGGATGGTTTATTGCTTATGACCAATTGGTCATAAAAAAAGGGGCTAAAAGCCCCTTTTTTTGATATTCTGCGGAGAGTTAGGGATTCGAACCCCAGGACCTGTTACAGTCAACAGTTTTCAAGACTGCCGCAATCGACCGCTCTGCCAACTCTCCGCGGCAAATGTAGGAAGGGAAACCCAATTTTGCAAAAATACTTGTATTTTAAAGGGGTAAACAATTGGTCTAATATATTGACTACCATGTATCTTTACAAAAAAGGAGTAAGTGAAAGAATTATCAGCATTAAATGTGTTTTTTTGGAAGTATAGGGTGCGGTTTTTCATGGGCATCTTATTAGTCATTGCTACCAATTATTTGGCTGTTTTAGCCCCTCAAATTACTGGTTATGTGGTTGGGTTGGTTCAAGCTAAACTGCCAGGTGCAAAACCAGCTACTAATATCCATAATGATTACATCGTATCTGGTATCGATCAATTAAGCAGCTTTTTTAGTTTAAGTTTTGCTGGACTCATTACTTTTTGCAGTTTAACCATTTTGATATTAGCCATCATTAGGGGCATTTTCATGTTTTTTATGCGGCAAACGATTATCGTGATGAGCAGGCATATTGAATTTGATCAAAAAAATCAAGTGTATGCGCATTATCAAAAACTAGATACCGAATTTTATAAAACACATAGTACGGGCGATTTAATGAGTCGTATTACCGAGGATGTAAGTAGGGTACGTATGTATACAGGACCTTCCTTAATGTATTTAATCAATTTGGTGTCTTTAATTGGTTTTTGTTTATACAATATGTTTTCTAAAGATGTTATTCTGAGTTTATATGTTTTGGCACCACTTCCAATTTTAGCCATCACTATTTATGTGGTGAATAGTGTAATAAATAAAAAGAGTGAACAGATACAAGGCCAATTATCTGATTTAACAACGAACGCGCAAGAATCTTATTCGGGTATTAGAGTCATCAAATCATTTGTACAAGAAAAAGCCATGCTAGGCTTTTTTAAAAAAAACAGTGAATTATATCGTCAAAATGCAGTGAGCTTAGCAAAAGTTGAAGCATTTTACACTCCGACGATGGCTTTAATGATAGGATTAAGTACTTTAATGACGATTTACTTGGGTGGATTGCAGGCTTTAGCGGATCCTTCTAAAGTAGCTACTGTCATTGAGTTTGTGATATATATTAATATGCTAACTTTTCCTGTAAGTGCAATAGGTTGGACGGCTAGTATGATTCAGCGCGCTGCTGCTTCTCAAAAAAGACTCAACGAATTTTTATCGATTAAGCCAAGTATTGTAAATAATATTAAAGTAACACCTCTTGAAATAAAAGGAGATATAATTTTTGATCATGTTGGATTAGTATTTCCGCACTCAGGAGTACATGCTCTAACTGATTTTAATTTACATATTAAAGCAGGACAAAAAGTGTTGATTTTGGGAAAGACAGGTGCTGGTAAAACATCTATTGCTCAATTATTAACAAGAATGTATGAACCCACAAAAGGGAAAATCACTATTGATGGAATCGCATTAAATGATATCCAATTAAAACAATTAAGAAATGATATTGGATATGTACAACAAGATGTTTTTTTATTCAGTGATTCAGTTGAAAACAATATTCAATTTGGGTTAAGTGATTTGCCTTCAAAAGATGAATTATTAAAAGCAACCAAAGCTGCCCATGTTTTAAATGAAATAAATAATTTACCAAAGCAATTTGATACTTTGATAGGGGAGCGAGGCACTACTTTAAGTGGAGGTCAAAAGCAAAGAATAGCTATTGCTCGTTCTTTAATAAAAAATCCGGCCATTTTTATATTAGATGATTGTTTAAGTGCAGTAGATGCCCAAACGGAACAAACTATTCTCGCTAATTTTGAAACATTTATTAAAGACAAGACAACCCTTATTATTACCCATCGAATATTTTTTCACTTTCATTTTGATCTTATTATATATTTAGACGAGGGTAAGATTGCAGAAATGGGAACACACGATAGTTTGTTAGTTAAAAATGGCCTTTATGCTGAATTATATAAGGCACAACAGGCCCAAAATACGCCTCTTGATTAAAAGGCTTAAAATTTTTAATTTTCAATAACATTTTATATTTTTAGTAATAATTAAATGTATTTATGGAACAAGAGCAATTCGAAGGCAATAATGATCGACAAATAGAAAGTGTATACAGTACTCGTATTAGGGCCGGAAAAAGACGTACTTACTTTTTTGATGTAAGGGCGACACGTGCCAATGATTACTTTTTAACGATTACAGAAAGCAGAAAGCGGTTCGATAATAATGGCTACGATCGCCATAAAGTATTTATTTACAAAGAGGACTTTAATAAATTTATTAAAGCTGTAACCGAGGCCATGGATTTTGTTAAAACAGAATTAATGCCCAATTTTGATTTTGATGCGTTTAACCATGAAGAGGATGGCGCGAACGGACAAGAGGAAAGACCAAGATTTACAGCACCTCCAGTAGCCCAAATTGAAAAAGATACAGTTGGTGAAATAGTACAAGCGATGGAGCAACCTAAAGAGGAATTAAGTGATGAAAACGAACATATCGTGATCACTGAGAAAGTTCCTTTAGAAGCCAAAGATACTCCAGCAAGTCAAGGGGATAATTTAAGTGGCGAGGAAGTAGACAAATGGTAATTGTATAGATCTATAATTTTTTGATCATCCATATATCACAACCGTCATGTCCGCTATTGCCAAGTGAATGGTTGATTCTTTCAAAACCTACATTTTCATAAATAGAAACTGCTTTGGAAAGTTCGGGCATGGATTCAAGGTACACTTGTTCATACCCATTGTTTTTGGCCCAATTCATAGATTTTAATAATAATTTTTTTCCTAATCCTGTACCTCGGGCATTTTTATTTAAATATAATTTTACCAACTCGCAGGTTTTATGAGGTAAGCCAATAGTAGGATAGATGCCTGCACCGCCTATTACGATTCCATTTTCTTCCGCTACAAAATAAATGGAACCAGGCATTTGAAATAATTCAAATAAATGATCTGTTGTAGGATCAAAATAAACCGTACCAGGTTTGTTGGCGCCAAATTCTTTTAATGCAGCTCGTATTACTTTCGCAATTTCCTCGTTGTCTTTTAATTCAATATTCCTTATCAATATAGGTACTTGCATTAGGCTTGTTTTTTCCAATCCTTATATTGGTTCATTAAACCATTAGTAGAACTGTCGTGGTTTACCACTTTTTCAGCTTGTGTTAACTCAGGTAATATTTTATTAGCTAACTGTTTTCCTAATTCAACACCCCATTGGTCATAACTAAAAATATTCCAAATCACTCCTTGTGTAAATATTTTATGTTCATAGGTGGCAATTAAAAAGCCTAGGGTAGCTGGGGTTATTTTTTTAACTAAAATAGAATTGGTAGGTTTATTGCCAGCAAACACTTTAAAAGGAGCTAAAGTTTCAATCTCTTTAGGTGATTTTTTGCTTTGTGTTAATTCAGCTAATACTTCTGCATTTGTTTTGCCATTCAACAAAGCTTCGGTTTGCGCAAAATAGTTGCTTAATAATTTATCATGGTGATCGCCAATAGGATTGTGGCTAATGGCTGGAGCTATAAAATCGCAAGGTATTACTAAAGTACCTTGATGAATTAATTGATAAAAAGCATGTTGACCATTGGTGCCTGGCTCACCCCAAATAACAGGACCTGTTGTATAGTTGACTGCCGTGCCATTGCGATCAATAAATTTACCATTACTTTCCATATTACCTTGTTGAAAATAGGCTGCAAATCGGTGCATGTATTGATCGTAAGGTAAGATGGCTTCACTTTGTGCTCCAAAGAAATTGGTATACCAAATTCCTAATAAGGCCATAATCACTGGCATATTTTTTTCAGGAGCAGCATTTTTAAAATGCAAATCTGCTTCATGTGCACCTTTTAATAATCCTTCAAAATTATCATATCCTATAGTTAATGCTATTGATAATCCGATGGCGCTCCATAATGAATATCTTCCACCCACCCAATCCCAAAATTCAAACATATTTTTACTGCTAATTCCGAATGCATTCACTGCTTTTTCGTTGGTACTTAATGCAACAAAATGAGTTGCAATATGCTTTTCATCTTTTGCGTTTTCTAAAAACCAAGATCTAGCTGTATGTGCATTGGTCATGGTTTCCTGTGTCGTGAATGTTTTAGAAGCAATTAAAAAGAGGGTTTCTTCGGCATTGACCCTTTTTAAAGTTTCTGCTATATGTGTACCATCCACATTACTTACAAAATAAACTTGAATCCCTTTTACCCAATATGGTTTTAATGCTTCAGTCACCATCACTGGGCCTAGATCACTTCCACCAATTCCAATGTTTACAATGGTGGTGATTTTTTTCCCTGTGTATCCTACATGTTCCCCATGATGTATGTTGTTACAAAATGTTTTCATTTGCTTTTGCACGCGAATAATTTCAGGCATGACATCCTTTTCATCCACGAATACAGGACTTCCGCTAAAATTTCGTAATGCGGTATGAAGCACTGATCTATTTTCAGTTTCATTTATTGCCTTTCCATCAAATTGTGCTGCAATCGCATTTTGTAATCCACATTCTTTTGCTAATTGAAATAGCAATTGTAGGGTTTTATCAGTTACAATATTTTTTGAGTAATCAAATAAAATATCGGAAACAGTAATGGAATATTGCTCAAATCGGGTAGGATCGGTTACAAACAAATCTTTCATGTGTTTGCGATTCATCTCTTCTTCAAAATGTTTTTTTAAAACAAACCAGGCCTGCGTAGATGTCGGATTAATTCTTTCTAACATAATTCTATTTTATTATTCTTTTCTATTGTTATTTATTCTTTTCAAACCCCACCACCATAACTTTACAAAGCACCAATGGTTTCGATAGTTTGATGGGTCATTTTTTCATTAATATCTAAGTGCAAAACAAATCGAACTAAAGTAGGGGACATGGCAATCACTAAAATTCCTTTTTGTTTTAGTTCCGCTGCTAAACTAGTAGCATTGTATTTTCCTTGAATTTTAGCAATCACAATATTAGTTTCTACTTCGAACACTTCTTCGACAAAATCTTTCTTTAATAAAGCATCTTTAATTAATAAAGCTTTTGTATGATCCTCAGTTAATCTTTGTACATGATGGTCTAAAGCATATATGCCTGCTGCTGCTAATGAACCTGCTTGTCTCATACCACCACCAAATACTTTACGCCAACGACGCGCTTTTTTTATAAATGGAATGCTGCCTACTAAAACACTTCCCACTGGAGCGCCTAATCCTTTGCTTAAACAAAGTGAAATAGAATCAAACAGTTTTCCATATTGTGTAGGATCTTCTTTTTTATGAACAATGGCATTGAACAATCTGGCCCCATCTAAATGTAGGGATAAGCCATGTGCTTTTGTCACATTTTGTATAGCTGCTATTTCTAGTAAATCATAACATGCACCTCCGCCTCGGTTGCTTGTATTTTCCAAACTTACTAGCTTCGAAATGGGTTTATGGACATCATCGGGGTTGATAGCTGCTAAAACTTGTTGAGCAGTAATACGACCCCTGTTTCCTTGTAATAGTTTAACCGAACAACCAGAATTGGATGCAATGCCACCTCCTTCATATTGATAAATATGGGATAATTCATCACAAATCACTTCGTCTCCCGATTGTGTATGTGTTTTTATTGCTATTTGATTGGTCATGGTTCCACTTGGACAAAATAACCCAGCTTTCATACCAAAAAGAGCAGCTGTTTTTGCTTCCAAAGCATTAATACTTGGATCTTCCCCAAATACATCATCTCCAATGGGGGCTTGTTGCATATAGGCCAACATGCCTTTAGTAGGTAGGGTCACTGTATCGGATCTAAAATCAATCATAGGACGAAGATAAATCCCAGTTGGGGATTATTCCTAAATTTTTAGAAAATGGGGACATTTTAACCTAATTTATGTGCATAAATCCCTTTCTATCAATATTTGCTTAATTAATCGCAAAATCGTACCTTTGCCGACTGACATTTGTTATTATTTCGTATATTAACTTATTGTTGGACACACTTTTTTAGGTATTACATCGTTATACATTTAAATAAATTCTTTGCATGAGGCAGCTGAAAATTGCAACACAGATTACCAACAGAGATTCACAAGCGGTTGAAAAGTACTTACAAGAGATTTCGAAAATCTCTATGATTAACCCAGAAGAGGAGACCACCTTAGCGCAACGCATTAAAATGGGTGATCAAAGAGCCTTGGATAAATTAGTGCAAGCCAACTTGCGTTTTGTGGTATCCGTTGCAAAACAATACCAACACCAAGGTTTGTCTTTATCTGATTTAATCAATGAAGGAAACTTAGGGTTGATCAAAGCAGCTCAAAGGTTTGATGAAACAAAAGGATTTAAATTTATCTCTTATGCTGTATGGTGGATTCGTCAATCCATATTGCAAGCTTTGGCCGAACAAGGTCGTTTGGTGCGTTTACCACAAAATAAAATCGGTACTTATAATAAAGCGAACAAAGCCTATATGGCTTTTGAGCAAGAACATGAGCGTGAGCCATCAACCGAGGAATTAGCTGGCATATTAGAGATGTCCGAAACTGAAATCAACAATATCTTCCAATCTAATACGCGCCATACTTCATTAGATGCACCAGTGCATGAAGCTGAAGATGTGGCCATGGGTGATTTATTAAAAGGGGGCGATGAAACTGACGAGGATGTGATGAAAGATTCCTTGAGAGAGGAAATTCGTCGTGTACTTAAGTCATTGAGTCCTAGGGAGGCAGAGATAGTTAATGCATATTTTGGTTTAGATGGCGAGAATGGTGTTACCATTGAACAAATTGGTATCAAATACGATTTAACAAAAGAAAGAATAAGACAAATTAAAGAGCGTGCTATAAAACGTTTACAAAAAGCGAGATATAGTAATGCACTTAAGGCTTATTTGGGCTAATAATAAAATAGATTACAAAGCCCCTTCAATCTGACGATTAGACGGGGCTTTTTTTTACAATAGACAATTAGAAAGTAGAAGAAAAGTTTAAAAACTGGTTATGGAAACAGAAAAAGTAAGCATCTTAATTATAGGATCGGGCCCTGCAGGTTATACCGCTGCTATATATGCAGCAAGGGCGAATATGAAACCTTTATTATACCAAGGTATTCAACCTGGTGGTCAATTAACCATTACCACCGAAGTAGAAAATTATCCTGGTTTCCCAGACGGCATTCAAGGACCAGATATGATGGTGAATTTTGAAAAGCAAGCCGCTCGCATGGGAACAGATATTCGTTATGGTTTAGCGACTAAGGTTGATTTTAGTGGGGATGTAAAAAAAGTATGGATTGATGATGAAAAATTAATTGAGGCCGATGCTGTTATCATATCTACTGGAGCAAGTGCGAAGTGGTTGGGTATACCAAGTGAAGAAAGATTAAATGGTTTTGGAGTGAGTGCTTGTGCTGTTTGTGATGGTTTCTTTTTTAAAGGTAAGGAAGTAGCTATAATTGGAGCAGGAGATACCGCAGCAGAAGAAGCACATTATTTATCTAAAATGTGTACCACCGTTCATATGATTGTTCGTAAAGAGCAAATGCGTGCAAGTAAAGTAATGCAAGATAGAGTTTTGAATACGCCAAATATTAAAGTGTATTTCAATACAGAAACCGATGAAATTTTAGGAGAGAAAACGGTACAAGCAGTGCGTGTAAAAAACACAAAAACAAACGAATTAACCGAAATTCCTGTTAGTGCCTTTTTTGTCGCCATTGGTCACAAACCAAATAGCGATATTTTTAAAGATTATATTACCATGGATGAAACTGGTTACATTATCACTGAGCCAGGGACTACTAAAACAAATGTACCAGGGGTTTTTGCATCAGGTGATGTTCAAGATAAAAATTATCGTCAAGCGGTGACAGCAGCGGGTAGTGGATGTATGGCTGCTTTAGATGCTGAAAGATATTTAACCGCAAAAGGTCATTAATCATATCTTAATGTCACATAACAATTCAATGCGCATTAGTTTAAATAAAATAGTTTTCGTTGGATACCATGGCTTATATGCCGAAGAAAAAAAACTTGGGAATACCTATATTGTGGATGTAGATGTTGACTTTACACCGCCTGTAGCTATCATTGATAAATTAGAGCAAACCATTGATTATGTTGCCGTGTATTCGCTTCTTAAAAAATGGATGGCCATTCCAACTCCTTTATTAGAAACCCTAATCGGTAAAATGGCAGATGATATATTATTAGAACATGCTATAGCCAATAAAGTAAGTATAAGAATTTCAAAATTACATTTACCCATTCCTGAATTTGAAGGGTCTGTATCTGTATTCATTGAAAAATCAAGAAATAAATAATTACATTATCTAAAATTAATTTTTAGATGGTTTTATTTTCCCATCTCATTGATTTAATATAAATGAAGGAAGGAATTAATAAACTCAGCCAATAGATAATTTCACACATCCATCCAATGTAAATGGGGAGTTGAAAATGCTGAATCGTTAAGTAAGCATAGATCAAATAAATTATAATAGCTACAAATTCAATAGCTAAATTGATTTTAGACTGACCAGTTCCTGTAACAGCATTCAACCAAATGGTAGCAATGGACATAATCAATAAAGCAAAGGAAACCACTCTTAATACTGGTATACCTGCCTGTATAAAATCTTCACCCTGTCCGTAAATAGATAAAAAGGGATGCGCAAAAACATTTAATAAAGTAAAAACACATAATGCAAATCCAAAACTCCATCTCACTATTTTATGTATTAATGGAATCACTTTATCTTTCATTCCTTGCCCAATAATATTACTTACCATGGTGTTGGTGGTAGCAGAAAATGCCCAAGTAAAGCTTCCAAAAAAACCAAAAATATTACGCATGGAATTAGACACAGCCAATGCTTGTTCGCCTCGATGCTCAATTAATATATAAAAGAATTCCCAGCTAATAATACTAATCATATACTGTACCATAATGGGCGAGGACTGAACTAATATTAATTTGATATAATCCATCTTAAATGTCCAATCTTTAAATAATGAAAAACGAACTCCCATTTTTTGATAATGAATTACTAAATAAATAACCCATAATCCTAATGCTTCAGCTATGATGGAAGCATAAGAGGCACCCATTAATCCCATAGCAGCAAAACCAAAATGCCCAAATATTAAACTATAATCAAAAAAGATATTGACTATCGCTTCAGTTGCAGTGCCAATGATTAAAAATTTACTTTGATTGGTACCCACCAATAATGCGTTACGCATTTGATAAATAAATAAAAAGGGAAGCCCCCATATTCGAACTTTTAAAAAATGGATGACCAAATTAGCTCTTTCTGTATCTTGTAAAAGGGCATGAAAGAGGGAGGGTGCAACGAAATAGGTAAATGAAATGCCGAGTATGGATAAAAAAATACATAAATAAACACCTTGAGAGAAGATGACACCAATCTCATCGATTCTGTTTTCACCAGCTCGTCGAGAAATGAGGGCCTGTAAGCCATTATTTAATCCTTGACCCATGACACCAAAAATGAGATAGTAAACACCTGTTATACCGCCAATGGCCAGTGCTTTTGAACTTAAAGCCCCTAAAAAAATATTATTAATGATAAAATTAAACTGAGGAACTAAAATGGCAAGCGCAATGGGCAAAGAAATGGCTAAAATCTGTTTACTTGAAACAGTCACTTGTAAGGATGGGGTAGCATTGTTTACACTCATATTGGGCAAATCTACAATTAGTTTTTACAACGAACTGCCCCTTTTTTTATAATATTGCATAAGAATTGTATTATGGCAAAGAAAAAAATTGGTATTTACGGTGTATTAGAAAGTACTGCTAATAATAAGGTGGAGAATTTATACCTTATAGTGGACGATCATTCTATTGCTTTTTCCGTAAAAAATGAGATATCTAACCAATATGTTTCCTTTGAATATTTTGTAAATGACCCAGAAAATCAAGGCTGGAATCAACTCGTCGCTTATTTGCAAAATAATTCAAAATCAATTCAGAATACTTATAAAAATATCTACTTTGTTTTAAATAATTCCAGCTTTGTTATTACAAAAAAATACAGCATTGATGACACCTTGATGTACAAAAATGAATTAGCACTTTTACACGGTATTTCATTGGAGGAAGAAGTTAGGGTGACACCACTTAGTGATGATAAAGTTTTGGTTTTTAGTATTCCTGACGCACTCAATACTTTATTAAATAGGTCTTTTCCAACTGGGAAATGGCATCATTACACTGAATTTTTAATTCACAATCAAAGCCAAGATGGTGTTGGTGTATTTATGTTTGACACTAATTTTTGTATAGTGATTCATCAACAAGGAGAACTTAAATTAATTAATTATTTTAAAGTGGGAGGACCAGATCAAAATACTTATACCTTATTAAATACCTGTGCTAATGCAGGTATTGTTCCTAATACTTTTTCATTAACCATTGCTGGATTTGACCCAGAGCAAGTTCATTGGATAAAAACCTTAGAACAATATTTTGCGAATACCAATATTTTATTAGCACCCCATGGTGGAATTGGAGATACTTTAAATAAGGAATTTCCTAATCATACTTACGCCCCTTATTTTATTTTTTAATGAGAATTATTTCAGGACAATATGGTGGTCGACGAATACATCCACCACAGAATATGCCTCATACAAGGCCCACCACTGATATCGCCAAAGAAGGGTTATTTAATATTTTACAAAATAGAGTTCAGCTGGATGGAATCAAAACCCTCGACTTATTTGGAGGTACTGGTTGTATTAGTTATGAATTGGCTTCAAGAGGCGCAGCAGAATTGACGATTGTGGAAAAGGATCCAACGATGTTGGAATTCATCAAAAAAAATGTGGATTTATTGAAAATGGAAAATGTTCAATTAAATAGAATGGATGTTTTTCAATTTTTAGCTTCTTGTACTCAAACTTATGATGTCATTTTTGCTGGCCCACCTTATGCATTAAACACCATTGATGAGCTGCCTAAAATTATTGTACAACGAAAACTTATTGCGCCCAATGGCTATTTTATACTAGAACATACTCCTCGCAATGATTACAACCAATTTGAGGGGTTCTCCTTTCAGCGTAATTATGGTACCACTGTTTTCAGTTTTTTTGAATGTGTTTAGCATTCATTTATTTTTCGTAATTTAAGCTATGTTAAAAGTAGACGCTAGAAATTTATTATTGCAAAAAAGACAAAAATTGTCGGCGTCTGACTGTGTCAAATGGGATGATTTAATTTTAATACAATTACAAAAATTAGATTGGTCTCATATCCACTGTATTGGAAATTATTATCCTATCGAAAAACACAATGAGCCCAATTCACTTTTGTTAGCAAAGTACTTAAACTATATCATCCCTGATCTTATAATTACTTATCCAGTGGTGAACAGAAATTCAGGTACCATGGATTTTTTTACAGCCTCAGTGGATACAACTACCAATGAGTGGGGTATCACTGAACCAATTGCTGAAAAGCAAATTGCCCATGATCAAATTGATACCTTTTTGGTACCTTTATTAGGCTTTGATTTGCTTGGTCATAGGGTGGGTTTTGGCAAAGGGTATTATGATAAGTATTTTGAAAATTGCAATCATCCACATAAACGAATAGGCATTTCTTATTTTGACCCTATCCCAAATATTCAAGATACCCATGAATTTGATGTACCTTTAACCCATTGCATTACGCCTTGGAATAGTTATGAATTTTAATAACCTTTTTTTAAAATCTTTTAGAGTTTTACTTTTGCCCTTTGCGGTTGTATACGGTTGGATGGTATCCATTCGCAATGCATTGTATTCCAAGCAATATTTAAAGTCGGTACAATTTAATGTTCCTATGATTTGTGTTGGAAATCTTTCATTGGGTGGGACAGGTAAATCACCCATGGTAGAATATTTATTGTCTATCTTATCCGATGATTATAAAGTGGCTACCTTAAGTAGGGGATATAAAAGAAAAACGCAGGGCTATGCATTAGCCAATGCATCTACTTCGGCACTTGAAATTGGTGACGAGCCTATGCAATTTCATATTAAGTATCCGAATGTATCCGTATCCGTAGGTGAGAGACGTATTGAAGCCATTCCACAATTAATTCAAGATGTACCTAATGTAGAACTTATTATTTTAGATGATGCTTTTCAACATCGAGAAATTAGGGCAGATTATAATATTTTACTCACCGAATATGATAATTTATATTGTGATGATTTTTTTATTCCTACTGGCGATTTAAGGGACGAGCGAAAATCAGCAAAAAGAGCTAATATTATTATCATCACAAAATGTCCTGCTCAATTAACTGAATTGGAAAGGGAAGAAATTATTGAAAAGTTAAATCCAGAACCAACACAACATTTATTTTTCACTTCTATTGCCTACGATACGCCTTACCATATTTACAATCCAACTGATCAATGGATTTTAACCATGCGAGATGAAGTCCTTTTGGTTTGTGGTATCGCTAATCCACTTCCATTAAAAAATTATATACACGAAAACACACATACCTATTATCAATTAAGTTATAGCGATCATCACATATTCTCTATTGAGGATTTAAATGAGATCAAAGAAAAATTCAATCAAATTAATTCAAAAAGCAAATTAATTTTAACCACAGAAAAAGATGCAGTAAGATTGGTGAAGTATACCGAAGAACTACACGACATTCCATTATATGTTTTACCTATAAAGCCCCATTTTTTATTTGGAGAGCAGGCGAAATTTGATGAACTGGTGATTAAAAATGTTGCACAATTTTATAAAAACAACAATGGGAACTAAGAAAAAAACAACAAAAAAGGGGAAACCTACAACGAAAAATACGAATATAACCACGAGTTATAAAGGAACTTTAGACATTGCTAAATCTGGAATGGGTTTTGTAATGGTGTCTGGTTTAGAGCATGATATATTGGTATTCCCTACCGATTTTAATACCGCATTAAAAGGCGATCAAGTTTTAGTTAAAATCACAAAAATTAGACAAGGCACAGGAAAAAAAGAAGGAAAAATAATAGAAGTCACTAAGCGAAAACAAGTTTCTTTTGCAGGAACCATGCAAGTCACTAATAAGCATGCCTTTTTTATTCCAAATAGTATTCATCCCATGCCGGATATATACATACCAATCAATAAATTAAAAGGAGCTAAAGACAAGGATAGGGTGATGGTACAATTAACTAGCTGGGATAAAGCAAGTCGAAAACCAGAGGGTGAAGTAATTAGTGTATTTACACCTGAGCAAGAAAATGATTTAGCCATGAAATCGATTGTGGCTGAAGCTGGTTTTGCTTTAGAATTTAGTGAAGAAACATTGGCTTTTGCTAGATCATTATCTGATCGCATTTCAGAAGCTGAAATTGCTAAAAGAAAGGATTATCGAAAAATATTAACCTTTACCATTGATCCTTTTGATGCCAAGGATTTTGATGATGCTATTTCATATCAGGTACTTCCCAATAAAAATATTGAAATTGGTGTACACATAGCGGATGTAAGCCATTTTGTGCAACCTAATACAGCTGTTGATCAAGAAGCATATGAACGTGCTACATCGGTCTATCTGCCTGACAGAGTTTATCCCATGTTGCCTGAACGCATTTCAAATGAATTATGTTCTCTAAGACCACATGAAGAAAAACTAACATTTTCTGCCACATTTGAAGTGGATCAGCAAGGTCAAATTGTACAAACCTGGTTTGGTAAAACCATTATCTATTCGGATCGTCGTTTTACCTATGAGCAAGTTCAAGAAATCATTGATACTAAAATAGGAGATCATTCCAACGAAATTTTATGGTTGTTGGATTTCACTCAAAAATTGAGACAAAAAAGATTTGACAATGGTGCCATTAATTTTTCATCACAGGAAGTGAGATTTACGCTGGATGAAAAAGGTAAACCAACTGGAATTACAATTAAAGAAAGTAAGGAATCACACCAACTGATTGAGGAATTGATGTTAAAAGCGAATCAGCTTATTGCAGAGAAAATGGATAAGATCAAAATAAAAAAAGAACCTATTCCATTTCCATTCCGCATACACGATCAACCCAATGAGGATAAATTAGCGCCCTTTGTAATTTTTGCAAAAAAGCACGGTTATGCTTTCAATATTGATACTCCAGAACATATCGCGCATAGTTTTAATGAGTTAATGTTAGCCTCTAAAGGGAAGCCTGAACAGCATGTCATGGAGCAATTAGGAATTCGTACCATGGCAAAAGCGGTTTATACTTCAAAAAATATTGGTCATTACGGATTAGGGTTTGATAATTATTGTCATTTTACTTCACCAATTCGTCGATATCCAGACATTTTAGTGCATCGGATTGTAGCTTCTGTTTTAAATGGACAACCCATGAATGATGAAGGTTTGGAGGAAAAATGTGTTCATTGCAGTGAAAGAGAAAGAGCAGCGATGGAATCTGAAAGAGCCTCTAATAAATACAAACAAGTGGAATTTATGCGATCCTATCTTGGTCAAAGTTTTGAAGGTATTATCAGTGGCGTTTCTGCATTTGGTTTTTGGGTTGAAACGGTGGCACACAAATGCGAGGGTTTAGTAAGTGTGACAACCTTGTCAAAATACGATGATTTCAGATTAGTAGAATCAGACTATGCATTGGTGGGATTAAGGTCTGGTCGTAAATTTAATATGGGTGATAAAATAACCATCAAAGTGGTGGCTGCCAATTTGGATAAACGCCAATTGGATTATGAATGGGATATGAACACGAACGAGGCCAAATAAGGCCAAAATAGTTACCTATTACTGCCTCCTTTTTAACCTGATTTATTACCCACAACTGTGGATAAATGAAACAAAAATAGCCCCCTTAAAATCAAAAAAAAAGGCCTCGAAAAGTTATCTTCGTAATACATCAATTAGGCTGTTTTAGCCATACAATTTTGATGTCAAGAAAGCATAAAAAATATGGAAGATAATTTAGGTTTAGAATCGACTCAAGATAATGATCGCGTAGTTAGGGTCAACATTGAGGAACAAATGAAAACATCTTACATAGATTATTCTATGTCTGTTATTGTTGGTAGGGCTTTACCTGATGTGAGAGATGGTTTTAAGCCAGTACATCGTCGGGTTCTTTTCGCCATGCATGAGCTTGGAAATAATAGCAACAAAGCCTATAAAAAATCTGCTCGTATCGTTGGGGAAGTGATGGGAAAATTTCATCCCCATGGAGATACTGCTATTTATGACACTTTGGTTCGTATGGCACAAGAGTGGACAATGCGCTATAAGTTAGTAGATGGACAGGGTAACTTTGGTAACCAAGATGGAGATCCTCCTGCTGCTATGCGTTATACAGAAGCTCGTTTACAAAGAATTTCGGAAGCCATGTTGGATGATCTTGAAAAAGATACTGTTGATTTTCAATTAAATTTTGATGATAGTTTACAGGAACCTTCTGTTTTACCAACAAGAATACCTCAGTTATTGGTGAATGGATCATCTGGTATTGCAGTTGGTATGGCTACAAATATGTTGCCCCATAATTTAAATGAGGTAGTAGATGGTTGTATCGCTTATATTGAAAATAGAGACATCACAATAGAGGAATTAATGCAATTTGTAAAAGCGCCCGATTTTCCAACTGGGGGCATCATTTATGGCATGGAAGGGGTGAAGCAAGGATTAATGACAGGAAGAGGTCGTGTGGTATTACGTGGAAAATGTAATATTGAAACAAAAGCCAATGGCCGTGAATTAATTGTCATTAATGAAATTCCATACCAAGTAAATCGTGATACTTTAACAGATAGAATTGGTCAATTAGTGGTGGATAAAACCATTGATGGTATTACACATGTAAACAATGAAAGTAATAAACGCGAAGGAACTAGAATCGTAATTGAATTACGAAAAGATGCTGTAGCGCAAGTTATCATTAATCAATTATTTAAATTTACTGAGCTTCAAACAAGTTATGGTATCAATAATGTTGCTTTAAGTAAAGGCCGCCCTAAAATTTTAAATTTAAGGGATTTGATTAGTGAGTTTGTAGAGTTTAGAATGGAAGTAGTCATTCGTCGTGCCAAATTTGAATTAAAAAAGGCTGAGGATCGTGCTCATATTTTAGAAGGTTATTTAATCGCCTTAGATCATTTAGATGAAGTTATCAGATTAATCAGAAATTCAGCTAACCCTGAAGCAGCAAAGGAAGCATTAATGACTGCAGGTTGGGGTATATCAGAAGTACAAGCAAAAGCTATTCTAGAGTTAAGATTACAAAGATTAACTGGAATGGAGCGCGAAAAAATTAAAGAAGAGTTTGATGGTTTAATGAAATTGATTGCTTCTTTAAAAGAATTGTTAGGTAGTGAACATTTACGTTATGAATTAATTAAAACAGAATTATTAGAAGTTAAAGAGAAATTTGGAGACGAACGTAAATCTGAAATTCAATATTTAGCCGACGAAATGAAGTTGGAAGATTTAATTGAAGAAGAAGATGTCGTGATTACCATTTCTCATTTAGGATATATTAAACGTACTTCTGTTTCCGAATATCGTCAACAAAAAAGAGGTGGTCGTGGTGCCATAGGTTCTAAAACAAGAGAAGAGGATTATGTTGAGCATTTATTTATAGCCTCTACTCATGATACTATGTTGTTCTTTACAGAAAAAGGAAGATGTTTTTGGTTAAGAGTTTATGAGATTCCAGAAGGAGAAAAAACAAGTAAAGGCAGAGCCGTTCAAAACTTAATTCAGATACCGCAGGATGATAAAGTAAAAGCTATCATCGAAGTACGTAAATTAGATGATAAGGATTATGTCAATAGTCATTATATCGTATTGTGTACAAAGCGAGGTATTATTAAAAAAACATGCTTAGAGGAATTTAGTCGTCCAAGAGTAAGTGGGGTTAATGCCATTACAATTAATGAAGGAGATGAATTATTAGCTGCTCGTTTAACCGATGGGAATAACGAAATAATGATGGCAGTGAAATCGGGTAGGGCTATTCGTTTCCCTGAGGAAAAAGTGCGCCCAACTGGTCGTGGTGCTATTGGTGTAGCAGGAATTGAAGTAGATAATGATACAGACGAAGTGGTTGGATTGGTTTGTGTGAATAGAGAAGATAAAAACCGTACTATTTTGGTAGTAAGCCAACAAGGTTATGGTAAACGAACTGCTATCGATGATTATCGTATCACCAATCGTGGTGGTAAGGGGGTGAAAACCATTAATGTTACCGAAAAGACAGGAAGTTTGGTTGGATTAATGGATGTTTTAGAAAAAGAAGATCTCATCATCACTTGTAAATCGGGTGTAACCATTCGTACCAGCATCACTGAAATCAGAGAAGCAGGTAGGGCGACACAAGGTGTTAAATTGATTAAATTAGATGAGGGAGATGAAATTGCAGCCACTTCAAAAATTGAAGAACAAGATGAACCAAGCACAGACATCGTAGAAGGTGAAAGTGAAGCATCAAATGATGTTACACCAGAAATTACACCAGACGTCTAAAATGTAAAACAATAAACGACCATCTTTCAAAAACAAAAACTATGAAAAAAATTATCGGATTGTTAAGCTTATTGATACTTTCTCAAGTGTCTTTCGCCCAAGACTTTAAAAAAGTTCAAGAAATCCTTTTTCTAAAAAAGATCGAAGCAGCTAAAACAGAATATGAAAGGGTGGTTTCCAAAAAACCAGCACTTGAAAATACAATCGAAGGAATCTATGCAAAAGCAGTGATTAATTGGGAGATTACTAGAGATAGTTCATTGACAAAAAAATTTCCAAATGCATTTCATATTATGCATACTGCTGTGGACCAATATATTTTATTAGATACAAGTCTTAAAGTTTCTAAAGAATATGGACAACAACCATTTATTGATATATTTTATAAATCTTTTAAAGAGGGGGTAGCTGCATTTGAAAGAAAAGACTGGAAAAATTCAGCTTCTAATTTTGATACTGCAGTAAGTTACAGTGATCTCATTTTCACAAAAGGAATGTCCACAAATACAAAACAAAAATTTGATACCACATCCTTAATGTATGCTGGATACGCGCATCAAAATGCAGGAAATAAGGAATCAAGTACAAAGTATTATAAAAGACTAGTGGATGCTAAAATTCAAAGTAAGGAATTGCTAGATGTGTATAGATTTTTATTAATTCAATACATAGATGCAAAAGATAAAAATAACTTTGATACTTATTATAAAGTTTCTAAAAATGCTTACCCTACTGAAAATTGGTTAGAATATAAGTCTGATTATATTGAAAAACATTATAGCATGGATGAAAAGATAGCCGCTTATAATGAAATGATTGCAGATAATACGATGACGGAATTGGCTTGCCAGATGTTTGGAGATATGTTTATGGCTGGAAAAAATATCGAAGGTATCACTGTTGAAAAATCAGATGATTACTTATTAAAAGCACAAGAGGCATACAAAAAAACATATACTATGAATCCCAATAACTTTGCAGCTGCATTTAATGTAGGGATAAGTTATTATAATCAGTTTTCAGTTTTAGATGATAAATATGCCGAAAATATTAGATCATTGCAAACTTTAAATACCAATAGACCTGCAGCATCTAAAGATCCTAAAAAGAAATTAATAGAAGATGCCAAATTTAAATTGCAAGTTGATTCAGTTAAAAAATTGAATACGGCTTTAGATATGCCTATTTTAGATAAAGTAAATGCAGCAATTGAATGGATTGAAAAATCATATAATAATTTAAAAGACAAAGATAAATATACCAAAACTGAAAAGAGTGTAATGTCAAAAACGGTTGATTTTTTGGCAACATTATATAGCTACAAAAGAGATAGGGCTAGAGGTAAGGATCAAAAAGCCTATGATGAGTTTGAGGCTAAATATAATCTCTACGATAAATTACATGAGAAGTTTCAATAAAGTATAATCCTATTATAATAAAAAAGCCTTCCGATATTAGAGAAGGCTTTTTTATTTTCGAATTTATTAATATTTAATTTCTAAGTACAACAGCTACTTTATAATTTTTTACTTCATAAAAATCTATTATCACTTCTTCTGTACCAAACCTAAAAGAAACAGTAGCAGGGTAGATGACGTTGTTAAAAATATATACATTCTTTTTTTGCTGTGAGGTCATTTCGTCCATCAGGTGGTAAGTTCCTTTACTAAAAACAACCCCTGTTAATGTTGGTTTAGGATTTTCACCATGTACATCAATAACACCACCTATAAAACTTTCAATTGAAACCTCGATTGTAGGAAAGGTTTTTGGAGCTTGGGTATTGATATTAATGGTATTCACCATCGAAGTTTTAGAAACTACTTTATAGGGGGTTTCGTATAAGCCCACGTAAATATTCTTTTTCCAATATCCAGTTAATACACTGTCCATTTCGTTCTTTATTTCGTTTTTTATAATGTATTCGCCATAACCTTCACGTTTACCTTTTTTGAATTGTCCTTTATAAACGTTTCCTTTCTCATCTGTGTAAATTCCTTCACCATCGGGTAGACCCACCTTAAATTCACCTTCATAACTGTGTAAGCCCACTGATTTACCTTGACCTTCGGCCTTGCCATTTTTACAATCTCCGGTATAGACACCCAAAAGGTTGGGATCTAAAACTTTGCAATCCTGGGCATGGGATACCAATTGTAGGATGATTACGAAAAAAAACAGAGTAATTAACCTGGGGTATATTAATGCCTTTTTCATAATAGATCGTTTATTTAATAAAGAAAGTAATTTTCAAATATAAAGCTACAAACAAAATGTATCAAGAATCGATACTTTGATAGATAGCTAATTAGAATCATATTGAAACCGACAAAGACAGCTTTGATCTATAAAATGGGTTAGTGAACCTTTCTACTTCAATTAATACTATTTAACATAATGTTAATTATAAGCAATTAATTGGGTCTAAAATAGATAGTAATGTATGTATAGAGCGGATATAGAGTCAATTTAGGTTTTTCTCAATGGTCTATATTTCCTTTGGTAAAGGGTTCCCTTAATAGTTTATGATTAGTAATTTTTAAAGTGATTCATAATTATAATCGAACAATATGGTTATCTAAATTTTTCTAGTTAAATTGTTATTTATAAGACACCATTTTTTAATTCAAAATTGTACTAAATGTCAAAATCTGTCAGTCGTCGGAAATTTGTTCAAGATGCTAGTTTATCAACTATGGCTATTGGACTTAGTCCTCAATTTATCAAAGCGCAATCTAATGTCGTTAAGGATAAGGTTCGTATAGGAATCATTGGTACCGGTTTTCGAGGTCAAAGTCATCTAGAAATGCTTTGTGAGCGCAAGGACACGATAATTGTATCTTTTGCTGACCCAGATCCAAAGATGATGGCCAGTGCCCAACGTATATTACAAAAAGCAGGTCGCCCAGCTGCTGCTGAGTTCAATAAAGGCAATGATGACTATATCAATCTTCTAAAACGTGCTGATATTGATGCAGTTATCATCGCAACTCCATGGGAATGGCATATTAAACAGGCTTTAGAAGCTATTAAACATAAGGTAATTCCTGGTGTTGAAGTGTGCGGTGCTATCAAATTGACCGATTGTTGGGATATTGTAAATGCAAGTGAGCAATCAGGTGTACCAGTCATGTGTTTAGAAAATGTATGTTATAGACGTGATGTTTTAGCTGTATATAACATGGTAAAAAAAGGCATTTTCGGTGAATTATTACACTTACAAGGTGGTTATGAGCATGATTTAAGATCTGTTAAGTTCAATGATGGCCAAAATGGATATAATGATGGTATTGAGTTTGGGGCCAAAGCATATAGTGAAGCTAAATGGCGTACCAACCATTCTTTATATAGAAACGGTGAATTATACCCTACACATGGTTTGGGGCCAGTTGCCATGATGATAGATGCCAATAGAGGCAATCTATTAACTAGATTATCATCGGTAGCAACAAAGGCAAGAGGCTTACATAAATATATAGTTAATCATCCTAAAGGTGGTGAAAATCACCCTAATGCGAAATTAAAATGGAAATTAGGAGACATTGTTACAACCCAGATTCAAACCCATAATGGGGAGACTATTATATTAACCCATGACACCAATTCACCTCGTCCTTATAATTTAGGTTTTAGAGTACAAGGCACCGAAGGTTTATGGCAGGATTTTAGTGGAGGTCAATTAGATGCTGGACATATATATATAGAAGGCGTTTCTGCTAAACCACATCAATGGGAAAATCCAGAACCTTATTTAAAGAAATATGATCATCCGTTATGGAAGAAATATGAGAGTCAAGCAGCAGGTGCAGGTCATGGTGGAATGGACTTTTTTGTTGAAAATGCATTTGTAGAGTGTATTAAACGCAATGTTCCCTTCCCTCTTGATGTTTATGATTTAGCCACCTGGTATGCCATCACTCCCCTTTCTGAAAAATCAATTGCTGAAAATGGACAGATGCAAGTGATTCCAGACTTTACGAGAGGTAAATGGAAAAATAGAAAACCAGATTTTGGAATGAATGATATTTTTTAAGATAAGATCAAAAAAAGGAGAAATGCAAATTTCTCCTTTTTTATAAAGGGTATTAAAATAATGTGCTTATGACAGTGTATTGTATTCTTCCAATAGTCTAATTTGATTCAGGGTGCGCACATAGTTTTGACCTTCATAGGAAGCACCATAATAAACATCCTTATTCAAATGGTCAGTTAAAAATCGAAGTGCTTGCATATAAATCATAAACTGTCCTCCAAAAAATAGATGGTCCATTTCGAATGGAGAAAGTGAATCCTGCATATAAAGCAAATAGCCTCGTTTAAGGGATTGCCATTTTTCGGCATCTACCTTAACTTTATTTAAATCTTTTTCTTCTTCAGATACAGCACATAAACAGGTTCGACACATGTCTCCAATATCACTGATAAAATAACCAGCCATAGTAGTATCTAGATCAATTACACAAATGGCTTTTTCTTCATCATGAATAATATCAAATAAAACATTACTGATTTTTGTATCGTGGTGCGTTACTCTTTTTTTAACCTCTTTATGTTGAATAAATTGATTGTAAGATTCAACATAATTTTTGTGCGCAAGTAAAAAGTCAATTTCATTTTTACTCGATTGGATTCGGTGAGAGTCTCCAATTTGTAATGCTTGTAAAAATTGCTGATATCTTAAATTTAAATCGTGAAACTGAGGTAAAGTATCCTTTAATTGATTGCAGTCAAAATCCTTTAAAACATATGTAAATTTTGCAAATTGCTGGGCCGCTTCTTCTACCTGTTTTTTATTATCTAAAACACTTAAGGCGTATCCTTTAATTTTATGAAAAGCTCTATAAAACCCACTACCCCACTCTATTAAAGTATTATCCTGTAAAGTTGGAACTAAATGAGTATATAAATAACTGGGATCGGTTTGTTGTATAAAAGCCCCGATGGTTTTGATGTTTTGATCTATGGCCCAAGGATTCTTAAATACATTGTGGTTAATGGATTGTACAATAAATTCCCCTTGGGTCGTATAAACAGAATAAGTTCTATTGATTAACCCTTGTTGAATGGTATCATAGCGAATGACATCCCAACCATATTTTTCAAAAATTTCCTGCATATGTTAAAGTATTTTAAAAGTACATAAATAACGGCAATCTTTGTATCTTGTCGTCATTATTTAACACATAATAGAGATTAAAATGGATCGTCGCAAATTTATCAATTTAGGAGGTTTAGGAATTTCAACTTTTACATTAGCAGCGTTTGTTCCTCCACAAAATGTCAAAGGACCATTAGTGGTTTCAACTTGGGATGCAGGCATCGCAGCGAATGCAGGTGCATGGACTATTTTAGGTGCGGGTGGAAAGGCTTTAGATGCTGTTGAAAAAGGGGTCATGGTGACTGAGGACGAAATGAATTGCTGTGTGGGATTAGGAGCAAATCCTGATCGTGATGGCTTTGTTACTTTAGATGCTTCAATCATGGATCATGAATTTAATTGCGGAAGTGTTGCATTTTTAGAACGCATCAAACACCCTATATCGGTAGCACGAAAAGTAATGGAAAAAACACCACATGTGATGTTAGTGGGTGAAGGTGCTCAACAATTTGCTTTAGAACAAGGATTTAAATTAGAATCGGGTGAATTATCTAAAGATGCAAAAAACGCTTATAAAAATTGGCTAAAAAAATCCGAGTATAAACCTATTATTAATATAGAACGAAAAAATGCAGTCAGTCAACTAGACGCTAGTAAAATGGCACCACACCGATTAGCTACTGGTGAATGGAATCATGATACTATTGGAATGATTGCTTTAGATAGTTTTGGTAACTTAAGCGGTTCATGCACAACAAGTGGCGCAGGATTTAAAATGCGTGGACGTGTTGGTGATTCTCCTGTTATTGGCGCGGGTTTATATGTTGATAATGAAGTGGGTGCAGTAGTCGCAACTGGACAAGGTGAAGATGTGATTCGTGTTGCCGGATCAAGTGCTGTGGTTGAACAAATGAGACAAGGTAAATCTCCCACCGAAGCTTGTAAAATAATTGTTGAACGCATTAATCGTATTAAAAAGGAAAAAGCAAAAGATATTCAGATTTGTTTTATTGCCATCAATAAAAAAGGTGAATTTGGCGCTTACTCTTTACATAAAGGATTTAATTACGCAGTGCATAATAATGAGGGTAATAAATTACACGAATCATCCTCATTAGATTAAATCGTATTTGTTTATTTTTGTGCTATGTCAAAAACTTTACTTGAAATTGCTGTTTTTTCTGTTGAATCTGCGATGTATGCTATTCAAGCTGGAGCGGATCGAATTGAATTATGTGAAAATCCAAGTGAAGGTGGCACTACTCCATCCTATGGAACTTTGGTTTTAATGTCTACAAAACAATTAGTTCCCATCTTCCCTATTATTCGACCAAGAGGCGGTGACTTTTTATATACCGATCATGAGTTTGAAATCATGAAGAAGGATGTATTATTAGCAAAAGAATTAGGATACAAAGGCGTGGTGATTGGTTTGTTAAATGCAGATGGCTCCATAGATAAAATCAGAACCACAGAATTGGTTCATTTAGCAAAACCAATGCAGGTCACTTTTCATCGAGCCTTTGATCGATGCAATCATCCATTTAATGCTTTAGAAGATATCATTGAATCAGGATGCAGCCGAATTTTAACAAGCGGACAAGTACCTAATGTATGCGATGCCTTACCCTTGATTAAGGACTTGGTAGATAAAGCCAATGGTCGAATTATAATTATGCCTGGAAGTGGTGTTCGTTCAAATAATATTAAACAAATTATGGAAGCAACGGGAGTGTTTGAAATACATAGTTCTGCTCGAAAAAACTTTCCGTCCAATATGCATTACAATGTTTGGTCGATGAATGAGAATTTACAATACATTGGAGTAGATCAAGAAGAAATATCTAAAATGTTGTCGATTATTTAAGTGGCAGCAATTGATCTTTGTTAAAACAACATACGTGCGCGAATGGTATGTTTAACTTCCTTCAATAAATCAATCGCTTTTTTTGATAATTTAGAATCAACATCTAAAACAACATAACCAATATCTTCGTTTGTTTTTAGATATTGACCTACGATATTGATTTTATTTTTTGACATCACCGTATTAATTGCACTTAACACACCTGGTACATTATTGTGAATATGTAAAATACGATGTGCGCCATCTACTGGAGGTAAACTAATAGAAGGAATAGTATGAGAACCATTGGAAACTCCTCTTTCTAAATATTGATATAATTTAATACTTACATCTTCTCCAATATTTTCTTGCGCCTCCTCGGTACTTCCACCAATATGCGGTGTTAAAATTACATTGGGTAAACCTTGTAATGGGGTTTCAAAACGGTCTCCATTTTTTTCAGGCTCAATAGGATATACGTCAATAGCAGCGCCTGCTATGGCTTTATTTTTAATGGCTTTGGTTAGCGCATCTAAATCTACCACTTCTCCCCTGGCATAATTAATAAGTATGGCACCTTGTTTAAATTGCTTTATAAGTTCAGCGCTGATTAAATTTTTTGTTTGACTTGTTTCTGGAACATGCACTGAAATTATATCACTACCACTTACTAAATCCTTTAATGATTTTACGGCTTGTGCATTACCTAAAGGAAGCTTAGTCTCAACATCATAAAATTTCACTTTCATTCCCATAGCTTCTGCCATGATACTTGTTTGCGTGCCAATATTTCCATATCCAATTAAACCCATTGTTTTTCCTCTTAATTCAAAACTTCCTTTGGCATCCTTATTCCAAATGCCTTGATGTGCTGCCGTATTTTTATCTATAATTTTACGAATTAACATAATAGAAGCTCCAATGACTAGTTCAGCTACACTACGCGTGTTACTGTATGGTGCATTAAATACGGCAATTCCTTTTTGTTTACATGCTTTTAAATCGACTTGATTAATTCCAATACAAAAACAGCCAATAGCTTGTAATTTTTTTGCATTTTCTAAAACTTTTTTTGAAATAAATGTTTTAGATCTAATTCCTAAAATGTGTACATCCTTTATCGCTTTGATGAGTTCCTCTTCACTTAAAGCCCCAGAAAGTTTTTTGACATCAGTATACCCTTGGTCTTTAAAATATTGAACGGCTTTATCGCTAATATTTTCTAAAAATAAAACCTTGATTTTGGCTTTGGGGTAACTGGTTGTGTCAATTGTACTCATGTTGCAAAGTTAAAAAAAATAACTGTTTCGTATTCATTAACAATAAATTAAGTGATTCTAGCGTTATTTTGTAGATATTTAACCCTCAGTACCTTTTATAAAAACTAACAGATGATTGTGAGATTTTCCTTGATTTTAGGCATTTTCCTTTTAAGTTGCTCCTGTGGGACAAGTCAAGGTCCCAATCAAATTGGATATATCCCTTTTACTTATCAACCTTTGAAATTAGAGGACAAGGACAGATTAATGGCCGAAGTGAAAGCTAAATATGAGAGTTTACTTGGTAACAAGGGTTTTAGTGGTCAAATTCTAGTGGCCAAGAATGGTCAAATTTTATTTGAAGATTATAAAGGTTTTTCCAATTACAGCAATAAAACTTTAATACAACCTGAGACCCCTATTCATTTGGCTTCTATTTCCAAAACTTTTACAGCTATGGCAGCTTTAAAATTATGGGAACTAGATAAATTGGATTTAAAAGCACCCGTATCAAAATATTTAAATGCATTTCCTTATCCTCAAGTAACCATCGAGCAATTACTATCTCATCGTAGTGGACTAGCCGATTATACTTACTTTATGGAGACTAAAAAATATACATCTATCAAAGTAAAAAATAAACGAGGCAGATGGGTAAGACAACTAAGATTAATCAAAAACGAAGTGCCTTTTAAATCAGGATTGTATAATAATCAGGATGTTTTAGATTTTATGGTGTCTCGAAAACCTTTACCACAAGCAAGTCCAGACAAAGTATTTAAATACTGTAATACAAATTATGTGTTGTTGGCTTTGGTCATTGAAAAAATTACGGGCAAAGATTTCCCAACTTATATGAAGGAAAATATTTTCAAACCATTGAAAATGGATAACACTTATATTTTTGATGCAAAAAAGATTGATCAATATACACCCTCCTATAATGCTCGAATGGTCCCTTATGCTTTAGAAAAATATGATTGCATTTATGGAGATAAAAATGTATACAGTACCGCTAGAGATATGTTTTTATGGGATAAAGCATTAACTGAAGGAAAATATTTGAAATTGTCCACTTTGAATATGGCTTATGAGCCTCAAAGTCCCACTAAAAAATACTATCATAATTATGGTTTAGGATGGCGCATTTTGGCAAAACCAAATGAAGAAAAATTAATTTATCATAATGGTTGGTGGCATGGTAATAATACTGTTTTTACTAGGCTTATTAAGGAATCGGCTACAATTATCATTTTGGGTAATCGTTATAATAGATCAATATACAAAGGCAAGCAATTGGCCTCTATTTTTACAGGTCAGGAGGATACGACCAGTTTAGTAGAGTAAACTTGTATTTTTTGCCATTTTTTGAATTTTCTGCCCTATTTTTGCATCCCCTTAATTTTAACTATAGAATATTAATTTCTTATGAAAGAATGTATGAATGATTGTTTATTTTACGCTGTACCTGCAATGGGTATAGTAGGGTTATTGTATACCTTATTGAAATTCAATTGGGTATCAAAGCAAGATGCTGGTAACGACCGTATGAAAGAAATCAGCACTTATATTGCTGAGGGTGCCATGGCTTTCTTAAAAGCCGAGTGGAAAATTCTAGGATATTTTGTAGTAATTGTAGCCTTATTATTAGGTTTTATGGCCACTAAAAACGCTGAAAGTCACTGGAGCATTGCTGTTTCATTTGTGATTGGTGCTGTATTTAGTGCCACTGCAGGATATATCGGAATGAAAGTAGCTACAAAAGCGAATGTGCGAACTGCACAAGCAGCTAAAACAAGCCTTTCAAAAGCTTTAAAAGTATCATTTACCGGTGGATCAGTAATGGGATTAGGGGTTTCTGGTTTAGCGGTTTTAGGTTTAGGAGGCTTATTCATTGTGTTGAAACATCTTTTTTATGTTAATGGTGATCCTTCTGAAATGCTACGAACTATCGAAGTATTAACAGGCTTCTCATTAGGAGCTGAATCTATAGCCTTATTTGCCCGTGTTGGTGGCGGTATTTACACTAAAGCTGCCGATGTAGGTGCCGATTTAGTAGGTAAAGTAGAAGCGGGTATCCCTGAGGATGATCCTCGTAATCCGGCAACGATTGCAGATAATGTAGGTGATAATGTAGGTGACGTAGCTGGTATGGGTGCCGACTTATTTGGTTCTTATGTCGCCACTGTTTTAGCTACAATGGTTTTAGGCCAAGAAGTAACTGCAGTGGGTGGTGGAAGATTAGTGGATGCCTTTGGTGGTTTATCTCCTATCTTATTACCAATGATGATTGCAGGTGTAGGTATATTAATTTCTATAATTGGTACTTTATTTGTTAGAATAAGTGAAAACGCTGGTTTAAATACAGCAACGGTTCAAAAAGCGTTGAACATGGGTAACTATGGTTCTATGATTTTAACAGCCATTGCTTGTTATTTTTTAGTAATGAATATTCTTCCAGAAACCATGTCTTTACGCGGTATTGAATTTACAAGAAACGGAGTCATTGGTTCAATAGCTGTAGGTTTAGTAGTAGGTACTTTAATGAGTATTATTACTGAATATTATACAGCGATGGGTAAACGCCCAGTAATGAGTATTATCAAACAATCTAGTACTGGACATGCGACCAATATTATTGGTGGTTTAGCGATTGGTATGGAGTCTACTTTTATGCCAATTCTTGTTTTAGCTTCAGGAATTTTTGGCGCTTCTTATTGTGCAGGTTTATACGGTGTTGCAATTGCTGCAGCTGGTATGATGGCAACAACAGCAATGCAATTAGCTATTGATGCATTTGGTCCTATTGCAGATAATGCAGGGGGAATTGCAGAGATGAGTGAATTACCTGCTGAAGTGCGTGAGAAAACAGATATTTTAGATGCGGTAGGAAATACAACAGCAGCAAGTGGTAAAGGTTTCGCGATTGCTTCTGCAGCTTTAACATCATTAGCATTATTTGCAGCATTTGTTGGAGTGGCTATGCCAAATAACCAACATATTGATATTTATAAAGCAGATGTTTTAGCTGCTTTATTTGTTGGCGGAATGATTCCTTTTATCTTTTCTTCATTAGCCATTCGTGCGGTAGGTGAAGCTGCGATGGCAATGGTAGAAGAAGTTCGTCGTCAATTCCGTACCATTCCAGGAATTATGGAAGGAACCGGCAAACCAGAATATGAAAAATGTGTGGCGATAAGTACTGAAGCTTCATTAAAGAAAATGATGTTGCCAGGAGCTATCACCATCATCTCTCCTATTTTAATTGGGTTCACTTTAGGTCCAGAAGCATTAGGTGGATTTTTAGCTGGTGCTACTGTGAGTGGTGTATTGATGGGTATCTTCCAAAACAATGCAGGTGGTGCTTGGGATAATGCAAAAAAATCTTTTGAAAAAGGAGTAGAAATTAATGGAGAGATGTTTTATAAAAAATCAGAACCACATAAAGCATCTGTAACGGGTGATACAGTGGGTGATCCATTTAAAGATACTTCTGGTCCATCGATGAACATCTTGATTAAATTGATGTCGATTGTTTCATTAGTAATTGCTCCTTCTTTAGCACAATTACATAAAACAGGTGCAGCGGTAACTACCAAAACGCAAACTGTTGAGATTTCAGTAATCAATTCCGATACAGCCATAGGTGCTAAAATTATAAATGATACAGCAAAAACGGTAACCATCTCTGCGAATACAAAAACATTATTACAAGCTTTACAAGAAGAAGGTATTGCACCCATTGACAATGTTAAGATTCAAATAAACAATGGTAAAATTACAGTCAATGGTAAAGCCTTAACATCTGAGCAGAATGCGAAATTCTCTACATACCTTAAGAGTTCAAATTAAAGGTAACGTTCAAATTTTCTTAAAAATTTAACAAAATCCTCTCCTTAAAATGGAGAGGATTTTTTGTTTGTTCCCTATTTTTCGTAGATTGAGTACGAATCCAATCGTAATATTATGAGCAAAGTGTTTAAACCTACAGAAAGTGAACTAGAAATTTTAAGTATTCTATGGGACAAAAAAAACGCAACAGTAAGAGAAGTACATGAAATTGTTCAAAAAACAAAGGATGTAGGATATACTACAACTTTAAAATTAATGCAAATCATGAACGAAAAAGGATTGGTAACTCGTAATGTTTTATCCAAAACGCATATTTATACACCTACCCTTCAAAAAGAAATTGCACAGGAACAATATTTAAATAAAATTATACAAACTTTATTTAGTGGCAGCACATCTCAATTAGTGTTACAAGCCTTAGGCAAGCACCATCCAACTACTAGTGACTTGGATGAAATAAAAAATATGATTAACGCTTTACAAAATAAGTAACGATATCCTTTTCAAAGATGGAAATTTTATCTAATATACCTAATGCGCTATTAAATAATATTGGCTTCATGGCCATTTTATTTATTTTATACGAAAGTTCAAAATGGATTTTCCGTTTATCACCTGCTCGACTATTTATTTTTGCAAGTGCAATGCTGTTGGTTAGCTTAGTTCAATTTATTGTAACAATTTTAGACCCTTCCTATTTATCTTTTTTTAATTTAAACAAAGCATTAACATCAATACTACCAAATCTAAATGATTACAATATAGTCGCATGGCTTCCCGTTATTGGTATGATATATTTGGTGGGGTTAAGTTACTTTATCATTAAATCTATTTTTCAATTAATACAGATTGATCAATTAAAAAAATCGGCACAATATGAATTGTCAGAGTTTTTTATAAAAAAAATACCAGTAGAATTAACACAATCAAAAAAAATCGTAAAAATTGGTATAACTGACAGGATTAATACACCTATCACTTTTGGTTGGTTGGATCCTATTATATTGTTGCCCTTATCTATCTGTAATCAACTTACACCTAAAGAAATTGAAACAATTTTAATTCATGAAATGGCACATATATTACGAAACGATTATATTATTAATTTGTTTTTAAATATAGTGCAGGTTGTCTTATTCTTTAATCCGATCGCATTGTTAATGAATAAGGAAATAAGTTTACAAAGAGAGATGGCATGTGATGTGTATGTAGTTAAATCCTCCGAGCAAAAGCTTAATTACATGAATGCGTTGGTGAAATTAGCCCAACAACTACAAACAAAGGCCTCACCTACTTTGAGTATGGGTATATTCACAAATAACGGAGAGTTGCTTAAGCGAATTCAATTTTTTAATCAAGTTAATATTAATTCAACTCCAACTACATTAATCAAATTAGGGATTGGACTATTATTATCTAGCTTATTATTAATAAGGATTCCCCAAAGTCAAATTATTATAAATCCTCTTATATCATATCATAAAAGCAACCAAAATAATAAAATCAGCGATGAATTGAGTAGTCGAAAAGTTAAAATAAATAAATCTAATCATACTAAAAAAATAGAAGTTAAGAAGCACCATCATGAATTACAAAATGAATCCTATGCTAGTTTAGTAAATCAAACCATGCAATGGTTAAAAAGACACGAACTCAATGGGAAATTAACTTCATATAATGATCAAAATGAAAATGATACTTATTCTATTGCAGATAGATTGATGATACGTGCAATTATATCCAATTATCAATTGAAAAGAGATTTATTAAATAAAAAATTAGCGAATACTTCTAACGTTAAGGAAGCAATAGATTTATTATTGAATAGTGAAGAATTAGATCAAATTAAGCAATTCGAAAAATGGACGAAGGAATTTTTAATAGCACATCCTACAACAATGGATGTAAAGGTGGATTCACTAATAGTTTATTAGTCTCCTTACCCCCACAACAAAACAACATATCTAAAATTGATACATTAGGGATAAAGCCTACTTTGTCTGAAAATACTTGTTGATAGGATGGTAATCCTTGATGTTGATTGTAATTTTTAGGCAAGTTCGTATCAAAATATTTTATTGGAATCCCAATATCTATTGGTGTAGGAAGAATGACCCATTTGGCTTTTAATTGAGATTGCAACCAAACATGGCAGTCAAGTAAAAAATCAACTAGCTTCTCTTTAGGGTGTAAATATATGTCACTGATACCTTGTTCATAATATTCAAAAAAAGGAGAACGTTTATAATTAGTTTTTAATGCTTTTAGGTGTTGTTCATTCCATGTCGCATTTGAAGCAATTAATATATCTTTTATAAGTGTTTTTTGAGTTCGGCCACCAATAATGGGTATACTTAAATGCAATGGCCCTTGTGAACTAGTTATGACCATTCTATTTTTAAAACTCATTTTTGTAAATGGTGCTTCAAGATCAAAATAAACTTGATCCTGTTCAAATAACGTTTTAACAAAACTGATGGATCCAAAATATTGTATATCTGTATTTAACATTCTTGAATCAATTTAAACCTTTTACGAACTACTTTGTAAATAAATTTCTATAATCAACAAATATCTAATAATTTTATTCAAATGTAAACAATGATTTTACGACCCTTTTGCCTTTTAATTTGTTTGTCACTATTATTTTCATGTGCTACACCTAAACCTTTTATTTTTAAAGGGGTTAAATCCATTAAAATTGAAAAAGCAAGCTTTGGTTCAAATCTACTTAAAGCCGATTTTTCCTATGAGAATCCTAATTCTTTTGCATTGACTTTAAATAAATTAAATTGTGCGATTTATATTAATGATGACTTATTTACACATTATAACCTAGATACCGTTTTTAATATTCCAGCTAACGCCACATTTGATCTTCCGGCAAAAATGGAAGTAGATTTATCTAGTATATTAAAAAATAGTATTGATCTAATTTTTAATAAACCCATGAAAATTAGCGTGAAGGGAACTTCCACTTTATCTAAAGGCATGTTTACAAAAACAATACCCATTGAATTTGAAACCACTCAAAAGTTAAATTTGAGATCTGTTTTATCTGGGGGTAACTAAAAGGTTATTATTTCCCCCAAGTTGATGGGCTATTGCGCCATTGCATTAATAATTCTTGGGTAGTAGGTTCGATATCTCCTTTTTCAACTGCCAATTCAATTAAACTTGAATAATTGGTTAATGAAATATAAGGAACATCTGCTTTTTTAAATGCTTCATCTGCAATATCGAATCCATAGTTAAATATAGATACCATACCCACCACATTTAAGCCTGCGGCCCGCAATACATCAACTACTTGTAAACTACTTTTACCAGTAGAAATTAAATCCTCGATCACTAAAATTTTATTAGAGCTTTGATAAGCACCTTCAATTTGATTTGCCAGGCCGTGTTCTTTTGGTTTAGGTCTTACATAAATGTAAGGTAGCTTTAATTGATCTGCTGCCATTGCGCCCCATGGTATACCCGCTGTGGCAACTCCAGCCAACATATCTGCTCCATCAAATTTCTCAAATATAACATTGCACATTTCACTTTTTATAAAATCGCGTACATAAGGGAAGGATAAAACCTTTCTGTTATCACAATAAATAGGACTTTTCCATCCACTCGCCCAAGTAAATGGCTCATTTGGGCTTAATTTTACAGCTCCTACTTGAAGTAGTTTTTCGGCTACGGCTTTTTGATTTGTCATAATGTTTAAATTCGTTGGGCGAAATTAAAGTCAAATTGCTACATTCACTTCAAGATTTACAAAATACTTTACACATTTTTTATGCCAAATCAAATAATTGCTGCAGGTGGGTTAGTCACTAATCCCAATGGACAAATATTGTGGATTTTTAGAAGGGGCTTTTGGGATTTGCCAAAAGGAAAATTGGACGAAGGGGAAACCATTCAAACTTGCGCCATTAGAGAGGTACAGGAAGAAACGGGTATTAGGAATATTCAACTTCATGAGTTATTAAAATTTACAAATCACCGTTATTTTGATAACTATTCAAATGAAGAAGTAACGAAAAGAACATATTGGTTTCATATGACAATTGATGAACATCAAATTGGTGTTCCTCAAATCACCGAAGACATAGAAAAAATTGAATGGCATTCACTAGCCACAGCAAAACATTGCTTACAACAAACCTTCCCTACTATCTTAGAAGTAATCGAAGCGTATAGAATAAAAATTAATGAATTGTAAAACTAATTTATAGATTTGATACAATCTATTTATTCAAAGTTTGTATCACGGCTTCAGGCAAAAATGGTGAAGCATCACCCCCATTTCTGATAATGTCTCTTACAATGGTCGAAGCTACTGATGTATACTTAGGTTCTCCTGTTAAAAATATAGTTTCAATATTGCGATCCATGGTTCTGTTGGCATCTGCAATTGTTTTTTCATATTCGAAGTCACTCACATATCGAATACCTCTTAATATAAAATGAGCCCCAATAGCTTGACAAAATTTAACTGTTAATCCATCATAAATGGCCACTTCTACTTTGGGTTGATTTTTATATATTTCATCAAACCAAATTTTTCGTTGATCTGCACTAAACATTGGATTCTTGGATGCATTAATACCAATACCCACCACCACTTTATCAAATAAAGGAAGTGATCGATCGATAATGTCTATATGACCTAATGTAACTGGATCAAATGTGCCCGGGAATAAACAAATTCTTTGCATGGCTTAAAAATAGGAAAATTGGTAATAACAAAGTCAATTAGGCCGGATTTGTTCTTCCAGTCAAAAGATATAAACAAGCCATTCTTACTGCAACCCCATTTTCAACTTGGTCTAAAATAATGGAATGTGCACTATCTGCCACATCGCTATCAATTTCAACCCCTCGGTTGATAGGCCCAGGATGCATAATGACAATATCCTTAGAAAGCTTCTCAAGTCTTTGTTTTGTGATACCATAAGCTAGGCTATATTCTCTTAAAGAGGAGAATAAAGGCTGATTTTGGCGCTCTAATTGAATTCTAAGCACATTGGCTACATCACACCAAGCCAAGGCTTTGTCGATATTATATTCAACTTTGATATCCATGGCTTGTTGCAAATATGTAGGAATTAAGGTAGGTGGCCCCGAAACCATCACTTCAGCCCCCATTTTTTTGAGTAAATAGATATTGCTAAGTGCAACCCTGCTATGCATAATATCGCCGATAATGGCCACTTTTACTCCAGCTAATTGACCTAATTTTTCCTGCATCGAGAATGCGTCTAATAATGCCTGTGTGGGATGTTCGTTGATGCCATCACCCGCATTAATAATGGCTGCATCAATATGCTTTGCGAGATAATGGGGCGCACCAGAAGCACTATGCCTCATGACGACCATATCTACTTTCATACTAAGTATATTATTGACGGTATCTAGTAAGGTTTCTCCTTTAGCTGCTGAAGAATTGGATACTGTAAAATTTACTACATCTGCAGACAATCGTTTTTCGGCCAACTCAAAGGAAATGCGAGTTCTAGTTGAATTTTCATAAAACAAATTCACAATAGTAACATCTCTTAATGTGGGAACCTTTTTAACGGGTCTTTGTAAAACTTCCTTGAATTGCGAAGCAGTAGATAAAATTAATTGGATATCCTCTTGTTTGAGGTCCTTGATACCAAGAAGATGTTTGGTAGTTAGTGCCATTAAAAAACAAAATTAGTATATTTTTTTCATCCCACCATAACTAATCATATCAATAGAAAGAAAATTTGTAATTAAGTCCTATCCTATTCACAATAAACGAGTTATAAATAGTATCTAAAGTGGCTATTTTTAGTCCACTAATAATATTACATCGTCAACACCATCATTTTCTTTCCATCTTACTTTGACTTTATATGGGGAATCGTCTATCATTTCCTTTCCTGTGAAATCAGGTTGAATAGGTAATTCCCTGCTGGCTTTTCGGTCTACCAATACACATAATGTCACTTTTGATGGACGGCCAAAAGCCAATAAAGCATCTAAAGCAGCTCTGATGGTACGGCCAGTAAATAATACATCATCTATTAAAATAACAGTTTTTCCTTCAATACTAAATGGCAGGTCGGTTTGAGTGGCAAGATGTAATTCCCTACGAATATCATCTCTATAAAAAGTGATATCTAATTTTCCATACACCACTTGTTCTGCAGGTAATTCTTGGTGTAAGGCAGCTACGATACGATCACTTAAAAAAATACCTCTAGGTTGTAACCCAACAATAACTGCATTGGTTAAACCTGGATAAGTTTCAAGAATTTGATGTGCTAACCTTTTTATAATACTAGGTAGCTGTTGCTCGCTGATCAGAGTCATTCCGTAAAATTTTAATAAAATTACACCCTTTTTGTCAATTTTTAAGGGGCTTAATGATTCCCTTTGTATTTTGCAGTCATGGTCGGGATTAATCAACTTTCATTGGTTCAATTTAGGAATTATATAAAAAAGGAATTCAACTTTACAAATCGTATTGTTGGCATCGTTGGACCTAATGGTATTGGCAAAACCAATGTATTAGATGCACTTTATTATTTATCCTTTACCAAAAGCTATTTTAGTCGCCCTGACGCTCAAAATGTGCATCATGCTTATCAAGGGTTAAGAATAGACGGAAAATATACCATCCATAAAAATGAAGTAACTATTACTTGTATTATTAGGGAAAATTTAAAAAAGGAATTTTATTTCGATGAAGAACTATATGCTAAGCATTCTCAACATATAGGAAAAATTCCATGTGTCATGATTGCTCCAGATGATGTGCAAATCATTACAGGTGAAAGTGAAGAACGCAGAAAAT